>JAEEGL011095912.1_pt1 | contig 44942 bp, 56 predicted proteins | sample 9134231 | NCBI WGS metagenome assembly JAEEGL01 (sample SAMN16246548, study PRJNA631951) | gut metagenome | biome: gut microbiome; feature: rumen; material: fiber-attached | host: Bos | place: Iran: Karaj | collected 2018-10 | reverse complement strand
TATCGAATTCGATTACTATTCCGTTATCAAGCGTTTTTACCATGTGCTTGAGGTCCTGATAGATAAGCCTACCGAACTTCTTACCATCCCGGAAGGTTGTCCAATCGATATCTTTTTCCCGCTTCAACAGCTCAATTTGCTCATCACATGTCTTGTTAAGCAGTTGGCTATGTGGAAGATATGTTTGAGCTGTTTGTTGCTTCGAGTTTTTGATACAGTCAAGTTGGCGGTATAGGAACCAAGCAAAAGCGTCGTTGGCTGACGGGACGGTCCATACTTTGCAGTCGAATTGAGCAAGCGGCAGGTCTGCCATATAGTCAACGGCATCCGATATTCTATACAAGGTGCTCTCACTATCGAAATGGAGTCTTTCGTATGAGCGCTCACTGATTTCGTTCAAAGCATAGAGCTGGTTGAACTTCGCGGTTGCCAGGGATGCTATGATGCTCTGCATTTTGCACAGACGGAAGCCAAAGAACGAATCGGACTCCGGAGTGTCATAGTCTGTTATGAGGAAGGAAATTTCATCGCTCTGGACGTACGCGACCTTACAGCCCTGTACGTTCTCGCAAACGTATTTGGCTGTCTCATTCATCATTTGGATAAATGTGTCATCAAACGGGAGCTCAAACCTTCTCTTCACGAGTTTGGAAAAGGCTCTACCGTCAACCATGGCAATTACATTGGAGTTTGGCATGAGCTTATAGTCAGTCAAACTCCTGTAATGCTGGCATTTCTCCTCCAGGTTTTTGAAGTGCATACTAGCCTCCGATTTCCTTGATGTACCTCTCGTTGTGCTTAACACAACCGTTTGCCTTCTGGACAAAGGCGTTCACGAGTGTGTTGAGGGTTGGTGTGTTTTCGTCGAGCAGGTAGGCAACAAGGATGTCGTTACCGCGCTTCCAAGCACGAACGAGACGCTCTGATGCATTTCTATAGGCGTTGGACTCAGCCTTAGCAATGGCAATCTTGATACCTTTTGTCTCTGAGAACGTGTCACCTTTCCTACAGAAGGCGGTGCTCCTTGCGGAAATCTTAAGGTCCTCAGGGAATTCGATGGACTTGGCAACTGACTTAGGGAGGTGAAGGGTACCATAGAGGGTACACTTGACGAGTCCGCGCTCTGCATCGACATAGAGCAACGGCATGCCGAAAGAAATCTTAATCTGTGAACGGTTCATAATTTTATAAGTTTTTTGTTAGATAATAGTCTTTGCACAAATGTATGCAAAGTTTATGTCTTATCCAATAGGTGAAACAAAAAAACCACCAAAATTAGGTGGTTTTATCTGTTGCTTTCCCCAAAATTTTGTTTGTTATGTTAAGTGCCCTTGTTATGAGTGCGTCGTCACTTTTGAACGTTTGATTTGAAATTATCAGGGCTTTCACTATTTCGGTTAATATGTGAGTTTTTGCATCCATATCATTAAGACATTGGTCTGTTTCAAAAACAAGTGAGTGTGCCTCCCCAATATTATTTACTTTAACATACTTTTCATAAGGTTCAATCTTACCCTTCATTTCACTACATTTTTAGACATTATTGACGTGAAATAAATAGTCACTTAATGTCGATATAATGCATCCTTTGGAAAGAGGTGAATGCCTGTATTAACCATTTATCTTTTCGTTCAATTTCTTTCGGCGGTTCAAGCCAGACATTGGACCTAACATCATATTCAATTTCGGTTGTTCTATCACTACCGGTGCCGAAATCGACTCCAGCTATTACATAGCGACCGTCTCTGAGCCATTGGTACAATATGTCATTCAATATTTCCTTGTCTATTGCGTTACTTATTTCCTTGGTGAAATCAGGATTATAATAGATATCAAGGCTTGTATCTTTAACGAATGTTGGCATATCTACTCAAGTTCCTCCCACTTATCTTCTGTGTACCGCTTGTGGAGTTCATTTATCCACCAGTTGGTCTTTATTTTTACCTTCGGCATACGCTGTCCTTTCATGATGGTAGACCTTCTACATACGACACCTTCTTTGACGGATGGGTACATTGGCGTGTCTGTATCGAGGTTATTATGAATGTTGTTAATGAATTCCTGTGTTAAATGACCGGTATAGATTAAATCAGGAGTCTCAATGTTCGCGTTTTTAGTGAATATGCGGTAGAAGTGCTCCGGCTCAATGTAGCCTTTCTTCTTGATAAACACATCAATCAGAGCCAGATGCATTTCATCACCTGGTTCATGCACACCGGCAAAACTATGCTCGCCGTACCATTCAAAATAGAACGTGATTTCATCTGCACCCGTGAACACACCCTTCTTTCCGCTATTGTCCTTGACGATACGGGTGAGTTCGTCCCGGTAACAAGAGTTTTCAAAAAACTTTACACATTCACCGAATTGGTCATCAGTCGCGTCAACAAGTCGTTTACGACTACCGTAAGGACCAAACTTTTTGGTCCTTGGATTGTACTTTACACAGAAGTTCTGACCATCCAATTTATTGAATGCCCATATCCACTGCCCCATTAGGGTTCCGTCATCTTTTATTCTTGGTATGCTGTCGTAGTGTCGCATTATTCTTCTGCTTGTTATTTTAATACTTTTATTGCATATTCAGCACAGTCGCAAGCCGCTTGTGCCTCAAAATCAACAAAATGCATCGACTTTGCACTTAATTTTTCATAGTGGTCAACCCTTTCCCTGAAGAATTCCTTACAAAATTCAATAAACGCTTCAGGGTCAGTAAGGGCTAATCCGGAGCCAACAACAACTCGTCTAATAATCGGGAAAATGGTGACATCAAGGTTAATGCCTGACATTGCTGTTGCGGTACAGAAGTCATTATTTTCATAAAGAAACTGTGCCATCTTCGTAAAGCTTACGGCACACTTTTCCTTAATGGTCTGGTCTTTTATTCCATCCAAAAAGCTGTATGCCCACCAGTAACTCACGCATGAACGAACATTGTCCGGGTCAAGCTCAGCTGCCTGGACAAATATCTTGTACATTGTTCTATCCATTGAACACGTATTTCTTCCTCGCCTCAATAAGAATATTGTTTACAGCCTCCATGTCAACGGTCTCAGGGAGGGTGCAATTCTTTATTGCTTCCTCCATTTCAGCCTTTTCCTTTTCAAGCTGTTCCATAACATCCTCATATTCGAACTTATGGTTACGAATATCGAGAAGGTATTGTCTGTCCCAATCGCGCACAACGTTGAATCCCTGTCCTTGAGCCAATTCCTTAGCCATACGGACAAGGCGCATGCAGTGCATTACGTTCTTTGAATCATAGTTGTGACCGAGGTTGCCCTCGTAGCGGACAGGGTTACGCTTCTCCTCCCATTCCTTATATTCTTTATAGTCACGGCAATGGCTTTCGTATCCATTTTTGTTGTAGGTCATTACACAGATTGGATTCTCCCCCTTAGGGACTGAAGAAAGACGAACCTCGTTTGACCTTGTAATCTCATCCGGATGAACAATGCCTGAATAACCGAAGAATTTTTTATCCTCAATTCGTTGATAGATTTCCCAGCTTTTTGCCTTTTCGTTGTTCGTATTTTTATCGCCAGTTATAAAATTGTTAAATGGTGGGTGTACGCCATAATGCTGCCAACAATTGTCTTCTTTATACCATTTTCCGTACCCCCCATACCAATCAATCTTTTCAAAGTTGAAATACGCTGCCCAATCGTAATAAACTCCGTATACGCTGCTGTTTCCATCGCACATGTTCGGAATTTTCACCAACCCACAATATCTTTGGTCAAGTTTATGTTCCTTAAGGAAGTCCTTGATTGGCTGACTGCCCTGTCCCTTTAAGGTGTAGCAGAAGTCAAGGATGTCCTTACGCTCAGTGACCGGATTGACAATCTTTTTGTTTAAGCCACGAGCCTTACCAATCTGGCTGACGGCATAACCATAGAACGTCTTGAAACACTCCTTGGATAGAAACATTTCACGATGGTCAATCACATATTGAACGGCAGGATGTACTGGACCAATGATACAATCATCCGGGGCGAACAGGCTCTCAAGTGCAGTTGGGTTGGACTTACAGAGGAGCTCAATCCAACGTCCAAACTCATAGAACACGGTATCATTCTTTTCGTCAGAGACCTGCTCAACGTATTGTGAGCGTAGTCCCATTAGCATTTCAGGAGGACAGATAAACACGCCACCTATATCGAGGTCTGATTTTCCCTCTAGGCTTAATCCATACATTTTTGACCCTCTAACATACTCATAGGCAATCATATTGCTATCCCGAAGTGTTTCAATTGTAATTTTATTCATGTCTTAAAAATTTTTTATAATCGCCCAGTAATTTGTGTTTTTTTAGCCACCAATAACACCCACGTACGAATTTATCATCAGAAGTTTTTAACTCTTGTAATTTATTATATTTTCCAAGGGTTTCAATCACAATTTCTTCATTATATTTTTTTAACCTGTCGTAACCACTTACCATGTGCCCACATATTTCGTCAAGCCAACCGTTTCTACTAGCAACAAGATAACAACCGTTTGAGTTCTTTTGAAATTCGCTTTTTTCTTTATATTTAAGGGCTTCATTGGCGGCCTCTTCTTTTGTCCATTTGCGTCGTTGTAAAAGAACCATGTGTTCACAAATTTCATCAAGCACACCGTGCTTTATAGCCCATGAATAAGCATAAGGGGAATTTTTTAAGAAATCCCTCCTGGTTGCATATTTTTTTGCTAGTAGAGCTACATCAGCAAGTGTCCATCTTTTTTGTGGCTTAGTTTCCTTTCTTTTCTTTGGCTCGAATTTTGTGCCCAAGCCTCCTGTTTTGGTTTTATTAAGACTTGACCACCCGTTGTCAGTGTACATTTTCAAAAAAACACCTTCTAATTTCGAAGCTTCAATATGGTCAATGTATTCGGTTAATTGTGTTAGTTTTGGCACTATACCAGTCTCTTGTTTATGTATGTACACTTGGCTGTCTTGCTGGTGCATGTGTTCATTATTCCGTCTTTCTATGTTACACGTTAAACCAACATAAACACAGTTGTCTGAAAATTCGTATGAATAAATACAACGTTTAGCCAGATTACCAACAGGCGTAAAGTATCTTTCAGAAATTTCCGTGAACCAACCGTGTGTAACTGATGATTTATATGCCCCTGGAAACTTATTGTTATAGTCACTCTTTGATTTACATTCTTTAGCGGCTTCCTCACATTTTTCTTTTGTCCAAACTGACGGTTTGTGTAACATGTGACTAAACGCAACACTAGCTAAACCATTGTTTATTATCTTTTTATACAAATTTGGTTCAGCTTTTTTGAAATCACTCCTATACTCATATTTTTTAGCTTCCTCCAAAATAAGCTCAATTGTCCATTTTCTATATCTTCTTTTCTGCATTTTACACGTTTACAAATAAATAGGGTTTTATTGTAAAAAATCCCATTTATTCCATAAACTTTTATACCACCATTTCAAAAACCGTGCCAGTATTAATAGTAGTATTCATGATATTCAGCCACATAACTACCTGCGCTGGTTTTATCACTTTCTTCGATGGCGTGAGCGACGGCAGTGTCATAATCGTAGAATACTTGGCTATCACTCGTCACATACCTTTTTGTGGTATAAACTTCAGTCCCGTTACTTGTCATAGTATGTCGTATTTTGAAAGTTCCTTGTTCTGTTTGCCAAGCCTATAGCCTATAGCAAGTGCGTCTTCTATTGATTCAGCAAAATGCCTTCTTTGCATATAAAGCTGTTGGTTACCACGGGCGCGATTCTCAGGTAAGATGGTATCAACACGCTTGTCCCGCCATTTCCTCAGTGTCATGTGTGCCTCTTCATCAAGGTCCATACTGTATTCCCGGTGGCGCAGAGCTAGACCAACTTCCTTATTGAACCGCTCGTATATTTCACCCCATGCTTTGGCTCTGCCTTTTGCCTCATAGTAGTTAGAAGGTGAACCGTGTAGACCCTCCATGAAAGCGCCATACTCAAGGTTCTTGTGCGTGTTATCCATGGCTGTTGTAAGTTCCCTGACAAATTGCAGAAACCTTTGTTCAGCCAGGTATTCAACAGCAATTTCGTGCTCAAGTTTCTGGTCCAGATGCTTACTGAACTCGTGGTCATGTTGCTCTATTCCGAACGCATCGGCTTTGCTTTTTATCTTCTGGTCTTCCATACGACATTGATTTCGGCACTCATGCTATAATTGTCATCAACTGAGAACCAGTTTGTGATTTCGTTACTTTCCACGGGTCTGGCGCCGGGAGCAACAGCGATTGTGATATGTGGATTTTTATTGTTTGATGGGAAGCCGGTAACCCTCACCGCTATAGCCCTATCTGATTTACCAATATGGGTAACAGTTAGGTTGGTCAATGTTCCGACAAGACTCTGACAATTATTCTTCCATTCTTCGGCGTTTTCACTCCCGTCATTATATATAACGGTCATGTGGTCGCAATATGGCTTCCAGTCGTTTGGAATAGGGACGTATCCTTTGACATATTCCATCAGGTTACTTTTAGCCGGTTCCTTAAGGAAGGCTCCGAAATAGTTCCATTGTGGTGTTTGTTCTTGCATATTGTTATAGTGTTGTTTTATCGAGTATTTCAAAACATTCGTGCCTTGTTATTTTCGGATTCTCAAAGTATGCCTCCTGTATCGCATCAAGGTAAGTCTTTACTTGTGGTCCTGGGGCTATATTCTTATAATCCATAACATCCTGCCCATTGATAGGAAGATTGATTTCGAAGCAAGAGGTTTTATTCTCATGCTCATCTATACTAACCGACAATACATTTACAACAGACGTATCCGTAATTGAATATGAGTACATATTGTTCCCATTAAGTATTGCATTTGCTGCAACCGCAACATGGAAATGTAATGATGGGGTTTTTACACGGAACTGTTGTTTTCTAACAGCTATCCTGTCAATCGTTTTTGTTGGACCGCCAAGAGACTGGATGACTGGTATTTCTCTAATGACGGTCATGACATCATTGATTAAGGCATTAGGGTATTTCATCGTGCGAAGTGCCTTCTCCTGGTTCTTTGCTTTAATAAACAGAACCGCCAACCGTTCAACCAGCTCCGGTTTTGTTAAACGAAGGCTATTTATGGAATCGTTTAAATCCTTACTTGATAAATCATTCAGTTCCTCAGATACAAATTTAAGCGCACCGATTGCTTTAAGGGTTGAAATAGCACCCATTGGTGAATCGTACGATAGTATCTTATTGAATTCATCAGTGATTCTTTCACGGCTGACAATTTCAAGGCGTTCGGCATTATTGTATAGTCCCTTTAAAGTGTTCTCCTCAATAATCCAGCCAAGCTTTGTTGCAAACCTTACCGCCCTCATAACCCTTAATGGGTCTTCGTTAAAGATGATGTTAGGGTCATCACAAGAACGTATCAAGTGCTTATCGAGGTCTTCAAGACCTTTTCCGGTAAAGTCCTCAAGTTTTTCTGTCGATATGTTCCTATAGAGGGAGTTTATTGTGAAATCCCTTCTCTTGCAATCCTCTTCAATCGTACCATAAGCCGTTTCTGGGTTTCTGGTAGTCATATCACGATAAGACTCTTTCCTCGTTTGGACGGCTTCAAGTTCAAAATCCGGATAACTTTTCAAACAAAACATTGCTGTACCGTAATTCTCATAAATTACGGGTTCACGAACAAGCATCTTATTCTTGTATAGCCATAGGGCAAACTGAATACCACCGTTCGGTAAATCCACTACCAAGTCAATATCTTTAATTGGTAGCCCCAGTTTGCGGTCTCGTTCACAACCGCCAACCGTATACACGTGGTTTTCATATTCGCTACCAGCAATAAGTCTCCTTAATTCGGATACTATTTCTGAATATAGTGTTAATGTTTTGTTTGTTTCCAGTTTCATTACTTTAATGATTACATTAAATGATGAATAGTAAAGTCATGTAAGACACGAAGATGCCAAGCATAATAAACCCGTCTAATCTGGTGAACTTACCTGGGTGCTTTGTGTACTGACTAATATAAAGTAGGAAGGTACTTAATGCCAAAGCGATAAGGTCAACAATGTTAATATTGGTGAATCCAAGAGGATGTACGAGTGATGCAACTCCAGCAATTAAAAGGATGTTGAATATGTTAGAACCTACAATATTTCCAAGTGCAAGTTGTGAGCGTTTCTTAACTATTGCAGCAATACAGGTTGCTAGCTCCGGCAAAGAAGTTCCGAATGCGAGCACGGTAATGCCAATCACTTTATCGCTTAGTCCAACCATGTAACCAATAGACTCGGCTGACTTGACAAACAGGTTGCCTCCAACAATAAGACCAATAAGCGAGCCAATTACGATACCAATGCACCCAACAAGGGTATTAAACATCAGACCTGACGGTACTTCGCTTTCGCTAATTTCCGGGTTCTTGCCGTCTGTCCTGAACAGATATACCAGATATAATCCAAACAGAAGAAGCAGGCATACGCCCTCCCATCGCATAATACCACCACTATTCACCCCAAGAGCAATGAACATAACGGTAGCCATCATTAGGAAAGGAATATCTCTGCGCCTGTTAGCTTCAGATACAATAATAGGCGAGGCGATGGCTGATAAACCAAGTATGAGTGCAGTATTAAAGACATTTGAGCCAATCAGGTTACCAATCGCAATATCTGAGTTTCTCTGAATGGCACCGATTAAACTCACAACGAGTTCTGGCAAAGATGTCCCAAAACCAACGATGAGTAATCCGATTACAAACTCACTTACGCCAATCTTCCTGGCAATGACAGATGAACCTTCAACCAAGTAGTTGGCACAGAATACAACGAGAAATAGGCTGCAAAGTAGAATGAAAATTTGTGTTAGCATACGTTATCTAATTTATGGAACAAATATACATAAAAAAAACTTTATAACAAACAAAGCTAAGAAAGTATTTATAGTAAATTAATTTTACCATGAGGAGATACATACACTACTTCGACACGCTGAATGAGCTTAATCAAGCCAGGAAGAATAACTATTCTGAGCCTTGGTTGTCATATACCGAAGAGAGCGGTGGTGTCGATTATAACAAGACGCAAAAAGAAAAATTAACCGAACAACCGTTGACATTTAGTATATTGTCTGATGGAACAATTTCATTAGTGGATAATGAAGGTTCTACTATTAGTGATGGTTATCATAAAACACTTAAATATAAAATAAATGATGGCCAATGGACGGAATATAGTTCGATAAATGGAATTGTTGTTTCGTCTGGTGATACAGTACAGGTGAAGGGAACAAATTTTTGTCTTAGTGACGGAAGCGAAGAAAGTTGTAATAATTTTGCTTTTCATGGTGCATCCCCTTACGAGGGACACGTTGATATAAGTGGTAATATAATGAGCTTAGTTGACGAGGATGATTTTAGTACACTAACATCATTCCCTGCAACACCGGAAGATGATGAAACACATTCCTATTATTATTCGTTTAATATATTTACTAGATTGAATCCGGTAGACGCTGGTGGTTTGATTTTACCGGCAACAGCATTGTCTATTTCTAGTGGGTATATGCTTATGTTTTGTGATTGTTCCTTCCTAACAAAAGCGCCTGAACTACCCGCTATAATACTCTCTAATGATTCCTATAATTGCATGTTCATGAATTGTACATCCCTAACAAAAGCCCCGGAACTTCCGGCAACAACATTAGGCGAGTCTTGTTATATGTATATGTTTATGAATTGTACATCCCTAACAAAAGCTCCGGAACTTCCGGCAACGGCATTATCTAATAGTTGTTACTATGGTATGTTTTGGGGATGTACGTCCTTATTAGAACCACCGGAACTTCCGGCAACAACAATGCGTGAAGAATGTTATTTTGTAATGTTTGCTGATTGTACTGGAATGACAAGTGCTCCTAAACTTCCAGCAACTACGTTATCGAGAGGTTGCTATTCAGGAATGCTCTCCGGGTGTACATTCACAAGCGCAATTGAATTACCAGCAACAACGTTAGCAAATAACTGTTATACTTACATGTTTAACGGTTGTACAAACCTTACGGAAGCTCCAGAACTACCAGCTACATCACTTACACAAAGTTGCTACCTCGGCATGTTTTGCGGGTGTACTAGTTTAAGAACCGCTCCTGAGTTACCGGCTACAACACTTTCAAGGGCTTGTTACAGTGAAATGTTTTCTGGTTGTACAAATCTAAACTATATTAAATGCATGGCAATAACTAAGCAAGACACTACCAGCTTATACTCATGGGTATCGGGTGTTTCGTCAAACGGTACATTTGTTAAGAACCAATCAGCCTCGCCTGGTTTTTGGAGCACTGGTGATAGTGGTATTCCAAATAACTGGACTATTCAAACAGCGTAAGAACAATAAAAAACGGGGTTAGTTTTTAGCTAGCCCCGTTATTATTTATTCCGACATCTATATCCACCCATCATCATTGTTGATGAAGACGTAGAGGTTGTCATACTCCTCGTGTATTGGGAACTCGAACCTCTCTGTCATGTCCACGAGAGCCTTTCTATCGATTTGACCGTTTCGCCTCTTCACGTTCGTGTTGATACCGCACGTTTCAACATAAACGTAGTTAATAACCGTTCGGTAATTCGATAACATTTCGAGCAGCCTAAGGCGATATTCTTTCTTTATGTTGATTGCATCAACAACGATGTTCTTTCCTTCGTCAGCAGCCTCTTTCAGGCGGTCATTGAAGACCTTGGTAACTTTGTCCTCCTGATACTTGGAGCCAACTATCTTGTCACCAGGTTTACAGAAGCCAAGCTCGGCACGTAAGTCGTCCCTGGACAGCACCACAGTTTTGTCTGGGATGGTTGTTGGAACTGGTTTGCCGTAGTAATCGAACACACTTATTGTGCTCTCATCATCGTCAATTAACAAATTGTTAATTAGCGTGTCCTTACCTGCTCCTGGGAGCCCAACCATTACATAAACATTGATTGGCTTACGCTTGTCACCAATGTGCTTCCATTGATATTTTCCATCAAGTGGAACCATTAGGGGTTTTGAAGAGCATCCCATGTGCTGCGCTATGACCATTAGTTCCTCAATCTTAGCCAAATCAACATCCCTGGTTGAACATTCAGGGTCTTGGACGGAACCTTCGATATCACAGGTTTTAAGTAAGCACAAGTGCTTAAGGTTGCAGTGTTTGGATAGTCTCCCTATCTTCTCAAGTATTTCCTTGTTACTTTCAAAAACTCTAAGAGGGTCCATGTGCCAACGAACCAAAGAACAAACCTGCTCCCTGAAGTCAAAGCCACAATCCCAGAGTATTCTCCGTGTAATTTTCTCACCCTCCATTTCATGTCCATAAGCGTGCCAGTTACCCTTCTTATATGTTGTGGTAACCCCCTTTCCGATGTCGTGGAACAGGGCGGCGGTCATTAGCAGAGTAGCCTCGAACGGGTGTTTCTTGTACGTAATCCGATAGAACTTGAGCTTCTTTTCCATCGCCTCACATACGCGCTTGGTGTGTTCCCAACAGTTACCCTCGCCGTGCCAGCGTGGATTTTGTTCGCATTTTTTAAGAACTGCGAACTCAGGGATTTTCTCAATCTTCTTCCAGTCGTAGAATAATTGCTCGTTCTCTACGTAAAAAATTTTGTCAGTTAACTTCATTACAAAAACAGTATATCGTCTTTTCGGGTGTCATCGAATGAGCACCCAGACTTTGTTTTAGGCGAGCCGGATTCACTGGCTACAATTTCAACACTATCGAAATCACGGTCACAGTAGAAACCGTAATCGTTGTCTTTTAGCCAGTTACTGAATTTACTCCATGCCTGTTCGGTGTCCTCGGCTACCACGTAAGCCCTGAAACCACGACTTTTAACAAGATATAAATTGTTTGCCATACTAATAGGAATCGTAAAAATAAACTTTAAGGTCCTTGTGCGTTTGCATATAATCGTTGAGCCAGGTCAATCTGATGTAGATATCAACCATATTGTCCAGTTGCTCATCGAATTCCCAAATTGAGTCGGCGTTTTCGTCCCAATAGTCCTTACCAAGGAACGGTTTTAGCGCCCTCAAAATCGCTGGTATATCGTCGTACTCTATAAGATGTTCACCGCAACTATTGTGGTCTTTCCTAAGAACGCTGAGTATGGCTTCCCTGATACCCCAGCACTTTCTCCAGTACGCAATGTGTTGGTAATCTTTTCCGTCAATATCATCCCACTTGAAAGTTGGGCACTTTCTAAGGTCCTCTCTGATAGCCTCAGGCTCCTTAATAATTATACCATTGTCTAATCCCATAATAATATCGGTTTAGACAAAGGTATAATAATATTCTTGATTATGCAAGCTATTTTACCAGATATCGTCTGGAATATAACCGGTAAGCTCGAAAATCTTGTTTAGCTGGTCCGTAGTTGGCTTGACGTCTGGTCTTAAAATCCATCCACAGCCAGTGCATGAGGTCCATCTACACCATCCCTTTCGCTCAAGGATATCATCCCAGCCGAGTTCGGGCAGCTCCGGATTAAGACTATAGCCATAGCGCTCGTTAAGTATTTTTGCGGCTGTTGCAGCATGCTTCCAAGAACCAGGCTCACACTTGATTACCTCTCCATAAGGAGACACCCAACAATCAACCATCGTTTTCTGTGGCTTGACGGGTTCATCCTTGGGAAGTATTCCGCGCTGCTTGTCATATTCTGACTCATCAACGAAGACAAGCTCATTTTCGAAATATGTGGTTCCTTCAAGGTCGTGCCAAACGATACAGTCCCAATTCTTATCATATCCATCATAAGAAACAGGAAATACACCATCCTTTGGGTGGTGCTTCCTGTAGGCAATCATTAGGTCATCAACCTGGAGCTTAGCGTAATCTGGCTTGATTGTTTTCATTGTTAATTATTTTTGGCAATTATATACTTGTATTCGTTTCCGACCAAACCTTTTTTAGGATTTTGTCAAACAGAGGAATATACTTGAGCTTTGCGCCGTCGATAAAGCGCCTCTTGCCAGTTGCGACATCGACACCAAGAGACGGGAATGTTCGATAGAAGTTCTCCCACTCACGATTGGAACGTTTCATGGAAGGCACGCGAACCCACTGGCACCTCTCGTTACGGTCGAACTTGGAGTCGTCAAGTTTCAGGAGTTCATAGATGTTATCAGTTTCTTCAGGATACAGTGCTGGTTCATCATCATAGAGTCCATCACGGATATCCTGCTCGTATTGTGCCTTTTGTTTGAGGATAGCTTTCTCCACCTCTTCCTCAAGGTTTTTGTAGAACGGGGGGAAACGGCTGTCGTCGTTCTCATGGTCCATGTACCCTCTACGGAAGTTGTCAGGTCGCTTGCTCCTGTCAGCAGACGCCATATAGTTGTACTTTGAGCCGTATCTCATGATTTTGGTGTGTTACTTTTCGAACATGTGACCGTCAATGGTACCGCCTTTGATTTCAACGGTAACGTGAGGAGCCCAGTGAGGTCTCCAAGGACTCATGCCATCCTGCAAGAGTTTGTATGCTTTTTCTTCCGTAAGCCCGGATGCATCACTGATTTCGTAGGTCAGTTCTGCGGTGAAAGTTACTTTTGCCATAATATAAATGTATTAGTGTTGCACGAAACACATATTCAAAAAGCATGCCAAAGTTAATGGAAAAAGCATTGTGACGCACTATTTATCAAAAACTTTTTACAAAAAATGGATAATGGTGCCGCTTCTTATTGGATAAATAAAGATAAAGTGAAAGAATGGGTCTATGAACACTTCGACCCATCGGCAAAAATACTTGACGTTGGAGCTGGCAGTGGAACATATTGGAATCTGCTACACGAGAAATATAAGAATATTGACGCGGTTGAAATATATGCTCCAAATATAAAAGACTATGAGCTGGAAAAAAAGTATGCTAATGTTTATAATAACGATATTGTTACTTTTGAGTATGGCTCATACGACTTGATTATATTTGGTGATGTAATTGAACACCTGACCATCCCAAACGCACAAAAAGTAATCAAATATGCATTCAATCGTTGTAGAAACCTAATTGTCGCTGTACCATACAATTATCCACAGGGTCCAAATGAAAATAAGTGGGAGGAACATATACAGAGTGACCTGACGCAGCAAAATGTGTTAGAAAGATATCCGCTACTTAAGCCGTTATTTATTGACGAACGTTATGGATATTATATCAAAGTATTGTGAAGTCTTTGGCTTTTTTAAGTTAAAAGCCTATTTATAGTTAAATTAGAAAATTATGGGAAAGAAAATACGCATAACAGAAAGTGAGCTCCGTAATACAATAGCTAATGTGGTCATGGAGGCTCTTAATGAGATTGGAGAAACCCCAAAGGGTCAATTTATGCTTGGTAGACTTGCACACAGGAAAGGTGAACCGGTTGATGCCAAGGGTAGGATGCGTAAAGACAAAGAAAATTATCCAATATTCAATTATGCAGACAAAGCCCAGAAGAAAGCTGGTATTGGGGGTGATTATTATTTCAAAGATGGAAAACACTTCCAGAGAAACCTAGAGGATTACGTTGATGACCTCGATAACTTCGGAATTGAAGGCGACCCACGTGACGCCACGTACTTGATGCCCGGTAAAGAACGTCCTTCAACGTTAGCTAGCGGTGAACCTGAGTATGATAAAGAAGGTAATCGAGTAATGAAGCCAGCACACAACAAAGGAACAACTGGTCAGGCAATGCATACTCTGTTTACCAGAAGCGCAGTTGATGACTACATGAATTACCCAGGTAAGGTAGATAAGGAGTATATGCTTGGTAACGAAGACCCAGCTATTATGCCATTCGACATAACCCAACAGAAATACTTTGGTAAGGATTCAAAGGCAAACCCTGCAAGTGCAAGTAAAGCAAAACGTGCTTCGGTTTCAAAGTCAAACGAAGAGCCAGCAGTGGCTGGGTCTCTAGAAGAGACTGTTCGTAGATATGTTAAAAAAGCCTTGAATGAGCTTACTCAATAAACTGTTTAAGCCTAACGTTAATGTAGCGGTTGTAAAATAACAACCACACAACATAAAATAATAAAAAACCACGGAAGTTAATCCGTGGTTTTTCGTTTATGAGAAGGTATAGTTAGGACTCGGTGGTCATAAATTCATCATCAGCCTCAAGTCCTGTTGGTTGTCATCGTATCCCTCTTCCATTTCGGCATCAACGTCACCGTTATCCATTCTAACGGCTTCGCCGAATGTAAAGGCGATTGTTTTCAGTTTGTAGCATGATGGTCTTTCTTCACCTACTTTCCTGATGCATATTCCTTCACGTGGAGACTCGAACTTAGTACACATTGGTTCAAGTTCCTCCATTCCGAAGTGTTCCTTATCGTTCTTGAGTGCTTCCAGAACATTTTCGTGCCAATGGTTAGCCACGTCAAGTTCGGGATAAAGGTCACCCAATGTACCATGATACAATAGGTCGATAGGGTGGATGCGTGTGTACCTTCCATCGCGGTTAGCTTTCATCCATATCTTAAGTGCCTGTGTCCAGGCGAGTATGTCTGATACCTCCCACTCTTCCTTTGTCCCATCAGGACCGGTTGTTGTGATTCGGTAAATCATTAGATTGTTGTCACCAACTTCACAACCATAGTCATAGGTCTTCTGAATCATACTTTCAGTGTTGGTAACGTATCCGCATATCTCACCGTAAACTGTCATTCCCGGCATGATGTAAGGGTAGATAGCTTCACCCCATTCACTCCACAGGTCCTTTTCGTAGAATCCCTCACCAACCTCACTGTTGATGTATTGGTTCTTAATGACCTTGCGTGAGGAGAAGACAGGACCATATACCTCCTTCCAGTCCTGTATCCTTTTTGACTTAAACCATCCGGTATTGTCAACGAACTTGTTGAACTGTCGCTTGAAGTATGGCAGTGTAATCGGTTCTTTTGTGAGAACATTACCGATGATGATACTTGTTCCGTGACGTTTGACACTGATGTCAACAACATCGTCTGGGTTGAACATTTGGATGACCTTTTGTAGCTGGGTCGTTTCGTAGTGGAAGAAGAACTGTCCAGCAACTAGCCTATTGAAGCGACTGAGCTTCTTCTGTACCTTACGCATACGGTCACCACGAGCTGGTGCATGGCGCTCCTTTACCGGTGGAACATACACCTTTACGAACAGTTCCCCGTTCACAGTATCGAATTCCTCGCCCTCATAAGCTGAAACGTCCTCAAGTGTGATTGTATTGTCAAACTTGAATAGCTCTTTAGGTGAGAACAGGAAGCCAAAAGAAGGGCAACCCTTAAGGGTAAGGCAGCGAACACGACCATACTTGTTAAAGAATCCGCAATGCTTCTTAGCCTCAGCTACGATATGTTCACCGGACTTAACAATTTCCTCTATTTCCTTCTTGAGGTTTGTATATTGAACGGTCAAAGGCATAGCCTTCTCAACGAACTCGTCAGATTTCTTTTGAAGGTCATTGATTTCGTTGGCAAGTATACCACGGATTTCACTTCCTTCCTCGGCTTCGTCGTACTTCTTTTTCTTCTTGGTGATTTCCCTCTGGATTTTCTGGGAGCTCTTGGTGTAGGACTCCATCTTACCCTTTATGGACTTCGCCTCAGCCCTTTTCTTGTCTGCCTCAGCCTTAATTGGCTCATACTCAGCCATAATAGCGGCAACCTCATCCTTGTTTGCGTTCATTTCACGACAGCCAACCTCGTATAGGTTGTTAACGGATAGGAATTGCTGGTTGAGTACGGTTTCGTTTGCGGCATATATCATTATGTCGCCCTCGTTAACCTGGTCTTTCCTGACAACAATCTGCGTTCCCTGGACCAAGGTCTTGGCTAGGAAATCAGACCCCTCAATTGGCGTAAGCTCACCAACCCTGACAACGGCGCAGGAGTACTCAGACTTGAAGTCGTTTGATTTTGTAAAAACTTTGCTGCTCATACTTTATGTTTGTTTCAATTTCCTTATTAGAGGTATGGGTCAACGTACTCCTCAACGTACTCCGGCTTCTTCATGTTTTCAACCATAATATCTGCCTCTTTGTTAACCTCCTCGTTGGTATCACCCCCGACCAACTGTGATGCTGGGTTTGGGGTATTCGCATACACTTCCAATGCGGTGAAGTATTTCATCGGTGGCGTTTGACCGATTCGGTCAAAGGTTCCGTTCTCATTTCTTCTGAAGAATATGACGGCGCCTAATGCTTGTGGTTTACTATTGCCCATATTAGTCCCCAAATCCTATTGATTTCTTATTTACACTGGTCTTGTTCTTCAGCTTACCCCTTGTCTTGGACATTGAGTAGATGGTCTCGAAGGACTCTTCCTCGCTATGACCAAACACGAAATGTAACAGAATTAGCTCATTGATGTGGTCGATGGTTAGACCATCAGTCTTTTCCACCCATTCATCGAGGTTAATCTTTTCGAGGTCCTCAGGGAGCACGGTCTTTTCGATGAATATCTTTCTGCTAGCCTCATTCGGCAACGGGAACTCGACAACGCGGTCAAATCTGGAAGGTCTGTTGGTGTAGCGTTCCTCCAAGTATTCGATGTGATTGGTCGTGGCTATAGTAACCAAACCACTGAGTTTAAGGTTTCCGTCAAGGATATTCAGGAGCAGGGTGTTAAGCTGGCTTGAACACTGAGTAAAGCTGTCGATATCTTCGATTATGGCAATAATCTTTCTGTTAGGTTCAATCTTTCTGATTCTCCTAACAGCGTCAGGGAATGAGGCGATTTCCTGTTCCGTGTTTAACGAGAACACAATACCGTCATAAACGTCGATGAGCTCCTGGCACATAAGATTAATCAAAGAGGTTTTCCCGGTTCCTGGCGCTGAATACAGCAAGTAGTTTCTACGGAAAACGCGCTGGTACTTTTTGTATACGTCCTCGGACTTCCAAAACTTGGAGATATCATCGAGGATGAGGTCGGTGGCTTTATTAGGAAGACGATATAGCTTATTAAGCTCAACCTTTTCCTTGGTAAAGTACATACCGATGGAGGAAGAAAACCCAATGGAGTAATAACCCTTTTCCAGTCTTGGTGCCGTGTTAGATACTGGAATTATACATCCATCAACGGACGACCATTGAGACAAGTTCTGTTCAATGCTCTCATTCTGTTTTGATTCCATTTTTGAGTCCATTTCGTCGAATGGTCCAGGACTAGCAGAACGACCAATTATTTTTTCTTGTTCATGCATATTTTAGCTATTATTTAAAATTTACATCCTAAATCCCTGATTCTGCATCATCCATTCGTTGTACTCCTGGAATGTATTGACGCCAGCGTTTTCAAGTTTTAATCTAAAGTGTTGGTACAATTTTTCAAGTGGAACCAATTGTCTACTAGCGAGTGAGCCATCAAGCCCAACATCAACACGCAACTCAAGGCTTTCATTGTTGTAATCATCAATGCCACCATGACAATGACCGTGTACCATACATGTACCATGTGGTCGCCTATTCCATGTCAACAATGGATAGTGGCACATTTCGACACAAAACGTTTCGTTGGGGTCGATGAACTCATATTGATTATTGGTGAACTTTGCTTCTTTAATCTGTCCGTACCATTCAAAATAATGTTCAAGTCCGTGAAGCGACCTGTCGTGATTACCTTCAATGAGGAACTTTTTACCCTTAAGCCTACTAAGCAGTTTTTCGGTTCTTTCCTTATTTCCAAGGCAAAAGTCACCAAGTATATAAACATAGTCCTCACGGCGAACCGTTGAGTTCCACACATCAACTAGCCACTCATCATGTTTCTGTATTGCCGCATTTCTATCAGCCTGTAGTTCCTCAAGTGTTATTCCGACCGCCTCCATCCTTAGCGGATGGAAAAACAGAACTGAACTATGCGAAAGGTGCAGGTCAGACGTGAAATATGTTTTTATCGATGTTGGCATGTGTGTGTTAGTTTCTACAAATATACGGAATATTATTGGGAAATCAAACAGTCTTCACAAATTCTTTCAATGCTGGTGATGTTGTCTACTGACATGTAGTATTTATCGCTATAATGGTCGGCGTATAGTGCGGCTGCGCTACATGGGTCTGACGCCACAACATATTCATCGTTTGACATGAGGTCACTTTTAATTTTGTAAATGTTCATGGTTATTCTGATTCGTGATTAGGTTCAACATAGAGGTCGAGCAACGTAGCCTTCCTCATAGACAGCTCCACCGTGTCGGTGTCGTCGCCTGAGTCCCAGCCATACTCGGCAATCCCCATGGGGATGCCATCGATGTTGACTTTGACCTCACAATCATCAGAGAAGTTTTCGAGGAACTCTCTGAATTGTTTGACCGTGCGTAATTCTACCATAGTTATTCTTCCTTATCCGGCTCATAGAGCCACTTTTCGTTTTTAATATTCTCGGCAAGTTCTTCTAGGTCTTCTTTTAGCCTCTCATGGAACGTATCCTCGCCATCATCACCCGATAATAGCCAGTCAATTCGCTGGGCGTAAATGTAAGCCTCCATTAGTTTCTTGTAACCTTCCTTAAACTTCTCAATGGTTTCTGGGCTATAGGCATAGTGGTATTTAGCCCAAGGGTATAGGTTACCGTTTTCGTCATAGTCCCATCTTTCGTGGTTCGTGTTAGGAACTTCAACGTTATTTTTCACGATTACTTCCTTAACGTCTTCAGCAATACGTGAAATTTGATACTGGATGTAATCAAAATGTCCGCCACTCATTTCCTTTTCTTTTTACGTTTCGCTTTAGCCTTCCTCCGAGCTTCATCCGAAATATAACCCCTGGTTGGCGTAGCCAAACCGGATTTATAGTAAAACTCGTTTGGATTCGTTAATAATTTTAATAATTTATTTTCCATACAATAGAATACCTATGCAAAAACTATGCCTTAATCGTGTTCTTCGTCATAAGTTTCATGGAATTTTCTTATTCTTTCCTTTATTTCGTCCTCGTTAACGCCCTTTTCGCGTAGAAAACGCCTTAGGTTATTACACATATTGGACATCATCATATATGCCCTTCTATAGTCGTTAGACATATCTTCCTGTACCTTAACAAGAGCCTCAAGGTTATGTATTGCTTTTTCCGCTTCGGCTATTGTTAGCTTATGGTATTTTCCGTCGCTATCATACTTGGATTCATGTAGCTCCTTCCGTAAATTGTCTATGGTGTTTTCATACTCCTCCTCAGCCTTGTATTTCCAGTTGATGTAGTTGTAGTAGAACTTTTCCTTCAGTTCAAGTTTATCCTCATCAATCTTATCGTCTGATATCTTTGGGGCAGTCTTGATTACTTTTACGTACGGATATATTTCAGTTATGTATATGAGTCCGGCAAAATTAGGAACTTCATCTACCGTAACAAGTCCTTCGGGGACCACATAATAGAAGTAATTAGGCTTGTCCGGATATTTTTTCTCGTAAGGTTTTCTAATGTATGTACCCTCTAATATCTGGTGTTTACGTTCCTTCTTTTTATCATTGAAGAAGTCTGTTCTCGATATTTTGATTTCACATTCATAGACATATCCAGACTTCGTGATTGACAGACTGTCACTTTCCCATGAATACACCTTTAAATTCTCAATGCGATATTTCATTGAGTTTGGTGACATGAAATGGTTACGTAGTATCTTTTGTATACTTTTTTCGGTATACTCCGTCCTGTTTCCTGTATGATTCCTTTTACCGATAGTACCCATATAAGCAAAGATACTAACTTTATGACAATATACAAAAAAAAGGTGATACTTTCGTACCACCTTATTTTATGTATTAGCAGATGTTAGTCCTTAAGTACGAGGAACTCAAGTACCTCCTGATGTAGTGCGTCGTTTACGACATCCTGCATGGAAGGTGTGACCTTATTTCCCTTCACATCAACCTTAACGTCACCGCCAAGGATGAAGCTGATGGCTGCACCATCAAATCCGGAAATCATGTATGTTCCACCGTTCTCCATGTTGGTAGGGTAATCGTTGGTATGGCGACCAGCGCAGTACCACCACACAATCTTGAAGTCGCTAACGAACTCCTCAGGGAATACGGAACGCAGCTTTGTAAGAGCAGCCTCGTAGTTGGTCTTCTCGTCAGGATAGGTCTCACCACGCCAGTACCAGCCATTCTGCGTCGGGTTGAACTGCATGTCTGATACAACGAGGAGGGTGTGAGGGAACTCGCTGAGCGGAATCTCTGGATGCTTCTTCCTCGTATCGACAATCAGGTTGATGAGGCTCTGGAAGTTGGTTCCACCCATTGCGTCACGCCTGTTGCGAATCTGGTTCAACTTGTCCGTGAACTCACCCGAAAGGCTAAGAAGCTCGGAGGTGTTGTCAAACATTGCAACCACGTTGTGGAATGCACCCTCGTTCAACTCTGAGAAGTAGACGCCAAGGGAAACCGCAACATCGTATGATGTTATTCCGTTTGCACCCTCGATGCCGGAAGTCATCGAACCTGACGTGTCAAGACCGCAGAGCACGTTGCCCTTAATACCACCGTTATCCTTCTTCGCGGTCTCGATAAGACCCCTGAACTGCTTGTCGATGGTAATCTTTGACGCCATTGACATGTTATAGCTCCGGAAAACCTTGCTGCCAAGCTCGAAAGCGTAGCCATTGAACTTGGCAACTGGCTGGGTCTTGAGCCACTCGACATAGCTCTTGGTCAGCTTGTGAGCCTCAAGGAAGTTGCCTGAAACAAGGTTGAGGAGAGCCTTTCCAGGAATGGTCTTCCAGTCAATCTTGCTATACAGACCCTTGCAGATGTAGGTCTGGAAGGCGTGAGCCTTACCGGTGGACTTGAAGTTTCGGTAATCCTCATAGCTCCAGCCAGCGAACTTGGCAAAAGCCTTTGCATCCTCGTTGGTCTGTCTTGCCCAACCGGTCTTGCACTTGCTTGCTGGACGAATACGAGGAAGGTACTTCTTGATGAGGTCCCTTGCGTTATCGTCGTTGATTCCCTCGGCGATTACCTTGAAGAACTCTGTACGGTCAAGTGTAGGGTCCATTGACAGAAGAACCCAGAGGTCCTTCCATGAACCAACAACCGGGATTAGCCAAAGATTGGCGTAAAAAGTGTCAGGATGATACTTGGCAATCCAGAGGAGCCTCTTGAAGGACTCATCCCTAGCTCCCTGTCCACGCTGTACCTTCTCGGTCTTTCCGTGCTCACCGCCAATGTTTGCCTGGCGGGTAATCATACGGAGGTAGAAGGGGAAACGAAGTGCTGAATCAGGGTCGTCAGCCCAGAGCTTGGACTGCTCGTCCCATACAACGTTGATGTCACGTCCTCTTGCGGTACCAGCCTTTCCAAACTGGTCAAGAAGAGCGGTTCCAATGGTAGCGTAAGAAAGCGCACCATTCTCGGTTCTCACATTGGTGAGGGCGGGGTCGAGTGTTGCCGCCTTAACGAAAGCGTTCTGCATAGTCAGAAAACATTTTTTTTTTTGATATTATTACAATTTCCTTGCTGTTTGTTTTCTTCAGAAGGTTTTGCAAAGATATAACCTTTTTTCGTAATAACAAACTTTTTTTTTTAATTTTTTTTCGCACACGGTTTTTGTGGTGCGTAAGTTATTGTTTTCTTGTCCGAAAGACTATTTATTAGGAAAAGTTAATACTATTATGATTAAACTCAGTGAGCGTGCAATTAGAAATGCTCTTAAGAAGATAAATGAGGTACATGACCCTTGGGCTGAGGCTGAGTATAACTACCGCCGTGAAAAGCTTCCTCAAGGATGGGAAAAAATTGACCGTGAAGATGATGAACCATTATATCGTGACCCTGACGGCAACGAATACGTTAAAGACGAGTACGGCAAATTCACACCAATAGAGCAACCCGCTATGGACCTTGAAGAGGAGGAAAAGAATGGGATAAATTATGGTGAGGATTTCAAAAACTGGGCTTTCAGTGAGTGCGATAAGAACAACTATGAGGTTTCTGGCGCAATCTACAATTATATCTATAACGATGATGATAACGCCCTGTTTAACGTAATTCAAATGTATAAAGATGCGAATGGCATTGAGGTTGAAGACGACTCACAGGACGATATTTGGATGTCTGAGGAAATTAGAAGGGCTATTGATGACATGGCTAAATCTGGTGCTGTTGACCAACAGGAAAGCCTGTGCGAGGCTTATGGCATTGGATATAACGGTCAGTTCATAAGTGAGAAACCTGGTTGGGGTCCTAGACTCACTTCATTCCCTCAGGATGCAAAGAAATTCAATAGTCCAAGGGAGGCTCAGATGTATATTGCACAGAACCTACCTGATTTTGGAGCGAGCGTAGTTAGCTTGCCATTGGCTGACGACGATGATGAACTCTATGAGTCAACGATTATCAAGGAGGATATTGGAATCGAACCAGACAAATATTACCGTGTTGAAGACGGCACCTCATTCCCGCTTGGTCTTGTACTAAGGGGTGACCAAATCGGTATGTTCTATCATCAGGGAAGTTGTGATGACGATGTTGCCGCTGGGCTTCAAATGCCTGAAATTGCCAAACAATTGAATGCCATTGATGACGAGAGTCTGGATAGATGGTGGAACGATTGCTATGTTGATGATACCCCGGAAGAGCACGCCAATGCTGATAGGGAAACAAAGTTGAGCTGGCTTCTATTCAATGCTTGTGCTAACGCCATTGATAATGATGAATATGAGCTTGTTGACTCCGACAATGCAGCAAAAGATACCGCAATGCTAAAGGAGGCTATTAAGTCTATAATCCGTGAATCATTCGCAAACCGCGCAATGTTCCAACAGCCAATGATGGCGCAGGGTGACATGCAGGAGAAGGGAACTTGGAAATCAAAACATAACCAGTCAAACCAGCACTTCAAAACTAACCCTAAGACTGCGAGGGACAAGCGTCAAAGTAAACGAGCAATCGTTATTCGTTGGCTTAGAGACCCGTCCGTTAACTGTGCTGAAATTATGAGACTTCTATGGCATCCAGCTCCTGAAGACGAGGACACCAAACGTGGTGAGTTCTATAAGAAGCGTGACGGTGCAATAAACAAGGATAGCGGAGCAAGATATTCATTCACTGATGATGAAATCAACTCACTCTACAAGATTAAGTCAGGACGTGTATAATAAAAATATGGGAGCCATTTGGCTCCCTTTTTTATTTGTTGCTTGCGTGAACGTAAAGCTTTTTAAGTTTCTTCACAGAGGCATTCTTAATCTGTCTTACCCTCTCTCTTGTCATACCGTACATTTCACTGACTTCATCCATTGTGAACTCGCGGTCATAGCCAATTCCGTATAATCGTTTTACGATATCGCGTTCCCTTTTGGTCAAGTCCTTGAGCATATCGTCAACAAGGCTTTTGTTATACTCATATTCAATTTTGTCATCGTATTCATTCATGCTCGCTGACTTTTCATTGAATAGTGCTGAGTTTTCAAATGTATCCTTTTTGTCGGCTCCATCGTATGTTGCGCCAATGTACTTGGTTTCGATGTCGTATAGATAGGAATAGTCTTTGATTTTAATTCCGTACTCATCTTCTATTATGGTCTTCAACTCATCCATCGATGGGTATCTGCCATTGTGTAGATAGAAGTTGTTTTTGATGCGGTTTAGCTTGTACACGGTTTTAACGTTGTTTGTTTTTCTGATAAAACCGTTATTCACAATGTAGAATGTGATTTCCCTTCTTATATACCATGCAGCATAAGACAGAAAGCGTATTGGCTTACCTTCAGGACCCTTTTTATTAGGATTATAATTATCGATTGCCTGTATCATTCCAATGTTTCCAACCTGAACCAAGTCCATTATATTGTCATTGGAACTATACCGTTTTGCAACAGCAAGCACGAAAAGTTGATGGGCTTCAATTAATTCAGCCTTAGCCTTTTCATCACCAGCCTTTATTCGCCTGAACAGTTCTTTCTCCTCTTCTGGTGTCAACGGCTCAATACCCCTAACATCCTTTAGGAAATAGTTTAGGGTAGCGACCGTTTCGCTATAATATTCATTAATGCCTGTAACGTCAATTACAGGCTTGTTTTTTATGTTAGGCATGGTATGTGACCTTTATTCGGTCTTGGTCTCGGCGTTACTTTTCTTTCCGTTCTGCTTAGCCACAACAAAGGATATCATGGTAGCTTTAATCAGGTCTGTATCTGGTGACCAGAGAGAACACTTGAGGGATGGCTTCTTTAGCGGTAACGGCTTTAGTTGCACCACATCGTACCCGAAATCCGGCAGTGCATCCTTAATTTTCTTGATTGCATTACTCATGTTCACTTCACTGTAGCATCGATAAGTATTACCATCCTCATCAATCTTACATGATTCACAGTTGAGACACATTGGCTTGAAGTGTGTGTCAATGTTCGGGCAAACTTCATTTACAAGTTCCGAACCGCAAAGTGGGCAATATTTTGACATTATTGTAAATTTTATGGTTAATCCTCTACCTTGGTCCATTCACGAACCGTATCCTTGCATACATAAGTGCCTGGGGTGAGACCTCCACGAGTAGAATAGTATAGCACGAGGCTCATGATGTAAACCATGTTCTCCCAGATATAGCTATAGCAATCCCACATATAGTTTTTGACATCATCCGGGAAATCCATACCCATAGGGTCTTCCTCCGTTCCGGGTATATGCTGGTCATACTTACCCAACAGAATAGATACATCCTCAAGGACAAATGTTCCACCAAAAAGATTATATTGGTTAAACCCCCATCCGAGTTCACCGTGTTCAGCGGTAGGTCCAAATTGGAATTCCTCCACCTTTATGGCTGAAATGAGCTTAAGGTGGTCTTCCGTAAGCGTAATTTTCTTAATCATTGTTAGTATCGGTTTTAGCTTCCGTTTTCTTCTTTCTGCTTGTTTTCTTTGGTGCCGTGGTTTCGGCAACTACTTCGGTTCCCTTTTCAGCGGTATGCGCCGATGATGGTTGATTCTCGAAGTATTCTACGATGTGTGTGAACAGGTCATACCCAGATTCGTAATATTTATAGCCATCAAGCTTTTTATTATTTTTCGCCATCATATAACCAAAAGGGGTATATAGCGTGTATGTTTTGTCGACGAGGTTAACTGATACATAATCTGGGAATCCTTTATCCTCATCGTCTTTGAGTTCTTCGAATCCTCTAGTCTGCACCTCGTTAACAATAAGGGATATAAAGTTCCCAGCAACCCCCAATGTTACGTTATCTTCCATATTTGTCGTTTTTACAAAGTTATATCTTTTTTGGTAAAGATACAACTGTTTATTATTGTTTTTTTCGTAGTTTCAGTATGCTTTTCAACTCCCTTAAGCTAACACCTTCTGGCATAGGCTCATAGATACCAGCACCCCAAGTCCAAAAGTATACTTTTTTAGCTTGTTCATAATTGTCAGTACCGACATTTTTAACAACCTCTTCCCAGGACTTCTTCTTTTCGATATTGACGTCAGATTGCTTGTAGTCGTATAGAGTTATATCGCAGTTACTTACCGTTTTATTAAATAGGTCGATTATTTTTTCTTTGTCTCCGCCGCCTTCATATTGACTATTGCCGAGTACGGTTGATGCAATCCTCAGGTTACTATAATGTTTAGCTATGGTATTGAGGCATTTTTCCAGCGCTCCATAATCCAGAGCATCTGGTATTATATCCGGTCTAAACCTGCCTTTAGTGATATAGCATAAAGCAAAGGAAGGGGTACCTTCTATAACAGTTACCTTACCGAGTTTGTTTATGTCCCCATAATTGGTCGCTGTCTTAGCTGCATCATATACATTCGGGAAATTCAATCCAACCTTATATTGAAACCCGTTCCCCAAATTATTCATTATTGATGTACCGACCAACACGAGGTCATATTGTTTGACTTCGTATATTAGGTCCCTATCTTCGACTATTGTTATCACAGTGTTTCCTTGAATTGCTTCAGTATGTCTCGTTGTTTCTTTGTCAGCTTCTTTGGAATCTTGTATTTAATTACAACGTAGTATGAACCATTTGGACCATTCCTACCATACCTGTCAAGGATTGGCATTCCTTTGTCTGGATAATGTACGGTATAACCACTTTCGGTTAATTCGGGAATTTTCATTTCTATAGTTTCTCCCCCAATGGTCTTAACCTTAATGCTTGTACCAAGCAAGGCATCTATAATCGGTACCTCTTCGACATGGGTCAGCTCTGAGGCTCTACGCATGAAATAAGGGTCATCCTTTACGGTGTACCTGACTTCCAGCGCACCATTGGCACCGCCATACTTTCCTGGGTTGCCGAGGTCGGCATATCCCATCACGGTTCCATTATCAACGCCCTTTGGGATTGGTATTTCTTTGGTTTCAGTAACCGTTGTATATCCGACACCGCCACACACATGGCACTTTGTGGCTGGCTCGCTCCCACTGCCCCCGCAATATGGACATGGCTGTATATAAGTGGTTGTGGTATTACCGTTCCTTTGTGTCCTCGCTATCTGACCGGTTCCGTTGCAGTGTGAGCACTTATGCGTTTTCCCATCATCAGAGCCAGTTCCGTGACAGTGCTGGCATTCTCGTTCTCTTGTATATGTAACGGATTTAACACAACCCTCATAGGCTTCTTTTAATGTGATTGATACATCAACCAATATGTTTGAGCCATTTACCGGCATAGGACCGCTTGGTTGTCTCCTAAACCCACGTCCTCCAAAATTGAAGGAGAAACCGCCGAACCCCGCATTACGCATTTGAGCGAATGGGTCAAAGCCCTGGAACGGGTCAAAGTCAACACCGCCGTTATCGTACTCCTCACGTTTCTGTTCATCCGATAGGACGCTGTAAGCCTCAGCTATTTCCTTGAACTTTTCCTCAGCAGTTTTCTTTTCCTCATCTGTACCATTCACCCACCTGTCTGGGTGCCATTTGAGGCTCAATTTACGGAACTCTTTGGATAATTTATCTTCAAACTCCTTGCCGTGCAGTTGCTTATCACTTTCACTTAAACCAAGGATGGAATAGTAGTCTTTATCAGCCATATATCAATGTTAGTTAAAAACTTAATCAACAACAAAGATACATGTTTTGGGGCAAAAAAACAAACCTTTTTAACTATTTATAAAGAAAATCCTTACGAATGCCATCAAACATAAAAATAAACGACGTTAAGTCATTGAGATTCAGGTGTAAATACGACGAGTATTATGATTACATGCTGTATCGAGGGGAATGTTATGGCGACGGTATTTTTGGCAACTGCCTGTCGGCTGACATTATAGCTGATGATTTACCAGTTGGTCCAATACGAAGGGATGCGCCTAAAGAGGGTGAAAAATCCAGCTATAAAGGTGGAGAAGTATATTCAAGGGTTACGTGGGGTGACGCAATAAATGTTGACACCACACTAAGGGATATAGGGCTAACCGGTGTTGATAACGGTTTTATATCATATAGGAAAGACAATATTTCAAACAGGGACTTTCTAAACATCTATACAGGTACAACCTATACTATGCCAGAGGATAATTCTGAGACCAATGAATTCAACGAATCCCTCAGGTTTTATATGTCACCAGTGTCCGGAAACACTATGATGTATAGTTATCCTATGGAGGTTGCGGAAACCCCTGAGGACGGAAAATATTTCACAATGAAGGGGGGATTCTATCAGGGGTTCTTTAAACTTCACGAAATGGATTATCAGACCCTCCCTTACTTCATTGAGGATGAATGGAATATGTCATTCAGGATTAGACCAAGGCATTACGAAGTTGGGGTTGATACGCTTAACCACCTGCACGAAGAAAATAACGGAATTTTCTTTTATATGGGCACCAGAGCCGAAAATAAGTTCTGGGAGTTGTATAACAATGCAGAAGATAAAGCCGAGTTCCTCGTTGGTGGCTATGGCGATGACTCCTACATCGAGGGCTGGGACCCGCAAAATCACGTAACTGAATATGTTGATTATCTCGAAAGAGAACTGGATGGCGGAGACATTGATTACTCTACATTAGTTGACGGCTATTCCATAGAACCAGACTATTGGGAAAAGGATATTGACCTGTCTGAAATTGAGGTGTTGACATCGCTTGGATACGAGCTTGATAAATGGGGTTACTATGAAATCCAGACGGACAACAAGTTCGTATTCTTCAATAGAACCTGCACCGGATTTACGGTTAATAATTGGGACTTGGAGGAAAATGATTACACATATAATGCGTGTAAGAATAAGATAACACCAACCGACCACGAGGCACCGTTAATCGGACTTACAGGAATTACGAGCAGCTGCAAGGAAAACAAGTTCATTACTTATAATAGAACCTGCACAGGAAAGACCGTACACCATATACATAGAGGTTGTTACCACAATTACGACGGTAAAGGTAAGAAGGGTACAAAGGATTGGGAAAGTGAGTATGGCGTGTATGAGTATCAGCCATACGATATATACAAGGACATTAGGGATAATTCATTCGCTCTAAGGGTCGACCCTAAAACTGGTGCCATTGGTTACAGGTTCGGAATGCTTGATTGCGATGAACCGTTGCATCATTATAGTGTGAAAGAAGAGTACTCTAAACCAGGACTGGTTCCTTACGACCAATGGACAGACATACATGTTAAATTCAAGATACTGAATCCTACTTATAGGGACTGCATAACACATGATGAGTTTGGTAACAAAATTGTTAAGAAGATACCAACACACGTCGGTGAGCGCAAAATGAAGATATACATTTATGTTAATGGTTACCTCGTGTTTATTAGCCAGGAGCTGAAGGAATTCCGATTCAGGGCACTAAACGATGTTTACCAGAAACAAGAGGGCGTGCCATTCAGTATGTCACTTGGTGGTGGAACACAGGGTCTACTTGAAACCATATCAAAAGACTACCACCACATAAGCGAGTACTGCCTGCCTATTGAAAAGAACTTTGCTGGCACCTTCCTTGGTGATATAAAATACTTTAGGTTCTATGATTGCTTCATGGACTTACCGACAATCAGGCGCAAAAGACTATTTATTGTATAAAAATAACGTAAGAAAACATATATTGAAATGGGTGTAACATACTTTAGGCTTGACCCAAAAGAAAAATATGGAGAATTTGGTGGAAAGGACTTTACCGCTAACAGGTCGCTAACCGGTGCTGAAATTGACAGTAACTTTAATTTCTTAAGAGGTTTCGATATTGCAAGCATCGAAACGTCTAACGGAAACCTAATTGTTAAACGTCTCAATCCGGAAGAAGCCCCGATTGAAGTTCCACTAGGCGGTGTATCAGATATACAATTAGATGAGAAATCCGGTATATTAAAAGTTATAAGCCCTTCTGGTGAAGAAAGGGAAATTGGTAGGTGTGTTACTGACGAAAGCGGTTTCCAGTTTGCTACCGATGATACCATTGATGGAACTGGCACGTTCCGTGACCCGCTTAGAATATCAAGGGGTGAATTAACCGGCACCTATGCACCAGCAGACGAACTTAGAGACTTGACAACTGGAGACGTTAAAACGCTTACTGTTGATATTGCAAAGGACGAGAAATTACCTGCTGGCTATAGAATTGTAACAAAGGAAAAATCAGGAAGTTTCGGATTCCTTTATAACTGGGATGGCGTCGATGAAATCAAAACAAAGCTTGCTGATGCATCAAGCCCTTGGAGGGTTCCAACCAAAGCCGATTGGGATGAGTTGCTTGACTACGTTGAGCTACTTGACGACCCTTGTACTGATAACCCGAACCAACATGATACGGATGAGTTGAACGTTGCTTTAGGAACAGTCGCTGGTAAATACCTTAAATCAGCAAATCTGTGGGATGAAAGTAGTGAGGATGTACGTGGTCTTGGCATTAAGAACCTCTTGCGTGTTCTACCAGTTGGCACCATGAGAAATATTGGTGAAGAGGTAGTAAATGATTTTGGTAAAAGAGCAGCTTTCTGGTGTGACACTGTTGTTCATAATAGCAATGAAATGTATGTTAAACGTTTCGATTATAACAAAGCAACAGTTTTACAGGAAGGTTACGGACCTGATTATAAAATATCACTGAGACTTGTTAAGGATGCGACTACGCAACCTGAGCAAGAAAAGTATGAGGACATTACAGCACTCGGCGTTTCAAGTGAGGTTGTACCTATTGGTGATAAGGTGTGGCTCGCCACTAACCTTGGTGCTGAAATCCTAAATGAGGATAATCGCCTTCGCCCAGATGTTTGGGATTCAACCGGTATTGTTGAGGAAGGAAAGGATATATTCATCATCAACGAGTGGGATGGTACACGCTGGGTAAAGCGTCGTATGTATGACGGTACTTCAATCATTCTTCGTCATTACAAAGACCCTGACATGCCAGAAGATTTCACCGGTGAATCACTCTACCATGAGTATCGAGTGCTGTTAAATCCTGATACTGGTTCAGAAGAATTCAAGGACATCGTTGGAATACTCCAGAGTGATATTCAAGATGAAGTTGACACTATTAAGGATTTGGCAATACGCGCTAACGCTCGTGTTGACGAGGCTGTAATATTGGTTGAACAAGCGGTAGCCGACGTTGCACAGGAAAAGACAGATAGGGAATCGGAAGACGCCAGACTGGACGGTAGGATTGACACCTTGGATAGTAAAGTTGATTCAGAGGTTAGCTCACTTACTGAAACAATCACTGATAATCAGAATGCCATCAATAATAGGGTTGATACTGAGGTGGCAGCACTAAATGGCAGGATAGATGATGAGGTGTCCACACTCAACAATACTATAACAGCAAAAGAAACCCAAATTAACAATAGGATAACTGAAGAGGTTGAAACACTCAATGGCAGGGTAGATGAAGAGGTGTCCACGCTCAACAATACCATAGACTCCGAGGTTTCTGCACTAACAGATTCAATGGAAGCCAAAGAGGAAACATTAAATAATAGAATTGATTCTGTAGTTGATGAGTTTGATGCTAATCTTTCGAGTGCAATAACTACCGAAAAGAATGCTAGGATACAGGCTGATGATGCCTTACAAGCACAGATAACCGCAAATAAGATTGCGTCGAGTGGCAATACAATTATTGTTACATCTGGTGTATCGGGTACTAATGTAGACGTTAACTTTGACAATAATACCATTAAGAGCGCATCCGGACAACTACACACTAACCTTAAGCTACAACGTGTGCCAGTAAACGCAGCTGATTCTGGCGTAACAAAATACACATACGCTTTGAGGGCTGACGACGGAGATAGTGAGACCATCAATATCCCTAGGGATGTTACCATCGTTGGCGTTACCCCGGCTGACTCAACATACGCACAATCATATCAATTACAGTATGTTGGAAATGATGGTCTACCAATTGGTGCTCCGCTGGGCGCTGTCATAAACATACCTAAAGACCAATTTATAAGAGACGTTAAAGTCACAGATTCAAATGCAACAGTAACCGATACGGGCATAATAGAGGACGGAGTACCTGCTGGTGCAGAAACAGTCTTGGCTATATCATTTGTTACTGATACAGGTGGGTATCGTCTTGCTAAAATTGATGTTTCTGAATTTATCGAGGATAGTGGCTATGGTGACGGTCTTTATGTTGACAACCATATTGTGAAGGTTAAAATAGCCACAAACGATGATGGCTTCCTAGGCGTATCTTCCGCCGGACTATACACAACTGGAATTACGGATGCTATTTCAAATGAAGCACAGACTAGAGCCGATGCGGATAGCGCGTTAAATAATGCTATTACTACCGAGGCGCAAACAAGGGCTAACGCTGATAATACATTAAGTAGCGCAATTACGGCTGAGGCGCAAGAACGTGAAAGTGCCGTAGCAACATTGGGAACACAGATTTCCACGGAAACTCAAGCAAGGTCTAACGCTGATACTCAGCTATCACAACAAATTGCTGCCGAAACAACTGCAAGGGAAGCCGCTATCAGTGACTTAGCCGACCAGATTGCAAGTGATTCGAGTGACAAGGATGCCACGATAGCCGAGCTACAGAGTCAAGTATCAGCATTGACGACAAGGATTGCAACGCTCGAAAGCCAAATTTCAAGTTTGACTAACACCCTTGAAACAACAATCAAGAACGTTGTTGGAAATCTACTCGATGCACAAGAGCATCAACTTGAACTTGATAAGCACACTGACATGTCTGGCAATATTGACCACATCACAATCAAGTTCGCTTCCGATGCCGAGTTCATTGCTGGAATTTAAATAACAGACTAAAATATACGTTAAAAGGTGGTACATATACCACCTTTTTTTTCGTTTTTATGGTTGTCTTTGTTGATTAGAACGACTTCTTAATCCCAATGGTTGCTATGCCCTGCATTCCAAATCCAAGTTCAACAACACCTCTCAGTGATTCCCCGCCAAATTCCATGCATACAGGTGAAAGCTGTGCTGAGAATGTAGGTTGGACCTCATTGCTGAATCCAAGACCTAAGCCAGCTCCGATTTTCGAATACATCCCAAAATGCGGGTTATTGAACCATCTGAATCTGGCTGTTGGCATGATTGACGCAAAACCAAGGTTGTACGTTCCATTCTTTGTTTTATTACCATCAGAGTCCTTTGTGTAGGTATCAGATGTCATGTACTCACCGAAGATTGAACCGCCATACCCGAACCAGTTGTTCACCCAGTGATTGTATTCAACGCCAAGCGTTCCTGTCATAATAGGGTTCTCAAAGTCAAAGTGACCAGCAGTAAACATAATGCCAAATACGCCACCAAATATGTAAGCGAATTGTGGTAATGTGAACTGTGAGTATGTCACTGAAATCTCATTCTTGTAGTCCTGTGAGTAACTACTTATGGAAAGCCCTACTACGAGAGCTAAACATAAAAGTAATTTCTTTATCATCGCTAATTCTTTACTTAGTACATTCAAAAATAGTTAGTTTCGTGTTACTTGGTAGGGGCTTAATAAACCTATTATAGAAGTTTGACACCCACTCGAATTGGTCTTGGTTATCTTCCAACTCAACCCATCCAGTTTTTTCCGATAAGAAAGCGTAGCCCCAGAAAGCTGTACTGCTAACCACATAGTTTTCTTTCGTTCCGAACTTTCTGAAATATGCGGTCCTGTTTTTCATGTTGTTATATATGAGTTCCTCGGTTTCGTTTTCCGGCTTACTCCCTTCCATGACCATTTCCCAGGCACGCTTGTAAACTTCTTGTCCATTTAAATGTATGGTATCCCATTTAATATCTGACTTCTTTGCCTGATATGTTTCTTCGCCGCTATTGGTGACGAATGGGACCGAGAACCTTTTTCCAATATTAAAGCTCTTCCATTTTCCGTGCGGGTTCTTTGTTGATATGGCGTCACCTGTCTCATCGTCATAATCATAACCTTCACTTATCTCATAGAAAAACTCAACAGGGCTTTCGGCTTTAATTTCATCATATTCCTCCTGGACCTCTTTCTTTTCGTCGTCGCTAAGTTCAGCACCTTTTAGCAAACTTTCACACATTGCCAGGTATCTATCCTGTATTAACTTCGCATCGGCGAATTTATAAACCGGGTACTTTTCTACTTGTTTATTTGCATCATAGGGGAACATCAATTCCTCAGGATTATCCCCTGCTACAATGGCAACAAAATGCCTGTAATCATCCGAATTCATTCTTCATTTATGTTGGGTAATTTATTATTGTTCTGGTGTTGATAAATGGCTAATATCCGTTCAAATGCGAACCTTTTAGCAAGGTCCTCACCAAGTTTCCTCCTATGTAGCCCATATAATAACAAGTACATTTCGTTATATGTTAATTTCTTCTTGGCTTTGAAGAGGAAAAAGCAACAGAACCTATATAGCCAATTCCCGTTTGGAACGCTATATATGGTTTCATCCATCCATTTAATGCTATTTTGGTTCATACTCATAGGATGAACACAACTCCCCAGGTTACACCCATTATTATGGACATAACAAACCTGAAATTGGCGAAAGTAACGGCTTCGTCCTGCGCTTCTTTACTTTCTTCGCTGGTGTGGAAAGCTGAACCCCATCCAAATATTCTGGCTAAGTCAATCAAGATATTGTTGAGATATAGCCCTGTTGCTATCATTGCGATAACAAAACAAATGTATTTCAATATAATCATAACAAAAAAGCGAGGAGCTTTATGCCCCTCGCAGTAACTTGATTAGAATGGAAGCTCGTCATCATCGCCGTCACCTTCAGCCTGTGGTTGTGGTTGTACAGTCTGTGACACGCTCCGTTCAATTTCGCTATAGTCAGTTTCAGCCTGACTCGGTGCGCTTTGAGGGTTTACGCTTATTTCTGGCTCATCTTCGCTTCGCTTGTCGCTTTTTCCGCCACCACTATTACCAAATTCCATGTGGTATGCACGAACGGAGGTGTTGACATATTGGCGTCCATCCTTCCCAACGTTACAGGTTGTGTTAGGAGTTCCGACAACGACCACATGGCAACCCTTCTTCAGGTATTTACCCATCACTTCATTTTCGCTGTCATTGAAACTGATTACTTCAATCCAATCAGTCTTCTTTTCTCCCATTACAAAGCTATTGCATCCAACTTTGAACCTGAGGTATTTACTTCCCTTACTGGTTTGACCGGCTTCGGCGTCAGCTGCGAGATAACCGTCGAAATATAAAATTTTCATGAGTAGTTAGTGTTTATAGTAATTACTAAGTGATACATCAAGTTTTGTTACTCAAAGATACAACCTTTTTGGATAAAAACAAACTATTTATATCTAAAGTTTAACGATATGGAGAAAAAAACTATTTGGTGGTGGATTGTGTTCGTTCTACTAGTTATATGGCAATTGCCACAGTTCATTGTTGCTGTTGTTATGCTGCCTTTCCTTGGCAATTTAAAGCTGGTTGGCGACAGGCATTTCAATTTTTGTTTCGTTGCTGACAGAATGGCGGGCGGAATATCTTTAGGACCCTTTGCTTACGTGTCAAGGGCTATTGACAGGTATGACAGGCGTGAGGAAACGATTGCTCATGAATTAGACGGTCATACAGTTGATAGTAAGATTTGGGGACCATTGTATCTATTTGTGGTTGGAATACCTAGCATTTTGAATGCTCAGTTTGATTTCACTAAGTGCTACTATGACTTCTACACGGAACGATGGGCTAACAAGCATGCTGGACTGACAACTGATGAAAAATGTAATCTAGTTTTCAAAAAAGATGTGCAAGTTTCTTAAGGCTCTTTTCAACAAGCCACAAAGTGGTATTACATCGACTCAGGGTGATGAAACGGGAACCACTGAGCCTGTTATAATATTCCCAGAACCAGTAGAAACCGGAGAAACTACGACTGATACTGACAATGATAATAATGACGAAAGCGAAGCTATTGTTATGACAGAAGATAGATTAGAAGTACAGAGGAAGATTATAGACTTTGCCCGTGAAATGTTTAATGGACAAGCTAGGGAAGTGAACCAGATTGCCGTTCATTGCACCGCTACTGCGGAAGGACGCAATGTAACGATGTCGGAATTGGACTCATGGCACAAGGCACGTGGGTTTAGTAAACAGAAGTTGAGTGGACACTATTGTGGATACCACTTTGTTATTGCATTGGACGGGACCATTATGTGTGGTAGAGACCTTCGTGAAGTTGGCGCACATGTTAGCGGATACAATTCAAAGTCAATTGGGGTTTGCTATGTTGGCGGTCTGGATGCCAGTGGCAAGAAGGCTAAGGATACCAGAACGGATGAACAGAAAGATACTTTGATTTGGCTTATCAGTGAGCTTAAGCATGTATTAAACATCCGTAAGGTACAAGGACATAGGGATTACTCACCTGACAAAAATGGAAATGGTATCATTGAAAGTTTTGAATGGATTAAAGACTGTCCTTGCTTCAACGCAATACCTGAATATAAAGACCTATAAAAAAAGCCTCGCAAACGCGGGGCTTTACTTTTAAAAATCGTCAGGTCTTAGGTAATTAAAGCCATACCTCGTTTCACGTTCTAACAGTTGCCTGAAATCCTCCTGAAAGTCTTGGTCCAGTAGACCGCCCTCCATGTAGAACACACCATCCGTGAGGTAAATGCTGGTTCCGGCTTTAATCTTATCATCACCGCCGAGCGGGATGTCCTTAACTAAGGTGTATTTTCCTTCTTTCATATATTATGTTGTTTAATTTCTAGATAAATATGGGGTTTTACCGTGTTATTATCAAGCTAAAACCTTTCTAAGCTTTGTTGTTACGTTATCTATTGGCACTATTTCATAGGTACCATCATCCTTTAGCCAAATGACTCGTCTTCCGAGAACCTTGAGACCTATATCCTCAAGTGGTATCTGATAACAAGATAGCTGGATTGTGTACGCCCCAAGAGGCTCGTCATATAAGTTGTCGAATGGCGGCAGCATCATTTTATTGTTTGTCCTACTGAACTCTTTGTATAAGTCACCATTGGTTTTCCAGTCGCCTATAATTAGACCACTTTTTTCCGGATTCTTCGGATTATTATAGTACATTAACAGGTCAAACGTACCAGCATAGTTCTCCCTAAACTTTGGAAGGTCTGGATTTGGGCTACTATACACCCTAGTCTCAGGAAGTACAACATACATGTTCTCCGGAAATTCATTCCAAAACTTCAACGCAGCTTCCTCCTTATGCCTCGTTGGTATAAGCCAACCTTTGTCGGGTATGTACTTGTATTTGTTATCATCGGTTATGTTTTCCGGGCACTTAAGGTTCAGCCAGGCGAGAGACTCGGCATAGCTATGAACCTGTGTTCCGGTGATGGTAGCTTTAAGATTGGTAAACTTCCATTTATCTTGCCAATATTCTGGAGTTTCACCATGTTTTTCGGCGTAGCTGATAGACTTTGCCACTGTATCGAATTCATGTTCATATCGACCAGCTATGGACGATACAGAGCATAATTCCTCCCCATTAAGGAAATATCTATGCCCCTCGTCTACGAATTCTAGTCCAGTAAATGAATTAAGTATCTTATTTCGTATGTCTGTAACGGCTTGTGGTTCACCAGGAACTACAATGTTGTACCTACTTTCGTCTCTTTTTGGCATTTGTTCTCCTTTGCTTTTTGTACTAACTCCTTAACCAGTCGTCTTTTCAGTTTACTGGCAATAATGTCTCCGTGACATTTTAACGGCTTGCAGAAACATTCCAAATACACCGTCTCACCATTCCTATACTTCTCATATATTTCATCGACAGCAGCCCTAAATTCGACGTTTCCGCTATACATCACATCAAAGTAATGGTCATACTCCTCTATTGCTTTGTCTCGGTCTTCGACAACATATAATGCCTGCGTTTTGCAGTCTTTTATGTGAGTGTATGGATTAGATAGAATATTCGGGCGATAAATTGGATAGTTGTTTTTATCGCCCGTGTGGTTCTCGTTATTCCTGTTGTAAACTATTATTGGCATGGTGAGCGATATTAATCGTCAGACCTTGTATTACCCTCAGGGATTGAAAATGGAGGAAGGTTTGGCATGTAAGCCGGTACGTGGATGATGTCGCGCTTGAATTGACTGTTTTCGTGCATAGCGTCAATTTTTGCTCGTGTTTCATCGTCCGGCATTTCCTCGCCCCTGATATATTTGTCGAGTGTTTCGTAGCTAAAGCCAAACTTTTCCTCATCCGGCTTGCTATTCGGTAGCCCATCATCAGGCTTCTTAAACACCCAATCATGTGGCAACTCAAGGAGGTTTCCAATTGCACGCACATCCGTAACAGTTAGATTACCTAATGGCGAGAAAGAGCCAGCATCATCGCCAAAAAGGGTAGAGTAACCGATATAGTTCTCACTAGCGTTGTCGCAGCAGCATACGCGACCATTGAACGACTGGGCTACTGCGTACAGGAGTGTCATCCTAATCCTCGGCGGGATATTTTGTTCAGATTGTTTCGACCATTTGAAATCCTCATCACCAATCATGTGCCACATACCCCTAAAGCCAGCGGTAATCCCGTAGATAGGCATGACAAATAATTTGATTCCAAGGTATTTTGCAATTTCAGTTGCACCATTTAAACCTTGGTTATAATCTGGCATTGCCACCCCTATAACCCTTTCTGGTCCAAGTGCTTCGGCTAATAGAGCAGCACAAACAGTGCTATCCTTTCCGCCGGATAAGCCAAGTACTGCGTTACAATTTTTTCCGTTCAACTCGAACCAGTCCCTAATCCACTGGATAACCTCGTCTTTAACTTTCTTATAGTCCATAAATTTTCTAATTTAAAGGTGTCATTTATTAGCCATTTACTAATAAACGTTTGAAAGGTGTCATTTATTAACCAATTCCCAATAAACGTTTAATCGCCTCGTCGTCTAAACCAATTCTTCTGCACTTATCTTCAAATGTTTTTTCAATCGGCATCCACATAGCACCTCGTTTGGCTGCGGTTCCGAGTCCCATTGATAGTTCAGTGCTCATACAATAATTCCAGCCTCCACCGGAGTCTTTAACGGCAATTAAGCAAGGGAGCTCTGAGTCTTCCGGCTCTCGCTTTTCAAGTGGAATCCACCTGGTATACCCAAGTGGGCGTAAATCACCCATTTCAACTAGACCTTCATTATCCTTTTGTTCGCAATAATCAATGTAACAATGTTCGTATGCGACTTCTAGTTCCGGGTCACATTCTAGTAGTTTTTTTATGAGCTCCTTTACTTTCATACAGAATGCTATTCAAAAATTATGCCAGGTCAAGCTTTCTGATTTCAACATCAATATCAGTGTCGGCAAAATGTGCATTAATTAATGCCATAACGACGTCCCAATTGGCGCCTCCACGAACTGATGACATGCCATAGGGGAACGCAATTGACTTAATATCATGCTCATTACAAAAAGTAACCAACTTACCAAGGCAGGTATCGAGTGCATCGTAGCTGGTGTACTTTTTACCATCATATCCGTAGTTCTCCTGTGCGAATAGGTTGGCAACGTACCTTGTTTCATTGACAGGCGCAGTAGGGTTTTCTATTTTAACCAGTTGCACATTACCTAATAAATCAGAAGGAGTTTTGCCTATTTCTTCGTTTAGTCGAACATGAGCGTGATAGCGTTCAGCGACGTTCTCCCACTTTTCCTTTATTGCCTTAGCGACACCACTACCAAAGCCACCATTACAATTTGTTTGGTGAGCAATTACCTTAGCGGTGCTATCTACAAGGTTACCGTTAACTATCCGTGGTTTCATTTTTCTTGGTTTTTTCCAAAGCCTCCAGTTCGGAAGGCTTCGCTTCAACAATTTCGATATATGCTCCACAATACGGACAAGCGACATAGGAGGCTAGTGCATCATCCACATCGCATCCGTACTCATCAACCATTGGCTTTCCTTCCTCGTCCAGTGTTTCTGTGTCTCCCCAAACCTCTGAACGCATAAAGTCTCCACTCCACACAATATGATTACCGCACTGTGGGCAAAGACCGTCGTATCCGTGATATGAATCAACGAACTTTTCCTCAAGTTCTTTATTATATGCTGGATAGTTTTCCCTATCTTCTTCAGGTACGCCGGATACAGAATAATATGTCCCGCACTCAGGACATTTATATTCAGCCTGACTACCACAATACCCATCCTCATCAAAATCCGGATATATATAATCTTCTTTTTTGATTTCCGTCAGTTCAGCGCCACAGCGCATGCAGTATTTTTTCTCCGGAGTTTCCATATTGATTATTCAGCTGTTTCTTCCTCAATTACAACCATGTGTTTCTTGAGGTTGGTAAGGTCTTCAGGTGTTATGATATACGCATCATGTGCGAAATCGGCTGGGAAATACTTATTGCCTTTGATTTCGTGAATAACCCACCCATTAGGCTTGAGCTCCTCTACACACTGAACAAATAGGGGGTCGTGGAATTTAATGTTGTCACCTTCGGTGTATCCGTGTGAAACGAGCCAATCAACCATTTCCTGTGATAGTGGTAGTTTAGATACGGTTCTAAACGCCACTTTGTGTGTATTAACCTTTTTCTTTGCCATACTAGTTTATTTTGTCTTGTTATTGTTAGTTTTTATTGCTTCAATTTTAACAAAGATACAATAATCTTTTAGAAAAACAAAAGGGGGCGAATATTTTCACCCCCAAATTGTTAAAACTTTCCATCGTTGAGCCGTTCCCTGATTTCTGATAGCGTCTGTTCGACAACCATCTTACCATCCTTGAATACGGTTTGTAACTGCTGTTTTGAAAAGCTCTGTGCGGTGTCCCAATCGAACCCATCGTTGAAGTGGTACCCGTCTTCGGTCTTGATAACACAACAGCAACCCTTCTGGGATTTCTTCATGTTATCTCCACCAGCGTCCCTATCAGTCTTAGGGTCTTTGTAAATTGGCATCTTGGTCACTTTCCCGTTCTTGTCGGTGAACTCGGCGTAAACAGCCTTGATGGCCATCGAGAACGTGTCTCTGGTGAACGGCTTGAGTGCGGTGTGCCAAACGGTTGTCACGTTCTCCGACTTACCGGTCTGGAATTTTCCATTTTCATCGGTATAGGTGAGCGCGGTCGGACCTGTTACGAGTTCATCCTCTTCAATGCAGTGCATGGAGAACGAACCGACCCCAAGTGATACGTTACAAGCGGCGAATCCTTTGTCCTTAAGGATTTGGTAAATCTGCTTTGCGCGTTGGATGGTTATAGAATCCCCATAAAGGGCTTTTACGTGCGGATTAAGGACCTTATAACCCTTGGAGTTAACTGTACCACCAAAAGTCTCCCAGAGGCTGAATACGGTCTCCGTAACGACCTTTACGCAATCACCGCTGTCACCACGGACAAGGAAACATCCGTTATGATTGAGGATTTCGTCCTTAAGGGTAGGGAGGATGTTCTTGACTACGTTCCAGTAGTCATAGCTATCACACACGCAACTGAAAGAAGTGTTAGGGTACAGCTCCGTCAAAGCCCTTTTGATGAACACACGCTCGCGGCGAGGGTCAATGTCCTCGTACTCGTAAAGTGGTGATGCATCCATGTCGAATGCGCTGTTTGAACACATCACGAAGTGCTCAGTAGATACGGCGCCGAAACCAACCTCTTCCTTAGAGCAATCAGCATTATACATCTTCTCAAGGTAAGGTATAACCGGAACGGTGGCGGTGTTCACGAATGACAGGCACCAGGCGGAACCAGCCTTGAGTGCTGCGTCCAGTCCTTGGTCACCACGAAAATCGAAATCACCGAGTGCCCGGCGACGAGGAACGTTATCGTCACACGTCTCGTCATAGTACTTATTCACAACCTTTCGGTAGGAATGTCCTACGGTTGCACATACCATAGGGTACCAGAGTTCTGCGGAAATGAGCGACTCCAATGCCTGACCGAGCCAAGCAAAATCCGGGTGCGTGTTGGTGATGCCGAAAATAGGGCAGTGAATCGGAACCTCAACACCCTCTGGGAGGGACACTACCTCAATCGGTAGGTATCCGAGCCTATGGAGTTTGCGGACTTTTTCGAAGTCGCAGATGCCCTTACCCATCGTATGCTCGATGTAGTACTGGTATTCGTTGACAACTTCGTCCTCTGGGCGGTTGAAGAAGTTTTCATTGAAGTAATCAATGAGGTAGGTCTTACAGAAAGCCTGCAAACCGAAATTGACTACTTTATCCCACATTTCCACACGGCTCTTACGAGGCGTGAAGTAGGATACAGATTTAGTCATCCCCTTCGGAATCATTTCGGAATGGACTGCTTTGTAGAAGTCCTTGAGAAGAAGTGCGTTGGTGTTAAACATATCTTGCTAATATTAAGTTACCTGATTTTACCTATACAAAAAGTATGCCGTGCTGTAAAAAAATTTAGTCATAATCAACCATTTCTCTACGAATGGAAGCCAATCCGGACTTAAGCTCATGCCTAACCTGCTGTGTAGATTGTGATTGTACTTTTGATAGGCTGTCAAGTTTTTTATCTATATAGTTGTGTAGGTCAGTAATAATTTCGTTTTTGATGGAGTCACGCTCATCCTTACACTTTTGGCAACTTGGAAGATGCACTGGCGTGTCATAGACGCCGCCCTTAACAAAATATTCGTGACCGTGAATGGTTAAATAATACACCTCATAATCAATAAGGCTATGTTCAGTACCATGTCTATCAACATATCCGTGTATATCGTAAAACCTGCGACCTTTATAAACGAATTCATTGGCTGGCTCAAATTTTCTGTCTTTGCCACCGCACAAACAATCATCACAAGAAGAAACAATTCCGACACTCAAGCAAATTGAAAGTGCCACAATAAAGCAAGAAAGATGTATTTTATTCACCGTTTTCATATTGTTACTTTTTACAAACTTCGTCTAAATATGATGTGAGTTCTTTTGAATAATCAGCATACTTCTGGCAAGATTGTACCCAACCATTCCTGCGACCATTCGTAGCTTCATCATAGTCTATATCCATCGTCTTGTAAATGGTACAAGGGTTGGCTTTAAGCACTATGATGCGGTTACTGATGTAAAGAGCTTCCTCAACGCTATGCGTCACGTTAATGACGGTTGGGTCGAATGGCGAATCGTAATAAATTTTGAGCATCAAGTCTTGAATTTCTTTCTTCATCTTGATGTCAAGAGCTCCGGTTGCCTCGTCCAATAGGATGATTTGAGAACCACTGGCAAGGCATCTGGCAATACTGATGCGCTGCAATTGTCCACCGGATAGAATGGTGTTCTTTGCGAACTTCGTTGCATGTTCCTCAAGACCGACAACTTTGATAATTTCCATGGCTTTTTCACGAGCCTCTTTCTTTGGGGTTCCTTTTAGAACATACGGAAGTGCTACATTATCAACCACTGTCATCCACTCGTAATTGCTATACTGCTGGAATACCATAGGAATATTGCCATACTCCTTAAGTGGCTTTCCATAGACCATTACGTCGCCATTTTGCACGTTCATTAAGCCAGCTATCACTCTGAGGATACAGGATTTGCCACATCCAGAACCACCCATTATGGAAATCATCTGTCCTCGGTTAGCAAAGTCCGGGATTGACAGATTGAAATCCTTGAATAGGGTATATTCGTGTGGGGTACCTGGGTTGAACGTATGGTTCAAATTAACCAAATCAATTACGTTTGGATTCGGGGTCAGCATCTTTTCAGCTTCTTTCAAATCCTTAAACGTTTCTGGGCTAATAGCACCAATCTCAACCTTAGCCTCAGGCTGTGATACCTCAACCTTAGGCTCATCGCTTATCGCTGGCTTAAGGAATATTTTGCTATCAATGTTTCTAGGTTCCATTATTGTTTATGATGAGGGAAGAAAACAGGGTCCATCTTCCTGAATGCGAAATCCTGCAACAGTCCGATTGCTATAATAACGAACAATAGCGCATATATCTCAGGTGTGCGAGACTGGCGAGTGAACGTTGAAATCATGGCACCTATACCACCTTCCTTATTCATTGCCTCGGCAATGACAACGTAAGTATATGAAATAGCCACAAGGCTTCTGATGTCACCGTAAATCTTATCCATAACGTACGGCCAGTAAACCTTCCAGAACAACTGCCAGTTTGTCATGCCGAGCGTTTTTGCTGTCTGAATGTAAACGTGGTCCTTCTCGTTAGCTGGGTTTTGTAAATCAGTTACTTTTTGTATTACGGACGGTAGTGTGAAGATGAGAATACCAAAAGCCAGGAACTTCGCTTTCATGCCAAAACCAAGCCCAAAAATGGCAATAAAGATGCCACTGACAGTAGGGAGCGGTAAATACCTTAAAGCTTCGAAATAGGGCTTAAAAAGGGCGTTTGGGAGGGGATAGATGCCAATCAGGAAACCAAGCGGTATTGCAATAATCAGTGCAAAGAAATATCCGGATAAATTAAGTCCTACGGTATAGGCAATGTTTCCGAATATGTTATACTTTGACACCAGTTCGGGGATTGCCCTTACTACATCTACTGGATTAGGCAATATCTTTTGGTTGATGATTTTTCCGCTGTAAGTAACAAGGTACCAGAGAAGAAGGAGCACAATCGCACCAATG
>JAEEGL012772308.1_pt1 | contig 44945 bp, 39 predicted proteins | sample 9134231 | NCBI WGS metagenome assembly JAEEGL01 (sample SAMN16246548, study PRJNA631951) | gut metagenome | biome: gut microbiome; feature: rumen; material: fiber-attached | host: Bos | place: Iran: Karaj | collected 2018-10 | reverse complement strand
GGGCCGCACGGTAATATCCATGGCAGTATCGGACGACCTGCACGACTGGAAAGTAGTAAAGCGCATTTACGATTACAGCGATATGGATCCCGCCAAGGTCGGTCTCCAGTATCCCGACTGGGTATTTGACGGGGAGGATATACTCATGCTGCTGCGCATCGGCTTCAACCAGGCGGACACACACCACAATTCCAACTGCATCTCATTTACGCGCATACGTGATTTCCGGCAGTATATCTGACGCGTATCGCCGGGAGCAAGTTTATATGACGGACTTGAGCACTCCCGACAGTGCGGCATACCTCCGAAGAGAGGTCTATTAGAACTATGATAGTCTATATGAGGTATAAGCTATGAAACGCATTCTTGTGATCCTGCTGATAACGGCGCTCGTGGCTGCTTTATGTGCGTATGTCAGCAAAGATGAAGATGCGGCTGAGATCCCAAATCCGGCTTCAACCGCGGATTCTGATATGGCAGCAGGGAGCACTTCATTTTCTTATACCGTCACTTTCGGCGCTTACGAACAGGACAACGACTTGACCAACGGCAGTGAACCGATAGAGTGGATCGTGCTGAACAAAAACGACAGGGGAGAGCTCCTGCTGATAAGCAAATACGGGCTTGACGCGGTCCCATACAACAGGGCGCATATAGATAGGACTTGGGAGAAGTCCACGATCAGGACCTGGCTGAACAGGGAATTCTGCAACTCGGCGTTCAGCGCGGACGATCAGGAGAGGATACTTACTGCGCATGTCACGGCTGACAAGAACCCCAGCTATGACACCGACCCGGGAAATGATACCGAAGACAAAGTGTTTCTGCTGAGCATAACGGAAGCAAGGAAATACTTGGGCAGCGACAATGCCGGTATGTGCGTGCCCACGAAGCGCGCGATAGCAAACGGGGTGTGGGTCAGCGACAGCTATAACGTGAACGGCGAGGCGACATGCCTTTGGTGGCTCCGGTCGGCCGGCAGCGTACAGAATTACGCCGCGAATGTCTACTTTGGCGGTTATGTCCTCGACTATGGCAGTCTTATCAGCTCCCGCGACATTTGCGTGCGTCCTGCAATGTGGGTCCGGCTGGTCTTCTGATTGGAAGCAGGGGGACCTATCGCTTGGCTTTCCGCATGAAAAACGGCCGGCCGGGAACTGACTTTCCCCGCACCGACCGTGATAATGTGAACAAGGGGCTGCCCGAGCCTTCGCAGTCTCATAAACAGGCGTTACCGGCTTTCAGGGTGGTCGACAGCGCCTTTTTTCTATAGCCGCCGCTGTGAGACAGCGGCGTTGCATGCCCGGATCGCCGCAACTCCTGAAAAAGTTGCCTGAAATACCGCATCGATCGAAACGAGGAACGCCCCTAGTTCGGGCAAATGAGCCTGCCCAGGGAACTGTACATCAAAAACGGCCGCCTGTATCAGCAGCCCATCAGAGAATTGCAGCTGTACCGCGCGGACAAAGTTGAGTACTCGAACGTGACGGTGAGCGGACACCTTCAGCTGGAAGGCATTTACGGCCGCAACGTGGAGATGGAGATAAAGCTCCGTCCCTGCGACCGCGAAAAGCCTTATCAGAAATTCTCGCTGCACTTTGCCGAAGACGAGAAGTATCACTCTTCTCTAAGCTTCCGGCCTTACGAGTCCCTGCTGAAAATAGACCGGAAGTTTTCCGGTTCAAGGCGGGCATACATACACCAGCGGCGCTGACAGGTCAAGGACAAAAACGGCGAGATATCCCTGCGCGTGATACTGGACCGTTTCAGCGTCGAAGTCTTTATTAACGACGGCGAGCAGGTCATGACCGCCACGATCCTGACACATGCCTCTGCCCGGGGCATCTCATTCGAATGCGATGGGCAGGCGGTCATGGATATCACCAAATACAGGCTGTTTGAGGAGGACTGAGCATGCGTCGCTTCGATGTGATCGCGCTGGGGGAACTGCTTATCGATTTTGCTCCCCATTCCACGAACGAAGGGGGATACCCCGTGCTCTCGGCAAATCCGGGCGGAGCACCCGGAAACTTTCTTGCAGCGCTGGCGAAAAACGGCTGCAACGTCGCGATGATCGGCAAAGTCGGCGACGACATGTTCGGACGCCTGCTTAAGCAGACCCTGGCTGACGCCGGGATAGACGCCGGGCTTGTGGCGGTCGACCCGGACCATTTTACCACCATGGCTTTCGTTTCCCTGTCACCGGACGGCAACCGTGACTTCAGTTTCGCCCGTAAACCCGGCGCAGATATCTGCCTCACCCCCGATGAAGTCGACGAGGAAACGATCGCAAACAGCCGCGTGTTCCACTTCGGTACTCTGTCGCTGACCGATGAGCCGGCGGCATCCGCCACACGACGCGCGCTGGAACTGGCCCAAAAGCACGATCTGCTGATCAGTCACGACCCAAACCTGCGCAAACCCCTTTGGAAAAGCGAAGTTTCGGCCAAGGCTGCCATAGAATGGAGCCTGTCACAGTCCGACATAGTCAAGATCAGCGACGAGGAGATCCGGTATATGTGGGACTTGGACCCGCAGCAGGGCGCCGAAAAACTGCTGAATGAGTACGGAGTATCCCTGGTGTATGTGACGCTCGGTCCCAAGGGCTGCTACGCCGCCACCAGAAACGTCCGCGTGACTGTGCCCAGCCTGACCGGGATACACGTGACAGACACTACCGGTGCGGGGGATATTTTTGGCGGCAGCGCCATGAGCCGCCTGCTCAAGCTGAACAAACATCCTTCCGAACTCACCGAAGACGAGCTGACCGGGATCGTCAGTTTTGCCTGCACTGCAGCCGGGCTTTCCACTCAGAAGCACGGCGGTATAACCAGCGTTCCCGAGCTGGAAGAAGTGCTTGCGCGGCAGAATAACTGACGCGCATTCTGGATCCATACGACTGTACCGGCGGGCTGCAGGTTTTGCGGCTCGCCACTGTCTTGTGCGCAGGATATGATTACACCCGCTAAGGCGCGGCACGAGCGGGAGACTTTGCGCGCATATGAAAACCGCCCACTCCATTGGTGGATGATCCTTTTGCCCCGGAACGGCGCAGTGAATGGTTTTTTCGTTCGGCTTGTCCTTTCCTGCATGTTTACATTCCTGCCGTAATCAATTATAATTGGAGTGCCGCCGGTTTGCTTTTACTCACTGTCAAGCTACGAGTCGGACACATGTCATGCTGCCGACGATCGGAAGAGGTACCGATATGATCTGTCGGCAGGTTTGACTTGGGCGCGGGAAGCGCTTGGCGGCGCCGCATCGGCAGGAGCCGTATACACGAAAAAAGGCTTATTACCTCAGTTCGGTCACGCCCGGGAACACCCGAACGGACCGGAAATCAAATGAAAAACCATGAAGCCACTTATTTTCCATTGCGACTGCAATAACTTTTTCGCCTCGTGCGAGTGTCTGATAAATCCGGCGCTCAGAGACGTGCCCATGGCGGTAGCCGGCGATCCGGAGAACCGCGTGGGTATTGTTGTGGCCAAAAACCAATTAGCAAAGCTTGCCGGAGTCAAAACGACCGATACGGTCTGGCAGGCAAAAAAGAAGTGCCCGAACATCGTGTTCGTACCGCCGCGCCATCATTTTTACAAGAAGATATCGGATAAAGTCAACGCCATATACCATGAATATACCGACTATGTCGAACCGGCATCGATCGACGAATCATATCTTGATATGACCGGAGCGCCGGAGTATTATAAACTGACGGAGCGGGAGCTTGCCGATATGCTGCGGGACCGTGTGCGCGAGGAAGTGGGCATTACGATCTCCGTAGGCGTCTCGTATAATAAGATTTTCGCGAAGATGGGCTCGGATTATAAAAAGCCCGACGCTACGACTGTCATTACGCCCGAAAACTATAAGGACATCCTCTGGCCGCTGCCGGTTTCCGACCTGATGTTTGCCGGGAAGGCGACGACGGCGCTGCTTGAACAGAAAGGGATCACTACGATCGGCGAACTGGCGTCACAGCCCAGGGAAAGCATAACGGCGATCCTCGGACACGGAGGGGGCGGACTGTGGGACTACGCCAACGGTTTGGATGACAGCGCTGTCAGACCCTGGGGATACCGCGAAGAGGCCAAATCCGTCAGCCACGGCATGACGTTCAGAAAGAATCTGACAACGGAAGAGGAAGTCAAAACGGCCGTGTCGTACCTTTCCGACAGGGTGGCGATGAACCTGCGTGACAACGGTCAGAAAGGCAGTGTAATAAGCGTAAGCATCAAGGACCCGGACCTGAAGATAAAATCCCGCCAGACGGTCATAGACCACCAAACATGGCTGCAGCATGAGATCGCAGACGTATCCATGCTCCTTATAAGTGAGTTCTGGAAAATAGGGGAGACTGCTCCCATCCGTGCGATAACCATAGGCATAACCAGGCTGATACAGACAGACGAAGAGACCGAGCAGGTGGCACTGTTTGAAGATGAGGCCGAACAAAAACGAAAGAAGCTGGACAAGCTGGAAACGGCTATAGATATGCTGCGCAGGAAGACGGGTGGGAAAGCTGTCACGCGCGGGTTTCAGAAGAACGAGGATATCGGGATCAAATAGGGGCAAAAAACAAACCAAACCGGAACCGCCTAAACGGCTGAGGCGGGATAAAGAAAACACCTTTTGCGCCGATCATTTCTTTTCGGGAGAGATCCGCATGCAAATCCGGAACTTTGGTCCACGTGTGAGAAAAAACTGATTACGGGGTGCGAGGGCATGTATACAGAACTCTTTTTTGATGATTACCGCCTTCTGGGGCGTGCGGGGACGCAGCGAGGATACGGCGTGCCGGAGCTTGCAGCCGAGTATTACGATCCCGATTTCAGTACGGATTATTTTTCTCCGTGGGTCTTTGAAAAAGACGGGGAAACAGTCATGCTGTATCTGGGAAGAAACCGGCAAACGGGCAGGTTTGCGCTGCTGAGGGCGCATTCGACTGACGGCGTACATTTTAGTCCGCTTAAACAAAACGGCACGAATGAAGTGATGGCGCTTGAAAGCGGCGAAGAACCGATTGGCATCGTAGAGGATGCTTTTGCTCCGCCGGAAGAAAAGTATAAAATGATACTGACCAGGCATTGCCCAAAGCAGTTCTGCGTACGCGCGCAGGTGTTTGCTTCGCCTGATCTTGCGGTATGGAATAGCTTCCCGGACGAGATTCCCGACTGGGGCTGTGAACCGGTGGGAGGCGTGTTCTATAACGCGAAAAGACAGTGCTATACCATACTGCGCCGCCCGACCTGGGGAAACAGGTGCGTCGGTTACAGCGACACAAAGGATTTTAAGCATTACACCCCTTTCGAGCTGTGTCTGCATCAGGACGCTTTGGACGGATCCCTTGACGAGATCTACGGCATGAGCGCGTTTGAGTACGCGGGCATGTACGTAGGCTTTCCCCTGATTTATACGGACAACGCGCCTTCAAGGAAAGCAAAATTCGAATCCGGCAGCATTGTGCCGCAGCTCGCGTATTCATGGGACGGGCATCACTTTCTGCGGTCTTTGAGAACGTCTTTCCTGCCGGATCGAACGGGCGGGCAGGCAATGTTCTGGCTTTCCTGCGCGCATTTGACTGCGGGCCGGGAGATACTGCTGTATTGCGCTATGACGCCGGAAGCTCACGGAACGGCATTCAGGAACCATCAAAACGGCCGGATACGCATCTACCGATTGAGAGAGGACGGATTTATTGCGCTGAATGCCGGAGAGGATGAGGCGACGGTGACTACGCGCGAATACCTTTACCGAGGCGGCGATATATGCGTGAATCTGTCCGCTGAACGTGCCACCATGGCTGTCATAGACACATGCGGCGACGATCCTGTCGCTCATGCCTGGGGTACGGACGAAAGCGCAGAGGGCTTTGACCACAGCGATTGCGAGCCATTCAGCGGCGACAGTAAATGCTGGAAACCGCGTTTTAAGGGCGGCAGTCTGGACAAATTCAAAGACCGCATACTCATTCTGGAGATCAAGATGACGAACGGAGCTCTGTTTTCCGTCCGCGGTGAGCTGGAGCCGCTGACGAACACACAGTCTGCGAGATACAGGGCAACAGGCGTCGTGTCCGAGATATAGGATATAATTGCCAGGACAGACAAGAGTTTTTGTCCGCCCAAAGAAGACACGGAAGAGCGCAGTGTATTCAACTGCAGATAAAATGCCGAAACGGGGAAGGGATAAATGAATCAGCAGGAACTTGAACGCTTCGATATGAACCGGCCGCCGGTACCCACAGCCTGGTACCTGCGCCCGCTGACATATCTGCTCAGTGCGCCGGATGTATTGCTGCATCGCGCAAAGATCAGGAAAATCAACGCAAAAGGCCTGAAACCGCCGTATCTGCTGCTGTGCAACCACAATGCGTTTCTTGATTTCAAAGTTGCTACGATGGCGACTTTTCCGCATCGCTCGAATTACATCGTCGCTATAGACGGGTTTATAGGCCGCGAGAACCTGCTGCGAAAGGTTGGCTGCATATGCAAACGGAAGTTCACTAATGACGTGGTCCTGGTGAGACAGATAAAGCGCGTTATCCAAAATGGCGATATCTGCATGATATACCCGGAAGCGCGCTATTCGCTTTGCGGCACGACTGCCGTACTGCCCGCATCCCTGGGCACGCTGTGCAAGTATATGCGGGTCCCGGTGGTCACGCTGATCTGCCACGGCCATCATATAAACTCTCCGTTCTGGAACCTGCACCAAAGGGGCGTAAGGCCGACGGAGGCGGAACTGACGGTGCAGTTCACGGCGGATGAGCTGAAAGACGCCACGGTCGACGAGATCAATGCACGGCTGGTCTCGGCATTTCAGTATGACGAATATGCCTGGCAGAAGGCACGCGGGATCCGTGTGACCTATCCCAAGCGGGCGGAAGGGCTGGAAAAGGTACTGTATCAATGCCCGCACTGCAAAACCGAGTACCGCATGGCGTCGGAGGGGAGCGTGCTGTTCTGCGGAGCCTGCCATAAAAGATGGAAATACTCAGAGCTCGGCGAATTAGAGGCAGAGCAGGGAGAAACGGAGTTTTCTCATATACCGGACTGGTACGAATGGGAACGGGCAAACGTCCGCAGCGAGATAGAATCGGGGACATACGATTCGGGAGAACTGCCGGTCACCGTGCGCTCGCTGCCAAACGCAAAGAAGTTTATCCTGCTTGGCGAAGGCACCCTGCGTCACAGTATGGATGGGTTCTCGGTGCATGGGATCGACGGTGACGGCGATGCGTTTGAAATGGTCAAGCCCGTGCCATCGCTGTATTCATGTCATATAGAGTATGAATACCTGGGCAAATTCGGGGACTGCGTGGATCTGAACACGCTGGAAGACACATGGTATATCTACCCGCACGATTGCAGTTTTGCGGTGACGAAAATGGCGCTCGCCACGGAAGAACTCTATCAGAAGTGGCGCAGGGATACCGGCAGACCGTGCAAGCCGGGGCTGGCATAAACAGACAGACTTAGAAGGGCAGACCTAGCAAGATGAAATATGAGCATACGGACCGTCCCGGTTTCCTGCTGGGATCAATCGACTTCTTTACCGCAGGCCTGTATTTCCTGATCTGTATGCCGCGCGGTCTGCAGAAAGAGATCGAGTCTGTTCTGGGCCACAGGGTGATGCCGTACCGGAAAGCCTATCTGCTTGGGATACCGACGCTTTTCATATACACGCTTGTGTGGATGGCAAGGATATCGGAGGAACTGAAGGCAAAGGCCGAGTCTATGGGCATACCGGGACCGCACACATCCTGGCGGCACATGTTTGGCTGGAACGTGTTCGGTATACTGCTCATGGGTCCTGCCGTCGCGACGTACAGGTTTTTCAGGACGTTGGGCGGGATCGAAAAGGAACTGAACAGAATAGCGGAAGAAAAGGCTTGAAGTCCCGAACTGAGGACGGAGATGCCGGGAAACGCAGAAACAGGTGGAATCCGGACCTAACCGTGACGTTTTGCGCAGACAAACCGAACTGACGATTACATTATAATACGGGGAACAGTATATATGCCATCATTCATCGCTGGCGGGAAACAGCTGGAAGCTGATCTTTTTGTATTTGACAAAGACGGATTGATGTTCGATTCCGAACAGTTCTGGATCGAACTGATAAATGAACGCTGCCGGAATCTGTTGTCGGTCTGTGATGTCGAACAGACTCTGAACTGGGCGCGTATTATGGGCGGCGACACGATCTATACAGACAAAACAGGACCGCATACGACTTATGTGGATCCGCTGGGCATACTCGCCGTTGCGTCTCCCAATGAAGAGAAAGCGGTCAACGCCGGATACCTGGCAGCGGTAAAGGGTCTGCCCTGGCATGAAGCGCGCGATGTCGCTGCCAAGATTTTCGAGCGTTCTGACAAACTGCTGGACCTAAGCAAAGCTTTGAAACCGCAGCCCGGATTCGTCAGGCTGATACACAGGCTGATGGAATTGGATGTGCCTTACGCAGTGGCGACTTCGGACACTTTCGACAGAACGAAATACTCCATGTCTCTGTATGGCTGCTGGGACAAGGTGCGCTTTGTAATAACCCCGGAGGATGTGAAAGAAGGCAAGCCGGCGCCCGATATGCTCCGGCTGGCATCCAAAGGGACAGGCGTTCCTCCCGACCGGATCGCCATGATTGGGGATTCCTATGTCGACGTCAGGATGGCTGAAAACGCGGGCTGCATCGGCATAGGCGTATCGACCGATCCGGGGATGAAACGGAAAATGACGGCAGCTGCGACTGCGGTTCTGGACTCATTGGAAGAAATCGTCATTTGATATCTGAGCTGATGAAATTGAAAATGCAATGCATGCGGCAGGCAAGCAGGGGAGGGCTACATTATGTTTGATATTACGATAGGGACGATCATACCGGCACGCAAGGCTGCCGCAATGATCCCGCAGCTGGAGCCAAAGGGATTTGAGTGTTTTGAGCTTGATTTTGCGGGGGAGGATCCGGTGCATCTCGACTGGAGCGAACTTGCGGATGAGATAAACAAAAAACTGAATGCAGCAAAAGTCTCCGCGCTGGGGTTTTACGCGAATCCCATACTCCGTCAGGAGGATCAGGACAACCTGAAAGCGGTCATAAAGAACGCCCGCAGGTTCGGATGCAATGTTATCGGTACCTTCGCGGGCGGGGACCCCGAAAAGTCGGTGCCCGAGAATATACCTGAATTCAGGAAGGTCTGGACGCCTATCGTTCAACTGGCTGAAGACGAAGGCGTAAAGATAGGACTTGAGGGCTGCGGCAGCGGCTGGCGCCGCGGCAGCAAAAACATAAGCTTTTGCCCGGATGCGTGGGAACTCATATTCGATGCGGTGCAGTCTCCGTCATTGGGTCTGGAATGGGAGCCTTGTCACGCGCTGGAGAAGCTTGCCGATCCGGTCATGCAGCTGCGGAAATGGGCGGACAAAGTCGTACACGTCCACGGGAAAGACGGAACTGTAGCCTGGGACGTCATTGCGCAGCACGGCATCGACAGCGGGGAACCGTATTGCTGGAACCGCACGCCCGGGTTCGGAGACACGAACTGGGCGGGCCTGTTCACGATATTGCTGCAAAGCGGTTTTACCGGCGCCTGCGATATAGAGGGCTACCACGATCCGGTACATTTTGACGATGCGGAATGGAGCGCGCAGCTTACGGCGCTCGACTACCTGAAGCGCTGCCGCGGCGGCATGGAATGGTTCGATGTCCCGGAATACAGGGGCTACGCCAAGCGCGTCCGCAAGCCGCATATCTGACATCCGGGCAGGGATCCGAAGGGCACATGTCATTAGATATCCTGACGGTCGTCTGCGCCGCTGGCGCAGACGACCGTGCGTTTACACTGATGGTGTTTGGGCGGGGAAGAGTTCACCGATAAGGATATAGCAGTGCCCGAATATTACCCTTTATGCCCATATTATCGGCTCTTTATTCTGAACAGTGAGCACGCAATTGAAAACAGTGAAGGGCCTCAGCCTTTTGATCCGGTCTTTCGGAACATGAATCTGCGGACAATGTTGATCCCGATCCTGTAAGGCAGCGGGCGCAGTGCCTTGTCCGCTTCCTTTAGCTTTTCGCGGATACTTATCCCCTGGGGGCAATGTGCTTCGCATTTGCCGCATCCGACGCACTGGGATGCGAATCCGGCTCCCTGGTCAGCCCCACGGTCTGGGCATACTGGAAGCGGCCCTGACTTGGCGATTCTATGAACATGGCGTTGTAGCAGCGGAACGCGCCGGGGATATCGACGCCCTTGGGACATGGCATACAGTACCTGCACCCGGTGCAGCCCACTTTATCGAGCCTGCGGATCTCCTCTGTGACCTGCTTAAGTACATCAAAGTCTTCCTGAGTGAACTGACCGACTTCCGCTTCGGATGCGACACGGCAGTTTTCGCGTACCATTTCCATGGAATTCATGCCCGAAAGCACTACGGTCACCTCAGGCTGGTTATACAGCCAGCGGAAGCCCCACTCCGCGGGGGACCAGCCGCGCCCGCTTTGGCGCATGATTTCCTTCGCGCGCTGCGGGAGCATCCCCACAAGCTTGCCGCCGCGCAATGGCTCCATGATCATGACCGGTATGCCTTTTTCGGCTGCGGCTTTCAGTCCCTTTACGCCTGCCTGGGCGTACTCATCGAAATAGTTGTACTGGATCTGACAGAAATCCCAGTCATAATCGTTCAGGATCTTTATGAAGCCGTCGGAGTTGCCGTGATATGAGAATCCGATGTTCCTGATCGCGCCGAGGTGTTTTTTCTCTTCCAGCCACGGTATCGCTCCGACAGCCTTCAGCTTTTTCCACATGGCGATGTCCGTCAGGTGATGCATCAGGTAATAATCGATGTAGTCGGTGCGTAGCCGTGACAGCTCTTCGGTGAAATACCTGTCGAGCGCCGCTCGGCTGCCGACCAGGTACTGTGGGAGTTTTGTGGCGATATTCACCTTGTCGCGGATGCCGTTCTTTTCAAGGATCTCGCCCAGCGCGGCTTCGCTCCCGCCGTAAATGTACGCGGTATCGAAATAGTTGACGCCGGTGCGGTATGCTTCCAGTATTTCTTTCTCGGTTTCTTCAAGATCGATGCGCCTGGCCTTTTGGGGAAACCTCATGCACCCAAACCCGAGCGCGGAAAGGCGGTTGCCGGTCTTGTCTGATCTGTACTGCATAAGAATGCCTCCCGAAGTGATCGATGATCCTATAGGCAGATTCCAGGCGCTTCCTGTGCCAGGAGCGTACGTTTTTCCGAAGAATGGCTGCTTTTGATCAGGCAAGCCTTAACCGCAGCAGATCGCCAGCCTGCGTTCCGTCATCCGCAAAGCCGAAAGCTTTCCAGAAACGGATAACAGCGGGCTTCTCCGTACTGACTTCAACTTCAAAAGCTTTGGCTCCCGCGGCGCGGCAGTCAGCTTCAAATGTTTCAAAACAGAAATGGCCCGTGCCGTGGCTGCGGAAAGGCCGGAAGACCCAAAAGTCCTTGATCAAACACTCACCGCTTTTGTGATCGAGCGTGTAATACGCTGCGCCGATCCTGGATCCCTCGCGAATGAAATAAGCCGCATGGATCTTGCTGCCGCATTCGATATTGTCAGGCTCAGCCAAGCCGAGCCATTCTCCGGCAGCCATTTCATCGTCAGACAGGTGCTTTAGCCGGATTTTATGGAACTCATCCATTTCTTCCGGCGGGATCTCTTCCAAAGTAATATCCGGCACGCTGTCGATCTCATCATAAGAGAGCTGCCCGTCTGGTCCGATGGTGAACACATAGCCGCAGCGGTCCGTACACAGCACTTTGGCGCCGGCGCGGGCTGATAGCAGGCGGTCCCGGTTTTCCGTAAAACGGCGGCTCAGGGTCGGCTCCCAATTGGTGACCACGCTGTACAGAGGCTGAAGGATCGACAGAGTTTCATCGCTGAAGATATTTCCGCACCCGTGATGCGGCACCTTATACAGGTCGACAGGCTTCCCGACAGCGTGGGCGTACTGCGTATTCGCCCGGCTGTATCGCGGATCGTCGAGCGTTTCGTTATTTGCATCGGCTCCGAGGAAAATGCCGGCGCCGTTCACTTCGGCATAGAGCGCAACGCTGTTTGTATTCTCTCCGAAGCGTATCTGGCCGAAATACGGGGAAACGGGATCCTCGTACATATCCCGTATGGCATCGGAAGCCCCGAATACGCTGAAGACGAACGCCCCGAGCCGTACTTTCTTAAGGCGCTCGTCGATAACGGCGAGCTCAGACACGGAATCTGCAAGCGCGCACATTGATTCGCAGTTCGCGAGTTCCATCTGGTTGAACTCCGCGGACGCTTTGTGACCGCTGCCGTCAGAGACGTTCGGTCCGCTGAACTTTTTCATATAGACTTTGCCCACCGGATACCGCTTCAGCAGCGCCGTCAGGCTGCCGTAATGATCCTTGTGAAAATGAGTGATCAGGATCCATTCAAGCCGCTTTACTCCCAAAGAATCAAGATAGGCGGAGATCCGTTCGCTGTCATGATCGTATCCGGTGTCGATCAGACCGAACTCTTCGTCGGATTCGATAAGTATAATGTCGCTCCAGCACGCTCTCAAAAAATGGATCCTGTTCATTTGCAGCTTAACTCCCGTTTTTATACTATGCCGTTCTGTTTCAGGAATATCGGGTTGCTCCAGGCGCGGCAGCCGTTCTCGTCTTCTATCATCAGGCGGGTATATAACTGATCCTTCACGCTCACTTTGAAACGGGTCAGGTACTGCCCTTCCTCAGCCTGATACAGGCGGGTGGGGCGCAGTCCCGTGATGAACCTGAGCTTCTTTACGGGGGAAGTCACGCAGTAAGCGAAGTCGTCCTCGACGTAGAAGTCGTAGATCATGGGCCCGCAGGAGGAATAGAACTTGCCTTCCTGTAGCGCGGAAAGGATGCTGCTCACGTTCTTTTCGGCGTTCACCATCACCCAGCCTTTGCAGTGATGCTCCCTTTGATGCCCGTCGTCCACGGCGGTGGCGTAAAGCCTGTGGCCTTCCACCAGCAGTTCGTCCCAGATAAGGCCGTTGTCAACGTCCATGTTGTCCTCGATCACGCAGCCGCTGTTCCAGATCTCCATGCCGAAATAGCCCTTGATATCTTCAAACTGACGGGCGGGAGTGCGCGACCAGTCCGGATGGCAGTACATGGCGATGTTGTTCCTGCGTATAAGTTCGTCCACATAGGGCTGGAATTCTTCCGCGCAGGCCACCTTGCCGTTAGGGACTGTTTCATCCTGAGCGTAGCCGTTTTTGTCCGCCTCGGGACCCAGCGCCACGGTGTGATAGCACATGCCCTTTCCGTTCGTCAGCGTCGCGTCTATCTCCATGCCCGGGATAATAAGCACGTCCGTATCGGGCGCGTAATTTTCGAAATTATAAAAACGGTGGTCGGTGAGCGCCAGAAAATCATATCCGTTTTCCGCGTGCAGCCGGATGGTCTCTTCCGGTGAAAGCTTGCCGTCGCTCCTGGTGGTATGGCAGTGCAGTCCGCCTTTCAGAAAATGTCCGTTTAAGCCGGTAAATGCCTGCTGACGAAGTATCATTTATGAACCTCCTGAGTGTTTCCAGTCGGAATATACCGCCTGAGCCGCCCCAAAGCAAGACTGGCGGTTTGCGTGATATGTATTTGGAGAAAATGGCTATAGTTCTGTCATCGACAAGCCTGCGAGCCTGCCGTAACGGTCCAGCCTTCAAGGCTGCCTTCGACGCACCTGACAGATACCGAGCCGTTTTTGACCGCCACTGCGGCAAGTGTGCCGGGAAGGCATAGCGGGAGAGTGATGTTTTCTGCTATCGGATCAAGCTGTATGGTCTTTTTGGCGCTGTCGACACGCAGACCCAGGGCGGCATTCAGAGTCGTCCAGCTCGACAGGGGACGTGTATAGTGATGCCCGCACTCCCAGTGGTTCCACAGCGCGCCGAAGCGGGCCTGGTTGTCGTGTATGGCGGTGACGAGCGCGTCAGCGTCGTCACGCAAGCCCACGCTCAGGCACAGCGCCGCCGTCAAATAACCGATACCTGTCCAGACGGCTTCGGCCTGGCAGTTTTTGTGGGTAAACAGTGTGGTGCGCCGTCCTTCGGGGTACGAAGCGTTTACCAGTCCGCCGTCCATATCGAAATTCCGCTCGAGTATGGTCTTGACGACAGCCCTTATCCGTTCGTCATCCAGGTTGCCGTCCATGCCCATCGCGCGCAGGAACCATTCGCCGTCGAGCTGGTCGGTCATAAGGCTTTCGTCTTTCTCGGTATCGGAAAGCCAAAGGTCATAGTACTCACCGTTCCACAGGCGCTTCTCAAGGGACGCAAGGCCGGTTTTGAGCGTATTTCTCCACGTCTCGGCTCGTACCGCATCGCCCGTCTCGTCGGCGATTCGGGCGGCGGCTTTCAGGGCGGCGAGCCACAGGATCGAAATATACGCCGGCGTGCCTGAGAAATTCCATGCGTCATAGGTGTTCCGCTTTGTATCCCTGTCGGGCAGACCGTCGCCGTCACTGTCGAGCGCGCCTATGGAATCCATTGCGAGGACCACATGCGGCCACATCGCCTTAAGGTATCCGGCATCCCCGGTAAACAGATAGTCACGCAGCACCATAAGCACGAACTGGTTGTTCATGTCCACGCGGTCAAACCCGTTGTCCACATGCTCCATGTCCGGCGAGAAGCAATGATGCACGCGCCCGTCCTCGCGCTGGAAGGCGGCGCCCATACGCATCTGCCCCAGCTGTAATTCCGGAAACAGCGCGATCAGACCGAACGATGCGTGGTAAGTGATATCGGTCGTGTGGAAACCGCAGTAACCCTGGCCTTCCCACAAGCCGAACTTGCCGTCTTTCAGATACCAGGAGCTTTTGACGATCGTGCTGAGATGCCCGCTCCAGCAGTCGGGGTACACTTGCGGCAGGTCGGTGTTATACAGCAGCTGCGAGAAAGCGACAGCCCTGTCAAATACTTCCGCCCGGTGGTCTCTAAGGAAGATATTGGCGTCCAAAGCCCCGACGAACAGGTTTTCATAGTAGTGCCCGAACCGCTGCCCATCCGCAGAGAAGTGGTTGGGGAAGTACCATGTCAGTATGAAGCGCACGGTCTTCTTCTCGCCCGGGGCGAGGTCCATGGTGCTGCAGAGGGCAGATGTGCCGAATTCCTCGGGTTTCAGGCGCGATGCCTGTCCGCGGATGCTTGTGAGGAACGATTCTTTTTCTGTTTTGTCTTTCGGGAAATCAGGCCCCGTTTCGCGTATGCGCCTAAGAACCGATGCGGCAGAGGGATAGCCGGCATAAGCCTGGAATAGGCTGTCGGTCTCGTTTTCGGAGAGCACCTCGAAGCTTTCGGGGATATCGGGAGGCAGCGAGCCGGCCTCGCTGTCAGGCAGGCGGCCGGATTCACGAAAACCGAAGAGGACGGATTCCTGGCTGACGCCAAACGTCCCATGGCAGACATATTCCCTGATGAAACGCCTGTATTCTCCGGTAATAAAGCTCTTATCGCCGTCTCCGCCTATACTTACACACACTTCGCCGCAGTTTGGCGCATCGGTTTTCCGATGCGGACGCATCGTGATACTGACGCTGTCCGAGTCTTTGAACAGAGCATTCCGGCAGCCGCCGTCGTTGCAGAATTCGGGGACGAGCGTGCCCAGCAGGCTCACCGTCAGCGGCAAAGCCTTGGTGTTCTCGATCTCGAAATCCATATAAAACCCGGGTGTGGCGGCTATATCGGTATGATGCGGAACAAACGGCGCGACCGCCTTTCCCGTGACCAGACAGGGGAGATCGCCGTCTTCATATTTAAGCTCACAGACCGGGAAACGCCCGTCGAAGGTGATCCTTTCAACGGGTTTATTCCATGGGTACAGCCGGTAGGTGAAATCTTCCGGGTCGGTCCTCATGCCGAGTTTCCTCACGACCGGACGCCTGCCCGGCTGTTCCGTGCGCACATAGAACGACAGCGCGCCTGTGTGGCTTTCGCCGTCATCGACCTTATCTCCCCAGCATGCACGGGTCAGTCTGGGCGGGTTCGCGATCTGCCAATAGTGAAATTCGCCGTCGGGCATGATTTCCACGCTGCCGGCGCCGATGCCGCCCAGCGCGATGCCGCTTTCGCTGGGCTTGGTCATTATGATCTTTGCCATGGCTGACATCTCCATCAAGATATTAGGTGCGGTGCTGTTTTCCGTTCTCCCTGCGTGCGTCCGGTCTATCGACATCCGTAACGGCGAGGGAGCGCATCCGTTCATGAAATGAGACCGGATCTCGGGCAGCGCCGGGCTACAGGAAATCTCCGATGCTTCCAAGCTTTTCGCCGATGCTGTGGTACTTTCCGGAATATATGACCGGATCAAGAATAGTCAGATCGACATCAAAGATATCGCTGCACACGAGCCGTTCATCCATCTGGATATTACGGATATGGCAGAAAAACGTAGTCGAATCTCCGGTATCAACTGTCTTTGCCACTTCGCATTCATATACCCAGCGGCTTTGATCCAATACCGGAACGTCCAGTACTTCACCGCGGCTCACGCAGTAATCAAGCGCGTCTTTTTTGCCTTCGCTCGCGTGACGCGAGCCAAAGTAATCCATCAGCGGCAGCATATCCGTACTGACGAGGTTGGCGCTGAACATCCGCGTCCGCAGCACGTTCAGTTTCGTGGTTTTTGTCCCGGACATGCTTATGACCAGCATGTATCCGTCACCGGATCCGTGCGTCACGCTGACCCAGGTTATGGGGGCAAAATTGGCTGAGCCGTCTTCGTTATTCGTCCCGATGATGAAAGACGGCTGTACGCACATGGAATACTTGGGCTCGACCGAACGCCTCTTCGTCTTTTTCATTCTTATTTCTCGTTTTCCCGGACGATCCGTTATTGATGCACTTGTACGAGCTGTCCGCCCAGCAGACGGGATTCTTCGGCGGCGATGCCCATAAGGTGGCTTTCGATCGAGTTTTCAAGGGACGTGACTTCGCGTATCCGGCCTGTAAGCATGGCGTACAGGCTGCGCAGCTGACCTTCGTCACCGCCGCCGTGGTGGTTGTGGTTTGCATCCACCAGGCCGGAAATGGGAATGGTCTCGTGCTCTTCGCGTCCGTAGATCTTTATGCGGATGTAGTCCTCGTCCTCGTTGATTATGAGCTCTCCCAGTGAACCGTGGAAGTCTATGATGCGCCCGCCGTTGCCAGTAAAGGCGTTCATATCCAGGATTGCGGTGACGCCGTTTTCGAACTTCATAAGGCACTGCTGGTTGTCGGGAACGTCATTGTCGCAGCGGTACACGCATTTGCCGTAGGGACCCGTGCGTATGGCTTCCCAGGCGGTTTCCGGCGTGAGTTTGTTGGGCCGCACGATGATAGCCGAGAAGACGTAGTCCGGCCTGTTTTTCATGCGGTCTATGTACAGCCGTTTTGCGCTGTAGGGACAGGTGTCGATATAACGGCACTGCGTGCAGCGGTCCGCGGAGCCTTCGGGGGCGTTTTCGGGCCTGAACCAGCTCAGGCTGCCGACGGAAGACACGCTTTCGCAGCGGGAACGGGCGTAATACTGCAGCAGGTCCAGGTCGTGGCTGCATTTGGCAAGGATGACGGGGGAGGAGTTTTCCTTTTTCCGCCAGGACCCGCGCACATATGAGTGCACAAAGTGCCCATACCACACCTGCTCGGTCTCCGAAATGGAGATCAGCCTGCCTATCTTGCCGGAGGACAGGATCTCGTCCACTTTAAGATAAGCGGGAGCGTACCTGAGCACATGGCCCACGAACACCTTCCTGCCGCTCTCTTTCTGCGCTTTCAGCAGCAGGGCGCATTCCTCCCGGGAGGAAGTGATGGGCTTTTCCGCCATTAAGTCATAGCCGAGTTTGAGCCCTTTAAGCATATGCCGCACATGGTCTTTGTCCTGGGTGGCGATGACCAGCAGTTCCGCGCGCTTTTTGCCGAAAAAATCGTCTTCGTGCAGAAAGCAGTTTTCTTTGTCTATGCCCAGCGCATCGGCGGCGTTGTCAAGCGCGGCGGGACTTATGTCGCAGACGGAGACCACCTTGAACATATCGCTGAACCGGGTCTGCATCGGAATGCCAAAGGCGTGAAGGCCGCGGCCTCCGCAGCCGATTATTGCGACGGATATGACTTTGTTCATAACACACCTCGTGAAACTGCATGCGACGGAGTGCCTTTGTTTTGATTATGCCGGCGCACCGCCGGGAACAATTATAATTCATAAAATGTTCAATATCAAGTGCCGGGACGGAATGCATTGGGCGCGCGGCGCCGTTTTTCTTGTGTTTGGAATTGCGGATATCCTTGAAAAATGGTACAATTAAATCACATTATCACCTTTTTGATGCGGAGGCCCCGCGATGAGAAGAGATCTGCCAAAGCCCACGGGAGAATACGCGGTCGGTACTTTTACCTATACCGTTAAGGACGACAGGGAAGAAACGCTGCTTAAGCCGCCCTCCATGCGCAGTGTCGCGGCGCGGGTGTATTACCCGGTCCTGAAAAGCAGCACGGAAGGCTGCGCGAAGGCGGCGCGCATTTCGAGGGATATGGCAGCGGCGCTAAGGAGATCGTTCATGTTCACGCCGAGCTTCGACAAACTGGAAGCGGCGTGGTTAAACACGTCGGAATGCTTCGAAAACGCTCCGTTTATCGAAGGAAAGAAGTTCCCGCTCATAATGTTCAACCACGGCTATATGTCATACCGGGAAGGCAGCTCCTTCCTGTGCATAGAACTGGCATCCCACGGGTATGTGGTCATAAGCGTTGCCCATTCGCTGGAATGCGCATGCACGGAGCTGGACGACGGGACATGCTTATGCAGTGTTAAAGGCCTCTCAAAACAGATGTATCGGCCTTTCCTGGGCGGAATGACGGCGGCGATGAAACTGACCCGGGCGAAAGGCACTAACGGGGAACTGGCTGAAAAGTTCGACGTTTTCCAAAACAAATACTGCGGTTTCATGATGGGCAGGCTGGAGGAGTGGGTGAAGGATACGAAAACCGCTGTCGAATACGCGAAAAGGAACCTGGGGCATCTTATCGATTTTGACAACGGCATAGGCGCTGCGGGACATTCCTTCGGCGGAGACACCGCGTACGCATTGTGTCTCAGGGAAAAGGAGTTTGCCTGCGGCGTCAATATAGACGGCGCGCTGTTCGGAGACTACCGCGGCGGAGTGCTTGAGAAGCCGTTTATGCAGATGAGCTGCAAGGGAAACGAAAACGTAGCAGCCAGGGCATATATCAGGCATACCCAAACGGTTTATAAAGTGCTGTTCAGAGACATGGCGCATATGGGTTTTTCGGACATGAAACATATGATGGGGTTCGGCGTCGGAAAACTGGACCCGGACGTCATGCACGAAAACCTGTGCAGGTGCCATCTGGAAATGTTTGATGCGTATCTTAAGAGGACCAAGGAACTGCCGGATATCAAAAGTAACGGCACCGTCACCGTGACCGAATTCGAGCCGGACATGTGAGGCAGGCCGATCACAGACAGCGACGGAAACGACAAAGGAGAAGCTTATGACGCCGAGACAGAGAATGGTCACAGCGCTGGAGCGCGGTGTGCCAGACCGGGTGCCCACTTTCGAGCTGGAGTTCCAGCTGTGCCCGGAACTGGTGGGAGGAGACTATCTGCACGAAGAGGAGCTTGAAGGGCTGTCCCCCGCGGAGGTGGAGAAACGGCTGCGCAAAAACGCAGAATTCATTATCAGGGTGTATGAAATACTGGAGCACGACGCCATCTGCCTCCATCATCTGAATACGGTGCACATGGCGCGCACAGCCGAGATGATCCGCGAATTGACCGGCGACAGGTTCATGCTGCTGTGCCACGGGGACGGCACTTTGGCGATTCCCGACGGCAACGGCATGTACGAGCTCAGTTACAAACTGTATGAGGAACCCGAAAAACTGCACGACGAGTGCCGCCGCATGGCGGACGGAGCGATCGAACGCAACGACTATATGCTCAGCCACGGTATTGACGGGTTCATACTCTGCTCCGATTACTGCTTTAACCAGGGACCGTTCATTTCTCCGAAAATGTTCGGAGAATTCATAGCGCCTTACCTTAAGGACATTATTGCGCACATACGCGCCCGGGGCGGCTACGCCATAAAACATACGGACGGCAACATAATGCCCATAATCGACCAGATGGTGGCGTGCAATCCCCACGCGCTGCACTCACTGGACCCCATGGCGGGAGTCGACATACGCTATGTGAAGGAAAAATACGGGGACAGGGTGGCCCTGTGCGGCAACGTGCACTGCGCCGCCATGCAGACCGGCACGGAGAGGGATGTCATAGAATCGGCCGAATACTGCCTTAAGTACGCCAAGCCCGGCGGCGGATACGTGTTCTGCACCAGCAACATACCTTTCAGGGGACTGCCGCTGGAAAGGTACATGCTTGTGCTGGATGTTTGGAAACAATACAGGGATTATTGACGGGTGACGTATTATTTGGGGCAGTGACGCCGATGCTCAGGCATGCATTGCTCGCGGCATGGCGGAGGCGTATTATCACAAGATCCCGAATCATATAAAAGAGTTCTGCGATAACAAACTCGGCATGACAACGATCAGGACGGTCGTGAAACGATTCGAAGAAAAATACGGATAATGCCTGAAAGCGTATTACGCGCAGGCGGGAAAAGAAAGAACGTTCAAAAAAGGAGGAGCTCAAATGGCTGTACTTTACCAGCTTACCGAGACCAGCAGATTCATGATGTCCTTTGTGCTGGTGACGGATAAAAACAACTGCATAGTTATAGACGGCGGACGTCCAGCCGATATGCCGCTGCTTAAGCAGTATGTGGGCGGGAGGCACATCTCCGCCTGGATACTCACTCATGCGCACATGGATCATATCAGCGGGTTCGTGGACGAATTTGCAAAAAACGGCGGAGCGGATTTTGATGTCGGGACGGTATATTACAACTTCCCGCCCTATGACGAACTGATAAACAAAACTGATGTGGAGGACGTGACTTACTTCCGCAGCGAACTGAACGACATGCTGCCCGCGTTCAACGCCGTTTTGCCTTTGTTCAGGGACAAAGCGCATATCACGCACCAGGGCGAGTCGCTGGACATAGACGAAGTGCATATAGACTTTTTGTTCAGCTATCATGAGGGGCTCACCGCGAATCTTATGAACGACAGCTCGCTGGTGTTCAAAGTGACCACGCCCAACAAAACGGTGATGTTTCTCGGCGACCTGGGGCCTGCCGGGGGTGATCTGCTGTTCAGGGAGTCTCGGCACCTGCTCAAATCCGACATCTGCCAGATGGCTCATCACGGGCACGGGAACGTGGGCATGGAGGTGTATGCCGAGATCATGCCGGAGGCGTGCATGTGGTGCTGCGCGGACTGGCTTTACGATGAGGAGGAAGAACCCGGGTATCTTTCGGACGTGGAAAAACTGCGCCGCATGGGACTGATACGCCTTTATGGCACAAAACTGACGCGCAAGTGGATGGACATACTCGGCGCAAAGAGACACTATGTCACAAAAGACGGAACGCAGCGGATCGAGTTATGATCCGCCGCGTTCTTTATTGTTGAAAATGCCGGACGGGCGTCCGCGTTGCATGCTAAGCGTTTTCCAGTATGAATGCGAGCGCTTTTTCCATATCCGCCGGACCGTGGGGGTGATGGTCGCATCCGGGCTTTGACTGGGCCATGAAGGGGATGTCCGTCGCTTTATAGGCGTCGTATATATGCCTGCCGTTTTCCTCAAACGGAACGATGGTGTCCGCTTCGCCCCACACCAGCAGCGCGGGCATACGGCTGCTTAACAGTTTATCAAGATGATCCAGAGGGTGATCCCGGTAGGCGATCATCCCGGACATATCCAGCCCGAGGGCATCCAGCGCCTCCTGCTTTGCGCTTTCTGAAATGCCGGAGCCAAAGGACCCCAGGCCGAAGGGACAGCTCAGCAGGTTCACCACCGGGGCGTCAAGATACAGCAGCGAAACCATTTCGGGATACGCCGCAGCCTGCTTTATGGCGTGCAGGCCGCCGCAGCTCATGCCGACAGGCACGCATTTTTCGCTGAGTCCGTACTTTTCCCGGAGCATCCCGGCAAAGCGGCGTTTCGCAGCCAAGTCGTCCGGAGTGCCCCAGCGGTTGCTGTTTTTCAGGTATGCCAGGTGAAAACCGTTTTCCACCAGTTTTTCTTCCAGGTCCTGAAATGCGTAAAAATACTCGGTCTTGAGCGCCCAGCGCTTTTTCTCATCGGCTTTTTCCGGGAAAACGATCAGCGCGTCTCTGCCTTCAAAGCTGAAATGTTCCGTAAGATACCTGTCACGCCATTTTTCCATATGATACCAACCTCGTAATACTATGCCGGTGTCAGTAGATGATCCGGTCTATTTTTCCGCGCCCCGTGGACCTGCCGTCACGGTTGATGTCGTCAAACACTATCTCGCGGATGAAAGGCTCTATCTTTTTGGGTGTTTCGCCGTTTATGCGGATATCGCTCAGCTCCGCGCTTCCCACTTCGCAGCTTACGTACGGATCGAATACTTCGACCGTTCCGTCTCCGACGAGACAGGATTTCGGTCCGGCGCACAGCAGGAACGACTGGGGAAAGCGTCCGCGGTACAGTTTCAGGTCTATGTTTTCAAGAAACAGGTGTTTGATGTTTGCGCCTATCTCAAACGCGGCGAAAGTGCCGCGAACGGGATCGGACTGCGTGTATTCCCGGAACGCGTCCAGCGGGGAAGCGAGGTCCACGCAGATATCTTCAAAGAATATCCAGTCTCCGCTGCCCGGGGCGCCTTTTTCAGGCTCTTCGTCCGCGATATTGTACGCGGGAGTCTGGTAATACATTTTGAAAGTCCGGATGCCGCGCACGTTTTTGACTATCACGCCGTTTAAGGCACAGTCTATGTCTGAGCCGTCACGGTAATAGTAAAGACCGGGCTGGATGCGCATCGCCTTGTAAGGACTTGACGGTGAGAGCTCCAGATCTTCGCACAGCACGCATTCCATGGGGCCGAAGTCTACGGACGAGTTCTGCCAGTCGTAGGCGTTCAGCGCCACCAGATCGTCGCCACATTGGCCTTTTATGTCCTTTATCCACGCGTTCTTCGTATTGCCGTTTATATGCAGCCCGTCGGCGTAGCATTCTTCAAACGTGATGCCGTGCATGACTGCATTGCTGATGTCTCCTGCCTGTACCGCGAAGCCTGCGGTGTGCCTGAAAACCATGTTTTCCAGGGTGAGCCCGTTCAGATTGTTGAAAAACATGGCGGTGGAAACGCCGTAAAAACTGCGCTGTTCGTCTATCATGTCGCTTTTGCCGTATCCCGCGCGGTGATCGATGCTTTCTTCCCAGATGCCGCCGGTAATACTTATGTTTTCGTCCCTTGCGTCGGAAGGGATGGGGAAATGCGTGCCGTCAACGGTATGCTCGTTGCGGAACATGAGCGTTTTTACTCCTTTTTTGAGGCGTATAACGGCGCCGCTGTCGGCGATTATATGCCTGTTGGAAGGAATGACGACGGGGGAGTCGATATAGTACGGCTCATCCGATACGGGGACATATATGACTTCGTTTTCCGTCAGGGCGGTCTGAAGCGCCCGCGTCCAGATAAGTACGGCGGCCCCGTCCTGCTGTCCTTCACAGGCGAGATGACGGTACGCTTCCAGGGAAGCGCGGCGTTTCAGCGCGTCCCGCTCTGAAAGGTTTTTTTCTTTCATCGATCGCAGCGTTTCGTATATACGTTCCTTCTCCGGATGCATGGTCTTTCGTCCTGCTCATTTCTGTAGATTGCTGTATCGCAGCGGATAAAGTATATCATAAAGCCCGCGGCGGCGCAAACAGCCGGCTTCTGACCGTTCACGCCGCCTCTCGGTCAGATATGGTGATGTTTGCTCTGCCTGCCCGGACAGTCAACCCCATTTTTCTTCTTTGACTATGCGGCCCATGCCGTCTTTAAGGCTTGTATCAGCAGAGCAGTATCGCAGCACGGCGCCTTCCTTCACGAATATCGGAAGCGTGCTTAATTCGATCCTTTTTTCTATCCACTCCCCGCAGGAAACGAACTTCTCCCTGCTGAAATAGTCGAACCAGACGCCTTTGGGCAGGTATATCTTCCTGATCCTGCTCTTTTTCATGGGTTTAAGCACGGGGGCGATGAGCAGGCTGTCTCCGAACAGGTATTCGTCGTCTATATACCTTACATTCCTGTCTTCGGGATACTCCAGATAAAGCGCGCGCATCATGGGCAGCCCGGTCTCCACGCAGTTCTGTGCTTGCCCGTATATGTAGGGCATTAGCGAATAGCGCAGTTTGTCGTAAAAACGGAATATGTCGCAGGCTTCCTTCGAGAAAAGCCAGGGCTCGCGGTGGGTGTCGTTTCCGACGCCGTGGCAGCGCGAATGGGAAGAAAACAGTCCAAGCTGCGCCCAGCGCACGTACAGTTCGTCATCGGGATTGCCTATGAAGCCGCCGATGTCGTGGGAAAAGAACGGTATGCCGCTCATGCCTATCGAAAGCGCCGCTCTCAGCGTGCCGGCGAGCGCTTCGAAGCTGCACTGGCTGTCTCCGCCCCAGTGCATGGGAAAACGCTGGGAACCGGTGGTGCCGCTGCGCGCCCAGACGATGCCGTTTGAGGCGCCGAACACCGTGGCATTGTATGCGAGGGAGTATAGATTATGGAAGTATCTGCCCTCGATGCCTCGGTAGACGGCTTCTTCGGGAATGCCCTCGCCGAAGTCCGTCTTGATCACACCCGCTCCGAGGTCCATCAGCGCTTTTATCTTGTTTGCGTACCATTTTCTCGCGTCCGGGTTGGAAAAATCGACTATCGCGTCGTCTGTCCAGCTGCCTTTGCAGGATTCGGGCAGCCGGTACGGTCTTCCGCTGTCATCCTGCGCCAGATAGCCGTTCTCCACGGCTTCGAGGTAATTGGTGTTGTCATCCCGCGGGGGGATGAAATTGTACTGCCACAGGCAGATGCGGAATCCCTGCTCTTTAAGCCGGGCCATATGCTCCTCGGGATCCGGGAAACGCTCCGTGGAGAACTTGAGATCGCAGTTCCAGTTTTGGCTGAACCATACGGTGTCCAGGCACAGCACATCGCAGGGAATGTCCCTTTCGCGGATCTCCGCGGATGCCTGGTCCACGATATCCCAGGAAGAGTAGATGCTGCGGCTCATCCAAAGCCCGAACGACCAAAGGGGAGGAAGCTTGGAAAAGCCGGTCAGACGGCAGTAGCCTTTTATGATCTCCCCGGGTGTTTTGCCGGCAATGACAAAATAATCAAGCTGATCGTCAAGCACGCCGAACTGCAGGGCAGACGCGTCTTTGGTCGCGATCTGCCAGTCTGTTTTGGCGGACGAATTGAGAAAAAGCCCGTAACCTTTTGTGGAAAGATAAAACGGTAAATTCACGTAAGTGCGCGGGCTCGTGGTGCCCACGGCGTCTTTATTGTGGAAATCGACCTGCCTGCCGTTCCTCGTAAGGCTGTCGAAGCGTTCGCCAAGCCCGTAGATCACTTCGTCGTTTTCCAGTTCAAGCGCTTCGAAACAGGCGCTTTCGGCGCCGTTCCTGCTCATGGCGAGATCGAATATATCGGCAGCCTGGAAAGCGGACTTGAGCTGGGAAAAGAATTCCTTTCCGTCCGGGTAACCGGAGCTTATCCGTGAGGTCTCGGGGTCGATACGGATGCTGATCGTATCGGTGGAGATGACGCCGTCCGCATAAGTGAAGGGGACTTTTTCCGGCTGGGCGACCAGCATGCGCATATCCTTCGGCAGACTGCCGAAAATGTCCTTGATATCTTTTTGCGCAGAGAACACCACGCGGAAAATGCTGTCCGTCCACAGCTCGATCCGCAGGTACAGTTCTTCTGTTTCGGGCTGCGCGAGCTGATACAGGTCCAAGGCGGTCTCGTGGGTGTATGACAGCACGCTTTTTCTCGCGCTGACCCCGAATGTCATCAGCACGCTTTTTCTCGCGCTGACCCCGAATGTCATCAGGACGCTGTTCTCAGTGACTTCGGCGTTTTTGAGACCCATGGGCCTGTGGTGCACGGCGGGGCTTGCGCGAAGGCGGTCAAAAACATCTTTTCCGCCAGAGGTGACGTTTTCGGCATCGCTGCCGGAAAACTGGGGATAGCCGTCTTTGCCTGCTGTGCTGTTCATGCCTGTTTTCTCCGATCCTTTAATCTGATGCGCGGACCTGCGCAGGGCGGAAGCGGTCTTGCGGGTGAATATGCTGCTTAGAATACTTTTACGAGCAGCAGCCGGCCTTCCCGCACGGTGATTAAAGCAGTCTTTCCGGGAAGGACCTCGTTGCTGATGCCGTACTGGTATTCGCAGGTTATCTCGGCGCCGTCAAGGGGGTATTTCGCGTCTTTTATGGTTATGCCCCTGGCTGTGCCGGATATGTTCAACAGAGAGAAATACGAGAATGAACCGTCCACGCGGGCGGGGCAGCGGGAGACGATCTCCATTTCTGAATAATCGTCGATAAGGCAGGCGTTTTTGCCCAGTGAATCGAGGTAGAGCAGTATCGAAATGTTTCCCAGCGTATGATCCAGCCTTCCGCCCGCCGCGCCTATCAGCAGGAAATCGTCAAAACCCCGCTTAAGCGCTTCCTTGACGGCGAAAACGCTGTCGGTATCGTCTTTCTCCGTGGGCAGCGTTATGGTCTCCACGTCCAGGTGAGGATCGGAATAAGAATCGAAATCGCCCACTATGAGACCCGGCTTCGATCCGAGCGGGGCCATATGTTTAAGGCCGCTGTCACAGAATATGACGAAATCGTCTCTGCGAATGCGGCTTTTGATGCGTGCGTAGTCATTTATGTCGGCGCCGCCGACCACAACACAGCGTTTCATATGTTATATCTCCTGCCTGCGACGGGAAATGGTTTGCTTTTTCCAAATCAGCTATAGTGTATTACGTGGCTGCGAAAGGTGCGCTGAAGCGAATGCGCACATTTATAGTATAACACAGATACCGGTGTAAATCCATATGCTGTGGGGAGCAGCCTTGAGTATAACGAGGTCGCCGTGGGATATGGACATGGCTTTGAAAAAGGCAAATGCAGAAATTTTGAGGAAAACCTTCACATTTCCGCGCATAAGTGATACTATAGTGCCATAATATGGGAAATGTCTGCCCATGCGACATTATGAAATGGCCGTTGCGACCGGTGCGGGATTTGAAAAGACGCCAATCGGCGGAAGCGTCGGAGATTGTATCGAATAAACGAAATGGGCAGGCGGAAGTGATAATATCACGATCCCGCCTGCCTCTTTTGCTTTTACGGAAAAACCACAGGGAAGGGAAAAACCATGCTGCCTAAACTGCTTTTGACGCTGGGCGACCCGGCGGGAATAGGGCCGGAGGTCACGGTAAAGGCGCTCTGCCATCCCGAGACCCGTGAAGGCTGCGTGCCGGTGGTGATAGGGGACAGGGAGCCCGTCGAGAAGGCCTTGGCGCTCACGGACAGTCCGCTGAAGCTCAGAGTGATCGGGGACCTGGAATCTGCAAGGGGCGACCGGGACGCTTTGGAGCTGCTGGACATAAATGCGCTGGACGGCCAAAGCTACGAGATGGGCAAGGTGAGCGCGCTGTGCGGAGAGGCGGCTTTCAGGTATGTCACGAAAGCCATAGAGCTTTCAATGGCCGGAAAAGCGGCGGGCGTGGCCACGGCTCCGATCAATAAAGAAGCGCTTCATCTGGCCGGGCATATGTATTCCGGTCACACCGAGATATTCGCCGAATACACGCATACGGACGATTACGCTATGCTGCTTATGAGCGGCTGTCTGCGGGTCATACACGTGACCACCCACGTTTCCATGCGCCGAGCGTGCGAGCTGATACAGACCCCGCGCGTGTACAGGACGATCGTCCTTGCCAATGAAGCGCTGAAAATGCTGGGGATACCCAACGGGAAGATAGGAGTCGCGGGGCTGAACGCCCACGCGTCCGAAAACGGGCTGTTTGGAAACGAAGAAGCGGATGCTATAATACCCGCTGTCGAACAGGCAAAGGCAAACGGCATAAATGCGGAAGGACCGATACCGCCGGACACCGTGTTCGTAAAAGCCGTGGGAGACATGTACGACATAGTCGTCGCCATGTATCACGACCAGGGGCATATCCCGCTAAAGCTTTACGGTTTCAAAATGGATCCAGCCACGGGCCTGTTCACCTCCATGAGCGGCATCAACACCACGATAGGTCTGCCGATAATCCGCACCAGCGTAGACCACGGCACCGCGTTCGACAGGGCGGGCAAAAATACCGCAAACGAGATGAGCATGGTGGAAGCCGTGACTACAGCCGTAAAAATGATACCTTATTACGAGGCAAAACGGCATGCCTGAGCTGTTCATTGCGGCGGACGACTTTACGGGCGCCCTGGATACGGGCGTAAAACTCAGTCAGGAAGGCATTAGCGCCCGGGTGGTCAGCGGTATCAAGAATATCGCTCCCTGTGATGAAACCGTATTGGTGGCCAATCTGGACAGCCGGCACATGGACAGGGACGAGGCGTTTGGCACTACGTTCAAAGCCTGCCAAATCGCGCTCGGGCTTGGAGCCAAAGCCGTTTACATAAAGACGGATTCGGGGCTGAGAGGCAATATCGGCGCGTATCTGGAAGCGGTGGCCCGGGCGGTGAACGGCAGGCTTCTGTTCGCCCCGGCATATCCCGCGCTGGATAGGCGGACCGAAAACGGAGTGCATTTGATAGGCGGCGTGCCTGTGAGTAAAAGCGTGTTCGGACGCGACCTGCTGAACCCGGTAACGCAGGATCGCACACGGGATATAATCGCCCTGCAGAGCAGTCTGCCTGTCTTTGACGCATGCTCTCCTTACGGCGGTGAAAACGGTCCTTCGATAGAGATAGCGGAACTTAACACAGACGAAGCCATAATGGCTTATGCTTATGAACACTTGTCTGCGCCGCTCACGGCATACGCGGGCTGCGCGGGGTTCGCCCGGGCGCTGGGGACGCTGTTCTCGCTGAAACGTGCGGATCCTCTTTCGGCGCGGATACGGCTGCCGCTGGCAGTGTTTACGGCGAGCCTGAACAGCGTGAACATGGAGCAGATGCGGCGGGGCGAAGCGGCAGGGCTGTACAGCTGCGGGTTTTCAGACGTACTGGAAGAGGATCCGGATACAGACAGGATGATCGACATGATCTCGGGCAGGCAGCCGGGAGCTATGATAGAAACGTCCCGGACACCCGCCCGGGCGGAAGAGCTTTCGAGACTCGGGGAACAGCTGGGGCTTGATACACGAAAGACCGGACAGCGCATCGTCCGCAATTTGGGACGCGCGGCGAAAAAACTGGTCGACAGCGGTTTCGACGGCACCTTGTGCCTGTTTGGCGGAGACTGCGTGAGCGCCGCCCTGAGCCAAATGGGGTGCCGGGGTCTGCTGCCGGTCAGAGAGATCGAGACGGGCGTAGTGGTCTCCAGGGCGTTCCTTCCGGACGGGGAGCTCACGCTGGTCACCAAATCGGGCGGTTTCGGCAGCCCGGACGTGCTGGAAAAACTGATCAAAACTGCGGAGGAAGAAGCATGAAAACACGTGAGGACATAAAAGGCATAATCGCCGCAATGGTCACGCCCATGAAACCCGACGAGAGCGTGGATTACGAAGGCGTGCGCCGCCAGACCCGGCGTCAGATAGAGGCGGGCGTGCACGGCGTGTTCTGCCTGGGGACGAACGGAGAAGGGTACATACTCAGCCGCGAAGAAAAGCTGGAAGTCGCGCGCGTGACCATAGACGAAAATGCGGGACGCCTGCCGGTGTACGTGGGTACGGGCTGTGTAAGCACGAATGAGACCGTGGAACTCTCCCGGCAGGCTCAGCAGCTGGGCGCGGACGTGCTTTCGATAGTGTGCCCGTATTTTGCACAGGCATCCCAGGACGAGCTTTACCGCCATTTTGCGCGGGTGGCGGAAAAGGTGGACATTCCGATAATCCTGTACAATATCCCCATGCGCACGGGCGTGAATCTGACTGTGGATACGGTAAAACGCCTTGCCGCGATACCCAACATAGTCGGGATCAAGGACTCCAGCGGCAATTTTGACCAGATACTCCAGTACATAGAAAAGACGCCGGAGGATTTCATAGTGCTTTCGGGAAATGACTCACTGGCGCTGTGGACGCTGCAGGCGGGCGGAAAAGGTGCCATCTGCGGCATCACCAACCTGTTCCCCAAAACTATGGTGAGCATATATGAGAACTTCATTAAAGGCGATTTTGCGGCTGCCAAGCGCGCCAGCGATTCCATACGTCCCATACGTGACTGCTTTAAGCTTGGCAATCCCAACAGCATCGTGAAGCTGGCAGCCAACCTGCTGGGGCAGGACGTCGGTCCGTGCCGCAGCCCGTTCTACACCCGGGATGAGAGCGTGAAGGAAAAAGTTGCCGAGGTGCTAAGGACATACTACGCCGGCGCTGAATGACGAACCGTCTGAAAGATTCGAAAAGATAAACAGGAGGTATCTGCATGTTCGGTTTCAATTACTATACTCCCACCAAGGTCGTGTTCGGGAAGGGCACGGAGACGAAAGTCGCCGAGCTCATAAAGGAATTCGGCGGCAGCAAGGTGCTTATCCATTACGGCGGAGGCAGCGTCGTACGCTCCGGGCTGCTTAAGCGGGTGACGGATACGCTCGACGGCGCCGGGATACCGTACGTCACGCTTGGTGGCGCTGTTCCCAACCCCCGCCTGAGCCTGGTATACGAGGGGATCGAGCTTTGCAAGAAGGAAGGCGTGGACTTCCTGCTGGGCGTGGGCGGAGGCAGCGCCATCGACTCCGCGAAAGCCATAGGCTACGGCGTGGCGAATGAAGGAGACGTGTGGGACTTTTACGATTACAAGCGCAAGGCGGCAGCGTGCCTGCCCCTGGGCGTGATACTGACCATTGCGGCGACAGGCAGCGAGATGAGCGATTCCTCCGTGATAACCAAGGAGGAGGGCTGGGTAAAGCGCGGCTACAGCAGCAATTACGGCAGACCGAGGTTCGCGATAATGAACCCGGAACTGACCATGACGCTTCCCGACTATCAGACCGCCTGCGGATGCACCGACATTATGATGCATACGATGGAAAGGTATTTCACAAACGGCGGCAACATGGAGATCACGGACGCGGTGGCCGAAGGACTGCTGAGGACCGTTATGGTCAATGCCGAGATACTGGTAAAAGACCCTAAGGACTACGATGCCAGGGCGGAAATAATGTGGGCCGGAAGCCTGTCGCACAACGGGCTCACGGGCTGCGGAAACGACGGCGGGGACTGGATGACGCACAAGCTGGAGCATGAGCTGGGCGGCCTGTACGACGTGGCGCACGGCGCCGGACTCGCCGCCGTATGGGGAAGCTGGGCCAGGTATGTGTACAAAAACTGCCTGCCGCGCTTCAAGCGGTTCGCGCTCAACGTGATGGGCGTCGAGGAGATCGGGAACGACGAAGAGATCGCGCTCAAGGGCATTGAGGCGCTCGAAGCCTTCTTCAGGAGGATCAACATGCCCACCAACCTCAGAGAGCTGGGAGTTGCCGCGACGGACGAAGACCTTATAACCATGGCGCGCAAGTGTGCAATAGGCTTGAACGGCTCGGCGGGCTCCGCCAGAAAGCTGAACGAGCAGGATATGCTCGCGATCTACAGGGCGAGCAGGTGAAAAAGGCCTGATCAACATGGAACGGGGGAAGGGTTTTGAACCCTGCCTTAAACGGCATCCCGGGCGTTGATCCGACAGAGACATTAGACTAATAAACAACAGCCGGCCGGTCCTTTTTGGACCGGCCAGCCGGTTTGCTTGGGGGATGCTGCGGGCGGCCTGCTTTATATCATGCCCTTGTGAACCAAAGCAGCGTATCAAGCGGAGCTGGCAGTTCATGGGATGAAAGACCTTCGTATACTCTCCCGTCCGCGGAGACCCATTTGCCTTCGGGGAAGACCACTTTCCGCGAGACGGCGCCCTTTTCTGTCACGGGCGCGGCAAGTATATCGCTGCCCACCATGAATTCGTCGGTGATGCATTCAAATCCGCGGTGGGGGCACGCATATTCCAGGGACCTGATCACGGGTTCCCCGGTAATCTGCGACGATCTCACGACATCCATTATCTTCGGATACATTTTCTCGTGCAGCCTTGCCGCGTCGAGGCACAGCCCGGCGTTTTCCGGGCTCAATGCCTCCCAGGGAGCCCAGGAGAACTGCATCATGGGGAACAGCGCCGAACACTGCGCCATGCGCACGAACAGCTCCTCGTCCACCTTGAAGCCGGGCAGGAACCTGTAAGTCCACTCTCCGCCGCCAATCATATCCGGGCAGATGAAGGGGAAACCCATCAAGCCGGCGTTTATGGCGTTGGGTATGATGGTCTTAAGCCCGTCCCTGTCCCATTCATGCCGCTTGTCCCGCAGACGCTGTATCATGTTTTTTCCGCCCAGACCGTATGTGTCCTTGAACTCGTGCAGTTCGTATTCGGCGCCGAATTCGTTCCACGCGATGTTGAGCTCCTGGGCGCTGATATCTTTGGCCAGCGGTCCGTTTATGAGTTTGGCGGGCGAATAGGCATTCACCGAGCCGCCGTCGAACTTGAAGCCGTCTATCCCGTAATCGTTTATCAGCCTGCTCAGCTGCGAACGCAGGAAAGATTTGTTGCATTCGTCAGTCATGTCCAGCAGCGCGGCGTAGCCGTTCCACCAGGCGAATACGGCGGGCACTCCGAGTCGGTTGCGCAGGTACAGGTGCTTTGCTTTTTCGGGATCGGTCCCTTGAAGCGGGCGGATGGAGCGCACGAACTCAGGGCCGACGGGACAGACATAGGGCACTACCCACAGCATGACCTTGAAACCCCATTCGTGCAGCTGCTTGACCATTTTGGCGGGATCGGGGAAGCGCGAGGGCTCGAATTCCCATACGCCGTGGAGCTTTTCCCAGCCTTCGTCGATTATGAACACGCCGGGCTCAAAACCGCTGTCCAGCCAGTTTTTCGCAAAATCCAGCACTTTCTCCTGGGTCACATAATAGGTGAATTCCATCCAGGTGTTGAGCTGGGGATGCCTGAAAAAAACCTCCGGCAGCGGCTTTCCGTCGCAGGGGAAGTGGGCTTTCTGTGCCGCAAGATACGCGTCCTTAAGACTGTTCCCGGCATTTACCAGCTGTACGCTGTCCGAGTCGATGCCGATCACGCCGTCATTGAGCGTGAACGCGAACGGTTCGTCGCTCCAAACGTAACGGCCATGGCTGGATACAAGCAGCGGCATGAACTGGTTGCCTGCCGATGTCGAGCAGTCGATCAGGTTTTCGGCGTATGTGTCGCCGGCTTTCAGGGGATAGCGGCCGGCGCTCGCGCCACCCCACCACACTTCTCCTGCTTCGATGGTTATACGCATATCTGTGCTCCTCCCGCGAAAAAAGGTCAAGCCCGGCACTATCCGTTTCCAGCCGGTCAGCAGCCTGCGGTAATAAAGCGACGCCGGACATCGTACGATGTCCGGCACGCTTTATTTATGAGATCACTTTAAATATCTGCTGTAGATGTATCCGGTCTTGCTGCCGTATTTTACCTTCCACCAGGAGCCGGACTTGGACAGCACAGTCACGCTGGTGCCCTTGGCGAGAGTGAGGATCCTGTCGCTCTTGGCAGAAGCGGACTTGCGCATATTCACGGCGTTGCAGTTCTTTACGGTCGCCTTGGTGGTGGAGGAAGAGGATCCGCCCGCCTTGGTGCTCAGGTAGGAACTGTGGATGAAGCCCTGGGTGCCTTTGGAGGTCTCGACCAGATACCAGGAGCCGTTTTTGCCAAGCACCTTGACCTTGGTGCCTCTCTTAAGAGTGGTGATCTTGCCCTGGCCGTAGCCCGCGCCGCCCCTGAGATTGACGGCGCTGGAGGCGTACTTGGTCTTTACGGTGCCGGTGTAGGATTTGGAGTAGTAGGTGGTGCCGGAAGCATAGGCGCTGCCGTTGCCCTTGATGTAAAGGTTTTTGACGTAGCCCTGGCGGGAATCGGCGGTCTTTACTTTGGACCACACGCTGCCCTTGGACAGCACGGTGACGGTATCGCCGTTTTTAAGCGTGCCGTTGGTGGCATATTTGGTGCCGGCGCCTTTGCGCAGATAAATGGAACCGCCGGAATGGGCCAGCTTTATGGTCGCTGCGGACGCCGAAAACATGGCGAACGCGATCAGAAGCGCCATAATGAACGAAAATACTTTCTTCATAAACACATCCTCCTTGCTTTTGTATTATCTTATCATACAATTATGACCAGGTTAGGTTTATTATGTTACAATGATATGAACAGTATTATTTGGACGCTGCCCGTTTTATGTTTTTCTTGATATCGGGCCTGCTTTGGTGTATCATTAAACACAGACAAAATCAGCGATTCTGCTTTGTGGAGGATACGGCTGTGGAGACTTATTTATCGGGACTGAACGGACGCGTGCTGGTGGCGGCACACAGGGGACTCGCGGCGGGAAACGTGCCGTGCAATTCGATCCCCGGTTATAAAGCCGCGCTCGGGACCGGCGCGGACGTGATAGAGCTGGACGTGTCAAAATCATTGGACGGCACGCTGTATTGTTTTCATCCCGGCATGGAAAAGCGCTTTACCGGCTCGGACAGGTATATTTCCGGGATGCGGGACGAGGAAGTGGACAAACTCAGGCTGCTCAACATGGACGGGGCGATGACAGCCGAAAAGGTGCCGCTGCTCAGAGATGCGCTCACTCTGATGAAAGACAGGTGCCGTGTGAACGTGGACAAGTTCTGGGACGACATCCCGGGCATTTCCGCTCTGATAAGGGAATTGGGAATGAACGATCAGGTGATAATCAAAGCCCAGCCGAAAGAAGAGAACCTGCGTCTCGTAAGGCAGTACGCCCCGGATATGCCGTTCATGCCGGTGCTGTTTGGGGACGGCGGGATCCACGAAATGCTGCTTAAGGACAGGGACATTCGCTACGTGGGCGCGGAGGTCATATTCGACAGCGAGGACAGCGAGTTCTGCCAGGCGCGGTTCATCGAGAAGGTCCATAAAGACGGCTGCGCGCTCTGGGTCAATCCCATAATCTATGACTATCACTGGCAGCTCACGGCGGGCCATTCGGACGACGTGGCCGTATCGGAGGACGAATACCGGGGCTGGGGCTGGCTGATCGACAAAGGCTACGACATTCTTCAGACCGATTTCCCGCTGCAGCTTAAAATGTACATAAACCGCAGCTATCCCGACAGAGCCTGAGGCGGTCGACGCTATGAACGGTATCATTAAAGCGTTGACCGATGCGCCCTGCGATGAAGGCACGGCCACTGTGTGGTGGCTGGGGCAGATGGGGCTGCTTATAAAGCTGGGGAGGACCGTGCTGTGCGTGGACTACTATGCGGAAAAATCGGACCGCAGGCAGACTACGCCGCCCGTCCCTGCGGATGAAGTCCGGGGGATAGACGCCTTTCTGGGCACACACGACCACGGTGACCACATGGACCACTCCTCCTGGCGCGTATGGGCCGGGCGCTGTCCGAACGCGCGCTTCGTGTTCCCGGAGGCACACAGGCAGAGCGTGCTGGATGACGGCGTTCTGCCCGAAAACTGCATGGGCATGAACGATGGGGAAAGCGTCCGCGTCGGAGAAGTGACGGTAACGGCCGTCGCGGCTGCCCACGAATTCCTGGCAAGGGATCCGCAAAGCGGTCTGTATCCGTGCCTGCAGTATATCATAGAGGGAAACGGGATCGTCATCTATCATGCCGGCGACACGCTGCGCTACGAAGGGATGCTGCCCAAGCTTAATCGGTTCGGCAAAATAGATCTGGCGCTGCTCCCGATCAACGGCAGGGACGGCGCGCGTTACAGGCGGGGCTGCATAGGCAATATGACGTTCCAGGAGGCGGCGGACCTGGCCGGGGAACTTAAGCCGCGCGTGGTCGTTCCTGGCCACTGGGATATGTTCAGGGACAACCCGGGAGATCCCGAAGCCTTTAAGGATTACGTCGAAGCCAAGTACGGCAAAACTCCACTGTGCTTCATACCGCGCGTGGGGGAGCCTATACGCCTGAAGGCGGAATAAGCGGCGGGTAAAGTGTATGTGCTGCAGATACCGCATAGAAAAAACTCCGAAGATAGCGGAAATAATCGAAGAAATGAACAGGTCGCCCCTTCTGAGCAGGTGGGACGGCCCGGCGATCGGTTACGGGGACATCGGGCCCGGGAATGCGGCGCCGGCGATCGCCTCCAGCCGCCTGGGCAGGCGCGCCGTGTTCCCGATGAAATGGGGCTTTAAGGGACGAACGCTGCTGGTGAACGCGCGGGCGGAAACGGCTGCGCAAAAACCAACGTTTGCGGAAAGCTGGGCGGCGCACAGGTGCATACTGCCCGCGTCATACTATTACGAGTCGGAACACACTTCAGACGCAGGCGGGAAAGGCAGCGTAAAGTATAAGATAGCGCCGAAAGACGGGGATACGGCATGGCTGTGCGGCCTGTACCGCATCGAAGAAGGCCTGCCGGCGTTCGTGGTGCTGACGCGCGAACCCTGGGAGGGGATAGAGTTCATCCACGACCGGATGCCGCTGATAATGCCCGAAAAGCTGGTAAACGAGTGGATCAGGCCTGACGTAAAGCCGGAGGAACTTCTGGCCGAAGCGCTCACTCAAATGGAGTACGAAGCGGATAAGTAAACTGATCGGAGCAGGATATGGATTTCAAACACTTTCCAATAGACAAATATCTGCGCATGAGGGAAGAACACGACGCGTTCTTTAAATCTTTTTATGCCATGACCGGCGCCCGCATCGCCGTGTCCCAGCGGCCGGGGTATCAGTTCACGGGAGCCATATGCCGTTACCGCGACAGGCAGCTGGAAAACGAACTGGAATATATCGCGCTTTGCATGAAATACCGTTCCGACATAATGAACGCCGCGCTGGAGCCCTGGCTCGGCGTCGGCATTTACGCTGCTGGTTTCGGCGCAAAGTACATCTGGACGGATACCGCCGCACCCCAGACCCGCGCCTTCATCGATTCGCCCGAAGAGATCGCAGGCCTTAAGCTTAAGCCGCTTAACGAATGGGAAGAGATGAGCGAGGTCATAAACCGCATCCGCTATTTCAAAAAAGAAACGCAGGGGCTGGTGGGGATAACTCTGACCGACACGCAGTCTCCCAACGATACGGCGAGCCTTATAATGAACACGTCGGAGTTTTTTGCGGACTGCATCGACGCTCCTGAAGAGATCGCTCCGCTGCTTGACAAGGTCACGGACGCGATAATCCGGTACAGCCGCATACAGATGGAGGAGATCGGAGATCAGCTGTGCATGCCCGGTCACAACACGTTTTCCGGCGCCGGAGGCAGGGGCATAATGCTCTCCTGCGACAATATGGCGGTGATCTCCCCGGCGGCATTCAAAAACGCCGAGGCTGTATATCTGGAGCGCATAGCCAAGGAATTCGGAGGCGTATCCACCCATTCCTGCGGAAGGTTCATACACAACATAAACAGTTTGCTTAATGTAAAAGGCATCACCGTTATAGACTGCGCCGTCGACTCGGACCCGAATCCCAACGATCCCGTAAAGCTGGCCGAACTGCTTAAGGACAGGGACGACGTGATACTCCAGGCGCGGGCGAACGTGCATAATCTGGACAGGTTAAAACCGCTTATCGACTGCGGCGTCAGGCTGCACCTGCTTCTGGGTCCGGACCCGGATCCCCTGGTCAGCAACCGGCTGGTGGATAGCTTTAAGGACAAGTATCTGTAAGGCGCGCGCGTAACGGTATCATCCGCGCAATGAAAAGATTAAGGAGGCTGCCAAATGAAACTGCATTCGCTTGACGAGGTAAAGACCCCGCTTTCCCCGGCGTCGCTGGATGAATGGGAGCAGATGCGGCGCGATCTGATCGCGAACCTGCATTTTTCTTCATCCATAGATCTGCTTAAACACGACACGCCGCTGAATGCAAAAGTGTTCGGGAAAGTCGAATTCGGGGACATCGTGGTGGAAAAGGTGATCTTCCAAAGTCTGCCCGGGTTTTATGTGGCGGGCAATCTGTACAGACCCAAAGATACGAGCCGGAAGTACCCCGCGGTGCTGAATCCCCACGGGCACTGGGAAAAAGGGCGCGTCGAACTGGACCCGCTGGGTCGCCTGCCGCGGCGCTGCGCCAACTTTGCCATGCGGGGCATGGTGGCGTTCATATGGGACATGGTGGGCTGGAACGATTCCGACCAGATCGACCACAACGGATATCTGCCCGAATTCGACAGCTGGAATTTCAGCCACTTTGCCCTGCAGCTCAACAACAGCGTCAAGGCGCTGGACTTCGTATGCAGCCTGCCGTATGTGGATACATCGAGGATCGGGTGCACAGGCTGTTCCGGAGGGGGCACGCAGACCTGGTTTTTGACGATGCTTGACGAGCGCGTAAAGGTATCCGCGCCCATCAACATGGTGTCGGCTTTCATGCAGGGCGGATGCGGCTGTGAGAACGCCCCGTTTTTGCGCACCAGATACTGTTCCGTAGACTACGCCATGTGCATTGCGCCGCGCCCGCTGTTCCTGGCTGCCAGCGACGGCGATTGGACGGCGCATTCCCGGGAAGTGGAGTTCCCGGCTGTAAAACGCGTATACGACCTGTACGGGGCGGGGGAAAGATTTGAGACCTTCTACCGCTCCGCGCCCCACAGCTATGACAAGCCCACGCGGGAACACGCTTACGACTTTTTCTGCCGTGCCTTTGGCATTAAGAACCCTGGTTTCGATGAAATAGATATCGACATAGATCCCAAAGACCTCCTGATAGGCGATATCCGCCATCACGTTGAAGAAGAGGGATTTATCGAAGGCGAGGAAGCGCTGTTTTCGCTGATCAAATCCATAATGCGGGACAATCTGAAAAAACTGGACGCGGACGCACAGAAAGAGATCGTCCGCCGCGTGTTCCCGGAAATGCCCGAAGACGCTTTGGACATACCGTACTTGATGGAGCAGCCTAAGGATGTTCCGGAGCTTCGGCTGGGAACATGCCCGGGCGCGTACGATTTTATGGGTATAAAGCATCCCCATGCCTACAACTTCGGTTGGGACACGCGCCGCGTTTCTGCGCTCAGGACGCTTATAAAAGCCAACCCGGACCGCGTTTGCAAGGCATGCGGCAAGAGCGCGTTCCTGGCGGGCATGGCGGCAAAGCTCGCGGGCAGCGATAATTTGCAGCTGTCGGATCCTGACGGCAGCGACCTGGACATCCCCGGGATCGAGCTGGTCAGGAACCTTCAGGATCCGCCTTTTGGAAAATAGGAAACGGGATGCGCGATGAAGCAGTGGCGGAAATGTGACTTAGTTGGTCGAAGCCACGCAAACGACACCGCAGTATTTCCCGCAAGTTATAGTAACAAAGCGGAAAGGAAGTTGAGCCATGCTGTTTGAAAAGAACGATACGATACTGTTTATAGGCGATTCTATCTCTGATTACGAGCGCGCCAAGCCGGTGGGCGAGGGGCTGTTCAATGCCTGGGGACGCAGTTACGTAGCCTGCGCGGGCGCGCTTTTGAACTGCATGTATCCCGAACTGGGGCTGAGAGTGGTGAACATGGGCATCAGCGGCAACCAGGTGCGGGATCTTAAGGCGCGCTGGCAGAGCGACGTGTTTGACCGCAAGCCCGACTGGGTCAGCGTACTGATAGGCATAAACGACGTATGGAGGCAGTTCGACTGCCCGCAGATGCCGGAGACCCACGTGTCTTTGGAGGAGTTCGAACAGACATACGAAGAGCTCATCCGCGAAACGCTGCCCCGGGTGAAGGGCATGATACTCATGACGCCTTACTACATGGAACCCAACCGCGGGGACGCCATGCGCGCCAGGATGGACGAGTACGGCGCCGTAGTCAGGAAACTTGCGGAAAAGTACGCCTTGACGTTCGTGGATCTGCAGGCGGGCTGGGACAGGCTGTTCATGCACATGCACTCCACAAATATCGCCTGGGACCGGGTGCATCCCAACCAGACCGGCTGCATGTATATCGCAAAACAGTTCTTAAGCGCGGTGGGCGCGGACAGGTGCTGAGCGCAAAATACAAGCGGTCAACCTGACTTACGGGCGGTTTTGACAATTGACATTCCGCGGATTTAAAGGTATACTCCCGGCATAACGTGATTACTGAAGGAGGAGAAGAACATGACGCAGCTCGTGAAAGGCGGCCTTATTTTCGACGCCGTCCATCCGGAACCGTATAAAGCCGATATACTTGTCAAAGACGGAAAGATCGATAAGATCGGCGAAGGGATCAAGGCGCCCAGAGGCGCAAAGATAATCGATGCCGAAGGCATGAACGTTTATCCGGGCCTGGTGGAATGCCACGGACACATCGGACTGGACGGGTGGGCCATGGGATACGAAGGCGCGGACTACAACGAGTATACCGACCCGGTGACGCCGCACCTGCGCGCCATCGACGGCCTTAACCCCTTTGATTATTCCCTCAAGGACGCGGCGCTGGGCGGCGTGACCACCCTGTGCACCGGCCCCGGCAGCTCCAATGTGCTGGGCGGCACCTTCGCGGCGTTCAAACCCATAGGCAAGTGCATAGACGACATGGTAATCAAGCCCGAAGCCGCCATGAAGTGCGCCTTCGGCGAGAATCCCAAGCGCTGCTACCGGGACAAGAGCATCACCAGCCGCATGAGCACCGCCGCAAAACTGCGTGAAATGCTGTTCAAGGCCCGGGAGTACGACCGTAAGATCAAGGCGGCCGGCGATGACGAGAGCAAGCTGCCCGCTTTCGACATGCGGCTGAACGCCCTGCTGCCCGTGATCCGCGGTGAGATCCCCCTGAAAGCCCACGCACATCAGGCAAACGACATACTGACCGCCGTGCGGATCGCCAGGGAATTCGGCGTAAAGCTGACCCTTGAGCACGTGACCGACGGCGCGCTGATCGTGGACGAACTGGTCAAGGCGGACGTGCCTCTGGCTATAGGCCCCACGGACGGCCAGCCCAGCAAGATAGAGCTTAAGAACAAGTCCTGGGAGACCCCCGGCATACTGGCCAAGGCGGGCTGCAAGGTGTCCATAATCACCGACTCGCCGGTCACCATCCAGAGCCATCTGCGCCTGTGCGCCGCCCTGGCAATAAAGAGCGGCATGGATCGCTTTGACGCGCTGAAAGCCATAACGATCAACCCGGCCAACCATATCGGCGTGGCGGACCGTGTGGGCTCCCTGGAAGCGGGCAAGGATGCGGACTTCGTGCTGACGGACGGCTGCATTTTTGAGATCCAGACCAAGATCGTCGCCACTTACATAAACGGCGTTAAGGTGGAAAAGGACTGACGAGGTCCAGCTTAAGAACCGATGACTGATGCGTAGCGGAAGCGGTGTGCTTCCGCTACGCTTTTTAGTGTTCCGGCATAAGCCGTGGGATCGTTTGCGTTTTGTCCCATCGCTTTTTATCAAAAAATAACATCGTTTGGCACTTGACAATTCCACATCACTGATATATAATACTCCTGTTCGTCAGGAAATGTGCCTGTAGCTCAGCCGGATAGAGTGTTTGGCTACGAACCAAAAGGTCAGGGGTTCGAATCCCTTCAGGCACGGAGCAGAAAAGACCGGATTTGTCCATACAAGTCCGGTCTTTTCATGCTTATTTTGCTTTGTAAATAGGACAATTACGGATAAATCTGGATGCATTATGCAAGCATAGTTCCGGATAACTCAGGATAATGTTTGATCATGACCGGCAATGACTCTGTTCCGGGTCAGGCTCAGACACGGGCTGTCAGAAGCAGTTTTTTTTTTCAACTGAATGGTTGGTTTCATAAACTGAAGCGGCCTCAAGGGTAGGCGCAGCTCCTCATTTTTCCTACCTTTCCATCCACTCGCTATACTCTACTAAGTCAATTTCACCATTCTGTACACGCTCAAGATGACGCTTAGCTTCTTCTTTCCAGGCCTCAAAAGCCGCTTCGGTGATGCCCCCTCGGCGCAGCCTTGCCTGATACTTCTTGTAAGCCTTGCTGTACAGGCCCCGGGGGACATCGGCTGACAGGTTCTTGTTGAATACTCGCTTGGGACCAATGATGTAACAAGACTGTGTCTCGCCCGGAAGGACGCGCTGGCAGTAGTCGATATTCGGCCGTTCAGTAATAAAGTACCTGAGACAATTCTTGCATCGCTTTATGATCACGGCGTGTTCCGTCAGGAGTCGAAGCTGAAGCAGAATATAATCAGAAAAGCCGGAGATCTCATATGCTTTGAACAGGGGCTGTGAGGTCTCTTTTTTTGCTTCCTCGATTTGGACCCGCAGCCAGTTGGTCAGATCGGCGTCGATATCAATATTGTCCGAATAGACCTCCTCCATCACGGCCGCATAGCGTTGTCTTTCGATTTCAACAGCTGTTTTCTGCCGTGTTTCTTCCCCGACACGTTCCATTTCTTCCGGATGCCTGGCTAATTCCAAAATACCTTGGTAGAGTATATCTTTTAGAGACTGGTCCTTAGGCGAGCCAACACAGGATGCCTCTTTGACGCGCAGAGGCTGCCACAGATTCGATGAGCCGAAGACGCGGGCATAAAGCCTTTGACGCGTCGGCATATCAATCCCCCTAAAGCGTACTGCGCTGGCGTCCAACACCCAATGGAGATAGCTTTTTAGATATTTCTGCAGTGAAGAAAGACCAGTTATACTGCGCTTCTTCAGGTCCCTTTCGACATCCGGGTCGTTGAGATGAATATACTCGTGGTATAACCGTTCAATCAAAGGGATCTCATCAGCGATAGAAAACCCGTTGTTATAATCTGCGAAATTGAAAGCCGTGAGTGGTCCCATCAAAGAAGACAGCAAATCGAAGTGATCACTTTGGGAGACTGTTTTAACTTTCAAATATAGATTTAGCGTAGCACCCAGCATATCCGCCAACACAGCGGCTGGATCGGCGCATTTGAAAAAAGGATGGACAGCACTCAGAGCGTCGTAAAGTCTGGGCAGAAAGTCTTCTTTCGGCGCCACGCGCTGAAGCGTTTCCACATCGATCCTGCTTCGAATATACTTAACTATCAAATCAGTACATTCTTGCAGATCCGCATCCGCGAAAGCGAAGAGGGCTTCTCCTGATCGATCCTCATACAGATCAAAGACGTCACGGCCGGACATAGCGATCAACTTCAGGGCGAATCCTTCCTCATAAGCGTAGATCATATTTTTTGGGTCTCCTTCCTGTACGGCAGTAATGGAAACCGGCGAAAATGGTATTTACCGGTGACAACCCTGTCCTGTATTTACCATTATACAAGAAAAAAGTAAATTTGAAAAGATGTGTAGCAAAGAAAATTATTTGTACATGCTCTATTGACACGAAAGTCGCGACTGTGATATAATGTGTGTAGTGTGGATAATTGCATAAAATTACCACACGCAATTAACAACTTCGCAGTATTATGTGGAACTCAGGAATGAACACGGGATAACCCAAAGGGAGGTAAAATGCCACTGGAAGCAATAAAACACTTATCTGGAGCGCGGCAATTGACAAAAGCGGTCAAAAGAGAGCTTGACAGCATTTCTGAATACACCGCCCCGTCCATTAATCGTATTATCAGTGGGAAAGGCGGCTCGCCGGGCGATCGTGTATCGCGAATAGTGACGAAGAAAGAGAGACTTCAGGAAAGACTCTGCATAATTCTGGAATTGTGTTTCTACTTCGAGGAAGCAGCCCAGGCAGAACTGGAAACGGTCGATAACCTTGAATTCAAGGCCTTGGTTATCGACCGTTATATTTATGACAAGTCCTGGACGGATATTGCCCGTGGCTACGAGAACGGCATAACGGCAGACGCGCTGAAAAAACGATTTGAACGATTCTTGAAAGCGTATACTGAACAGAACCCTGAAGTGCCCTACTCCCCCAAAGCAAAATTGGCCATCAACTGGTATTATGATAAATTCAGATCGACGGGGATCAAAAGTGTCAAAGAGCTCAGAAAAACATCAGTCGACCTTTACAACGAGAAAGAAGGACAAAGCCAGCAGCCTCAACGACAGACCATCGACAACCTCAATGAGAAGCAGGGCGGGGGTGAGGCGACACGGCATCAGAGGAATATAAAGCCACCGGCCGGTAAAGGCGGTGGTATTTGATTGCCATGAAAAAAGATAGACGACTCAGGCAAAAAAGAAAATTACCAGCTTTTTACAGACAAACCCCGTTCAAAAAGCGTAAAAGTTGCCATTTTAGTATGTAGGCGAAAGAGGCTCTTCTCAAAAAGAGCAGACTATGAACAAAATCACAAACGGAGGTAGGAAAATGGATAAAACAACGATAAGCGTGCAGGAGCTGGCCCTGCAGATGGGCATATCCCTGCCCAAGGCGTACGAACTGGTAAAGCGGCCGGGATTCCCAACTATCCGCGTTGGGACGCGCATACTCATACCGACGGAGGCGTACAGAGAGTGGCTGCGGTCGATTTCGCTGAAGCAGGAGCCTCCGGTAAGCGAGGTGAACGATGGAAGAACTTAAAACACACTATGCCGGAACACGGCGAATAAACGGAATGCGAGGTGATGGATCCTATGCTTCTGCATGTTGACAGACAGAAATACCGAATCAAACCCACAAGGTCAGATGTTGCTGATATAAAGGGACGATTCACAAAAACAGCGAGCATAAAGGATCTGAGCGTTGAGAAGATCGCCGCGTGCCTTACCGCTGGACACACTATCCAGCCGGGCGTGACCCCGTTTTCGGAAAAAAGCGAAATGCAGCATAAAAGGGGAACGGTCAAGGACGACTTTGCCCGACAGACGCTGTTTATTCCTGAACGGGTTCGCGGGCAGGAGCAAAAGCCAGATCACACTGGTTATCGGGTTGCTGAAGAAGGTGTTCGCTTCCGCTTATGCCGAGGGCTTCATAGAGCGCGATCCGACTGTGGC
>JAEEGL013963030.1_pt1 | contig 44948 bp, 32 predicted proteins | sample 9134231 | NCBI WGS metagenome assembly JAEEGL01 (sample SAMN16246548, study PRJNA631951) | gut metagenome | biome: gut microbiome; feature: rumen; material: fiber-attached | host: Bos | place: Iran: Karaj | collected 2018-10 | reverse complement strand
CGGCATAGAGGGCGACGGGAGCCGTGACTGTCTCCGTCTCGATATCATAGAACTGCGTGCAGCCCGCGTCCGTATACCATCCGAGGAAATCGTAATTATCCCGCTCGGGTTCCTGATAGGCCGTCGCATCGGTCGTGAACTGACCCCACCGCACCCAGCCGATCTTCTGCGTAGAGAGTCCGTCATCAAAGTTGCCGCCGTTAGCGAGGAACTGCACCTCATAGTACGCATAAACCGATACCGGGACCGCCACACTGGCGCGGGTCGTCGTCGTAGCCGCACGGCGAATGTAGTAGATGAGGCGGCTCTCGGAATTCTCCTGATTCGCCAGATAATAAGCGGCATCCACCGGGATCTTCATGCCGTCCGCGGCGGTATCCCAGTCGACGTAGGAGGGAGAGGTATCGCCCAGCGTGAAATTGTTGCCGACGCAGTACTGATAGGTACCGGGACCGGACAGCAGGATCTCGCCGTCATCCACGCTGCCGTCCACGTAAAACTTCATATCCGCCGTGGTCTGCGGCTCACCCATGTCATCGGCCGCTTTCTTGTCGACATAGATGATGGCCCAGGAATCATCGGGATCCAGGGTGAAGGCGCCGGCGCTCGTCACGGTCACCTTAAGGAAGTGCCCCACGAGGTTCGCATTGCTGATCGTATAGGTGCGGCCCGTGACAGTGACGAAATCCGTCACATCGACGTGATCCCCGTTCGCGTCCACGCTGTCCCAGGTGTAGGTCAGATCCGGGTTATTGCTGATATCGCCCTCGGTCTGGCCGCGGACAGAAGCAAGAAGCGTTGCGCCGTACTCCCCGTCCCCGCTGATCTCCACATGGATCCTGGGGTTGAAGGCCATGAGTTCGATCTCGGTGGAAGCGCTGACATGCTCATGATTGTCATCGCCGTAACGGAAATAATACGAACCGGGCGTCAGGTTCTCCAGCAGGCCGTCAAAGAACGCCCATTCATCGTTCTCATCATCGTAATACTGCATCCCCCAGGAGAGATAGGTGGGATCGATCGCCGCCGCATCGCCCTTTAAGCTGATGGTGCCGTTGTCATTGGCGGCACGGTTCGGATCGTGCCAGTTGAACATCTCGATCGGCGGTGCATCCGGTGCGGCGATCGTGGACTTCGTGATCTCCCAGGTCTTGGTGAGCGTTGCCACAGATTCCCTGCATTCGCCGCCGGTCTCTTCCCTGTCCCTGTCGCCGTAGCCGCAGTTGGAAGCCCAGGCGGTGTATTCCGGATGGAGGAGTTCAAAGGTCACCGAATACTGACCGGCATTTCTCTCCTCGTAGGTTCCCGTCGAGAATTTGTAATACTTGCCGAAATAGCGGGGATCGGACATGTAGGTGTTAAAGGGCTTGAACAGTTCGCCGGTGTATTCCATGGAGCTGGGATCCGGCGAGGGTTCCGGGATCATCCGGATGAGATAGAAGTCAATGGAGGCCGTTTTCTGCACGAGTTCGCCCAGTTCCTGAGTCTCGTAATCGATGAAGACCGTGGACTTGCCCAGTTTGAGCGCATCCCTGTCGATCCCGTCCATGGAGAACTCGATCGAATTGCCGTTCGCGCTGACATTGACGACCCCGGTCGTCTCGACGCCGTTCTGCACGACACGGATATCCAGGATCCCGTTGACAGGTTTGGTCGTGCGGGTCAGCCAGTCGATCCCGGCCGCGACCTTGGTCATGCCGCGCTCGCCGGTCCCGTCCTTATACCAGTACTGCACGCCGTCATAATAATAATACACATCGGAATTGTCATTAAAGAAGGGATCATCCGCATGCGCTGTCATTGCCCCGGTCCCGATCGCATCGGAGAGATGTCCGGGCAGGATCATCGCGAAGACCAGAAGGATTGCCAGTAGACGCCGCCGGTTCTTCCTCATATCAGTACCCCCAACCTTTCTTCCTATCGACAGTGCAAAAAGCACGCAAAAAACACCTATAGACTACCGTTATGTATTTCGGCAATGCCTCCCCCCGCCTTAAGCAATAACAAGCGTTCTTTTATTAAAACTACAATATATTGTGTGTTCCTGCAAAAAGAGGTACCCGGTGTTCCCGGATACCTCTCTTCTGATTTACTTTACTCTCTTTCCGTCAATCTCATACGCTTACTAAATCCCTATACCAGCGCAGGGCCTCGATGTAGGCCTGATAGACCGGATCGAAGGCGATGTCCGCGAGGACCAGGAGCCTGGAGACTTCATGCCACGAGGCATCCTCATACTCTCTCATGAAATTCATGATCGGCGCCAGATCGCCCTTGCCACGGATCAGCGCATCCTCGATGTTCTTGGAGACCTGCACACTCTTGAGCGCCTCATCCATCGGCTTGTCGAGCATGATATCCAGGATGGAGAACAGCCCCATGAGGAACAGCTCGGAGGAAAGTCCGCCGATACCGAAAAGGGGTGCCAGATTCTCGGCGAATTTCGCACGGATCAGGGAGAGTCTCGTGATCTCGCTGGGCTTGTCCGCGCACAGTTCCTTGGTCACCGCCGTGTTGATCCAGCGCTTTAATTCCTTCTGACCCAGCATGGCTGCCGCGTGGCGGACCGAAGTGATCTCGGAATTGCGGGTCATGCGGTTGACCATCTCCAGCAGGGACAGCACCAGCGCGGTATCATGGCCGATGACATCCGCCGCATCCGTCAGATCGAAGTCCGGACCGTTGACGACATTCAGCAGTTCGATGTAGGTAGCTTTTAACGGCGCCACTTCCTTATCGGAATCCACCACCGGCATCCGGAAGAATTCACCCTCATAGAGGTGATAGCCCCCGTCGGCAGTGAGCATGTCGAAGTCCTCCTGGGAGTTGACATTGCACGCACACAGCTTGATCTTGGGGAAGAGTTTGCCGAAATAGATCTTCGCCTGCGAGATATTGATCTTCTTGTGATCCAGCAGGATATAATCCATGAGCCTCAGAATCTCGCGATAAGCCTCAAACTGCCGGATCTCGAGCTTCTTGATGGCAAGCTTGTAGCCCTCGATCTTGAGGTCGCTTAAGCGGCTCACATAACTCTCGGTGGGCGTCACCTGCGGGTCGATGATCAGCACGATCTTCTCGTGCGGCGCCTCGCAGAGCGAGGAAATGTCCGTAAAGATATTGATATTATTGAGCTCGATGAAGATTTCCTGGTCGTCAGCCAGGGTCCCCGCACCGACACTGTCCACCAGTTCCAGACCGGGGATCTGGGCAGCTCCGTCCAGTCTCCCGATGCCTTCCGAGGAAGGGCTTAAGAATGTGTTCTCTCGCTGCGTGAAAATGGAATACGCGCAGACTCTGGTCTCACCGTCAAACAGAGGGATTAGTGTAGCAAGCATAGTAGGCGCTCTCCTTTGTAAGACTGCCGTTTCCGGCGGCCGGTCACATTACGGGGAATATTATAGCATAAAAAGACAGCCGCGAAAAGCAAAACTTTTCACGGCTGTCTTTTACTTGTAGCTCTTTCCGATCCGGGGGATCAGCCCCGTTCAGCAGCTTAGCGGCCGAACTGAGGATCGTTGTTGCCGGACTCGGTCATGAACATCTCGAGCATGTTGATCGGGTCGTTGAAATCGGCGAGCCATCCCTCACGCGCAAAGTCAAAGTTGCCGGCCTTGCGGTCATCGAGGAAGACATTCCATTCCTCGGAGGCAATGGTCATCTGGATGCCGATCTCGGCCAGATCCTGCTGGATCGCCTCGGCGACCTTGATGTGGCCCGTGCCGTCATTGGTCAGGTAATTGAGAGCGATCGGCGTCGCATCGGAGAGCATCTCGCCGTCAAACTCATAACCGGCGCGCTTCAACAGTTCGATCGCCGTCGCCTTGTTCTTCTCGGAGAGGGCCTGCGGATAGTAACCCGCGGAGGCTTCGTTCGGATAGGTGTAATCCGCATCGTTCTCCTTGAACACCCCGCCGTTGCCGTCCATCATGCCCGCAGGGATGTAAGAGGTCGCAGCCTGCTGGCCGGTCTGGCCGATGTTCTCGGCGATGTACTCGCGGTCCACGAGCAGGGAGACGGCCAGTCTCATGTATGCCGCCTGCTGCGCGGTCTTACCGGCGAACAGGTCGCTGTTGACATTGAACGCGATGTAATAGGTGCCCAGATTATCCACGATATGGAACTCGGGATCGGAGAGCAGAGCCTGGATCTCATCCGTGGGAACGGTATCGATGAAATCGACATCGCCCGACTTGTAGGCGGAGTAGATCGCCGTGTCATCGGCGCTGAGCATGAAATCCATCTCATCGATCGTGACATTGGCCGCATCATAGTAGTTGGGGTTCTTCACATAGACCATGGACTCGTCGTGCTTCCACTCCTTGAGGGTGAACGCGCCGCTGGAGATGAAGCCCGCTTCCTGTGCCCACTTGCCCGGGTTGTCCGCGGGAGCCTTCTCGACCACGGCCTTGGGTACCGGATAGAAGGCCGGGAAAGCCATCAGATCAAGGAAGTATGCGCAGGGAGCCGTCAGCTTGCAGGTCACGGTCACATCGTCCTCCGCGACCGCATCCACGAGACCGTCCGCATTGAGGGCAAAGCCGTCAAACATGTAGGCATAGTCCGCACCGGTCTCGGGATTGGCGCAGCGCTGCCACGCATAGACCACATCTTCGGCGGTCAGCGGGGAGCCGTCGGACCACTTCAGATCCTTCTTCATGGTAAAGGTGTAGGTCAGGCCGTCATCGGAGACCGTATAGGAATCCGCCAGCTGCGGGACCAGATTCATGTCCTTGTCATAGGTATACAGACCCGCAAAGGAGTTGACCGCGAGGCAGGCACCGTCAACGGAGCTGTTCAGGGCGGGATCCAGATAAGCGGGCTCGGAGGCCAGATTGAGCTTCAGGACATTGTCCTTGACCCCGGTCGCATGCATGAAATACTTGAAGCCGTAGAGATTGGAATAGATGTTGTCAATGCTTGCGCGCTGCATGTAGATGTCATTGTAGTAATAGATCGGGATGACACCGCCGGTGGACATGAGGATATCCTCCGCCTGATGCATCAGCGCTTCACGCTTTACATAGTCGGTCTCCGACTTGATCTGCGCGATCAGGCTGTCATACTCCGTCCAGTCGGGAGCTGCGGGATTCTTCGCAGAATCCTTGAGCTGGGATGCGAGATCCACAAGAGGCTGGAACTCGGCGTCGATGGCGCCCTCCTCGGCGGCTGCCTCGGCGGGCTCTGCGGCGGTATCGGTCGCTGCCGCGGTCTCCTGTACCTCCTGTGTCTGTGCCGCATCGTTCGCGGGCGCGGCGGGCTGTGCGTCGTTCATCGATGCCCCGCAGCCTGACAGGGAGCCGATGACCAGCGCCAGCGTAAGAAATAACGCTGTCTTCTTCTTCATGACTTTCTCCTCCTTCTTACTCTTTGCTGTATCCTGACGGGACGGCTATCCCGCCGAAACAACGGCATGCCAAAGCACGCCGGTATTTCCTACTTGTTAAAACACGCCACCAGATGCCCGTCCGAGCGCTCCGTCAGTTCCGGGCACTCCGCAGCACAACGCTCCGTCGCATAAGGACAGCGGGTACGGAAAGCACAGCCCGAGGGCTTGTGCAGGGGGCTGGGGATCTCACCCTCCGGGATGATCCGCTGTTTGGAGCGGGCGATCCTGGGATCCGGGATCGGCACGGCCGAGAGCAGCGAGATGCTGTAGGGATGGATCGGATTGTTGTTAAGCTCGTTTGCATCCGCGATCTCCACGATCCTGCCCAGATACATGACGGCGATCCGGTCGGAGATGTGATGCACGATCAGCAGGTCGTGGGCGATGAAGAGATACGCGACACCCAGTTTTTCCCTGAGATCCTCGAACATATTGACGACCTGGGCCTGGATCGAAACATCCAGAGCCGAGACCGGCTCATCGCAGACGATAAAGCGCGGATTGACGGCCAGCGCCCTGGCGATGCCGATACGCTGACGCTGCCCGCCCGAGAATTCATGGGCGTAGCGCGTGGCATGCTCCGCATTCAGACCGACGGTTTCCATGAGAGAGAGGATCTTCTCCCGGCGCTCGGCACGGCCGGAATAGAGATGATGCACATCCAGCGGCTCGCCGATGATATCCTCCACGGTCATACGCGGATTCAAAGAGGAATAGGGATCCTGGAACACCATCTGCATCTGTTTGCGCAGGGACGGCATATTCTTCTCCGTCACCAGTTCGCCGTCGAAATAGAATTCTCCGCCGGTGGGCTTGTAGAGATGCAGCAGCGTCCGTCCCACGGTCGTCTTGCCGCAGCCGGACTCTCCCACGAGACCCAGGGTTTCGCCGGGTTTGATGGTAAAGGAGACGCCGTCCACCGCCTTGAGCGGCAGGGTTCTCCCCCAGCCGGTGTGGATCGGGAAATACTCCTTGAGATCGCGGACATCCACCAAAGGTTTCATATCACTCATGCCTGTGCCTCCCCGGCTTCTTCGGCCTGTTTCTTGACATTGAGCCAGCAGGACGCATAATGTCCGGGGCTCACCAGCTGCTCCTCGGGCACCTGATCCAGGCAGATCTTGAGCGCACTGTCACAGCGGCTGCAGAATGCGCACCCCTTGGGCATGTTGAGCAGATTGATCGGCGTCCCCGCGATGGGGATGAGTTTCTCGTACTTGGTGCTGACCGAAGGGATCGACCGGAGCAGCCCCCTGGTATACTCGTGGGCCGGTCCGTAGAAGATGTCCTCAGCGCTGCCTCTCTCGCATACCCTGCCGCCGTACATGACGATGATCTCGTCGCACATGCCGGCGATGACGCCCAGATCATGGGTCACCATGATGATGGCCATCCCGATCTTCTTCTGCAGTTCCTGCATCAGTTCGAGGATCTGGGCCTGGATCGTCACATCCAGGGCTGTGGTGGGCTCGTCCGCGATGAGGATATCGGGTTCGCTGGCCAGGGCCATGGCGATCATGATACGCTGGCGCATGCCGCCCGAGAGCTCGTGCGGATACTGCTTAAGCCGGCGCTTCGGCTCATTGACGCCCACGAGGTTCAGCATCTCTTCCGCCCGTTCACGGGCCTGCTCCTTATTGCGGTCCGTGTGCAGCAGGATCGCTTCCATGAGCTGATTGCCGATCGTAAAGGTGGGATTCAGGCTCGTCATGGGGTCCTGAAAGATGATGCTGCACTTCTTGCCCCTGAACTGCCTCATCTGTGCGGGCGTATACTTGAGGATATTCTCTCCCTTGAAGAGGATCTCCCCATCCGTCACACGTCCGTTATCCGTCAGGATCTGCAGGATGGAATAGGCCGTGACGCTCTTGCCGGAGCCGGACTCCCCCACGATCCCGAGGCTCTTGCCCTCCTCGAGATTAAAGGAGACGCCGTTGACCGCGCGCACCTCTCCCGCGTCCGTTGTAAAGGACGTATGCAGATTTCTTACATCCAGTATCTTCTCACTCATGGCCGGTCCTTATTTGCGCAGCTTCGGATCCAGCGCATCGCGCAGGCCGTCGCCCAACAGATTGAGCGCCAGGACGATCAGGCAGATCATCAGCGCAGGGAACATCAGCTTATAGGGATAACTCTGCATCCCCTGTCTGGCGGCATTCGCCAGAGACCCAAGGGAAGGCATGGGCGCCGCAACGCCCAGACCGATGAAGCTTAAGAAGCTCTCGGTGAAAATGGCGGAAGGGATCTGCAGCGCCGTCGTGATGATGATGACGCTCAGGCAGTTCGGCAGGATATGCCTGCGGATGATCCGGGGCGATGATGTGCCGATGGATTTGGCCGCCAGGACATATTCATTCTCCTTGACGGAGAGGATCTGGCCGCGGACCAGCCGGGCCATGCCGACCCAGTAGAGCATACCGAAGACGATGAAGATGGAGACCATATTGGTCCCGAGTTTGGCGATGATCCCCTTACTCCCGTCGAGCAGTTCCTTGAGCACGACGGACAGCAGAATGATGACCAGCATGTCCGGCAGGGAGTAGATCACATCGACGATCCGCATCATGATCAGATCCACACGTCCGCCGCAGTACCCGGAGATGCTGCCGTACAGCACACCGATGACCAGCACGATGAGGCTCGCGAAGAAGCCGACCGCAAGGGATACCCGGGTGCCGTAGACAACACGGATGAAGTAGTCCCTCGAGAGCTCGTCCGTCCCGAAGATGTGGGGGAAGAGCGTGACCCCGTTCTCCGCCATGTATTTCTGCTCATTGGCGGAATATTGGAACGGAGCCAGATTCATGGCCGTCTTGTCCTTCATGCCGTTGTACTTGAGGATCTCGGAATAGCCGTAAGGCACGACGAGCGGGGCAACGATGATCACGATGAGGATAAACGCGAGCACCACGATACTGAAGACCGCAAGCGGATTGCGCATGAGCTTCTTCATGCTGTCCTTTAAGAAGGTGGTGGATTCACTCATCACCTCCTGCTGCTTCTTCTCCTCCGCGGTCGCCGGCTCAAACAGTGCCGGATCGATCTGCATGCTGAAAGGGGCCTTCTTCGGCGTCGTGTCGCTCATCTTATCCGTTCTCCTCAATCAAAGGTGATCCTGGGATCCACCAGCTTGTAGACGATATCACTGATCAGGTTCATGGTGACCATCAGCACAGCCAGGAAGATCGTGGTGCCCATGATCATCGGATAGTCACGGTTATTGATCCCCGTCACGAATTTGGAACCCAGACCGCCGATGGTGAAAATACTCTCCACCACCATGCTTCCCGTGAGGATCGAGGCCAGCATCGGCCCGACATAGGTAATGACCGGGATCAGCGCGTTCCGCAGGGCATGCTTGAAGATGACATGGAAACGGGCCACGCCCTTGGCACGGGCCGTACGGATGTAATCCTGATTCAGCACATCCAGCATGCTGGTCTTGGTGAGCCTGGTGATATAGGCGGTGGGATACAGCGCCAGCGAGATGACGGGCAATACATAGTTATGATGGTTCGCATCCCACACCTGGACCCAGCCCAGACGGATGCAGAAGAAATACAGTAAAAGCGTCGCCAGCACAAAGCTCGGCACCGCCGTGGAGAGCGTAGAGAAGAAGACGATCAGGCGGTCAATGAAGGTGTTGCGCCTGAGGGCCGCAAGCGAACCCAGGATGATCCCGGTAATGATCGCCAGGAGCGCCGCCATGCCGCCGATGGTGGCCGAGACCTTAAAGGATTCCCTGATCGTCTCGCCGATATCACGGCCGTTCTTGGTGGAGATCCCCATGTCGCCGTGAAGCAGTCCCTTCATATAGATGATGTACTGTTCGGGAAGCGGTTTGTCCAGATTGTAGCGCTTCTCCAGCGCCGCACGCACCTGAGGGCTGGAAGCCTTTTCAGAATTGAACGGTCCCCCGGGGATTGCGTTCATGGTAAAAAATGTGATCAATGTGATGATAAAAACCGTAACAACCGCGAGAAATACGCGTTTCACGATATATCTTGCCATACTCCACCTGATTTCCCTGCACAATGGTCGGATAACAGCACAATATTATAGCCATGCAGCGCGCTCCTGTCAAGGAGTGCCGCCGGTCCGACCTGCCTGTTCTCTTAAGTACCGGGGGTTTCGATGCCCGTCACATGAAGACCCGGAATACGCGTGAGATGCGGGATCACCCAGTTGTCGTACTGCCGCTGCTCTGACGACAGCCGCATGTCTGCGGCGGATCCTCTCAGACTCCCGGAAACCGAACCGCCCGTCACGGGTGTCACCCGGCCTTTATCATGCCAGTATCCCAGGCGGATCTCTCCGGCGATGTCGCCCGTCACGTCATCCACGCTGAAATCGGAAAACTCCACCACTTCCAGATAAGAGCCCTGCCGGAGTTCCTCCTCCGCAGCGGTACCGCCCTTCACTTCAAAATTCCTGACGAGATAACCGTCCTCTCCGCCGAGATAGGAACGGAACTGTCCGGCTCCCCAGAAGCGGACGGGAACGCCGGCGTCGATCAGCACAAGATCCCTGACAACGGCACCTTCCGCATCGATCAGCCGGTTCCCCGAGGACCCCGGCAGACAGGCTCTTGCGAGCAGCGTTACCGGATCGCCTTCCCGGATCTCATAGGAACTCCCGATCTCCCAATCGGACAGCTGCTGGTATTTGTATGCCGCATCCATCCGCGCGGCAAACCATTTGTAGAGCTCCACGGCATCGCGTGTGGAGAAGAGCACATCCGCCGTACCGAGCGGCGGTGTCGGCACCGCGCACAGACGGTCGCGGCCGTACCGCATCATCTCCGAGACTTCGCGCATCACGGCTTCCCGGTCACAGTCCCCGGCGTTATGCAGATCGTACAGTTCGATCTCGCGCTCGCTGTTCCTCGCGTTCACCACGGTTTCCAGCGTTGCTTCCGGATAGATCTGACTGATATCGATCCCCTCCGAATTGATGAAACGCTCGGTATGACGGTTGACAAAGATCTCATAGGAATTGAGATCCTCCGTGTCCGTCTCCGGTACGTCCCGCATAGCGGTAAGATACGCCTCCGCCATGGCGGAGAGATCAAATGCGGGAAGAGTCCCGGTGACTTCGGCAGGCCGGTTCAGCTTCCACGGGGGATTGACCGCATACCGGGCATCCTCCGTGAGCTTATCGATGAGTTCACGCGTCTCTTCCTCCCCGGCCGTGGGTTCGATCTGCGCCGTCGCGCTCCCCATTCCGGCACCGTCCTCCAGCAGACGGAACACACGCAATTTGATATGCTGCACATTCCTCGCACGGTTCTGGTCCAGCCGGTGCCGGATGAAGTAAAATTCCCAGCCCTCCGTCTGCGTATCGGTGATCTCCCAGGCATCTGCCCGGGACGCACGCAGTAAATCGATCAGTCGATCCGTTGTCATATCCTGTCCTCTTACCCGAGTCTCGCTCTTGCCTTGAGATAAGGGCCTCCGTCCGCCACCTTGACCCATTCCTTATGGCCCTTGCCGCAGGCGCCGTTGCCGAAACTGGCCCGGTCCCCGCTCACCATGGAAACGGAACCCAGCAGATCCGGGACGTATCCCGTCATCACCACAGGAGCCACAACACGCCCGGTGAGCCGACCGTCCACGATCTCCCGGCCTCTTGCGATGATGCACTGGATCCCCCAATGCTTGGGATCCTCCATGCCGGAATGCATTCCTTCCAGCAGATAGCCTTTTTTCACGGAGGCGATCATCTCCTCCAGGGTATCCGACCCGCTGTCGAACATGGTATTCGTCATACGGGTGTAAACCTTATGCTCGAAATTCTGGCGTTTCCCGTTACCGGTAGGCTCGCATCCCAGCCGCAGCGCCGAAAGCGTATCGCAAATGCCGGTCTTCAGGATCCCGCGGTCGATCTCCGTCACATCTCCCGCCGGGACGCCCTCGTCGTCAAACGCATAACTTGTCACATCAACAGCGCAGGCAGCTCCCTCATGCATGGTCACCAGATCGCTTCCTACGCGCTTTCCGATGTATTCCGCTCCCAGGGCCCTCTTCTTGACGAACATGTCCATCTCCACACCGTGGCCAAAGGCCTCGTGTGCGATGAGTCCCGTGACCTCGGGGCTGGTGATGATCTCATACTCACCGGGTTCGACGCGATCCGCGGTGAGCATCTCCAGAACATTCTTCACGGTATCCCCGATCTGATCCTCCAGACGGCTGATGATCCCGGGGCCGTTTCTGTCCGAGGCATCCGCATAGGCCATCTCGGTCCGGCCGTCCTGCGAGCCGATCACAAACAGAGAGGCTTCCGTAAAGACATAACTCTGCCGCTCGTCACGGTGTGCCGTGAGGAACATTTTGTTCACATGCGTGGAGGAAACCCTGGCCTGGCATTCGACGATCCGCTCATCCATCGACACGGCACGGTCGCTGTAGGATCCGAGCAGTTCCATGACGGCGGCCGGATCGGTCTCCTCCGGCAGGCCGTCCGTCTCCATCTCGGCAAAGATGGTGAGCGGCGGATCCTGTACGGCCGGCGTGTCATAGACCCCGGTCCCGACACGGGACAGCACGGATAACTGGGCATCCAGGGTTGTCCTGAGCCTTGCGGCCACGGCGCCCGGATCAGCCAGATCCTCCGCATTAAAGGCATACTCGCTGTATAATCCGTCCCGATGGACGCGCACCACCACGCCGCGTTCTGTCGTCAGCGTCCTGCGGTCGATCATCCTGTTATGCTGCGATGCCAGCACAAGAAAGCCACGGGAATCCGTGGCCAGGATGCTCACATGATCGTAATGAGATGACAGCTGCGCGATCAGTTCCTTAAGTGCTGCGGCCTGCGACGCAAGCCACGGAGAGAATTCCGCTTTCAATCAGGCCTCCTCTTTCACACTGGCCACCCGATACTCCAACACCATGACCTCCTTCATGTCATGCTGTCCGTACATCTTGTAGAAACGTTTCTCGATCTCCTCGGCGATCTCCTTGATGTGGTTTTCGTCCTCGTCCACGAAGATCACGATCCGCTGCGTACTGGAATAGGTGCTGACCGCGTCCGGATCCTTGACCACCTCCTGGATCGCCCGGTCCACAAGCTCCAGTGCCTTGTCCCGCAGTTCCACCGAGTAAACAGCGCCTTCGCCGAAGCTTAAGGTGAACATCACCAGTTCTACTTCCTTCTGACGGTCGCTGACCACATCCGAGATGAATTCGTACATGCGGAAGAAATCCTGCTGCCCAAGCACCATGGTATCAGAGAAGTTGTCCTTCTTCCGGATCGCCGCCACGAGATTCGAGAGCTCCTGTCTCGAGAGATCCTCTTCGAGCCCCGCGATCTGCTGATAGAAGTAATAGGAATCCTTGCCGGACTGCTTCATGTAGTACAGAGCCTTGTCCGCCTCGGCGAGTGCATCGGTGAAATCCTGCTTGAGATTCTCATGCACCGAGATGCCGATCGAAGCAGTGAGTTTGCCGGTCCCGGTATCCGCGGCGATGAAGCGGATCCCTTCCAGGAGCTGGCCGATCTGTTCGCCGATCTTACCCGTGTCGGTCTCCCCCGGCACAAAGGCCAGGAATTCATCTCCGCCGAAACGCGCCACGATGATATCGGGATGCATGCACTGCAGCAGATCCACGATCTGCAGGAGATAGAAATCTCCCATGCGGATCCCCTGCTCCCTGTTGATACGGCGCATGTCATCGATATTGAGGTAGAAGAGATAGCCGGGAACCTCACGCATGGCCAGCGTGATATAACGCTCACCCGCACTGCGGTTATAGACCTTGGTGAGGAAGTCCTTCTGGGAGGTCTCCGCCAGCTGCTTGGACTGGTCCTCCATCACGCGGTTCAGAAGGCGGTTGGCGCCCTCGATCTCCTCGGGTTCTTCCGTCACCAGCCCGCTGCTGTCGATCCGCTCGAGGAAGCGCAGGAAAGCGTCCGTGACCGCCGGATCGAACTGGGTCCCGCGGCAGCGGCGGATCTCATCAATGACGACATGGTGGCTTAAGTGCTTCCTGTAGATACGGTTGGAGGTCATGGCATCATAGGAATCCGCCATGCAGATGATCCTGGCGACCAGCGGGATCTCCTCGCCCTTGAGGCCGCCGGGATAACCCTTGCCGTCATAACGTTCATGATGGTACTTGGCGCCCACATCCAGCTCCGGCATCATACCAACATCCTTGAGGATCTCCCCGCCGATCGTGGTATGCTTCTTCATGAGCTCGTATTCCGTCTCGGTCAGATGTCCCGGCTTGTTGAGCACCGCATCCGGCACACCGATCTTACCGATATCATGCAGCAGGGCAATATAGCGGATGCGCTCCACTTCCTCGCTGCTCATCCCCATCTCTCTTGCGATCTCCGCGGAATAATCGGAGACACGGCGGCTGTGGCCCTTGGTATACTCGTCCTTGGCATCGATGGTGTTCGCGATCGTCTCGATGGTCTGGAAGGTCATGCGCTGGATCTGTCTGGTCTTTTCGTCCAGCTTGGAGATGTACTCGCCGTTTCTTTTCTGGATGTCATTATAGATCACCGTGGCCATCCAGCAGCCGGCCACACACAGGACCATCACGCCGATCTGGATCTCGATATCCCGGGTCTCCGAGAGTTCGACGCCGTCCACCAGAAACCACTTGCAGATAAAGATCAGATTGACGGCAATGGCCGCACCGCCCACTCTGAGGATCTGCGGCGGATCGTGGTAGAGGACCAGCACCGACAGCAGAGGGAAGATGTAGACAAACACCAGATGCGTATTGGCCGTCGCCATACAGAAGATATACATGATGAAAAAGCCGCCCACCAGCATGTAACGCAGGCTCCGTGATGCCGGCGCTTTGATGTAGCGGTTCAGACAGATCAGAAGGGTCGCGCAGTTCAGGATCGTGAAGACGAGCAGATAAGCAAGCGTCCGCTGCCCCTTGAGAACCTCGATCAGATACCCGATGATGAGGATCGCGATGATACCCGCCCATCCCAGGCAGATATCGCGGTTGATCCGCTCATCCAGGTTTTCCAGTTGTTTTCCCTTAAAATCCATCCGGGCTCCTTCGCGATAAAAACGGGCTTATTATATCACGGAACCGCCCGGTTGACCATAGGCAGTTTCAGACATTGATCTCCGCCTCCATCCCGAGATCCTGCTTATTGGCGGCAAGAACAGGGGCGATCTCCTCCGCGAGGAAACGCTCCACCTGATGGATGGAAGCGCCCACGTATTTCGCGGGATCCAGATTTTTCTTCAGCTGCTCCTCATCCTGATGGAACTTGTCATTCGCCGCGATCCGGGAGAGCAGATCGTTGTCGCCGCCCTCCTCCTTAACGACCCGGCCGGCTTCCATGGACAGACGCCGGATCTCCTCATGCAGCTCCTGTCTGTCTCCGCCCGCTTCCACTTCGTCCATGAGGATATTTTCGGTCGCCATAAAGGGAAGCTCGGACAGCAGCCTCTTCTCGATGACTCTGGGATAGACCACGAGTCCGGAGGTGACATTGATGCACAGATCGAGGATCCCGTCCGTTGCAAGAAACGCCTCGGCTACGGAGATCCGCTTGTTGGCGGAATCGTCCAGCGTGCGCTCGAACCACTGGGAAGAGGCGGTGAGTGCCGGATTCAGGGAATCCGCGATGACATAGCGGGCCAGGGAGCAGATCCTCTCGCTCCGCATGGGGTTACGCTTATAGGCCATGGCGGAGGATCCGATCTGGCTCTTCTCAAAGGGCTCCTCGACCTCCTTTAGGTGCTGCAGGAGCCGGATATCCGTTGCCATCTTGGAAGCCGTGACAGCGATGCCCGTGAGCACATTCATGACCCGGATGTCCTGCTTGCGGGTATAGGTCTGTCCGGACACGGCCACGCACCCGGAGAAGCCCATCTTCTCCGCGATCATCGGATCCAGCCGGTCCACCCGCTCCAGATCCCCGTGGAAGAGTTCCAGGAAGGATGCCTGCGTGCCGGTGGTTCCCTTGGAACCCAGCAGTTTCAGAGACTCCAGTACGGTATCCAGATCCTCCAGATCAAACAGGTAATCCTGCAGCCACAGGCAGGCCCTCTTCCCGACCGTGGTGGGCTGGGCCGGCTGGAAATGTGTGAACCCGAGGGTCGGCAATGCCTTGTACTGCTCCGCAAACCGCGACAGGGCATCGATCACATTGAGGAGTTTCTTTCTGAGCAGGCGCAGCCCGTCGCGCATGATGATGACATCCGTATTATCCCCGACATAGCAGGAGGTGGCGCCCAGATGGATGATCCCCTTCGCATTCGGACACTGCACACCGTAGGCGTACACATGACTCATCACGTCATGGCGCACTTCCTTTTCCCTGGCCTTTGCGACATCATAGTTGATATCCTCGGCATGGCTCTTCAGTTCCGCGATCTGCTCCTCCGTGACGGGCAGCCCCAGCTCGCGTTCCGTCTCTGCAAGCGCGATCCACAGCTTCCGCCAGGTGCGGAATTTATGATCGGGGGAGAAGATATACTGCATCTCCCTGCTCGCATAGCGTTCCGATAACGGGCTCTGATAACGATCTGTAGACATCCTTAATCCCTCCTTGCAACCATGTCCAGTATCTCATCCGCGTATTCCGGATAATCCCTCGCGAGGCGCTCAATCTCCTCCCTGGCTCTGCCTTTGACGCGGGTCTCATTGTAATCCATCCGCTCTCTGAGCGACTGACGCTGCTGATTGAGATGATGTCTGATCTCCACCTCTTCCCGCGGATCCGCCAGCCCCGAGAGCTGCTTCATCCACACCTCCGGATACTGCAGTCTGAAGTTCCTGAGCATCTGCAGCAGGTCACGCTGCGCCTCCATCATGGTCCTTTCGGAGCCGCGCAGTTTTGCGCGGTCCTCCTTTTCCTTCTCGTAGAGTTCCAGCTGGCGCTTCAGCTCCTCCGAGTTTTTCACATTGTACTTCAGGATCATATAGTTGAGCAGGTTCTGATTGTTGACATACCGGATCTTCACCGTATTCTGCAGGAGGATCAGCCGCGAGATCCCGCTGACGGCATTCTTCCGCTCTCCCGAGGCATTCTGCCCGCGCACATACAGCACCGTGACGGAGAGCGCCGCAAACAGAAAGGCGAGCATATAACCGTAGGTCACATTGAGTTTCAGGAGTTTTCCCAGCACAAACAGCAGGATCACCACCGCGGCCATACAGATCGCGGTAAAGATCATAAGCACCTGAGAAGTGGATACGGTCCGTTCGATCTCGTCCAGACGGTAATCATAGGCCTGACGCTCATTATCGAGCCGTTTCAGATCATTGGTCACCTTTTTGCGGAACTGTTCCGCTTCCGCCATCCGGTCGATCGTCTCCTGCGCTTTCGGCGCAAGCTCCTGCATCCGCTCGAAATCCGCCTGTGCCATCCGCACATCGCTGGAGTAATACTGATCCCTGCCTCTGCCGGCGTCCAGGATCTTCTGCGCCAGCTTCGCGATCTGTTCCCGCTGATTCTTCGGCAGGGCATCGATCTCCTCGAGATCGCGCAGATATCCGGTGACCGTCCGGTACTCATACTCGAGATTGTCCATCTCGATCTGCGCTTCCTTGATCTGCTGAAGGCAGGCGCCGACGAATTCCCGTCTTTCCGCGGGATCGTCCATGTTCATGGAATCCCGGCTGTAAACGATCTCATCCCACTTGCCGGCTTCTCCGTGCGCGGGGCGGACCTTTTTCTTCACCCTGCGTTTCTGCGGAGCGCGCATCTCTCCGGCTTCCCGGACGGCATCCTCCGCATGACCGCGTTCACGGGATACGCGGCGGACACCTTTCCTGCCGGCGCGCTTCTTTTTGAACGCGGCACTCATCCGAGCGCCCTCTTAAACAGGCGCAGCATCTCCGCTTCGGCGCCTGCCGTTTCCTCGTCAAACTGCCGGAGATTGCCGGTATCCAGATATACCTGCATCGTGTTGATCTGATGATTGTCCGGCCCGGCCGCAAACAGATCCAGTGTTTCTCCCACCCTGCTCTCCAGTGTCAGGGATTCCGGGGAGAGCTCCGGCCTGCTGCCGATCACGTTGATATACTCCTCCTCGCTCATGGATAGCCTGAGCGCGGCCAGATAGGCTTCCTTGACCTGCGTGTCGCCGGACAGTTCGTAAGCCCTGCGCATGCAGGAGGCCGCCGCGTCATACCGGAACATCCGCGCACAGATGACCCCTTCATCATAACTTAGCCTGGCGAGCACCACGGGGGACTGATCCTTCCTGTCAAAAGCCATGATCCTGTCCCTTGCTTCACGCAGGCGCATCTCCCGGATCAGGTATTCAATGATCTTGAGTTTCTTCTCCGCACCGTTCCTGGAGTCGCCCGTTCTCAGCACCTCTTCGATCCGCGCGATCTCTTCATCGGGATACAGGCGGATATACTCCAGAACGGCCCCACCGAACGCCGCTGGAGAACATTTCTTGCGGATCAGCTCCGCGAGTTTGTCCGCAAGCGGATCCAGGAGGCATTCGTCCTTAAGCCAGCTGCACAGCTCGGGCGTAAACGCCTCCATGGTCAGCAGATAGTCATTCTTCGCGATGAAGTAGCACAGTTCCTCCGCGGAGTAGATCCGTGCCTCCAGAAAGCGGAAGGGGAACGGTCTCTGGGCGAGACGCCCCGTGCACAGAAGAGGCGGTGTGACCACGCTCTCATCAAACGTACCGGCGGGTGCCGCGGCATCATCATCCAGCGCGATAAAGCGCTCCCAATGCCCGTCCCCCGCGGGATAAAATGCGCCAAACCCCAGATCTACCACGGACAGACGGACTCTGTCCACGGAAAACATGGAGACGGTCAGGTTCACTCTCGTGGCGCGGCGCTCCCGCCCGGAACAGTGTCCGATGCCGTCGAGCTCCAGGATCTCCGTACGGGTTCGCCCGGACGCCAGCGGCGTGATCTCGAGCGCGATGATCTCATCCCTGTCCAGGATCAGATCCATGGAGGCTCCTGCCGAATACCAGCTGCTGCCCGCGTCGATCAGTGCATGGTAATGCAGTTCTCCCTGCTTTCTGCATCGGATCCCCACATTGGCCATGATCTTGTCCGGTCCGAGGAACAGGATCTTCGCTCCCTCCTCCTCCGGTACCGGCTGTTTCTGCAGTCCCATGACAGCGCCCTTGCTGAACAGGTTGTTCCCCAGGAACACTCTCCTGCCTCTGCAGATATGCGCGAGGGAATCTTTCATCCACTCCTCGTCAAAGCCCTCCCCCAGCAGGAACACCGAGGAGACATCATGTCCTTCCAGATATCTGTCCGCGACTGTCATAAAAGCGGCATCCCGTGCCGGGGGCGCGGGAAGCGCCTCCTCTTCCGTGCGCAGTGCGGAGGCCACAAAAGGCCTTGTATGCTGGTTCACCGAATACCGGTAGCAGGCCAGGCTCTCCTGCCTGCACCAGAAGGCCAGCACCTCATGTCTGCGGACCTCCTCCGGCTGCCCGCGCAGATATTCGTGCAGGCTCTCCCCGTGGGTGATCCATTTCACACAGGATGCTCCCTTCAGACTGTCTCTGAGCTCCGCCGTGATGATCTCCATCGCCCGGCTCAGGCCCTCATCCGGATCCTCCACCGTGATCATCAGGCTCTGCACGGGATGCAGACCTTCTCCGGCACCCACGACTTCCGCCACCAGATGCTGGAGCAGTTTCTTGATATAGAGGACCACCAGCAGGGATCCCTGATACCGCTCACCGGCGACCGTCACCTGCCGGCCGGCTGCCGCCAGCCCGAGCAGATCCCGGACAGCCTGCGCCCGGCCGTCGAGTCCTGCCTGCTTCGCTTCCCGGCCGAAGATCCACTGCCCGTCCGTCTGCCGCCTCGCCAGCACCAGCGGGAAATCATAGATCTCGGAATCCGGCACACTCGAGAGGGTCTCCGGTTCGGCATCCGCCGAAAGCGCATAACTCACCTGCGCCGCTTCGCGATCCAACGCGATCCCGACGATAAAGCGCCCCGCCCCGGCAGGTCTTTTCTCTTCGATCATCAGTGCCATCGTCTACTCCTCCGGCAACGGGAACAGCTTCCCGCTGAGGAACTCGTTCTTATACAGCGTATAGAGAGTCTCCCGGATCAGCGTCCTGTCGTTCTGCGTCTTCGCTTTGACCAGGCGCGCCGTGAGCGCATATCTGGTCTCGCCGTCTTCCACATCTTCTGCGAGATCCCTGGAGACGGTCCCGCCCGCAATCAGGCGCTCCGTGCCGTCGCGTTTTGCGGTGACATACCAGCAGGCCCGTTCGCCGGGGAACAGGATTACCCCGTGCGTATAGATCCCGGGATAGGGTTCCTTCATGCGGCAGGGCAGATACTCCGCCTCGCCGTCCTTTCTCACATAGATCGTCATGGGTGTCCCCGGCGTGCCGTTCTGCTGCACATAACGCATCCCGTCGGAGAGTGCCAGCGACGGAAGACGTCCCGCATAAGCGTTCAGGAACGGGAAAGCCGTCTCCGCCTCGGTGAGCATGGACAAAAACGCTTCCGTGACTTCAGGATCATCTTCCTTTGCGCCCGGTGACGCATGATATTTCAGATAATACAGCCTGCTCCCGGCCGGCAGTTCTTCGCCCGACAGATGGAGTGCCCGGACCCTGCCCGCCAGGAAGGGATCCGCAGGCGTACCGCCGTAGAGGCTCTCCGATGCCGCACGTTCGAGCCAGGCCCCCTCGATGGCGGAAGGACCGTCCCCGCGGACAAACTCACGAAACAGCTTGTCCTCTCCGCTCTCGTGCATCCCCGTGAAGATGAGCTGCGAGATCATCCGCGTCATGAGCGGCATGGCCTCCACGGAGAAGGAGCCGCAGGCGCGCCAGATCGCCATCTCCTCCCGGACCGGGCCCTGATAATTCCGGACCAGCTGTGTGAGGATCGACTCATCATACTTGCCCATGCGGAATGCCGCGGCAGCCAGCATGACGGAGGCCGCCGTCTCGGGGAAGTCCCCGCGGGCAGCCGCTCTGGAGCAGAGCCTGTATGCTGTCTTTTCTTCCACGCCGTCCAGGCCGAAGCGGTCGATCATGGCGAAAGCCTGATCGTAGATCCCGGAGAGGACCATGATCTCGAGAACCTCCATCCGGTCTCTGCCGGACATCCTCTCGGGATGGGAGTGCGGCAGATAGTCGGCCAGCTGCCGGATGAAATCATGATCATAGTAGAAACGGATGAGGGCCCGGGAGATCTCATTCCTGCTCTTCTCCTCCAGAACCTCCGATTCCGCCAGCCTCCGGTAGCGGTCCGCGTTGTCCGTATCGACTCTCAGACGGTCCGCCTCCGTGAGATAGAGATTGACATTGGCATTGCCCTCTCTGAGGAACGGCAGGACCTCGCTGTACATCTGCGGATCCATGTTCTTTGCGAGATTATCGTCATAGAGCTCCGCCGCCTTGCCGCCGGTGAGCTTGCGTTTTTCATGCACATAGCGGCGCCCGCGGTCATCCTCATAGAGCACCGCCGCATCCGTTCCGTAAAGAGGGAAGCGCGCGACACCGCCCATCACGGGATAGCAGCGTTCCGCGCAGAGTCTGCTGTATACGACGACGATCCGCCGGATCGAAGGATCCGGGATCCTGATCTGTGTCATGTGCAGCGCCTCAAAGAACCGCTCCGCGCTCACGGGATCGGCCGGCTGCAGCACGCAGAAATGTGCATACAGGATGCTCAGGTTCCTGTCGATACGCCCCTTCGCCATCTGCTCCGATACGAAGCGTTCCATCTGCGGGACATAGGTCCGGTACAGTTCCTGCTCCGATTCCCTGTGCGCGATGATATAACGGTACAGCAGCGCCGTTTTATCGAAGTCCAGTTCACACTTATAGGAGAAATACAGCAGCACCTGCCGCGGGATCTCCGGCACGTCCGCGCCGTCGGCGGGCATCGGGTGAGCGGACATGTAGTACTCATACAGTCTGGTGATCCTGCTGTCACGCATCACCCCCTCCCTGTACCACAGGAAAGCTTCCTCATCCGTTCTGGCATCCTTGATGAGCAGGGAGCAGATCGCATCAACGGCGCCGGATTCGCGGTCGGCTTCATAACAGGCCTTCAGGATCCGGTAGATCCTGGGACTGCCCTTCTTTTCCCGCAGGAGGAGCCACACGACCCGGTCGATGAGCTGCTTCGGGATCGCCGCATGTCTCGCGGCAAATGCCAGCACATAGAGCGTGAACTCGTCAATTTTCTTGAGCAGGGAAGGATCTCTCCCCATCAGATCGACGGTCTCGATATAGAGAATGGGACTGCGGCAGCCGTAGAGGAACTGCTCCTCATACAGCCTCATCCGGTGGGCATTGCCCGTGGTCCTGTCATCAAAAAGGAACTGCAGCAGCCATGCGATCCGCCAGTTGTCCGGATCCCTTGCGAGCATCCCGAGCAGGATCTCCTCCACGGCGCTGATCTTGATCTCTTCCCTGGAGAGCAGTGTCTCCAGATAGAGGAAATAGGCGCGCATCGTCTCTCCATAGGCACAGGTCTCCTCGACGCTGGTACGGATCTTGTCCAGCACCCAGATGGCTTCATTCTCCCTTGATGCCGTGATGAGATAATGCGCGGTATAGAGCTGAAAACGGACATCGTCCGGCGCCAGACTGTTCATCGATGAGATGATCTTTCCTGTTTCGATGAGCCATTCTCTGGATCTCATCTTGCCCAGACGGTAGGCAACATATCCGCGGATCAGCTGCAGTTCCAGAGACTGCCGCTCCTTATGCTCGCTCTTCCTGACGGTGCTGCCGGGTTCGTCCGCGCGGTGCACGACGACCTCCGCCTCGATCCTCGTGTAGGCATTGTACAGGATGATCCGTCCCGTGTTCTTTCCGGCATGCAGCGCTTCATAGCGGATGACGACAGGCAGATTGCAGATATTTCCGAGGAAGTCCCGGTCCGCCAGATTCTCCCTGTGGATCTCCAGAAAATCCCCTTCGGTCCGTACGGACAGATCGGTATATCCCCACCCGCGTCTCGTGATCCGGATGGTCTCCTCCGTATCCTCCGAGAGATTGTCCACGATGAGCTCCGTACGGTCGACCGTGTACTCGATGGGGTCCTTTTTCCTGACGGCGATCAGGAATTCCTCCACACTGGCGCCCTTGTCCGGTGACTGTTCGTCCGTCCCGGAAAGGCCCCGGTAGACGGGGATATGCTTCTTGTCCGCGCCGCTGAAGAGCTGCAGCATACGGGGAGAATAGAACAGCCGGGTGGCCTCATCGAAATTGCGTCTTGCCAGATTGGCGAAATGGAAGAGATTCTTCATCTCCTCCGCTCCCGTCTCGTCGGTCAGCACGGGATACGGCGGACGGATCGTCACGATGACGCGCACGCTCTTCTCGCCGCCGTCACTGATCACGTGGAGATGTCCTTCGATGCGGTCGCCCGCTCTCACCCCCTCGGTGCGCACTGCGAATCCGATCTCTTCCTCCGCGCCGAAGAAGTGCGGGACCAATACGCGAAAACGAGGCTCGTCCGTGCAGACGAACCCCTCTATGGAACGGCCGTTTTCGGAGGAGGCGATAAAGGAGACCTCCGTCTCGCCCCCCGCATCCGCCGTTAACTCAAGCTTCTCCGCGGAAAGCGCGAGGATCCCGCGGGCGGTATCTCTTTTTTCCAGTATGCGGCTGCGTATCTCCTGTTCCATGCCTGTCTCTCATAAAAAAACCGCGCATGTCATCGTGCTTGGCACGCGCCATGCGCGGTTTTCAGTTGTTCGGGATCGGTCCGCGTTATTCCTGGAAGAACGCGATGGTATCCTGAAGGCTGTCCGCCAGCATCTGCAGCTGCGAAGCAGATTCGTTGATGACGGAGAAGGTCGCATTGAGCTCCTGCATCGATGCGTTGGTCTCCTGTGTGGAAGCCGCATTCTCCTCGGAGATGGCCGAAAGATCCTGAATGATCTCCACCAGGCTCATCTTCGCGCTGTTAAGGTTGCTGATGCGGTCCGAGATCTGCTTGGAGCTCGCTTCCACATTGGCCACATTGGCGGACATATCCTGCATATCCTGCTGCGTGGAGGAGAGCTGCTCACCCTGCGCGGCGAAATTCTCGTTCAGGCGGTTCATGACCTCCACGGAAGCCTCGGAATCCGCGAGGAGCTTCTCGACGATATCCTTGATCTGATCCGCGCTCTGCTTGGACTGATCCGCCAGCTTCTGGATCTGGCTCGCGACGACCGCGAATCCCTTTCCGGCTTCGCCGGCTCGGGCCGCCTCGATGGAGGCGTTCAGGGACAGGAGGTTCGTCTCTTCGGCGATATCCGTGATGGCATCGGAGAACTGGGAGATGCCCTTGGCGGACTCGTTGGTGGAATGGATCGTGTTGTCGATCTCCTTGACGGAGGCCATGACCTCCTGACTCTGGGAGATCAGTTTCTCCATGGCATCCATCGCATCATCGCAGGACTTCTTCATCGCGCCGGTGTACTCATCGAGCTGACCGACATTGTCGCTGATGTCATCGATATCGCGGCCGATGCCATCGGTGTTGGCGGCAGCGGTCTGAATGCTCTCGGCCTGGGAGACAGCGCCGCGGCTAACCTCATTCACGGCCTCGGAAACCTGGCTGGAGGCATTGGAGGCCTGACCGGCGGATTCGGTGAGCTCCGAGCTGGAAACATGCAGTTCTTCGCTCATGCGTCTCGTGGTGCCGATGACCTCCGCGATCTTGGCCTGGAACTGCTGCGTGCTGTCCGCGATGGTCCCCAGTTCATCGCTGCGCTTTAACAGAGACTGATCGAACTCCGCCCGCAGGTTACCGGTAGCCAGGATATTGATGCTCTCGGCGATGCCGGCCATCTTCTTGGAGGTCTTGAGCGCCACGAGCATACCCGCTATGAGGATGACCCCCACGAGGACGACCGCCAGGATCACCATCTTTATGATGATCGCGCGGATGTTCGACGTGACACGGGAAGTCTCGCGGCCGGCGAACACCATGCCGATCCTCGTCCCGTCCGGCTGTGTGAGCGGCACATAATAGGCTGCGTAAGGCTTGTTGTTGATCACCAGATCGGGGGCGTAGAATTCCTTGCCCTGTCCGACGACCGTATTGTAAACGGAATCACTCGCCGTGGTACCGTTCATACGCTCGTTGGTGCCCTGCTTGTAGAGAGAGGTGAGCATTCTGGTCTTGCCGAAGAAGATCGTATACTCGATCCCGGTCTGCGCCTTGATGCCGTCGAGGATCGGATCCTGCCCGGTGAGCATGTGCTCGCCCTTGTAGAGGTTACCCTCGGCATCGAGTGACCATTCACCCTCGTAGAGGCGGTCCACTTCGTCATGCAGATGGACGGCCGTCGCCTTGAGCTCCTCCTCCATCAGGCTCTGGTAGGTACTGTTGATCTCCAGGCCGGACATGATCGTCAGGAGTGCGGCCACCATAACCACCGCGCCCAGAGCGATCAGGATGATCTTGATGAGCAGTTTGCCGTTGCGTTTCTTCGTTGCTGCCATAATCTTATGTCCTCCTCTTATTTCTGAAACGATGCTCTCCCGCGGGGAACAGCCGGTCCCTATGCGCCAAGCCCGTCATAAAACGCGAGCAGATCCTGCAGATCCGTCTCATTCGGCCGGTTTTTGTTGACTCCGCCGATGAGCTTTAACGGGCCGAACGTACAATATCCCCTGGTATGCCATACGCCGAGGACTCTGGCATTGCGCTTGTCCAGCAGTTCCCTGACATCCCCGCCGTAATTATTCCCGCTCAGACAGCTTGTGAACAGCAGGAAGACATCCTTGCTGTCCGGCAGATTGATCCGTGCAAAGGTGAGGAGCTTGTCCGCAAAGTGCCCGCCGTAGATCCCGGAAGCCAGACCGATCTTCTCATAACCCGAAAGATCCACCTCGATCTTGGTCGCCGCATCGATGAGCGTCACATCCTCCCTGCCCTGTGCGATGGCTTCCACCAGTTTTTTCGTATTCCCGTGATGTGTCGAATAGTATACGATCGCTGTCTTCTTCATTATCCTCCCCTGTATCCTGCCCCGTACAGGACAAAATACAGGAATAATTATATCAGCGCTACCATTAAATAGCAATAGGTATTTTTTCGATCTTCTCCCCGTGGCGGTAGTCGGTGAGCGATACATCATCCGGCGTAAAGGCATAGAAATCGGTGATCTCCGGATTCAGATGAAAGGCAGGTGCCGGATACGCCGGCCGTTCGATCAGCTCCTTCACGATCGGCACATGGCGGTCATAGATATGGGCGTCCGCGATGACATGCACGAACTCACCCGCCGTCATGCCGCAGACCTGGGCCAGCATATGTATCAGCACGGCATATTGCACGACATTCCAGTTATTGGCCGCCAGCACGTCCTGGGACCGCTGGTTCAGGATGGCATTGAGGATCAGATGCTCGCTCCCGTCCTCTTCCTTCTCCGCCGTCACATTAAAGGTCATGCTGTAGGCGCAGGGATAGAGATTCATCTCATGCAGATCCTGATGCACATAGATATTGGTCAGGATCCTGCGGGAAAACGGATTGTTCTTCAGATCATAGATCACCCGGTCCACCTGATCGAACATCCCCTCTTTATACTGATGCTTCACCCCCAGCTGGTAACCGTAGGCCTTGCCGATGGAGCCGTCCGCATCCGCCCATTCATCCCAGATCTTCGGCTTCAGATCGTGGATATTGTTGGACTTGCGCTGCCAGATCCAGAGCATCTCGTCCGTTGCGCTTTTGATCCCGGTGGGCCTGAGCGTCAGGATCGGGAATTCCCTGCGCAGATCATAGCGGTTCACCACGCCGAAGCGCTTGATCGTATAGGCACTGCTGCCGTCCTCCCAATGCGGGCGCACCTTCTCTCCCTCGGTGGAGGTGCCCTCCGTCAGGATCTCCCTGCACATTTTGATGAATACTTCATCCGCGTATGCCATTTCCTGCCCTCCTTCAGCCTTTTCTGGTATCCCGCTTCGTATCCCACTTGTCGCACAAAGCCGTCACCTGATCGGCAAACTTCGCCAGATCCTTGTTGGAGAGGCCCTCGTTGCGCCCGATGACCGCGATCAGCCTTGCGCCGGCCGCCTTGAGACGCTCGAACACATCGGAGACGGCGCGCTTCGCCTTCTTCTTCGCCGGTACCGGCGCCGCCTCATAGACGAACCGGTTGCCGATCGGATCAAAGGTCGTCCCGCTGTAGGGCGCGTTTGCTTCCAGCCCCCGCGTCCTGCCGATCAGTTCCGCAAAGCCCGCCGCCACCGTATCCTCTCCGTGGACCACGAAGACCCTGCGCGGCTTTTCCGTAAAGCCGTCCAGCCAGTACAGCAGGCCGTCCCGGTCCGCATGCCCGGAGAGCCCGATGACCTTCACGATCTCCGCGCGGACATCCACCGTTTCTCCGAAGAGCTTGACCTGTGTGGCGCCGTCGACGATGGCACGCCCCAGCGTCCCCACGGACTGGTATCCCACGAACAGGATCGTGGATTCCTCCCGCCAGAGATTGTGCTTCAGATGGTGCTTGATCCGGCCGGCCTCGCACATGCCGGAGGCGGACAGGATCACGCAGGGCTCTTCCGTGAAATTGATCGCCCGGGATTCATCCGCCGTGATCGAGAGCGTAAGCCCCGGAAAGGTCAGCGGATTGATCCCCGCCTGCAAAAGCTTCGCCGCTTCACCGTCATAGCAGTCCGCCTGGTTCCTGCGGAAGATCTCCGTAGCCTCCACCGCGAGAGGGCTGTCGACATAGACACGGAAATCATCCACGGCCGTGACGAGGTGTTCCTTTTTGATCCTGCGCAGATAATAGAGCAGCTCCTGCGTCCTGCCCACCGCAAAGGAGGGGACCACCACATTGCCGCCCCTGGCAAAGGTGCGGTTCAGGACTTTCACCAGATCGCCGAGCACGTCGGGCTTCTCGCTGCTGTGCAGCCGGTCCCCGTACGTGGACTCCATGATGACGTAATCCGCCTCTTCGGTCCGGATGGGATTTCTGAGCAGCGGCTGGTCATTGTTGCCGATATCCCCGGAGAAGACGAATTTGCGGGTGTTGACACCCTCCCTCGCCCAGACCTCGATGCTCGCACTCCCGAGCAGATGGCCGATATCGGTGAAGCGCACGGCGATCTCCCCGCCCTTTTCCGCGTCCTCGAACACGGTGATCTTCTCTCCGTATTCGCAGGGCACAAAGCACTTCATGACCGCCTGCACATGTTCCATGGTATACTGCGGCGCGGTCGTCTCGATCTCCTTGTTGCGCTTGCTCTTGCGGCTGCGCCACTCCGCCTCCTGCGCCTGGATGTGCGCGGAATCACGCAGCATGATATCGCACAGATCCGTCGTCGCCCGTGTCGCATAGATCCTGCCCCGGAAACCTTTCGCCGCCAGAAGCGGCAGCAGGCCGGAATGATCGATATGTGCATGCGTGAGAAAGACGAAATCGATGGCACCGGCGCTCACGGGCAGCGGGGCATTCTCAAAATCATCCCGGCCCTGCTCCATCCCGTAATCAACGAGGATCCTTTTCCCTGCCGCCTCCAGAAAATGGCAGCTTCCGGTCACCTCATGATCCGCTCCGATAAATGTCAGTTGCATATTCCACCTCCGGATAATATAGTATTATATCATGCAGAATCCGCTTACCAAAAGACTGGAACCCGCGGAGGGTTTTTTTGACCGGTTCAACGCAGTTCCCGGGGACGTGAGTGCCAGTACCCTGAAACTCGTCGCCGTCATCACGATGACCCTCGACCATTTTGCGGCGGGCGTCCTCTATTTCCAGCTCCTCACGCACGCTCTGCCTTCCTGGCTCGATTTTGATACCGGTTATACGATCTATATGGTCCTGCGCGGGATCGGCCGCACCGCCTTTCCGATCTACTGCTTCCTCATCGTGGAGGGGCTCATGCATACCCGGAGCCGGGCGCGGTATCTCCTGCGGCTTGTCCTGTTCGCCTTTCTCTCGGAGATTCCCTTCGATCTGATCGCCACGCAGCTCTCCGATCCGGCTTCCGCCGATATCCCGCAGCTGCTTGCCGACAACCGGGAGGCCATCTTTGAGCATCAGAATGTCTTCTTCACTCTGGCCATCGGCCTGGCTGCCATCTGGGCCATCGAGGCGATCCGCACCCGCTTCGGCACGTGCCTTGTCACCCTCGTCTCCGCCGCCGTCATCTCGATCGCCGCCTATCATCTTGCGGATTTTCTGAAGACCGATTATGAAGGAGTCGGCGTATGCGTGATCCTGGTCTTCTACCTCTTCTATCCGATCCGGATCGCCGCCGGCATCATGGGATTCCTCGGTCTGACCGGGCGGCTCTCAACAGCGGAGATGTATTATGAGGAATGGGCGTTTCCGGCCTTTTTCCTGATGCTGTTCTATAACGGCAAACGCGGTTTTCTCGGCCGGAGCAAAGCAGTTTCCCTCTTCTTCTATCTGTTCTATCCGGCGCACCTGTTTTTGTGGTTCCTCACCCGGGTGCTCCTCCTCAGGCTGTTTCTTTAAGCTGCGGCCCTAAGCGTTTTTCTTCCAGGTCGAAGGCTTGAACAGGATGAGGATCGGCAGGATCTCCAGCCTGCCGGCCAGCATGTCGAAAATGAACACCACTTTGGAAAATGCGGAAAACGCGCTGTAGTTCCCCATGGGGCCCACAGCGTTCAGACCCGGCCCGACATTGTTGAGCGTGGCGCCTACCGCCGTGAGGCTCGTGACAAAATCCGTTCCGTTTAACGATATGAGTGCTGCCGAGACAGCAAAGATCAGTACGTAGAGGACCGCGTAGGCGGAAACGGATTTCACGGTCTGGTCATCCAGACCCTTGCCGTCCATATGCACACGGCGGACGCTCTTTCTGTGTGTCACGAAGACGATCTCATTGGCCGCGCTCTTGATGAGGATCAACAGCCGTGAGACCTTGAAGCCGCCGCCGGTGGAACCGGCACAGGCACCGATCAGCGTGACGAGGACCAGCATCATCCGCGAGAATTCCGGCCACAGATTGAAATCCAGCGTCGCGAAACCGGTCGTGGAAGAGATCGAGGCAACGGAGAACAGAGCATGATGAAATGCCAGCGGCAGATCCGTCATGTACCCGTGAAGCACGAGATCTCCGGTGATCGCAGCCGCGGCACCGAAAACGATCAGGAGATAATACCGCACCTCCTCGATTCGCCACACCTTGGCCGCGTGTCCGATAAAGAGCAGATAGTAGGCGTTGAAATTGACACCGCACAGGATCATGAAGACCGTGATGATGATCTGTGAGGAGATCGGATACCCGCCGATCCCGGCGTTGGTCACGGCGAAGCCGCCGGTCCCGACGGTCGAAAAGGTGATCGTCAGACAGTCATACAGCGGCATTCCCGTCAAGGCTAACAGGATCGTCTCGAGCACAGTGAACAGGATGTAGATAAGATACAGGATCTTGGCTGTGCTGCCCAGCTTCGGCACGAGTTTGGAAGCGGTGGGCCCGGGGCTCTCCGCACGCATCAGGTGCATGCCGTAGCCGTCTGCCATGGGCAGGATCGCGAGCAGGAACACCAGCACGCCCATACCTCCGATCCAGTGGGTGAAGCAGCGCCAGAACTGGACACATCGCAGCATCCCGTCCACTCCGGTGAGGATGCTCCCTCCGGTGGTGGTGAAGCCGGAGACCGTTTCGAACAGCGCGTCCACATAGGAATCAATGGTGCCGGACAGCACAAAGGGCAGTGCGCCGATGAGACTCATGAGGATCCAGGAAAGACTTGTGGCCACAAAGCCTTCTCTGGCGTAGAATTCCCGTGCGGCAGGCTTTCTCCGGCTGATCAGATATCCGCACAGCATGCAGACAACGGCCATGATAAAGAAGACGAGACCGAAGTCCTCCCTGTAGATCACCGCCACGATAAACGGCAGCAGGAAAAGCGCACCCATGACCAGGATGAGGCGTCCGAGCAGAAAACGCAGAAAACCGAAATTCATTGCAGGATATCTCCGATCTTGCGGATCCCGCCGGTCGTGGCGATGATCACACTGTCACCGGCAGTGACGGCGTCATGTCCGCGGGGGATGATGATCTCGTTGCCGCGGATGATACAGGCGATGAGGACGCCGGGTTTCAGCTTCAGTTCCATGAGCATCTTATCCCGGATCGGGCAGTCGGAGAGCACCCGGAATTCCGAGACCTCCACGCGGCCGTCTGCCAGACGGTAGAGAGATTCCAGACCGGAATCCCCGCTCCCGACCATGCCGCGCACATAGCGCATGATGCGGTTTGCTGTGATATTTCTGGGATAAAGAATGCTGCCCAGATCCATGGCGCCGATGATCTCATCGTAGGAAACCCGGTGCACCCGTGTGATCCGCTTGGCGGAAGAAACGCTCTTCGCATACATGGAGAGCATGATGTTCTCTTCATCCAGGTTGGTCAGGGCCACAAAAGCCTCGGCGTTCTTCAGACCCTCTTCGAGCAGCAGTTCCTTCTCCGTCCCGTCGCCGTTGATGACCAGCGCGTCGGGGAGCAGATCCGAGAGTTCCTCGCAGCGCGCCTTGTTCTTCTCAAAGATCTTGACACCGATCCCCATCGAGAGCAGCTGCTCCACAAGATAATAGCCGGTGTCTCCGCAGCCGATGATAAACGCGGACTTCACGCGTGCCGTAGGCAGCCCCAGCCGCTTAAAGAACCGCAGCATGTTCTTCTGGGAACCCACGAGGCTCACCTCGTCGCCGGAGCGCAGGATGAACTGTCCGTTGGGGATAAAGATCTCCTCCTCACGCTGCACGATCCCGACCAGCACACCGCCGAGCAGTTCCGGCGGCAGTTCCGAGAGCTGTTTGTCCGCCAGTTTGGAATCCGGATCGATCTTCATCCGCACGAGTTCCGCGCGGCCCTTGGCAAAGGTCTCGATGGAACTGGCCGAAGGGAACTTCAGGAGTCTCGCGGCATCGTTGGCTGCCGCTTCCTCCGGATTGATGACCAGGGAAAGTCCCAGTTCCTCCTTGATATAGCCGATCTCACGCTTGTAGATCGGATCGCGCACACGGGCGATGGTATGGCAGTTACCGGCCTTCTTCGCTATGAGGCAGCACAGGAGGTTCCGCTCGTCACTGGGTGTCACGGCGATGAGGAGATCTGCATGCTCGACCCCGGCCTCCCTCTGCACCTGGAAACTGGCTCCGTTGCCGACGATCCCCATGCAGTCCAGGCTGTTGGAAATATTGCCGATTACATCCTCTTCCTTGTCGATGACGGTGATACTGTGTCCCTCGGCCAGAAGCATCCTGACCAGCGTACCGCCCACATTGCCGCATCCCACGATGATGATCCGCATAATGTCTCCCTTACGAAGCCGCAGCCCCTCTCTCTGTCAATAGACCGCAATGGACGCGGCACTCTCCGCAAAGGCATCGTCAAATTCATCGTCCGATGCCTGCGCGTAAGAGACCGTGAAGATCCGGTCATCCGACAGATAGATATAGACTTCCTCCATGATCGGCTTTTTCCCGCCCTTTATCTCGGCGCGGATCCGGAACCCCGGAAAGGCCGTGCCGTCCGAGGCGCGCCGGACAGAAGTCTTTTCAAACGAAACGACCTTGAGGGAAAGTCCCTCCTCCAGTGCCGCATTGGCTCTGCTCTCAAAGATGGCGGCGGTCAGCCCGGTATAGGCCCTGCGCTTTGTCTGTATCGTCTCTCCGTCCGCCAGCCGTTCCCGCTTCTCTTCATTGGTGTATAGCGTGTCATCCGCCAGTGTGATATTCTCCACCGTGATCTGTGCGGAGTCCAGCGGATAGCGTTTGCAGATGAACCGTCCGGGCACCTTGTCCGCGACAAAATCCGACGGGATCCTCACGGCAAAACTGGCAGCCTCCGGGAGTTCCGTCTGCGAATAGGAAGCCCCCAGCAGTTCCTCCTCGGAGTAAACGATCTTATCCGCAGGCTCCATGATCGCCTGGGCATGCACCTGCGGCGTACAGACGGCCGCACATAGGATGAGCGCGGCCAAGGCCGCGCCCCCCTTATTCTGCATTTTCCGCGAGTTCAAGCGTATGCTCCCTCACCTGTCTGCAACAAAGCCTGACAAACCGGTCCAGAGGAACTCCCTGCAGCTGTTTGTTGGAGCCGCGGACATTGACGGATACCGTCTTCTCCGCCGCCTCCTTATCCCCGAGCACCAGGATATAGGGATCCTTGTAATTCTTGAATTTCTTGATCTTCTCCTTCATGTTGCTGTCGGAGTAGTCCGTTTCCACGCGGATCCCCGCTTCCGCCAGCGCCTCTTCGACCTGCTTCGCATAATCGTTGTGCTCCGGCCGGATCGGCACGATGCCCACCTGGTACGGGGAGAGCCAGAAGGGAAAGGCCCCCTTGAAGTTCTCGATGATGATCCCGATGAACCGCTCGAGCGAACCGTAGATCGCACGGTGGATGACAACAGGCATCTGCATGCTGCCGTCCTTGTCCTGATAGGTCAGACCGAAGTTGTGCGGGAGCTGGAAGTCAAGCTGCACGGTGCCGCACTGCCACTCGCGGCCCAGGGCATCCTTGATCTGGAGATCGATCTTGGGTCCGTAGAATGCGCCGTCCCCCTCATTGATCTCGTAGCCGCCCTCGCCGTATTTCTTGTCGAGGATCCGCTTGAGCGCCGCCTCGGCACGGTTCCAGACCTCGATATCACCCATGAAGTCCTCGGGCCTCGTGGAGAGCTCCGCCCGGTAGGTCACACCGAACGTGCCGTAGATCTCGTCCGCGATCGCGATGATGTCCGCGATCTCATCCTCGATCTGGCTTTCCATGACAAAGGTATGATCATCGTCCTGACGGAATTCCTGCACGCGGAAGAGCCCGTTCATCTGCCCGGACTTTTCCTTGCGGTGGAGCACGTCATACTCGCTGTACCGGATGGGCAGTTCCTTGTAGGAATGCACCGTCCGCTTGTAGGTCATCATGGCATTCGGGCAGTTCATCGGCTTGGCTGCCATCGTATCGACCGCCTCGCGGTTGTAGACGACCGTACGCCTGCCCAGCATGACCGGTCTGCCCGTCGCCTCCGGATCATCAAGCTCCTGCTCCGTCTCCACAACGGACGGAACTTCGGCATCGGCCTTGAGCCAGCCCTCGAGCCCGGGCACCATGAACATGTTGTTGATATAGTGTGCCCAGTGCCCGCTGATGAGCCAGAGCTTCTTGTTGTTGACGAGCGGTGCCGCGATCTCCGTGTAGCCGTGCCGCTCCTGCAGCTGCCTGGAGTATTTGAGCAGTTCCTGATACATCCTCCAGCCGCGGGGCAGCCAGTAGGGCATCCCGGGAGCGGTCTCATCAAACATGAACAGTTCCAGCTGCGCTCCCAGTTTCTTGTGGTCGCGTTCCAGTGCCTCCTGGATCAGCTTCAGATGCTCCTTCAGGGCATCCTTGTTCGGGAAGGCATAGAGGTAGATCCGCTGTAAGCTGTCCCTCTTCTCATCCCCGCGCCAGTAAGCACCGGATACCGAGCGGATCTTGTAGGCCACATTCATCAGTTCCTGGGAATTGTCGACATGAGGTCCTCTGCAGAGATCAACGAAATCGGAGCCCGTCTCATAGATCGAGATGACCTCGTCCTCCGGCAGATCTTCGATCAGCTCGGTCTTGAATTTCTGCCCGGCAAACAGCTGCAGGGCTTCTTCTCTTGAGACTTCCTTTCTGACCCAGTCCTCTCTCCTCTTGATGATCTCCCGCATCTTGTTCTCGATGGCCGGGAAGTCCTCCTCCTTAACGGAGACCGGGATCAGAAAATCATAGTAACAGCCGTCTTCGATCTGGGGGCCGATGGCATACTGTACCTCTTTGCCGTAGATCTCGATGACGGCCTTGGCCAGGATATGGGCCAGGGAATGTCGGTATACTTCCGCAAATTCTTCTTTATTCATACGCTACTCCTCATAGCGGCCTGCGCCGCCGCGTCCGTGACATTTTTTATACTTCTTGCCGCTCCCGCAGGGGCAGGGATCGTTGGGATAGACCTTGACGGCCTTGCGCACCGTCCGCGAATCCTTCTGCTCCTTGTAGAGCGCCTTCTGTTCGTCCTTGGTGAAGATGTCGTCCCAGGCTTCCAGCGTATAGAGCCAGTCGGCCTCGGCCGCCACCATGTTCTTGTACAGCAGGGCCTTGTCGAACGCAAGGCTGACCACCGTGTCCTCCCCCATCTCGTCGATGGGGTTCGGAGTCTTCAGGCTGTCATTTATCCCGTCGAGGAACCCCGTCATCGTCATGATGTCGATGCCGTATTTCTCCGCCAGCTCAGCGACCGTGCCCTTCACTTCCTCATCCGGTGCCGCGAGCAGCTGCTCGTAGATCTTCTTCTCTTCCTGGAAATAGTCCGACCACAGCTTCTGGAGCTGTCCTCTGTCCGCCGTCTCGGAATATGCCTTGTCGCGCCACTGTTCCAGTAAACTCATGTCTGATGTCCTCCCATTATCTGATCCCCCTGCGGGGTCGTTTTCCGCGTATCGTTATATTATAGCACGATGAGGAAGAAATACAAGGGCGGAGGGATAGACAGAGGGCGATGACAGGTTACTGTTCACCGTTCGATCGCCTGTGGCAACAGATACCATGCATTCGCGGTAACCGGTATTTGCAGGTACCACCATCCGGTTTAGCGTATCGTATTTGCGGCTTTTGCGCCGAAACGATACGCAGGACTGCAGATCGAGTGAGCCGGGCGTATCGTATTTGCGGCTTTTGCGCCGAAACGATACGCAGGACCGCAGATCGAGTGAGCCGGGCGTATCGTATTTGCGGCTTTTGCGCCGAAACGATACGCAGGACCGCAGATCGAGTGAGCCGGGCGTATCATATTTGCGGCTTTTGCGCCGAAACGATACGCAGGAAGTTCAGCCGTGCGGAAACAGATCTGCAAGTGTAAGTATCTGCTTTCGCAGAAAGCCGGTATTTGCAGGCACCCTCCGGCCTGTGAAATCCACGTGATCAAGGTGGACGGATCAGTGGACAGAATCCGAATCCGGTCTGCTTTACATGGGGGATATAGCTGTGAGCAGTAACGATGACAGCTCCTGATCTTTCCCTGTACCCGCCTTGCTTGCGGCATCAGATATGCTGATTTCCTCTGCGGGCAAAGCAGGCATCCTCGCTTGCCGTCAGCCTGCGCGAAGAGCTGTCACCGCAGGCGCCAAAAAGCGCTTGAATTCCCACGCTCGTCAAAAACTCGTCGCGTTGCAAACAGGCGGATGTCGCCCGGACGTCCATGTCGAACGGGTCACATCTATCACCATTCATGGACGTCCGTTCTTCCCCGCCTGTAAGCAACGCTTCCTCAAACATTTGACTCGCGCGGGATCCGCTTTTTGTCTGCCTGCGGGACATCTCTAACGCTCAGCTGAAAGGACGCGCTCGTGATGCCTGCTTTGCCCGCACACAATCCAAGACCCGGATGCCTCAAGCAAGACGGAATCCTTCCGCCGCGCCCGCTGCCGAATTCCCCAGCGACTGCCTGCGTATATCCTTACGGAAACAGTCCAAGTTCTTCGGCCGTGTAGGCGCTCATCGAAAAGCCCAAGGAGTTGCCATTATCCTTACTACTTAAAAGGATATCTTTGAATTGATCTCTTGTGATACTGTCTTTGCTTTCCCATTCCCATAAATAAAACTCTGTGTCTGCATTGATGTCAATCTCTATACGAGCGCTGGTTATTGTACCCTCCGGAAATCCGTCACTTCTCAATTTGCTTACACATCCGTTAATGATAAGTTTATCCCCCTCAAAACCATAGATACGGCAGATATGGTAGGATGAATAACGAGCCGCGATTTAACGCGCGCCGCACGGGACCTCTACCCGCGCGAATCCTACAGTAAACTTACGCTGCCTTCTCCTTGAATGATCGGGAGAATAACGATATAGTATTTGAGCAGCTGACAAAGTTGACGGCTTTTCTGTGACGGGATAGATGAGGGGGCATTTCGATGATCATTCGGGAATATGCAGAAAAAGACATTGGGCAGATGATAAACATATGGAACGATGTTGTTGAGGAAGGAACAGCGTTTCCGCAGGAAGATGCACTTGATGAAGCGTCTGGAAAAGAGTTCTTTGAGTCGCAGAGTTATACCGGCGTGGCGGAAAATGACGGTCAGATCGTCGGTTTGTATATCCTGCATCCGAATAACGTCGGCAGGTGCGGACATATCTGTAATGCCAGCTATGCGGTAAATGCAAAATGCCGTGGACAGCACATCGGAGAGAAACTGGTAGTGGATTGCCTGAAAAAAGCCCGCGAACACGGCTTTAAGGTGCTTCAGTTTAACGCCGTTGTAGAAAGCAACATACATGCGAGACATCTGTATGAACGACTGGGCTTTGTGCAGCTCGGAACAATACCGGAAGGCTTCAGAATGAAAGATGGGCACTACGAGAATATCTGTCCGTATTACCATATGCTTTGAACAGGGGCCATCATAATCATGCAGTTTAATGTGTATGGAGATAAAAAGAACAAGAGTAGTATGAATTCAGAGGGCTCTTCTATCTTTAGACATCGATCTCCCGTTTGACATATTCCCATCTGGCAGCAAGGCGGGTACAGTGAAAAATCCAAACACCTGACGGATCACGTTCATTTTCTTCATGGCAGACGATCCGCTTTTCCTGTATAATTGATCATCGGAAATGAAGTACGCGATACGCCGTATCGGAATGACAGGAGGACACCCATGCGCATCATCAAGGACAACCCGTTGACCAGGGCTTTTTCGGCGATCAGAGATCTTGCTTCCGATCCGCTGCAGAGCCTCGGCGTCCTGCTGCCGGCGGCGATCATGCTGACGGGACTTGTGAGCGGTATCCTCGCCTGCGTGAACTTCGTGACCGGAGGCGGCTACACCAGACAGATCGAGACGATCAAAACAGACGGTCTCTTCAACTCCCTGAACAGCAACTTCACCGGCGGCACTGCGGGCACCGTCACGGGCGGATGGGCCGGGATCGTGATGTATGTGCTGATCTTCGCGCAGCTCATCCTGCTGGGTGTGATCTTCTGGAGGAAGGCGCATGTGGCCGCACGGATCCCGATGATCCTCGAACTCATCCTCGCCTTTGTCTGGGGCGTGCTCTTCTTCACCGTGATGGGATACCGTCTCGGCGACCGCTATGTGATCAACGCGGATTTCGCGGTCAATACACTGAATTCGCTGACCACCTCCGGCCATGATATCAACACATACTTCCGGTTCTTCTATCTCGGCGGTTTTGTGCTCCTGGCACTCTTTGCGGTGACCTTTCTCCTGAAGCAGGAATCCCGGAGACCGGCGCTGGATCTGCTCACGGCCGTCGTATTCAGTTTCCTGCTCATCCCGCTTCTTGTGCTCATCGTGCAGAATGCGCTCCCGATCTTTGTACTGATCGTTCTGTTCGCGGTCGTATGGTTCATCTTCGGGATCGTTTCGTCCATGACAAAATCGGAAGGGGGATCGGAAGGCAGCACATCCGGCAGCCCGGCCCGGCCGGCAAAGAAGCCCGAATCCACCGGCAGATCTTCCGAGAAGAAGGAAGAATCCGGTCCGCCGCAGAAGCGCTTCGATATCGGTTTTTCCACAAAGATATGGCGGGACAAGGGCGGACTTGGGATCGCCGCTCCCACGGATGACTGCATCTACTTCAAAAACAACATCGATGCGCCGCAATGGATCTGCACGGTTCTGGAATTTGAAAAAGGGGATTGCGCGGTCTACATGAACAACAAGCGGATCATGGATGTCGCGGGGTGCAAAAAGCCTGCGCGCTGATCCGTCACTTCTTCCGCGGGAATTTCTGCCGCAGGAACACGGCCGCGATCCCGAGCCAGGCGGCCAGCAGTGTCAGGAGCAGCACCGTGCTCATGACGGGCAGCGGCGTATTCCCGATATCATCCACTTCTTTCCTCTCACCCAGCCGGTAAAGACTCCTCGTATCCGCGTATAGTTTGTCGAACCAGGCGCGATCCACCGTCTGTCCCCGGCGTACACCTTTCACGGTGTTCTCGATCAGACTCCCCGCGGCATCTCTCAGCGAAGCGGAACCGTTGAAGACCGGCGTGACAAAAGTGTCCGACGTGTGGTCGAGGATCAGCTTTGTGGCCGCGATCTTCACCGCGTAATGCTCTTTGTTATCCTCCCCTGCCCTGTCCAAATACTCCCGGTAGACCGGATCCTCTCTGGCGATCCGTGTAACGGGCACATAGCCCTCGGTCCCCGCATAGGCGATCTGCACATCGTTGGTGAGCAGGTACTGGGTAAAGAGCCAGGAGGCAAGCACCTCCTCCGGATCGTTCTTGTTGAAGACACATACGGAAGGTCCCTGCGAGATCATGCAGGGATGCGCCGGATCCGCCTGCGGGACGGGGAATACGGCAGTCTCAAACTTCACGAGGCGGTCCGGGCTGATATCGATCAGCGGCGCATCGCAGCCCATCCAGGTGGCACCCGCCGTCGAATCCACCGCAAAGATACACTGACCGGCATTGAGGAAATTGGCGGGATACCCGGAGAGCTTAAAGGTCGAGAACGCCTCGTGCCGCACATGCTCCGCAATATCGGAGAGGAATGCCTCCGTCTCTTCCCCGAAGAGCAGGATGTCGCCGTCCGCCGTGGAGTACGGCGCGCCTGTCTGCTTCAGGTACTGGATCATCATGTTGTCGGTGGATTTGTAGATAAAGGGGAGCAGCACACGCTGTCCGTTGACCCCGTAGATGCCGTCCGCGCCCTTTGTTGCTGCAGCTTTCTCGCTCACCTCAAAGACAAAATCCCAGGTGAGGATCTCCGGGAGCGTATACCCCAGGGCTTCCACCATATCCCGGTTGACATAGAGCGCCTCGGAGCTCCGCATAAAAGGCAGAGCGTAGAGCGTGTCCCCGATCCTGCATTCGTCCAGATATTCCGGGACGATCTCGTCTTTCTTCGGCGCGTCAAATCCCACCATACTCCCGCCCAGTCCCCAGTCCGGGTCGTCCGCGAGCGTATCCAGCGGTACAACGGTGGAGGCACCGGTGAGATAGGTGGCGATGTGGTCCGGATAAGTGATGCAGACATTGGGTGTCGTATTGGTGCGGATATTCGTGATGACATCATTGTAGATCTTGCCGTAGTCCGTGTAGAGACGCAGGTTCACGCGGATATCCGGATAGATCTGCTCAAACTCGCGGATCGCGCGCTGGTAGATATCGGTCTGGGTCTTGTTGGTATCATTCTTCGCCCAGAAGGTGATCTCATAGGTCCTGCCGGGGGTCAGCCCGTCCGGCAGAGCAAAAGTTGCCGCCTGCCTGCTGCCGTGGCAGGCAGTGAGCGATAAAAGAACGAAAGCGAGCGCCGCGCCCGCTGTGAACAGCCGCCGGACCCGTCCGCCTTTCATCCCTTGAGCCCTCCTCTGGCGACACCCGCCATGATCTTCTTCCTGAAGACGATAAAGATCACCATGAGCGGCAGCGAGATGACCACGACGGCAGCCATCATGGCAGGGATGTTCTCGCGGCCGAAGCCGTTCTCCCGGATCTCCTGGATCCCCACCGATACGAGGAAATACCGCGCATCATCCGTGATGAGACGGGGCCATACATAGGAGTTCCAGCATTCGATCGCCTTCAGGATCGTCACGGTCACCAGCGTGGGCTTGCAGATCGGACAGAGTACCCTGAAGAGGTATTTCAGATCGGAGGTGCCGTCCACCTTGGCGGCATAATAAAGATTGTCCGGTACCTGCTCAAAGTTTTCCTTGAGCAGATAGATATAAAAGACAGAGGTGATCGAGGGGAGGATCAGTCCGGTGAAACTGTTGCGCAGGGACAGATCCGTGATCGTGACAAAGTTGGTGATGACGACAAGCTCATTCGGGATCATCATCAGCGCGAGAAAGAGCAGGAAGATCAGATCCCGCCCGGGGAAGCGCAGCCTCGCGAATGCGAACGCAGCCAGCGTGATCACCGCGAGCATCGCCGCCGTGGTCAGGACCGTGAAAACCAGCGTGTTGAAAAAATAGCGGGCGAGCGGCACCGCGGTGAATGCCGTCGCGTAGTTTTCCATGGTGGGGGACAGGGTAAAGAACTGCGGGACATATTCCGCGTTATAGGCACCGTACCCCTTGAGGGACGTGAGCAGCATCCAGTAGAAGGGGAACAGCACCAGGATCCCCCAGACGATCAGAAGGACCCATGCGAGCAGATGCAGGATCCGCTCTCCCACCGGCTTTTTTGTCATCGCACCCTGCTCCATGCCCGCTCCTAACTGCTCCTCACACGGCCGCGGCTCACCAGCAGGTTGATGACCGTGATCGTGAGGACGATGACAAACAGCAGGATCGCTGCGGCCGACGCATAGGAAGGGAAACCGCCGCTGTCGCCGTATAGCATGTCGTACACATAACCGACGATCGTGTTCATGCCGGCGGCGTTCAGGTTCACGCCGAAAATGGCCACGGCATCGCTGTAGGCCTTGAAAGCACCGATGAAGCCGGTGATCACCAGATAGAAGATCATCGGCGAGATCATGGGCAGCGTGATCTTAAAGAAGATGCGGGGCGCACTCGTGCCGTCGATCCGGGCGGCCTTGATGAGATTCTCATCCACGCCCGCGAGCGCACTTGTGAGGATCAGGATCTTGAACGGCAGGACGATCCAGATCGTGTAGAAGGATAACACGAAGAGTTTGGCCGCATAGGGACCCTCGATGAAATCCACGGGAGAGATCCCGAAAAGTCCCAGCAGCAGGTTCATGAGTCCGTCGGAATAAGGGGTCCGTGCAAAGAGGATCATGAACACGAGACCGACAGCCAGTGTGTTGGTCACATAGGGCAGAAAGAAGACAGTCTGCAGGAATTCCTTAAACCGCGTGATGCTGTGGAGCGCCACGGAGATCGCCAGAGCGAGGATCGTGGAGAGAGGGACCGTGATCGCGACCAGCAGGAGCGTGTTCTTCAGTGCCTGCAGAAAATACGGATCCCGCAGGACATAGCGGTAATTGTACAGGCCAACCCCGCGGTAGGTCTGGGATGCAAAATTGTAACCCTCCTCAAAGGAATAGATGAACACATCGAACAGAGGATAGACCAGAAAAGCGCCGAGAAAAAGAACGGCGGGCAGCAGGTACAGATATCCCTTGAGATGACGCTGTTCCATGGGGTTACCAGCCGGTGCGGAGTCTTTCCCCGCTTTCGGGATCAAAGAGCAGCACCTTGTGCGGTTTCAGCGAGAAGCGCACCTGCTCCCGCGCGCTGTCAGGCTGTTCGTCCGCGTCAATGACGGCGCGGATCTGCGGAGCGCTTGTGAGCTTCGGGTGTCTGCACACAACACTGACGTCCCGTCCCATGACCTCGACGGCATCCAATGCACAGGTCAGAGGACCAGCCGGATCGACCACAAAACCCTCCGGACGGATGGCCACTGTCACCGGGATCGGCTTATCCGATGCGGGCGCGGTCCCGGCCGTTTCCTTATTCTCTCCCTCCGGCAGGGCGGTCTCCCATGCGAGAACCGCTTCCTCTCCGATATACAGGCTGCCGTTCTCGATCCTGCCGTCAAACACGTTGATCGGCGGTGTGCCGAGGAACTGTGCCACAAACAGATCCGCGGGATCGTCATAGACCTCCTGGGGACGGCCGATCTGATGGACGCGTCCGTCCTTCATGACAACGATCAGATCAGAGATGCTCATGGCCTCCTCCTGATCGTGCGTGACAAAGATCGTCGTGACGCCGGTACGGGTCTGGATACGCCGGATCTCCTCTCTCGTCTGCAGCCGGAGTCTGGCATCCAGATTGGAGAGGGGTTCATCCAGCAGGAGTACACGGGGAAGTTTGACCAGAGCGCGGGCAATTGCGACACGCTGCTGCTGCCCGCCTGAAAGTTCCGAAGGCCGTCTGTCCATGAGCGCATCGATCTGCACGAGGCCGGCCACTTCCACTGCCTTGTCGTGCATCTCCTTTTTGGACAGGCGCTCCGCTCCCTTGAGATTCTGCAGGGGAAAGATGATATTCTGCTCCACCGTCAGATGCGGATAAAGCGCATAGTTCTGAAACACCATCCCCACGCCGCGGCGCTCCGGCGGGATCGCGGTCACATCCTCCTCGCCGAAGAGGATCCTTCCGTTCGTGGGAGAGAGCAGGCCGCAGATGAGATTGAGTGCGGTGCTCTTGCCGCAGCCGGAGGGGCCCAGCAGACCGATGAGTTTGCCGTCGGGGATCTCGAAGTCGAAATCGTCGACAGCGATGACCTCATCCTTATTCTTTCCCCGGCCGGGGAACTTTTTTGTCACATGTTCAAAGATCACTTTCATGGATACTTTTTTATCACATTCCCCCGGCGCATGCAAGCGGTTGCCTGTTAAGTCCCCCGCCCTTCCTGCCGATATACTGATTGAAAGGGAAGCAGGGTGTCCGTTGTTTCACAAGGAGGTGGAAGATGAACACAGCAATGATCGCTCCCGTGATGATGGCAACGATGACGCCGGACAACTACCTGGCCAGAAAAGACCAGCGCAAGAAGGCAGCACGGGCCGGGAAAAAGGAAACAAAGACGGATCTGTTCAATCTGAGTGCGGCAAGATACGAGCCGACGGATCCGGAGACAGCAATGAGGGAATTCTACAGCACATACGGCAGATAGGAGCCATCACAGGGGACAAAAGGAGACAACAACATGCACAAGGTTATGTGAAAGGGCAGCGGTCCGTGCGACGTTGCCTTTTTACGTGTCAGGCTGCAGTTCGGGGAGGAAGCGTTGCATGCGTCTTGTCAGGAGCTCTTTCTTTGGCATGCGCAGGAATTCCTCTCTGCTCACCCACCGGTAACCGACCGTTTCTCCTTCCTGCAATCTGATATCATCCTTATCTCTGTCCGTGACGAAGAGAAACTCCACATACAGCCCGTGGGTCTTTTCATCCACTACCCTTCCCACTTCCGTGAGATCTCCGGCTTCGATACCGGTTTCCTCCCGCAGTTCCCGGACAGCACACGCAAGCGGCGACTCCCCCTGCAGGGCGCTCCCGCCGGCGGAAGCTTCCCACATACCGCCATGCCGTGTACGGCTGTCACGCTGCATCAGGAGATAGGTGCCGTCGACATGACGGACAAGAATATCACAGACCAAATGAAATACGCCCCGGGGGATCCCGTCGGTCGATCCCCGTACGAGAGTCATCCCCTCTATCCGTTTCCCATCGGAATCATACGCGTCCCACAGTTCCATAGAAGTCCCTCCTGTGATCGCCGGGTGCATATCCGTTCCATTCCGATTATAGCCATTTGCGATACCCTTATCAAGAGCCGTTCCGCGTTCAGATGGCGTAAAGGAATCGACAGTTGAAATGAATGAGACTGGTCCAAGGTCTGGCTTTTCTGACCGGATCCGCCTACATTTTACATTTGCCGCACCCTTTCGTCAAATATCACGTATCTGTTCCCTGATTGCCAGAATCTTTCGCGCAGTGGCTCCGCCGATCGTTGCCTGCAGATTCTCCACATAAGTGTAAGCACGTCTTTGTTCCATCGTATAGCGCTTTCTCTGTGTCTCTTCAATCAAGCCGTCTGTTCCGGTGCCCTGAAGCCGGGAGAGTTCCATCTCCCTTCTGTATGTAACCAGGTCAACGATCTTTTCTCTGCCATAGTTACGTACATAGCACCTGAGTTTACACATCCGATCCGAACCCACTTCACTCCATCCCATCGGTCTCGAACTCATTCGTTCGGACAGCACATGGCTTACGTGTCCCTCCGCGCTGCATCCCAGCACGTGCTTGTCATGAAATGCCCGCTGAATGGATTCCCAGTTGTTTTCGAAGTAGCTCCGGCAGTCTTCTACCGCATTCTCGCCGCCATATCTGTTTCTTATGCGCGTCAGAAGCTTCTCCGCGGCCAAGAGTTTGTTCTTGTAGATATACTTGTAAAAACGCCCCTTTGCTTCGTTCTCAAGCTTCTTGTCACCCGTCAGACGGGCAACACGGTTGATGTATTTCATCAGATGGAACCGGTCTGCGACAAGAACGCTTTTGTATATGTGTTCCTCTCCTGCCTTGATCCAGGAAGCTCCGTCGCTGTTTATGTAGACACGTTTCAGGCACTCCTGATCATAATGGCGTTGAATGTATTTTTCCGCCTCCTCCCATAGATCTGCGTTCTGATCTCCCTGGTATAATCCGCCGATGTAAAACGGCCGTATAAGACGTCTGCGCCCCTCGCAGATATCTTCCTTGCCTTCAAACAGATACAGGAGCTTTCCGATCATGCAGCCGTCATTCCGGCCATTCTTTTGCCGGTGGATATGGTCCTCGTCTGCTTCGATGTACAGGTACCTTTTTTGGCGGACCTCATCTTCAGACGGCGGGTTCATTTCCGGGATTGTTTCTTCGACGGCATGAACCTTGTTCATCACAGTGACTTTTGTGATCTTTTGTTTTTTGCTGCTCAATGCGTCAGCTGCATGCTGGTAGGAATGCACTTCCGCTTCCTTCAACAGTTTTGCTTCCGCCAGGGTGGTGAATCGCTCGCGGTCCGGCAATCGCAACAGTCCCCCCAAAAGCCGTCGCTACTTCCCGGTCTTTCGTTCCCGGAACACGGTCTCTTGGAAAGAAACATCTCCCAGCGTAGAGATCAGGGTTCTTGTAACGCGCCTCTGTGCTGTGTAACGCGGTTCCCTAAGGCCGCTACTACGGATCATCTCATCGGCG
>JAEEGL017360128.1_pt1 | contig 44962 bp, 41 predicted proteins | sample 9134231 | NCBI WGS metagenome assembly JAEEGL01 (sample SAMN16246548, study PRJNA631951) | gut metagenome | biome: gut microbiome; feature: rumen; material: fiber-attached | host: Bos | place: Iran: Karaj | collected 2018-10 | reverse complement strand
TCGGCGCTATCCTTCTCGGCCGACCCTAACGCCACGGCTTACACCGTGGCCAAACACGGCATCGTGGGAATGACGCGCTCCTATGCCGCTGAGCTCGGAAAATACAATATAACATGCAACGCTATAGCACCGGGCTTCTTCGAAACGAAGCTGACCAGTGCGATCCGCGAGCTCAACCCCGCTCTGTATGAAAAGGTCTGTGACCGTGCTACGTTCTCCCCTGAAGGACGCGGCTGGGGCGACGCTTTTGACCTCATGGGCACGATCGTTTTTCTAAGCAGCCCTGCCTCCGACTACATAAACGGCGAAGTGATCGTCGTAGACGGCGGTTTCAAGGCTACCATGGCGTAAACGATCATACATATCATGCACAAATCAAACGGCCGGCCCTTCGGTGCTCTGAAGGGCCGGTCTTATATTTGGATATCATCGCGGAGCGTCAGAAGAGATAATCTATCTGCCCGAACATATCTCCGCCGTCGGTGACAGGCCCGCGCAGGGGCGGTGTGCCGGACTCCGGCGGATTCGTCATCGAGGTGGCGACGCGGGCGGCATCTCCGCCGGGGACATACAGCCACAGTTCCGTGTAAGTATTATACGCGCCTGTAGCCGGCGTACTCGTGCCGACATAAACGTAATCGGAGCGCGACTGGTACCAGACGTGCCGCAGCAGCAGGCAGTCCGCTTTTCGCCAGTCGAGGGTGCGGCGCGCCGCGGGCAGCAGATTATATAGGTCGTACATTATGAGTCCGTTCTCGTCGATCGGTATGATGAGGCCGGTGCCGGACAGGATCTCAGAGGCCGACGCTCCCGTCTCCTCGATCGTCTCCGGCAGGAGCCCGGTCGTACCTTCAGTGAGCGGCGTCAGCGTGAACGCGTATTCGCCGACCGTCTCCACTCCGTTGGGGATCTCGAAGTCTTTCAGCGACGTGCAGCCGTAAAAAGCGTTGCGTCCGATGCTCGTCACCGAACCGGGTATCCTGACGCTCTCAAGAGCCGAGCAGCTCTCGAACATGAACGCGCCGATCTCGTCGAGACCGTCAGGAAGCGCGATCTCCTTAAGGGCTGAGCAGTTTCGAAAAACACTGATGTCAAGCTGTGTCAGGCACGATGGTAGCTCGATGCTTTCAAGTCCTGTGCACTCGTCGAAGACAGCCTGCCCCAGTGATGTGACGCCCGGCATGGTAATGTTTCTGAGGTTTTCACAGTCCCAGAAAGCGCACTCGCCGATGTTCTTCACGCTCGCTGCGAGTTCCGCAATCACGAGGTCGTGGCTGTCGTCAAAGGCATATTCGGGAACGGTGGTGACTCCCTCCTCGACGAATACAGCTCGGACAGGAGTATCGTAAACGGTCTCCCACGGTGCCAGTTTGTACCAGAGAGTGTTCTCCAGATCTGTCCCCGTCTCCGACTGAGATTCCTCCAGAAGCGTGTCCTCCCAGTTGTTGCCCATCAGTTCCTCTAACATTCCCGCGTCCATGCCCTCTTCTTCAACGAGGGAATTCCAGAACTCTGCGAATTCCTCGTTTTCCATAAGCTGCTCGAACGAGGTCGCCGAAGACCCGTCTTCTGACGTCTCCGCGTCCCAAAGGGGTTCCATTGGACCGGTTCCGCTTATCACGAGCGTACCGTTTCGAAAGAGCTTCCAGCTGACCGTGCCGGCGCTCCCCTCGCCTACAGGTTCGCCCACCGGCCCGAACTCAGGATCCGGTTCCGGTTCTGGTTCCGGGATATCAGGGGCTTCCGGCGTCTCAGCCGTGTCCGCGGCAGAGGCTGTCTCTGTATTCACGGAAGACTCCGCCGGTGTTTCCGCCGTGCAGGCTGCAGCGGCGAAAAGCAGCATCGCCGACAGCGTCAGTGCCAGTATCTTCTTGCCGTTCATGCTTTTCCTCCTCAGGATAGCGAGCCTCTCACACCAGCTCGCTCAGGTCGGATAGAATCCTGACGCATCGGTAAGGCGCAAACTCCTCAGCGCGCGTCATGCCGGTCGTCACGGGAGCGAAGTCCACTCCGGCATTTTCAGCCGTACGGGCGTCGACCACACTGTCCCCTATATACAGGACGTCGTTCTTTGCCACTTTCATAACGTCCAGCGCTTTCAGGATGCCCTGGGGGTCCGGCTTCGCAGCAGTCACGTCCTCTCCTCCGATGATTACGGAAAAAAGGTCCAGAATACCGTATTCTTCAAGGGTTATGCTGAGCCGGAAACGGTATTTTATCGATATCACTCCGAGGAGCGCGCCGCGGTCATGCAGCGTTCGGATCGTGGGCGGGACGGTCGGATAGAGCTTTGTCATCTTCGCCATTATCTCGTTCGCCCGGTCCACATATTCGACGCGGTAACGCTCAAGCACCTCAGGGTCATGCTCGCCGAGCAGCATCTCAAATCCCTCTGCCAGCGTATATCCTATCGTGCGGCGTATGTCGTCATCCGGCGGTATCTGAAATCCGTGCAGATCGAAAACATGCTTGTAGCACGAAACTATCGCTTCTTCCGAATCAGCCAGGGTGTAGTCAAAATCGAACAGATAAAGTTTGTAATCCATATCCTTTCCTTTACCGGGCGCGCTCATTCACGCCCCTTGGGCCGGCCGCCCGCAGTCACTCCCCATGAGGGACGCAACGCTAGGAGCTCGTCGATCTGCACTTCCGACAGCGGCCGGTCGATACCGAGCGCTCGCATGTTCATGTATATACCCGCGTTATACTCTACGCTCTCCATCCTGTAGAGCGCATGTATCGCGTCGGGGCCCCAGGTAACCGCCCCGTGATGCTCCAGCAGGAGCGCGTTATAGTCGCGGCAGTACGGCGCGACACTTTCCGCGAGCGCCTCCGAGCCCGGAAGTGCAAACGGAACGACAGGCACGACGCCGAGAAGCACGACCGCTTCCTGTATATACGCGCGGTCGATTGGTATACCGGCGGCGGCAAGCGTCGTCGCCTTCGGCGGATGGGCATGGACCACCGCGCCGATCTCCGGAAGTTCGCGGTAGAGCCTGAGGTGCATCTTTATCTCCGAAGAAGGTTTTAGTTTACCCGAAACGACTTTTCCTTCGAGGTCCAGTTTCACGAGCATGGCCTCCGTCATAAATCCCTTCGATACACCGGACGGAGTAGCAAGTATGCAGCCGTCCGCAGTGAGGACGCTGATATTTCCGTCGTTAGCTGCGACGAAACCTTTTTCGTAGAGCCTTCTGCCGACCTCGACTATCGTCTCGGCCGCCTCTCTGTTTGACGGATATCTCCTGTCGCCCATAATCTCCGCCTTTCCCGCGGTCTCTGCCGCGTACAAGTCGTTTCCTGTATTCATTATATCAGCGTGAGCGGCGCGAGTCCATATTGAATCAGGCTTCTTCCGGTGGTAAGATAGAACACAGCCGTCTGTCAGACGGCAGGAATGAGCAAACGGAGATCTACAGTATGGATGAAGTGATATGCAATGCATGCCCGCGCCGGTGCGGCGCTGTCCGTTTGGAAACATCCGGCGAAGGCGTCTGCGGTATGGGCATGCTCCCGAGGCTCGCCCGCGCCGCTGTCCACATGTGGGAGGAACCGTGCATAAGCGGAGAACGCGGCTCAGGGGCCGTCTTCTTCAGCGGCTGTCCTCTGAAATGCGTATTCTGCCAGAACCGCCGGATAAGCGCCGGAGGATTCGGGAAGACCGTCTCCGCCGCCCGTCTGCGGGAGGTGTTCCTCGAACTCGTCTCCACAGGCGTCCACAACATCAATCTCGTCAATCCCACGCATTATATAGACAGTGTTATCGAGGCTTGCTCCGGCGGTCTGCCGGTACCAGTCGTATGGAACTCCGGCGGATACGAGACAGTCGATTCGCTACGCAGGCTAAAGGGTGTCGTCGATATATATCTGCCGGATATGAAGTACGCGCTCAACGCCCCTGCCGCCAGATACTCCGCAGCTGCGGACTATCCGGAAACGGCAAAGGCAGCCATACTGGAGATGTTTCGGCAGACCGGCCCTTACGTAATCGGAGATGACGGCATGCTGCGCAGCGGAGTCGTCATAAGGCACCTGATCCTCCCGGGCAACCTTGACAATACCCGTGCCGTCATAGACTGGATCGCCTCTGAATTCGGCCCCGGCGACGTGCTCTTCAGCCTCATGAGCCAGTACACTCCATGCGGCGATCTGACGGACTTTCCGGAACTGACGCGTCGCATCACGTCCGAAGAATATGAAGAGGCGACAGCTTATCTCGACGCCTCGGGCATCGAGGACGGCTTTTATCAGGAACTCTCCTCCGCTGAAGAGGAATACATCCCGGATTTCGATCTTACCGGCGTCTGATAGTGCCTTTTCCGATTTTTTTGTCGGTATCGCGAACTTTTTTGATTTTTCTGTTGACAATATCGGCTTCCGCTGATATCATACCAAAGCAAACAAAGCAGAACGGCACTCCGTCCTCACCCGGCCGCAATGGCGCGCCGCGGTCAACATCGTCTCGTCACCGGTTCCTGCCGGCGGCGCAGCTTTCGTACGGGTGTGCTGTTCGCATCCGTATTTTTTTATGTGTTCCGAAAACGGAGGTGCTTTCACATCATCAATCCTACTCACGAGATCAACGAAGAGATCATCGACAGCGAGGTCAGACTCATAGCAGAGGACGGCACTCAGCTCGGCATCATGTCCGCCAAGGAAGCGCTGGACATCGCGATCCAGCAGGAACTCGACCTTGTAAAGATCGCCCCGAACTCGAATCCGCCTGTCTGCAGGATCATGGACTACGGAAAGTACAAGTTCGAGCAGACCAAGCGCGAGAAGGATGCAAAGCGAAACCAGCGCATCATCGAGGTCAAAGAGATCCGTATGTCTCCCAGTATCGGTCTCAACGACTTCAACGTTAAGCTCAAGAACGCACAGAAATTCCTCAAAGACGGCGACCGGGTCAAGGTCACCGTGCGTTTCCGCGGCAGAGAGATGGCCCACACAAATATCGGCGAAGAGCTTCTTACGAAGTTCGCCGATGAGTGCGCGGAACTCGCGACCGTTGACAAAAACGCAAAGCTGGAAGGCCGGTTCATGACAATGTTCCTGTCTCCAAAAGCTCCTAAATAACAAAACGGGACAAACAACAAACTGGAAGGAGAAAACACCCATGCCTAAGATCAAGACGCACAGCGGGGCAAAAAAGAGATTCAATCTCACCAAGACCGGTAAAGTAAAGCGTGCCCACGCTTTCAAAAGCCACATCCTCAACAAGAAGACTACAAAGCGCAAAAGAGGCCTCCGGAAGGGCGCCTACGCTGACGTTACGAATGAAGCGGCTATCAAGCGCATGATTCTGTATAAATAAGGAGGACTACTGACATGGCCAGAATTAAAGGCGCGATGATGACGCGTAAAAGAAGAAATAAAATACTGAAGCTCGCGAAGGGCTACTGGGGATCCAAGTCCACCCACTTCAAAATGGCTAACCAGGCTGTCATGAAGTCCCTGAAGTACGCCTACATCGGACGCAAGCTCAAGAAGAGAGATTACCGCCAGCTCTGGATCACCAGGATCAGCGCGGGCTGCAAGGCGAACGGAATGAACTATTCCCGCTTCATGCACGGCCTCAAGCTCTCCGGCATCGAGATGAACCGCAAGATGCTCTCCGAGATGGCTATCCACGATCCCGCCGCTTTCACGGCTCTCTGCGACACCGCAAAGTCCGCGATCAGCGCGTGACCTGATATACTGGATACTTAGGGCTGCCGACGGCGGCCCGGAAACGATAAAAAGATGGTTTCATCGGGCAGGACCCCGCGCCAATGCGCGGGGTCCTGCCTTTTCTCTTATCCGGGTTGGAAAACAAAACCGAAAAAACGCAGATTTTTCTTTGCTGATCGCGGATACTGTTGTATAGTAGTAGCATCTGTTGGGAGTTGATCCGTATGAAGTCCGAAAAGAATAACCGCGCTGTGTTCCTGCGCGGCATGCGCGACGGCCTGCCCATAGGGCTTGGCTACCTCGCGGTATCGTTCTCGCTCGGCATCGCCGCGAGGAATATCGGCATGACGGCTCTCCAGGGCTTTATCATGAGCTGGTTCGGCGTTGCGTCTGCGGGCGAGTATGCTGCGATGACGGTGATCGGCGCCGCCGCCCCTTACATCGAGATGGTTCTGGTCTCGCTCATTGCAAACGCACGCTATCTGCTGATGAGTTTTGCTCTCAGTCAGCGCCTGGATCCGAAGCTTTCTGTCCTCCACAGGCTGCTCATCGGATACGCGGTGACTGACGAACTGTTCGGCATCGCCGTGGCGCAGCAGAAGCCGCTAGAACCCGCGTACTCCTATGGCTCCTACACTGTCGCCATACCGATGTGGGCGATCGGTACCGCTCTCGGTGTGGTCGCTGGCAATATACTGCCCCAAAGCATCGTCAGCGCGCTCAGCGTGGCCCTGTTCGGAATGTTCATAGCGGTCATCATACCGCCGGCAAAACAGAACAGGGTCGTGCTCCTGTTCGTCACGCTGAGCTTCGCCGCCAGCTACGCCGCCTCCCGCCTGCCACTTATATCGTCGCTCTCCGGCAGCGCACGCGTCATCATACTGACACTTGTCCTCGGCGCTGCGGCCGCGGTCTTCTTCCCCGTCAAGCCTGATGAAACGGAGGAAGCGGACACATGAAACATAACGTATATATCTATATCCTCATCATGTTCGCGGTAATCTATGCTATCCGCGTCCTTCCGCTCACCCTCGTCCGTAAGCAGATCAAAAACAGCTTCCTGCGTTCGTTCCTCTATTACGTTCCGTACATAACGCTCGCCGTGATGACTTTCCCCGCAATCATCGAAGCGACGCAGTCACCGATCGCCGGTGCAGTGGCGCTCGTCGTCGGCATAGTGCTCGCGTGGTGCGGAGCAGGCCTGTTTCCCGTCGCTCTCGCCTGTTGCGCCACGGTGTTCATCCTTGAACTGTTTCTTTAAACGATCAGTGTGTATGATAAAGGCTTCCGCGTCAGGCGGAAGCCTTTTTTCACCGTTTTATACATACTTTCAGTCATCGGCCAGCTTTTCAGCGAGCTTCAGGAGCCTTTTTCGGGTATTGTCCTTTGGGAACGCGAGAACATGCTCAAAAAGCTGCTGCAGTATATCTCCCATATGAACGCCCTGAGGTATGCCGAGCTCCTTTCTCAGATCGTTGCCTGATACGGCAAGATCCGATCTCCGGATGCATTCCCCGCTCCCGGATATCTCATTCAGGGTCTTGACACGGCAGCCTCCGTGCAGCGCGTCAGCGACGGCGGCAGCACTGAAAGCGGTATCGCGCCATTCTGCGGCAAGTATCCGCTTGAGCTCCATACGCTCCTCGGGCATCCCGTTAACAGCTATCCCGCAGCCCTTAGCCGCAGCGGATACCGTCCGGGCATCAAGACGGAACTGACGCAGGAAATCTGCTGCGCAGGATATAACGTTCTCCTCTGTAAGCACTGCGCACAGCCCGCACCAGCGTGCCTGTCTGCTGCGCGGCAGATCACCCAGTGCTGCGAGGAGTTTTTCTGCGGTCTCGGGTATCTCCGCAGTCCCGCAGAACGGTTCGTAAAGCCGCGCTTCCAATGCAGTGTAAAGCTTTTCCGGCCGCTGCGACATGATCGTCTTCTCCGTCTCGTCTCGCACGCGTTCAGCGCTGAGAGCGGATACGAGATGCGCGCAGCGGCGCAGCGCATCCATCGTTTCTCTCTCGATCCCGAACCCGAGCTGCGCGGAAAATCGGACAGCGCGCAGCATCCTCAGCGCATCTTCCGTGAACCGTCTCTCCGGGGAACCCACGCACCTGATCAGTCTGTCGGCGATATCCTTACGTCCCCCGAAAGGATCCAGAATCTCCCCGCGCAGATCTACGGCCATCGCGTTCATAGTGAAGTCCCGGCGTTCAAGATCTGTCCTGATATCGCTCACGAATACGACACCTTCAGGGTGCCGCGAATCGGTATACTCGCCGTCCGTGCGGTAAGTCGTCACCTCGATCTGACGGCCGCCCGTCAGCACGGTCACCGTCCCGAACCTTTCGCCGGTGAGCACCGTATGCGGGAACAACTTTTCGGTCTCCCCGGCAGGAGCCGAGGTCGTTATATCCCAGTCGTGCACACGCCGGCCGAGCATAGCGTCCCTCACACAGCCGCCGACTACATACGCCTCGTATCCGTTCTGCTCGATCTTCTCAAGCGTGCGCACCACATATCCCGGCATCTTCATCAACGGTCTGCGGTCAGCTGCTGGCATCTGTTGTTCCCTCCTCTCACGTTCTTCCGGGACAAATTGCTATTGTAATTGCCTTCAGCCGGTATTATAATGTCTTATCAGTTAAAAGACAATAAAATGTACGGAGTGTACCATGAATATATCCGATCTTGACAAATATATGTCCGACCGTGCGAACTGCCACCTCGTAGGTATCGGCGGCGTGTCTATGGCCCCTCTTGCCGAGGTGCTCCACGGCATGGGGCTCACTATAACCGGTTCGGACGTCAACGAGTCCCCGATGATCGAACATCTCCGCTCTCTTGGCATAAAAGTAAGCATCGGCCACCGTCCCGAGAATATCGAAGGGGCAAAGTTCGTTATACGCACGGCAGCTGCACGAGACGACAATGTGGAGATAGCTGCGGCGCGCGAAGCAGGCATACCGATCTTTGAACGGGCGCAGGCTTGGGGCTATATCATGCGCTCCTACACGAACGCGATCTGTATCGCCGGAACGCATGGCAAAACGACTACGACCTCCATGGTGACCCACATCTTCATGCAGGCGCAGCGGGATCCGACCGTCATGATAGGCGGAACTCTTCCACTTATCAAGGCAGGACACCGGATCGGCAGCGGAAACACTATCATAATGGAATCCTGCGAGTACTATAACTCGTTCCACAGTTTCTCGCCCACGATCGCCGTCATCCTGAATATAGACAATGATCATCTGGATTTCTTCAAGACTCTTGACGCAGTCAAGGAGTCCTTCCGCAAATTCGCGTCTCTTGTACCGGAAAGCGGTCATATCGTATGCTGCGGCGACGACAAAAACACGATGGACGCTCTGACTCCCCTCGGCCGCGGCCTGTGCACGTTCGGTCTCGGTGACAGCTGCTACATCCGGGCTGTGGATATCGTTCGCGACGGACACGGTTCATCCTTCGACGTCCTGTGCGGGGGCGTAAAATACGCGCATATCGATCTCGTCGTTCCCGGCATGCACAATGTCAAAAACGCGCTGGCGGCCTGCGCCACCGCTTTTCTGCTGGGCATCCCCGCCCAGTATGCCGAGGAAGGCCTGCGCTCCTTTACAGGAGCCGGCCGCCGTTTCGAATTCAAGGGCACGCTGAACGGAGCCAGAATATATGATGACTACGCCCATCATCCGGGCGAACTGCACGCCCTTATCGATACCGCATGTTCGCTGGGCTACAAGCGCGTCATCCTCGCGTTCCAGCCCCATACCTACTCGCGTACGAAAAACCTCTTTGAAGACTTTGTGAAAGAGCTATCCCGTCCCGACCTCGTACTTCTGGCAGAGATATACGCTGCGCGTGAAAAGGACGTTTTCGGCGTCTCCTCAAAGGACCTCGCTGCGCATATCCCGGGATCTGAGTTCTACTCCTCGTTCGAGGAAATGGAGGCCCGTATCAGAGAACTCGCCTCTCCGGGCGATCTCATCATAACGGTTGGCGCGGGAGACATTTACAAGGTCGGTGAGGCTGTCGCGGAAAAGCCCGCCGGCTGAACCTATCCCGCAGGATAAATCAAACGGCCCCGATCGTTTCCGATCGGGGCCTTATTGTATCATGTGTCATCGTTCTTTTTGTATTTTGGATGGGATATGAATCCGCATACCGGACACTTGTAGCTGCCGTTTCTCGTTCTCGCAGCCTGAAGTATCCTGTGCTCTTTTGAGCCGCAGTTCGGGCATACATAGGGCTTCGTGAAGAGCACTGCAGAGAAAGATACTGCAAATGCCGCCAGCCCTATAACAAGGAACGTTATACCCAGCGTGGGGTACTCTTCAAGTCTGAGATAACCGATGATCGCAAGGAGCGCGCCGCACAGAGCAGTCGAACCGAATGTATTGAATCTGCGCTCACTCATCGCCCTTTTCCTCCGAACTGGCCGGGATCTGTTCAGCGGCTGCCTGAGCAGCGGCACGTTCCGTAAGGATCCCGATTACAGTCACATATTTGCGGCCGGAGCGGCTCTTGACTGAGTAGACCTCGTAATTCGCACCGCGTGATGAGAACACGATCGTCTCTCGCCCGTGAAGCGCCATCTGTGAGATATCCGAGAGTTTAACGCTGAATTCTCCTATCTCGAGCCTGTCGGGATGCAGCGTCATCGTTCCCTCCGCAATCACCTTCGAAGTGTGGTCACCGTCTATCTCCAGCAAAGTCTGATCTTCGTCCGTGAATATGGGATCGCTGCTGAAATCCATCTCGCGCAGTTTCTGCTCCTGCCAGACATCCCACTCGTATACCGTGCTGAAGGTCACATCATTGTTACCGTTCTCGAAGAAACCGTAAGGATTGTAGATAACACTCAGCCCGCAGTCGCTGCAGTAGAACCGCGTGTCGTAGCTGTGCATCGTACACAGCCCGCCGCACTTGGGACACACGTACAGAGCCGTTTCGAGCCGGCTCGCGATGACATGGCCCTTGTACGGGATCATCTCGCCGCGCTGAGTCTCGAACGCGTCCTCATACAGGTCACGCTCGATAGCGGACATCAGTTCCTCCTCGGACATTCCGGCGATCTGTTCGGCCGTATATACGTTCTCGACGCGGCCGTGCATCCTGCCCTTACGGTTCGAAAGGCACCACCGGGGACTGGTGAGATATCCTCCCGTCATCTTGAACGTTACCAATGCCGTCTTCGATGCCTTAACTATCTTTGCGGTCGTCGGGTGCAGCGGTCCGGTAACGCCGTTCCATGACCGGTTCCCCTCGGGGAAGATGCATACGTTGTTTCCGCGCTTCAGCGTCCTGAGTATGGACATGGCCGCCGCGCCGTCCGTTGACCCCTTGGTGCGGGCTATGGGCGCCATGAGCCAGTACAGCAGTTTGGATATCCATCCGCGGCGGAAGATATGTTCGCTCGCGACGTAATACATCTGTTTCTTAAACGCGCTGCCCACCAGCACCGGATCCCAGTCCGTGTTGTGATTCGACAGTACGATGTAGGGCCTCGGTACGTCCGGTGCGGTCTCCATGGTATAATTGAATTTGAGTTTCAGAAGCAGTATTACAGGCCAGCGGACAAGCCTCCATATAAACCTGTGTCTTCCCTGTCCCTTTTCACGTTTTGCGGCCATCGTGACAAACCTCCAGTCTGCGTGCGCCGCGCTGTTTATTCGAGTCCGTAGAATCTGGCAAAATTGTTGAAGAGAACATTCTCCATAGTCTGCTCGTCCAGGCCGAGCATTTCCAGCGTCTTGAGTTCGAACGCATGATCCCACATCGGGAAATCGCAACCGAAGAAGATGTGCGTGTTGTCAAATGTCTTGAATCCCAACTTCATAGGCTCCAGACCGCCGAAACCGTAAGTGCTGCTCGTATCGTAGTACACGTTCGGCAGATCTCTCATGCAGCCTCTGGCTATATCCCAGGACATCCACCCACCGAAATGTGCGGCGATGACGCGCATCTTCGGGAAATTCTTCGCGACTCTGGCCACGCGCTCAGGATGCGAGAAATCGTACCTGGGATCGCCGCTGTGAGTTATGACGAACATGTCCTTCGACTGAAGCTTTTCATACATGGGAAACAGCTTCTCGTCATCTATCCTGAATTTCTGGAAATCAGGATGGAACTTGACTCCCTTGAGCCCCGCGGCAAACATCCTGTCGATCTCTTTTTCATAATCCTCGAAATCTATATGGAGCGTACCTGCGCCGACGAATTCAGGATGTTCCCTGCACTGACGGATTATAAATCCGTTGATGCTTTCGACCTGATGCGGAGTCGTTGCCGTGGAGAACACCAGGAAATCGGTCACTCCCGCATTCCTGCCGGACTCCAGAAGCTCCTCCGGAGAACCGTTGTGCAGCATCTTCGGTCTGTCGTAAAAATCTCCTATCGCCTGAGTGGCCTTGTGTTCTATCTTCGGAGGATAGATATGTGCGTGTACGTCGATGATTCTCATTGCGCTCTCCCTGTTAACATAAGTTTGCTAAATCTGTTATTATGTATATGGATTGTCGATTTTCATAACGCAGAAGTAATTCTCCCAGCGTCCGCTTACCAAGCGCTGTATCTCGGCTGAGAGTTCCTCGTCACTCATACGCAGATCAAAGGGCTTTACTACGTCGAATATGATGTTCGTATGTGTCGGGCCTGACACCATCCGGAAATCGTGTATCGTCATCCGGCTGTCTATGGTGGCTACAAGCTCCGCTACTGAAGCCCGTGTCTCTGATACGGCTTCGTTATCCGACTGGATGGGATCCATATGTATCACGGCTTCACAGCCGAGCTCATTTGCCAGATCATTCTCTATGTGGTCTATGGCATCATGCATCTCCAGAAGGTCGCCGTTGCACGGCACCTCGGCGTGCAGTGAGATAATTAGCCTTCCGGGGCCGTAGTCATGCACGACAAGATCATGCATGCCCAGAACACAGTCATGAGAGCAGACGATCTCCTCAATCCTGTCTACCATTTCCTGTGACGGCGGCGATCCGAGAAGCGTACCGACCGTCTCTCTGACCGTAAGGAAACCGGCACGGAGAATGAACAGAGCGACCAGAAGACCGCACCAGCCGTCTATATTTACCCCGGTGAAACGCATCAGAAGAGCGGCTGCCAGAACTACCGTCGTAGAGACTGCGTCGCTGATGCTGTCCGTCGCCGTGGCGCACATCGACTGGGAATCCAAGAGTTTTCCGTACTTCCGGTTATAGAAGTACATGTACAGTTTGACGATTATCGACACTGCAAGTATGAGCATCGGAAGGAGCGAAGCGTCGACCGGCTGAGGATCGATTATCTTGCCGACCGATGTCTTCAGCAGCTCGAATCCCATGAACATTATGAGCACAGCTACAAGCATCGCCGAGACATACTCTATCCGTCCGTGTCCGAACGGGTGTTCAGCGTCGGCCCGTTTTCCGGCGAACTTGAAGCCGAAAAGCGTTATGAGCGATGACCCGGCGTCAGAAAGGTTGTTGAAGGCATCTGCCGTGATCGCCACTGAACCGCTGACGGTGCCTGCAAAGAACTTCCCCGCGAAAAGCAGGATATTGAGCGCTATCCCCACGACCCCGCTCAGCATGCCGTATGACCGGCGCACGTCCATATTACCCGTATCCGAGCTGTTTTTAATAAAGAGTCTGGCAAGCAAAGCGAACATTCAGATCACTCCGTGAACTCTGCTAATTAAATTATTATATCAAATGAATATCAGTATTACAACTGCAAGCATTTGGATCCGGGCCGGGATACGGAAAGGCGCCCTCACCGGAGGTGAGAGCGCCAGTGTCATCTTTATCATGTATTCGTTACTTCCCGTCAGGAGAGTCCTCGGTATCCTCCGGCGAATCGACCGGCGGGCCGTCCGGTTCGGAAAGGTCGGAAAGATCGGGCGGCGTCTCCGTCCACCCGTCGGTATCGCGTGTGCGGAAAAGGTTTATGACTCCGTTTTCGTTTAGACTCAGTATGACTGCGGTCGTCACCGGAACGCCGAAGAGCCCGATACCGCCGAACAGATGGGCGCCGACGAACATACATGCAAGTGTCAGCAACGGATGCATGCCGACGTGTTTGCCGACGACACGGGGTTCGAGGAACTGGCGCACGACGATGACAATCACGTAAAGGATGCCGAGTCCTATACCGCGCATGATATGGCCCTGTATCAGCGTTATGATCGTCCACGGCAGAAGGATCATGCCGGAGCCAACGATCGGGAAGATATCGAAGATGGCGATAAGCACAGCCACAAGGAACGCGTTCTTGATACCTATGATCAGGAGGCCGATCGCGATCTCTGCAAAGGTTATCAGCATTATGATGCCGTATGCTTTCAGATACTTCCAGATGATCTTTCTGAGGTTCGAACTGCTCTCCATGATGACCTTGGTAGTGCGGTCCGGCATGAGGAGTTTGCCTGCCTCTTTGATCTTTTCATAGTCGAGCGTGATGAAGATAGAGGCAATTACGCATATGACACAGGAGAGCAGGAAGTTCGGAAGCCCAGTTACGATGTTCTTGACACCGTTTACAGTCCAGTTCGAGAATCCGACGGCGACGTTGCCGAGAGAATCGATAAGCCTGTCTGATATGCGCTCGAGTATCGCGACGGTCTCCGGATTCAGCCTTCCCATCTGATCTGCTATCCGTTCGGAAAAATCCGTCAGCGCAGGTTCTATAGTTTCTGTATAAATGGACGGGATAGCAGAGAACAGATCCGTTCCCAGCCCCGCGAGACGTATGACTATGACCGCTATAATGCCCGCTATTATGACGAAACATACCAGCGTGCATATAAGCGCGACGATTTTCAGTTTGATATGTGTCTTTCTCGAGATAATACGTGCCAGCGGCCTCGTGAAAATTGCGATCAGCGCTGCTATAAAGAACGGCATCAGGAAAGGCAGAAGATACTTGAAGATGACGTAGATCAGAGCAACGATAGCGGCCCAGAACAGTATATTTATGAGAAAGCGTTTCCTTCTTTCCAGCATATCGCACCACCGTATTTCTGGATATTTTTAAGATATCACACTGGCTCGCGGGCAGTCAACGCGAATATGAAAAAATATACGGGTCTTCGGAGTCCATACAAGCCATTTCCGTCTTTTCCAAGACCGGGCGGCCGCTTGACAATCCCGCCGCCGGTATATATCATCTAACAGACGGCGCCGTGTATCCTGTGCCGTTAAGAACGAAACCCATGAGGTGAAATCATAATGAAAAAGACTTCCCATGCATCCTGTGCAAGCTGCCCCTTCCGCGAACCCGAGCGCATCTGCCGCGCCGAGAACGGCCGCGCCCCCAAGGAGGGCTGCAGCACCGTACTCTATCCCGAGCTGAATGCAAAGGCATGCGCCGAGATGGAGAAGGACGAAGCGCTCATGCATTTCGCGAGGGAGGCCTCCCTGCAGGAAGCTGCGTGCTACGGCGTCTCCCCCTATGACCCGAAAAAACGCCAGCCTCTCAAACCGCGCATAATGGAGATCATCGAATTCGCGCAGCGTATGGGCTACCACCGCCTTGGTCTTGCATTCTGTCTCGCTCTCTGGTCAGAGGCCAAAGCCCTTACCGAGATATTGGAGAGCCACGGATTCGAGGTCGTCTCTGTATGCTGCAAAGTCGGGCGCGTAGACAAGAGCTTCATGGGTCTTTCCGACGAAGAGAAAATCTTCCCCGGCATGGAGCCCATGTGCAACCCCATAACGCAGGCGCTCATATTAAACGAGGAAAAGTGTGACTTCAACCTTATGCTCGGTCTCTGCGTCGGGCACGACTCACTGTTCCTTAAATATATCGAAGGGCCTGTAACCGTCGTAGCAGTTAAGGACAGGCTTCTCGGCCACGCTCCTCTCAATGCGCTCTATTCATTCTATTACAAGTTCCTGAAAAAGTGACCATATGGGTTTACATAACTATACTATGACCGGCGTGCATTCAGCACGCCGGTCTTTCATTATCCTGTCAGTTCGCGTCCGTCGGGGCGTTCACGATGCCGACGAAGAGCGGCAGTCCGTCCGCACCCGTTATCACGAACACGAACGGCCGGTCGACGATGAAGTCCACAGTTTCACTCGGCGGCTCAGCGGCGCCGGCTTTCATCATTATAACCGTATACGCTGCTGCTGTGCAGCCTTTCTCGTCGATGGTCACTCTGGCTGCATGCTCAGCACTTGAGACATAGATCTCGTCCTCATCTGTCGTCATGGGCGTAAAATCTGATATCGTGTAATCGAACACATCGCGCACGCCCAGCGTTTCAAGGCCCGGTATCAGATCGATATCCGAGGACACGTCGAACTTCGGCACCGCGAGGTTGACCATCAGGTGTTTTCTGTTATTCCATGAGTATTTGTCCTTCATGAGCAGGAACTCCATGGCTTCTTCATCTGTTATCAATTCCTCCGGTGAAACGCCTTCGTCCGGGAGCAAGAACCACATGGCGCCTCCACTTTCCAGATACTTTCCGACCGCAGTGAAACTCTCTCCCCAGTAGTAGTCTTCAGCCGCTTCCCGGTGCATGAAATCGGTTTTTACCGTACCGTCAGGCGTCTCAAACAGGCCGGTTTCTGTGTTCTGCTCGCCGAATTCTTCAGACCACGGCGCCTTGAAGTATATCGTCGTCGCCAGAGCCATTATGGTCCTCGGGTTCATTTCCAGCCCAGATGCCTGCTTCTCCAGCAGACCGCCGGTCTGTTCGTTTATCCAGTCCTGAAGCATTTTGTCATACTCGGCTGAACCCATCTCCCCGCTGAAAGCAGAGGCGCGGTAGTTCTCCGCAAGCGTATCCATCGTGGACTGTATGAAGTTAATCTTCTCGTTCATCCACAGGGAACTTGCAAGAACGCTGGTGACGAGTCCATCGTCACGGTAATTCGCGTTCCAGAGCGCGCGCGCCTGTTCCCGCACGGATTCGATGCTGTCCGCGCCGAGAAGGTCGAGCAGCTGTGCGCGGCTCTGACCGTCCGTGACCTCAGAGAGCATGGCGAGCGCCATGTAGACGTTGAGCGGCGAGTATACGCGGTTGCTGTTTTTGACGTCTTTGAGGAACTCGCGGATGCTGCTCCCGAAAAAGCCGTCCAGCCCGTCAGCGTAACCTTCCGGCTGTTCGCGTTGCGCGCGTATCGACGCAGACCACGCCTTATATGCTTCATTGAACGAATCTTTAATCTCGCCGTTCGGTTTTATGTATTCGCTCACGTCCGGATACGGCGCCATCTCAGGATAAGACGCAACTGCGACCGCACGGGCGTGCCCCGTACCGGGCGTAATACTACCCTCATCATTTGATGGCTTTCCGTTATCCGTGGGCGTTATACCGCAGGCGGCCAGAGAAATGCAGAAACAGATTGCAAGCACAAGTGCGGTCAGCCGTTTCCCGGTAAAAAACCTTTTCATTCTTTTCATCTCCTTCAAAAGGTGCTGTATATATGACGGTCAGATGCCGGATATGTTCCTTCCCGTGTCATGCCATGACTGTATCAGTGCGGGGAATAATAACGTAAGAAAAAGCGGCGGAGCCTGATCTCTCACGCTCCGCCTTATCGATTAAATGATTATAGTCCGTTATCTTCCTGAAGTGGCAAGGTGCCGAAAACACGGTAGACTAAACCGACGGCAGGGGCACGCAGGCAGTAGTCATTCGGGCTGAACGTAGTTTCCTCAGTCCCTTTATTCTCAGCGCCCGCAGGACCGCATCATAGGAGTAATCATCTATATTCATGTTATCTCCTCCTAATTCCAGTGCCGCTGGTCCCAAAGAATCGTTGTCGTGTAACACAAACACGTTGGAAATCAGTTGTTTGCCACTCGAGTCTCAGCCGTCATTCTCCCAATAGACAGTGCCGAATACCTCTCTTACCTGCTCCGCCATGTAATCCAGTTTTGCACGCATATGCGGATACTGCCGAAGAGCCTCGGCAGACTCTGACGGTGTATCTCCCAATGTCTTATTGTAAAGGGTTTCTATAAGCGTGGCACGGTCCTCTTTGTCACTCACCAGTGAATACGATCTGTAAAAATACGGATCATCGCTGTAACTCTGCAGGATATACCTGCTCCACTTATCGCTGTCCTCCTCAAACGTGCTCAGATCGTAAACGTACTCTTCAAAATCAGGCGGATTGTATTCCTCCGACCAGGTATATGAGTCGAACGCACCCGCATAATAGTTCCAGATGCGCTGCTCAACTGCATGCCATATCTCATGGGGAATGATCGCTTCCGCCGTGCTGCTCATCATTGAATCCGCCACGATATAATAAGTGGAGTATATCTGATAGGTGAACCCCCCGAGTGGGAAATCGGGATGGTAAATATCTTTCGGGTACATGACCAAAAGAATCGTTAATCCGCCTTCCCCTTCGTCGTCATAGAAAGTGTCAAAGAAGCCTTCGGGATAGAGCGAGAGGTTTTCGCGTAGGTTTTTGAGCATACCGTAAACTGTCACGGACACGTCCAGACTTCCTTCATCCGTCGATGTGAATTCATGCGTACCGAACTGCTGAACATCCAGACACTCGTCTCCTATCAGAACGGTAACGTTGAAGTCTTCTTTTATGCTGTCAGCCAGGCTGCGCAGGATCTTTCTGTTCTCTTCACGCTGTCTTATGTTAGACTCTTCGCTGTCCGGAACCTCCTTTTTTACTTCGGTGAATTCAAGTCCTGAAGGGTCTGCATCGTAAAGCCTGATATAACCCATCCCGTTCGGTCCCTTCACATCGTCATCGTAAATGGTGGCGGCTATCAGGCACCTTCCCGTCTCCGGGAAGTAGCAGTGCTTTATCTCAAAGACGCTGTCGTCGGCTATGGGCAGGACCGTCTTCTTTCCTGCGGCCAGATCGACCAGTATCGGCTCGCCTGAACCGTCGAAACCGAAATCTATACCCGCCACATAAGGGATGCAGTTGTCGTCCCATGACATCTTTGCGCCGCTGCCGAGATCCAGAGCATTAGCCGACACGGGATGCGTATCATAGAACGAAGCGACATAATGATATGAGATGCTCTGACCGTCTGCATCAGGAAGCGGGCGGGCCGTGGACATCGCCATCTTACCGTAGTGCAGGAATATCTCGTCCGCTCCGGATTCAGCGGTCAGCACTGTCCTGTTGTCCGCCGCATTGACGAGCGTTAGCTCCCGGAATGCTTTTCCTTCTTCAAACGGCTTCAAGCAGGCGACCAGCCCGCTTTCCGGATCGAACGCCGATACGAATGTGTTCTCATCAAATGTCGCAAACAACGTTTCACTGCTGCAGTCTAACGGCATTTCGTACATCATGTTCCGCATGCTGTAATACAGGCAGTCGTTCCCGCGGTCGAAATAAATGCCTGTTCCGAGCCATTCATCGGGCATCGATACGGCGCGGTCAAACGACAGATCTCCATTATAGACGCCGAGCTGTCTCGAGAACCAGTTAAAAGTCAGGATCTCACCGTTTTCCCGCACTCCGAGCAGTGTTTCATTGTAGCCTTCCTCGACCTCTGTCTCATACAGCACTTCGTCTTTTTGGGTATCGAAGAGTACGAATTTCAAAACATAGACGCGTTCAAACGGATCTTCGTCGTCGCTCACCGTTCCGTACATTATCAGAGCCTTCTCGGAATCCACAGGCAACACCTTCAACAGTTCGCCTTCCCTAACAAAGCCGCTGAATTCTGAAAACGCTGGGGGCGGTTCATCCGGGGCAGGCTTCGGCACATCATCTTCCGGGTACGGAACCATGTCCGTTCCCTCTTGTGCAGGTTCGGGCACAGGTTCAGGACCTGACGCTCCACATGCGACAAGGACGGCCAGAATAAGGACTGCCAGAACAGTGGCGATTAATCGTCTCATTTTATGCTCCCTCTCATTACATAACATAGAAGTGTCTATTCGGATTATAAACATTCGGATCCGTAAAGACAACTGTTTGGAAACTCTGACGTCTAAAACATGAAAACAGGAAACTAAGGACATGCGCTTGCTTATCCATAGTTTCCTGCTGCGTTTATTATAACTTTTTATAGTCTAAAGATGATAGCAACAATTCCCTGAGTATAGAATGCGAAAACATATTTCCTCTCATCCTCCGTCACTCCGAGACCTGTCGGCGCAGCGGAAAGATTGACTGCCAAAGCCTTCAAAAGTCTTTCGTAAGCTAAGTATATTATTCTTCTGGTGGATCACTTTGTAGGTTCTCATGTTCACCTTAATAAAGCTAAGACGCGGTCTTAGATACCTCTCACTTGTAAGTATCTCCTTGCTCGGATCACCTTTTGGAACGGAGGGAAGCGATTCCTTGAACCATTCGTTGATCATGCCTATAGTTTCCTTCTGGAGATCGTTCAGGTTTTCAACGAACAACACATATTATCAGAAGTGTAGATTTGTCAAAATGGATAGATAAAACGCCGTCAGCACCACTCGCATATATTGTAGCATACCGCACAGGATAAAGAAAACCTCTCTTGTCTTACCGGGCAAGAGAGGTTTCTCAGATGGTGGATCAGGCGGGAATTGAACCCGCGTCCAAAAGCACATCCTCAAGGACTTCTACAGGATTAGTCGGCCGTTTATGTTCCCTCGCCGCGGCGTGAGACCGACGCACTTCGCAGCTTGGTAGCTTCATTGTTCATGGTGCACTCAAAGCTTTGCGCACTCACGGACGCCACTGAATCGACGCCCTCCCCGGCTCGTGGCCCTTCCGGTTCGGACGGCAGCCGACTTATGCGGCTACAGCAACAGTATTGTTGTTGTTAGTTAATTTATAGTACCCGTTTTATGGCGGCCGGGCGCCGCCTCCTGCTATCCAGGTCTCAGTACCCCTGTCGAACCCTGTACTGACCCAAATCACACAATACTGTTTGCCTTACGTCTTCACAACAGGCGCTTCAGCATATCGGATTATACCACAGATGCGCAGTTAGTCAACATCTATATATATATTAGGATCAAATCCATTATCCGTCGTTTGTTGCGTCGCCGTTACCGAATATCGGTATGGGCTCTCCAAGGTATGTCGGTTCCGGCATCAGGACAGTATATGCCCAGTCCTTGCACCTCGCCAGGATCTCTCGCAGTTCACGGAACTGCTGGCCCCTGTATGTCCGCGGATCAGACGCGACCCCATATGCCTCCAGTCCCAGCTTCTCAGCAACATACATAGCACGATACAGGTGATACTTTTGGGTAACGATGATAATCCGCTCCGCCTTAAAGACGTCCCGTGCACGGTAGAGACTCTCATATGTTGAAAAACCAGCATGATCCATGAAAACGTTTTCCGAGGGCACTCCCGCTTCGATAGCATATCTCTTCATCACATTGACTTCATCGTAGTCCGTACTTCCGTGATCCCCGCTCATGAGCAGTTTATCCGAAACACCGAGTTTATACAGCGATATAGCCTCGTCCAGTCTGTCAGATAACATGTGACTCGGCACTCCGCCGTCCCACACTCCGGCTCCTAGTACCAGAATGCAGTCGGCACCCTTTGACACCGCCTCGTTTTCGGTCAGTATCCTGCTCTCCGCAGTCGTCATCATTTTTCTGTTTATAATGAACACAGCCGCGCACAGCAGCAGCGCCGCAAGTATGACCGTTGCCGTCACTGCGCGCAGAATCCGCAATGTTTTTTTAGACGTTCTCCGCATTCTGTCCTCCGCTGTTATTTTCATCCGGGCGGAATTATACTATTATATTTATACTTATATGACGGTCTGAGACCGGTTTTGTTCCTTGCTGTCCAGCAGTTCCGGATCGCTTTTAGTGCCTCACCTTCAACATACGCCCATCGAATCCTGCTGCGGTCAGTTGCACCTGCAGGCGCAAGTATTCCAGCGCCTTCCTGCGGCTCCCGAATGCCGTTTTCCGCCTCTCGACTAATTATATCATTTTCTGGAACACTTGCAATCGTTCAAATTATAGATTATTATGATATCTATAAGCAGAGCTTATAAATAAACCCATTCTTCCGAGGTGTAAATATGGACATCGATCTTGAACTATTCCGTATTTTTGACACAGTCGCCACGGTCAGAAGCTTCTCCTCCGCAGCGGAGGAACTGAAGATCAGCCAGCCGGCCGTCAGCCAGGCGGTAAGGCGCATGGAGGAACAGCTCGGGGCAAGACTGTTCGAGCGCGGCCACAGGGGCGTCTCCCTCACACAGGAGGGCGATACGATCTACAGTTATGTTCATACGGCGCTCCGCATGATCGGAACCGGCGTTGAAAGGGCGCTTGAGCGGAACGCTCTCCGCGACACACACCTACGGATAGCTGCAGGGGATTCGGCGGCTAAATGGTATCTCGCACCGCTCATACGCGAATTCGCATCGCAGTACCCCAATGTCGTTATACGCGTTCTGGCAGGAAAAACAGCCGATACGCTCACTCTCCTGCAGGAAAGAAAAGCTGATATAGGCTTTGTAAACATGCCGATTTCAGCCGACGGCGTCATTTTTGAAGAGTGTTTCACGCTCCATGATGTCTTCATTGCCGGCAAAGAGTATGAGAACCTGAAAAACAGGACCGTATCGCTCCAGGAACTCACGACTTACCCGCTGATCATGCTTGACGGCTCATGCCGGACACGCAAATGGGTAGACCGCCACTTCAACGCGCACGGCGCTATGATCCTGTCTTCGCTTGTCCTCAGTTCTCAGGAGCTCATGCCGGAATACGTCCGCTCCGGCCTCGGAATAGCGTGTGTCGTGGACGAATTCAGCCGCCAAACTCTCAGTTCGAGCGACGTATTCCGCGTCGAGCTTGAGGATCCTGTACCCGAACGCAGCCTCGGCATCTGCTTCCGTTCCGACGCGCAGCTATCCCCGTCTGCTGAAAGATTCATCAATCTTGCGAAACGGCGCAGCTGACCGTTTGATATGGTTAGCATCACATAATCTATACTTATATCACTGTTCACTAAACCGCGTCCGGTGCCTGCCGGGCGCGGTTTTGCTCTGATATATCGCCGGGAATCGCGGTTTTACCCCTGTTTTCCGTCAAAATATCTAATAACTTTAGGGATTATACTATATAAAATACATTGACATATACAAGACTAAAAGGGTATACTTAATTGAACGGGTTCAGTTTATTATTTCTGAATTATTCAGAACCCTAAAGAAGGAGGTTATAGCGTGGAAGGAATCAAAGCTAAACTGAAAGCGATTTTTGGCGCAGCGAACGTTTCTGACGATCCGAAAGTACTTGCCGGATACGCCAGCGATAAGAGCTTCGCGAAAACCATCGCACCTGCCTATGTCGTGAAGGCATCGAACGCTGACCAGGTCGAGGCACTCGTCAAGTTTGCCAACGAGGCGAAACTGCCCCTTATCCCTGTAAGTTCCGGTGCTCCTCACTACAGAGGCGACACTGTCCCCAGCGTAGCCGGCGCGGTCATCGTAGATCTCTCCGGCATGAAGAAGATTATCAGCATCAACAGTCTCCACAGAATGGCCGTTATCGAGCCTGGTGTCACTTATGGTGAATTCCAGGAGGCGCTTGCAAAGGAAGGCATGCATCTTGCCTATACCCTTGCTCCGAGATCCACGAAGTCCGTTCTGGCGAGCGTCATGGATTGCGAACCGCGTCTCAACGCGATGCACGGTTGGAGCTACACTGAGCCTTTCCGTTGCGTCGAAGTCACTTGGGGCGACGGCAGACGCATGTACACCGGCGACGCTGCGAACGGCGGCCCGGTAGGCAGCCTTGAGAAACAGTTCACGGAAGAAAAATGGCAGGTCAGCCCACTCGGCCCGATGATGCTTGACTTCTACCGTCTTCTGACCCAGTCTCAGGGAACCATGGGCATCGTAACATGGGCTTCCATCCGCTGCGAGCTCGCGCATCAGGCGCATGACTGCTTCTTCCTCGCGGCAAACGAGGAGAAGGACCTCCTCAACTTCGTGTGGGATGTCAACCATGTCCGCTTCAGCGAAGAGATGTTCATCATGAACAAGGCTGAGGTCGCGAACCTCATGGGCAAAGACGCCGCTGAGATCGCCGCTCTCAAGACCGCGCTCCCCGCATGGATCGTGTTCGTCGGAGTCGGCGGCAGAGAGCTCCTGCCCAAGGAGCGCTGCGAGCAGCAGGCCGCTGATATCGGCGAGATCGCCCAGAAGAACGGCCTCACTCTTCTCCGTTCCGTCGGCGGCATCTCCGCTACCAACTTCTACAAGAAGGCCATCTCTGTCTCCCCGGCCGAGAAGTACTGGAAAGAGACCCAGAAGGGCGCATTCCAGGATATCTTCTTCCTCAGCAAGATCGACGACACTGCGATGTTCATCGACAAGATGAACGCTCTTGCAGCAGCCGCCGGCTATCCCGTGTCCGACATCGGCGTCTATGTACAGCCGATCCACATGGGCACTGCATATCACGTTGAGTTCACCCTCCCGTATGATCCCGAGAACAAGAAGGAAACCGCGCTTGTCAAGGATCTCTTTATCAAGGCCAGCGAGGCTCTTGCCGCTGCCGGTGCGTATTATGCGAGACCGCACGGTCCGTGGGCGCGCATCCAGCTCAACAAGGATGCAATGAACACCAAGTCCCTTATGAAACTGAAGGGCATTTTCGATCCGAACGGCATTATGAACCCCGGCAAGATCTCGATATAAGAAAGGAGGAGTAAAACAATGGCATTAAAAGATTTCAGAGCAATGATGGAACGTGACTCCTATTGCAACAGCTGCAAATGGATTCCGTACGACAAGATCAAGTCACAGCGTTTCGCTGAGAACTGCCCGACCAACCTGTACTATCAGTTCCATCTGTATTCAGTCCGCGGCAAATGGCAGGCCGGCCAGACTTATCTGGACACCCAGGAAGGCACCATTGGCAAGGACGAACTTATAAAGCAGTATCCCTATGATTTCAATACGGCTCCCGAATTCCTCGAGTCCGTTCAGAGCTGCATGGCCTGCGGTTCCTGCGACGTATCCTGCAAGATCTGCCGCTTCAACCTCGAGCCTCTCGCTTACAACATCGAGCTCAAGAATGAAGCTATCCTGAGAGGCTTCATCCTCCCCAAACAGAAGAAGATGATCGAGGCTCTTAAGACCGAGCAGACCATGATCCCCAACGCCAAAAAGGCAAAGCGCCAGGATTGGGCGAAGGGCATCGAGTTTGCCGCGAAGACCGACACATACTTCTATCCCGGCTGCAAATACAGTTATGACCCCAAGCTCAAGGCCTACGCCAAGAAAGCCGCTCAGACCCTTATAGACGCCGGCGTAAAGCTCGGCTATCTGGGCGATCTCGATATGTGCTGCGCGGGCAGAGCTTATCAGCAGGGCTTCTATGATGAATTCAACGAGAGAGCTGACGCCAACATCAAGGCTTTCAAGGCCAAGGGCGTAAAGACCATCGTTACTCCCTGCGCTGACTGCTATCACGCTCTCAAGAGACTTTATGCCGCCCGCGGCATGAAGGTCAAAGTCCTCCACCTTGTCGAGTATCTTGACGAGCTCATCAAGGCCGGAAAGATCAAGTTCACCAAGAACGTGAACCTGACCGTCACCTACCATGATCCCTGCCACCTCGGCCGTCAGGGCGAGCCCTATGTCGCATGGAACGGCAAGGAGAAGAAGATCATGCACCAGGTCCACACCTGGGATCCCCCGCGTCCCCGCTACAACGGTGCAAATGGTATCTACGAGGCTCCGCGTGATGTCATCAAGGCCATCCCGGGCGTACAGCTCGTCGAGATGGAGAGAATCCGTGAGTATGCTCTGTGCTGCGGCGCCGGCGCCAATGCACAGCTCAACTTCCCCGAACTCTCCGCCGCTACTGCCAGTGAGCGTATCACCGAAGCGAACAGCACCGGTGCAGACGCTCTCGTGACCGCCTGCCCGTGGTGCGAGGCCAACTTCAAGAACGCTGTTGACGAGAACGGTAAGGGTATCGAAGTCATCGATATCATCGATCTCGTTGCGCGCGCACTTTAAAAGGAGGCGTGAAAGATGGCAATTAATCAGGAAGCCTATAAAGAACTTGAACTCATAGTCGGCAAGAGATGGATCAGCCAGGACATCGCTGAGCGCGAATGCTACCGCTCCATCATGGCTGAGTCCTCCGCACACTCTGGCCCCTACGACGGTGAAACGCCTCTTCCCGGCGCCGTCATCCTCCCCGGCAGCACCGAGGAGGTCCAGGCAATCGTAAAGATCTGCAACAAGTATGACATCCACTTCAAAGCCTGCTCGACCTTCTGGTCCGTCATGGGCTTCATCGGCGATGATGACTCCCTGCAGATCGATATGAAGCGCATGAAGAAGATGGAGTTCCACGAGAGAGACCAGTACGTCATCGTAGAGCCCTACTGCATCGGCGCTGTCGTCCAGGTCGAAGCCATGAAGAGAGGCTTCAACGTCAACATGGCCGGCGTCGGCTGCTCCAGCTCCACCCTCGCAGGTGCCTCCAGCTGGGTCGCTTTCGGTCCGTCCTCCTGCTTCATGGGCGTTGCCTCCGAAAACTTCCTCGCTGTCGAGTGGGTCCTGCCTAACGGCGACCTCCTCCGCACTGGTACTCTCGGATCCGGCGGCGACTGGTTCTGCGGCGAAGGCCCCGGCCCCTCCGTCAGAGCTATCCTCCGCGGCGCTCAGGGTACTGCAGGCTCCTTCGGCGTCTGCACGAGACTTGCAGTCCGTCTGCATCCGTGGCCCGGCCCGACCTGCCTGCCGACCTACGGCACCGTTCCCGCTTACAAACTCGTTCCCACGTGGAACCTCAAGACCTATACTCTCAACTTCCCTGACTGGGACGGCTATGCAAACACCATCAACTTCCTCTCCCAGAACCAGGATATCGCCTACCTCGGCCACAGACAGTACAACATGTGGGGCCGCTACATCAAGCTCGCCATGATCAAGCTCCTGATCGAGCCCGGCGGACAGCTTGCTGACCTGCCCAAATACATGGCCGACCCGTTCATCAAGGAACAGACCGAGAAATGCCGCATAGACCTTCAGGTCGTCATCGTCGGTATGACCAAGCGCGACCTGGAGTGGAAAGAGAAAGCCATTGACGAGATCCTCCGCCGTGTCGGCGGCTGGAAGAACGAGTTCATGCTCCAGCCTGAAGTCCACGACTGGGTACTTCTCTATCTCCTCCGTCTCGGCCACAAGAACCTCAACTACACTCTCTGCTCCTCTTACGAAGGTTCCGGCGGTCTGTCCAACAACGTATTCGTCACCTCCAAGGTCATGGAAGAGTATCACGAGCTGCGTGAAGAGTTCGACAAGACCCACAATGGTCTTGCTGCTACCGGCGGCGACTCCGAGATGGGCGCTCTGTCCACCCTCGGCGGCGGCGGTATCACCGGCTATGAGTTCTTCCAGTGGTTCGACCGTCATGACCGTCAGAGCATCAAGGACTGCTGCGACTTCATCCAGAACTACAGCCAGAAGCTCTGCGACAAGTACGGTTTCGGCGCAGATATGGGCAACTGGAACATGACCGCGCGTCATCCTGACACCGGTTACTACTACACCCAGGACGAGCAGAACGCAATGTTCGTCAACTCGCCTCAGCCCGGCCTCCAGATCTATCAGTATCTGGTAAAGAAGGCCTTCAACCCGCTGGATCTCTGCGGCAGCTACTACCGCACCCTGGATCCGGAATACTGGGAAGCCAACCACAAATAAGCATAACCGGTCTCCCCGCTCCCGTCCTGCCGGCCGGGAGCGGGGATAAACCCGTTGAACGGCTTTGTGCTGCCGAAGCTCACGAGCACTGCAGGAATACGCTTCCTGCCCTGCGGCAGTGCCGTATCTGCGGGCTTCCCCAAGGACATCGCAATATACGACGCATTTGGGGAAGCTCGTAAATGCGACTTAAAGCTTCGAAGCAGTTGTTCCCTTTTTGCTGATACCGGAAGTCAGCACACAAAACAGTTAATAACAATTTGAAAGGAGCAAATACAAATGTACTCACCCGAATATTCTCCCCTGCCCGCAAAGGAATATGTTGCTGGCCTTATCGAGCGCTCCAGAGCTGCTCAGAAAGTGATCGCCGAATACACGCAGGAGCAGGTCGACCTTCTCTGCGAAGCAATGGCATATGAGATCACCAGAGAAGAGAACGTACAGAGACTCGGCAAACTCGCTGCAGAAGAGTCCAAGCTCGGCAACTACGAGTCCAAGTGCGGCAAGCTCCGCAAGAAGATCAGAGGCGTTTGGAGAGACATCCAGCACGTCCAGTCCATGGGCATCATTGAGACCGACACCGAGAAGGGCATCGTAAAGTTCGTAAAGCCCGTCGGCGTCATCGGCGGTATCGTTCCCTGCACCAACCCCGAGGCTACTCCGGTCATCAAGTCCCTCAACGCCATCAAGACCCGCAACTCCATCATCTTCAGCCCGCATCCGCGTACGAAGCAGACCAACTATGAGATCTGCGAGTGCCTCCGCGGCGTTCTGAAGAGATACGGCGCTCCTGAAGATCTTATCATCTCCATCCCCAGCCCGCGTATGGAAGACTCCACCGAGCTCATGGCTCAGTGCGACCTCGTTATGGCGACCGGCGGCGGCGGACTTGTCAAGGCTGCTTACTCCTCCGGTACCCCGGCATACGGCGTCGGCGCCGGCAACGCTGTTGTCTGCGTAGATGACACTGCTGATCTCGACAAGGCTGCCGAGCTCATCCGCATCTCCAAGATATTCGACTGGGCTACTTCCTGCTCTTCCGATAACTCCCTCGTCGTTCAGAGCGACATCTACGACGAGTTCCTGCCGAAGCTCGTTAAAGAGGGCGGCTACCTCTGCACCGCAGAAGAGACCAAGGCTCTCGAGGCCATGATGTTCCCGGGCGGCAAGTTCAACACCAAGGTGTCCGCTCAGACCGCTCAGACCATCGGCGAGATGGCCGGCATCAAGATCCCCGAAGACAGGACCTTCATCATCTGCGAATATGACGGTTTCGGACTTGCTGAGCACCCGCTGTCCAACGAGAAGCTCTCCGTCGTTCTCGCTGTCTACAAGAGAGACACCCTCGACGAGATGATCGAGTGCGTCAACAACATTCACGAAGTCTGCGGCAAGGGCCACAGCTGCGGCATCCACACCACCAGCCGTGAGAACGCTCTCAAGCTCGCTGAGAAGACCTTCACCTCCAGAGTCATGGTCAACCAGGCTACCAGCCAGGCCAACAGCGGTAACTGGAACAACGGCATGCCGTTCACCCTCTCCCTTGGCTGCGGCACCTGGGGCGGCAACAGCGCTTCTGAGAACATCACCTACAAGCACTTCCTCAACACCACATGGGTCTCCTTCCCGATCGAAGAAGTCGTTCCCGACGATAAGGACCTCTTCCCGCACATGGGCAAATAAAACCCACTCTATTCAAATCGACTAGGAGAATAGCACATGAACAAAAACGAACAGCTGCAGCAGCTTAGAGCTGAATTAGCTCTGGGCGGAGGCGAAAAAAAGATAGACTCCCAGCACGCCAAGGGCAAGCTGACAGCCAGAGAGCGTCTTAAACTGCTCTTTGACGAGAACAGCTTTGTCGAGCTCGATGCATTCGTCACCAGCAGATGCACTGATTTCGGCATGAAGCCCCATCCCGGCGACGGCGTCGTTACCGGCTACGGCCGCATCAACGGCAGGATGGTCTACGCTTTCGCTCAAGACTTCACCGTCAGCGGCGGTTCGCTCGGCGAATACCATGCCGAGAAGATCGTCAAAGTTCAGGATTACGCGCTACAGAACGGCTGCCCCATCGTGTGCCTTTGGGACTCCGGCGGAGCGAGGATCCAGGAAGGTGTCAACGCCCTCTATGGTTTTGGCAAGATCTTCTACCGCAACACCATTTCTTCCGGCGTCATCCCCCAGATCTCTGCGATCATGGGCCCTTGCGCCGGCGGTGCGGTGTATTCTCCCGCAATAACAGATTTCATCTACATGGTCGATAAGACTTCCTACATGTTCATAACCGGTCCGGACGTCATCAAGTCCGTGACCGGCGAGAACGTGACACAGGAGGATCTGGGCGGCGCCAGGTCGCACAACGCTAAAAGCGGTGTCGCGCACTTCATGGCGAAGGATGACGCCGCCTGCATCGAGCACATCAGACTTCTCCTCTCGTATCTCCCCTCCAACAACGCTGAACTTCCGCCCAGCTTCGCACCCACCGACGACATCAACCGTCTGTGCCCGGATCTGGACACCATCGTACCGGATAACCCCAACAAGCCGTATGACATGTACGCCGTTATCCGCAGCGTAGTCGACAACGGAGAGATCGTAGATGTTCAGCAGCTCTATGCGCCGAACATCATCACCTGCTTTGCCAGAATGGGCGGCAAGACTGTCGGCATAATCGCCAACCAGCCTAAAGTCCAGGCCGGCTGCCTCGATGTCAACGCATCCGACAAAGCGGCGAGATTCATCCGCCGCTGCGACGCGTTCAACATCCCGCTCGTCACCTTCGTCGATGTTCCCGGCTTCCTGCCCGGAACTGCCCAGGAATACGGCGGCATCATCCGCCACGGCGCGAAGATGCTTTATGCCTACAGCGAAGCCACAGTGCCGAAGATTACGGTCGTAACCAGAAAGGCATACGGCGGCGCTTACATAGGCATGTGCTGCAGAGCTCTTGGTGCGGATCTTGCTTTCGCATGGCCCACATCCGAGATCGCAGTCATGGGCGCTGAAGGTGCGGCAAACATCATTTTCAAGAACGAGATAGCAAAAGCGGAAGATCCCGAGCAGCGCCGCAAAGAGCGGATCGAGGAGTACAGAGAAAAGTTCTCCGGTCCGTATAAGGCGGCTGAGATGGGCTATATTGACGATGTTATCCTGCCTTCCGAGACAAGAGTACGCATCATCAATGCCATTGACGTCTGCGCCGGCAAGCGTGAGTCGTTGCCTGCTAAGAAGCACGGCAACATTCCGCTCTGATCCGCGCAGGAACCCGAAAAGTGAGGTGTAGTCAATGGACCTAATGGCCATGATGAAGGACCCTTCCCTCTTTGAACAGCTGTCTTTCGGTCAGAAGATGACAGGCGGCCTGTACACCATGATCCTCGGTCTCGGAATAACCTTTATCGCGTTGATAGTCCTTATGTTCGCGACCAAGATCATGCACGGCATAATGTCCCGAAAGGCCAACAAGGAAGCTGCAAAAACTGCCGCACCGGCTGAATCGCTCCCTACGACAGCCGCCGCCGCTAGAACGGCGACGGCGGCAGTCGTCGAAGACGACGACGAGATAATCGCCGTCATTGCAGCGGCGGTCGCTTCCCTGACCGGAGGCACCGGGATCGTCAAAAACATTTACCGTGCGCCGGTGGAATCCGGCTGGACGGCAAGCGGCAGAGAAGAGCTCTTCGGCAGCCGCAGAATCTCAATTCAGAAGAGGAGTTAAGTCATGAAGAAATACAACATCACAGTTAACGGCAAGGCGTACTACGTCGAAGTCGAAGAGGCCGGCTCCGCCGCCGCTCCGGCTCCCGCTGCTGCAGCCGCACCCGCCGCTGCTCCCGCTCCTGCCGCTGCCCCTGTCGCTGCTCCCGCCCCTGCTCCGGCTGCTGCTCCCGCTCCCGCGGCTGCACCCGCCGCTGCCGGCGGAACAACGATCACGAGCCCGATGCCCGGCACTGTTCTGAGTGTTGCCGTCAATGTCGGCGACAGCGTAAAGGAAGGCCAGCTCGTTCTCGTGCTCGAAGCCATGAAGATGGAAAACGAAATCTTTGCTCCTGCTGATGGAGTCGTTTCTCAGGTCGCTGTCTCCAAAGGCTCGACCGTGAACACCGGCGATCTCCTCGTCGCTCTGTAATCGGCCTCATCAGAAAGGAGTACAAACATGTTAAACGCCATATCATCTTTCTTTGAACAGAGTGGTATCGGCTCCGTCATCCTTGATTTTGGCACTCAGTACAAGTTCCTGATCATGGTTGTCATAGCATGTGTGCTTCTTTACCTCGCAATCGTAAAGGGGTTTGAGCCTCTGCTGCTCATCCCCATCGCGATAGGCATGCTGTTATCCAACCTGCCCCTCTCCGAGATGTTCCTTACCGCGGAACAGACCGGGCTCGAATCAGACGGTCTTCTGAAGATCTTCTACAAGATCTCCAGAATGGGCGTCTTCCCGCCCCTCATTTTCCTCGGAATCGGCGCGATGACGGATTTCGGTCCTCTGATCTCCAATCCGAAGTCCCTGCTGCTCGGCGCTGCCGCACAGCTCGGTATCTTCCTTACGTTCTTCGGTTCTCTGGCGTTCGGCTTCAATGCTCAGGAAGCGGGCTCCATTGGCATCATCGGCGGAGCGGACGGCCCGACGGCTATCCTTGTCACCAGCTATCTTGCTCCTCACCTTCTCGGTGCCATAGCGATCGCTGCGTACTCCTACATGGCGCTCGTACCGCTTATCCAGCCGCCAATCATGAAAGCCTTGACGACTAAGGAAGAGCGCCGCATCAAGATGAAGCAGCTCCGCCCCGTATCACAGAAAGAGAAGATACTCTTCCCGATAGTCAGCACCATCGTTGTCGGCCTTATCGTTCCGACCGCGATACCGCTTATCGGCATGCTGATGCTGGGTAACCTGTTCAGGGAATCCGGCCTTACCAACCGTCTTTCCGATACCGCACAGAACGCGCTCGTCAACACCGTTACTATCATGCTCGGCCTCTCCGTCGGAGCCTCGGCCAGAGCTGATGTGTTCCTCACCTGGAGCACGATAAAGATCATAGTAATGGGCGTCGTCGCATTCGGTTTCGGTACCGCCGGCGGTGTTATCCTTGCAAAGATCATGAACCTTCTCTCCAAAGAGAAGGTCAACCCGCTGATAGGTTCTGCAGGCGTTTCCGCTGTTCCCATGGCGGCCCGTGTTTCCCAGGTCGTAGGTCAGAAGGAAGATCCTTCTAACTTCCTCCTGATGCACGCTATGGGCCCGAACGTCGCAGGCGTCATCGGTTCCGCTGTCTCCGCAGGCGTTCTGCTTGCGCTGTTCAGATAAGCAAGCGATTTCCCTCCATGCGCACATATACCGAACACCCCGTTCATCGGAAGATGAACGGGGTGTTTCTATCATTTATGAAAGTGGAATGCAGTGGTATTCTGCCACGGCTGAAAGTCTTCAGTTCTTTCCGTTTTTCCGCACTGCGGTTCCCAAAAATGAAATAACCCTGCAGGTTTTTTAAGATTGGTTTAAGGCCTAAATGTATAATACTATCTGGTAGGGTTCAGAATCTTGTTTATATCAGAGCGCCAGCAGCTCTTTTGCATTCAGGTATACTATCTTTTCAAATGTCTCCATGCCAACTAGAGTTTCCATCGTCCTGAGTTCTTTTCCCTCGTCGCTCCACGGTGAATCGGAGGCGAACAGTATCCTGTCATCACCGTGTTTCTCAAGTATGCGCAGAAACTGCTCATGAGCATACCAGCTGAAACCCATCGACGTGTCCAGCCAGACGTTCTCACGCCCGGCTAGATATTCTTCCACATCATCCCACTGATGGAACCCACCCAGGTGGGCGACGATCATTCTGAGTTCAGGAACGGACTCGGATATCCGCGCATACTGAGCCGGACTGCTCTTGAATGGTCCCGGCATACTGAGATCCTCTCCTCCGTGAAAAAGGATCGGCAGTCCGACAGAGGCCGCGTATCTGTATACTTCGATCATCTCGGGCGCGTCCACGACAAAATCCTGGTACTCGGTATGGAACTTGAGGCCTCGAAGGCCAAGAGATCTGACGAAGTCAATGTCGGCCGCGGGATCTTTTGTATGAGGATATATGCTCCCGAACGAGAGAATCCTGTCTGAAACGACTGAAACAGCCCATCTGTTGGTCCCGACGAGCTGGTGCTGTTTCGTGACTATAGGCTGGAGCACGGCCATGTCTACGCCGTCCCTGTCCATGTTCCTTAAAAGGCCTGATACCGTGCCGTCGGAGTATACGCCGAACAGGTCGCCCTTGAGTATCTTCATGACGGCTCTTTCCGCAAGATCATCAGGAAAGGTGTGAATATGGAAATCTATGACCGGGGTACCGTGGAACACGCTTCAACATCTCCGTAGTAGTAATAAAACAATTATATCCCGCCATGTCAAGGCTGTAGATCTCTTCGGTTTACAGCAGTTTGAAAGAGATGTATACTATGTTTATTACTATTAGGGGCGGGCTTTTATGTTCAATCTCAGAAAAAACCAAGAATCCATACCCGTAGACATAGATACTAACACGACACCTTCTGATGAGGGAGAGGGAAAAGAGCACCTCTGTCCGCGCTGCGGAGCTGTTATATCACCCGGAGCAGAAGACTGCGATAAATGCGGAGCGATCTTTGCCCAAACAGAAAAGGCGGACTTGGCCGATCCCAAAAGGTGCTGGTACTATGCATACAGGAGCCGTTATAAGGGCCCATATACCGCAGCCAAAATGGCCGAACTCATGCGTGATACGACAATTGCAGAAAATACTATGGTCTGGAAGGACGGCGACAAGTATGCCCGTGCCGCAGCTGACTCCGCCTTTTCGGATATATTCCTTGAGGACATAGTCGCTCCCCCGGCAAAACTGGTGAAGGACAACTACTTTGTCGCATTTGCCGCTCTCCCGGCAATAATCTGCGCAGTGCTGTCTGTTTTTCTGAAGGCAGCGCTTCCGAGTTACGTGATACTTGCGGTGGTCTATGTGGCGCTGTCCGCCGTCTTTCTGCGGCAGGACAGAAAAGAGCTTGAAAACAAGGGTATAGAACTCGACGGTTTTGTATGGGCCGGCGTTATCCTTGCCCCCATATATATGATTCCCCGTCTGACAAAAACGAGCAAGCGCTATGCATACATACTGCTCTGGGCAGTGTTGATAATCATCTTCTTTTTCAGGTGACCGGGCCGGCATAGGGCATCAAACCGGCAGGGCATTGAACAAGACCGGACAGCAGAAGAGTTGATCCATTATGAGAAAGAGACAATATATCGCGTTCATTATAGCGATCGTATCGACGGTTTCCCTGCTGCTTTCGGCATGTTCATCCGGGAACAGTATACCGGACAGCAGTCCGGAAGAACTGCCCCAGCCGGTCGTTCCGTCCGTACCCGAAACGGATACTGATACTCCCGAATACGAACATCTGGTACCGGCCGAGATACCGTATATCTTTACCCTGGATGAAGACGGCTGGCGCGAGTACGGCATACCTTCTTCGTTCGATCTCCGCAGCGTGGATGTCGATGGTGACGGAATCGGAGACCGTTGCTTTGTGACCAGCGTAAAACTGCAGCGCCCTTACGGAACGTGCTGGAGTTTTGCGGCTGTGGCAGCGTCGGAAATAAGTCTTCTCGGTTCTGTGTATCTTGCCGACCCTGACGCTTACAAAACGCTGGATCTGTCTGAGAAGCAGCTCGCCTATTTCTTTAAACAGCCGATCTCAGATGAGGATGATCCGCAGTACGGGGAGGGATACTATCCCGACGAAGGCGCCAACGCTTCATATGATCGCGGTGCAGACTCGTATGTGGCGCTGTATCTGCTCGCACAGGGAGTCGGTCCTTCTGACGAATTCAGGGACGGCAATGAACCTCTGATCTATCGCGGCGCGAACGGGTATATCGAGAAGCGTGTAATAGACGGCGAATACCGCAGTTACTGCTACAGTGCCGAGGACGACTGGAGCATTCCCGAAGAATACCGTTTCAACTATGATTACATTCTGAAATCTGCGATCATACTTCCTGACCCTGCTGGTTATGAATTGGACAGATACGGCTACTGGCAATATGCTTACAACGCCGAAGCTACGGAGCAAATCAAACTACAGGTCCTTCAAAGACGCGGTGTATATGTATTATTATATGGAGACCTGGCAGGCAGTGACACGGAAGAGTATGATTCCGGAAGATATCTTAATACGGCTACGTGGGCACATTACACATGGGAAAGCGTCACAGCCGATCACTCGGTAACGATCATCGGATGGGACGACAACTATCCGAAGGAAAACTTCAATGAAGGTTACCAGCCGCCTGAAAACGGTGCGTGGCTCGTTAAAAACAGCTGGGGATCTGGAGAAGAAGGATTCCCCAACGAGGGCAACGGTGCGTGGGGCATACCCGTTCCGCTCAAAGACAGCGAAGGGAATATTTTGACAGACAGTAATGGTGAACCCATAATGGTCGGCTCCGGGTATTTTTGGGTGTCCTATTACGATCAGACGCTGTTTGACCCGGTCGTATTCATATATGAGGAGAAGTCCACCGACCGTGATTACATTATTGACCAGCATGATTATCTGCCCTTATGGCGGTTTGAGGAAGACATCTCTTATTCAGAAACCAAAACGGCAAACACCTTCAGGGCGTCCGGCGATCAGGCACTCGAAGCTGTCTCCTTTATCACTCCAGAAAATGATCTGACCGTTCACTACGGAGTATACCTGCTCCGGGACGGCTTTGATGATCCGGAAGACGGGGTTCTGGCCGCCGAGGGTGAATCAGAATTTGATCATTCTGGCTTCTACCGGATACCTCTCGATGACGAGATCATTATACAGGAAGGCCAGTATTATTCGGTGGTCGTCACGATGTATGACGAGGACGGGTTTTATTACAGGACCATAAAAGAGGACTATGAAAACTATGAGGAGTTTTACACTGTAGTCAACGAGAAGGAAAGCTTTTTATATACGTACGGCGACTGGGTCGATCTCATAGAGTACATGTACTGGGACCGTGCCGTGGATAACTATCCGATAAAGGCATACAGTCGTGCGGTCGGCTGAATTACAGACATAGAACTCGATGACGCGGTATCAGTTCACAGCCGATATAACAGGAACAACCTCAGGCAAATGCTCATAAGAAAGTTCTGATTCGAAAGCAATTAGGCATATACCTTGCAAGATTGGTAAGTCAAAACCTCCGGCTAAGCCGGAGGTTTTGACTTCACAGTTTGAGTTCGTCAAGGTATTCGTAATCAACTAAAAGCGGCTTACCATTGGTCATATCAAGAGACGCCCGCCACCCGCGGCAGTTTTCCGCATACCAGGCGTAATAGCCCATATCCGGATACGCGAATCTGTTCATGACGGACATTATCGTACCGCCATGGGCTAAGATGACGAGTCTTTCCGCACATTCCGCCTGCGACTCTTCCAGCGCTGTCTGGAACGCCGCGGCTACTCTGTCCTTGAAGTCATCCAGATCCTCGCCGCCGGGGCACAGTCCTTCACACATATTATCGACCCATCCGCGGTAGACCGGGTCATTTACCATCTCATCCGGGCTTCTGCCTTCGAAGACCCCGAAATCCATCTCGCGCAGACCGTCCAGTACTCTGAGTTCAGCCTTAGGGAAGAGAATCTCCGCCGTTTGCCGTGCCCGCACCATGGGGCTTATGTAAACTGTTTTGACATACGGGAACTTCCCGCTGGCTTCGGCGGCGCGGATCCCCTCATCACACAGCGGCTCGTCAGTTCTACCGCCTATATAGCGCTTCTCACCGTTGCCGACAGTACGCCCGTGGCGCAGAAGAAAAACTTCCATAACCTCAGCCCTTGATCACGACAGGTATCCCTGCGACCAGTCTGACGACTCTGTCCGCCTTCTCTGCTAGAGCGACGCAGAGTCTTCCTGTTGCCTCCCGCATATCACGGTCGGACCGTTCCAGCGGTATAACTCCGCTTCCGACTTCACAGCATACTACCGCATCCTTTTTGAGTAGCTCAGGCAGAAGGTCCAACGCTCTGCTCGGTTCCTGCGCCACGATGTCCTGCAGATTCATTACAACGGGGCGCTCGTCTATCACCGCATCAGCTATATCGCCGTCTGTATATCCGAGACCTTTTACGTATTCACGCTTTCCGGAGGAGCGCGCTCCTATTATAAGTATCATAATGCCGCCGCCTTTTCTATTATGACCAGTACCGCCAGCATGCAGATTTCCTCTGTCTGAAGGAACCAACCAGCCAGGTCGCCGCTCATGCCACCGAACTGCCGAAGAGACATGATCCGCAGCCAGAGCATGCACAGGAGCGCCGAGGCCGCCATCGCGATACCGACTGGAGTCAGTATGATCATTCCCGCTGCGGACACGGCAAAAAGTATCAGCAGGATTACCGCTGATGTTTTCTTTTCAGCCGCATCTCTGAATGCAGACAGCAGCCCCTTTGACGCGCTTGTCGGGAAGAATATGACGGACAGTCCGCTCAGTGATCTGCTGAGAATATGCATTATACCGACAGGCAACACAGCGCCAACACCGGGTCCAAGCTCTGTCGCGAGAGCAAAATAGGCGATTATATATGCACAGAGGCTTATTATCGCGAAGGCACCTGCGTGAGGATCCTTCAATATCTCACGTTTCCTATCCTGAGTAGCGTGGCTCGCCAGAGCGTCCACCGTATCACAGAATCCGTCAAGGTGTATTCCGCCGGTGACGGCTATCGGTATTACCGTAATGCCGGCCGCGAACAGTATCTTTCCGAACCCCAGTAAACCTGATATATATGCCCACAGCAGCAATAGCGCGCCTATTACCAGACCGACGAGCGGGAACGCAGCAAGCATATTCTTCATATTCTTCTCGTTCCATTCCACGCGCGGCATGGGAATGCGTGAAAACATGGAAAACGCTACCGCGATAGTCTTCAGCACTCCCACGGCAATTCTCCTTTCAGCGGCAGCGGTATCCCGCAGACCATCTCAAATACGGCGTCGAACCGCGCCGCAAGTATCCTGTTTATCTCTCCAAGCGCGTCGACATAGCGCATCGTCAGTTCGCTGTATCCACCGCCGTCGCTTCCAACGTCGTTCGTCACGACGACAAGATTGGTGCTCTGATCCTCCAGGGACTCTATCCCGCGGAGTATCTCTGCTACTGTATTCTCACCTGCTCCTGCCGGCTCGAACATCTCGTTCGCCGTCAGATTGCAGAGGCACTCCAGAAGCACCGTGCCTCGCTCAGGAAGCTCCAGTCCGGCTATATCCGTATAGCGTTCGATCGTTTCGAATCCTTTTTCAGCGCGCATGGCGCGGTGACGCGCAATGCGGATTTCACTTTCCTCACCATAGGGCTGCATGGCCGCTATATACCAGAGCTTTCCGCCGAACCTGACGGCAAGCTTTTCCGCAAAAGTACTTTTCCCGCCGGCAGACCCGCCGGTCAGCAGGATGCGCAATGCGCGTCCCTCCCTTCGCTTACTGAGGAGTATAGGCTTCCATTCCAATACCGTCGAAAGTGGCCATTTCACCGTACACGGCCAAGGCCATGTCCAGAAGCGGAATAGCGCAGACGGCGCCGGTCCCTTCGCCCAGTCTCATCCCGGCGCATATGAGCGGTTCAAGGCCGAGCTCTTTCAGTACTGCCTGCGTGGCCGGTTCCGCAGATACGTGGCTGGCAAGTATCGCGCATATGGATTCGGGACACATGCGCACAGCAGTCAGCGCCGCCACAGCGCTGATGAATCCGTCGATCAAGACAGGTATTCTGTATAGTGCTCCGCCTATAAAGACTCCGGCAAGCCCCGCTATATCAAATCCTCCGACTTTTGCAAGTGTGTCCAGCGCATCTTCCGGATCCGGTCTGTTAATGCTTATCGCCCGTTTCACGGCGGAGACTTTGCGTTCCAGTCCTTCGTCTGAAAGGCCTGCGCCGCGGCCTACCATATCCTCTGGACTCGCTCCAAGGAAAACGGAGGCCAGCGCGCTTGACGTCGTAGTATTGCCGATGCCCATCTCGCCCGTCGCAAGAAGACTATAGCCTCCGGTTTTGAGGTCCCGCACTATCTCGATTCCTGCAGAGACGGCCTGCGCAGCCTCGTCGCGGCTCATTGCCGGTCCGGCGGCAATGTTCGCGGTGCCGTCAGCTATGTGCAGATCTATGACGTCTTCCGCTCTGTTCGCCATGCCGATATCAATAGGGAATACGTCTGCGCCGGCGATACTCGCCATACGGCATACAGACGCGTCTCCCTTGGCTATATTCCCAGCGACGAGCGCAGTTATCTCCTGCCCTGTCTGAGTAACACCCTCGCATACGACGCCGTTGTCAGCGCACATGACGATCACGCCGCGTCTGTCGATCCGGACATCGGCGCTGCCGGTCAGTCCGGCGATCTTCACTACCGCACTTTCAAGAAGTCCCAGACTTCCGAGAGGCTTTGCAATACTGTCCCATCTTGCCTGAGCCTTTTTCATTGCCTCCGCGTCGGGTCCGGTTATCATCTTTCTCGTTACTTCTGCGTCAAACATCAAAATGCTCCCATAGATTATTCTCCGGCACGGATGTCATATCCCGTCCTAAATATCTCCGGTCTTACCGGAGTCCTTTAACATGCCGCTCATGTTACAGAAATACCTAATGATGTCTTTCCTCGTTATAATCCCAACGAACGAATCGTTGTCGTCCACCACAGGTACGAAATTCTGATTCATCGCCCGGTCGAACAGTTCCTCAACCGCAGCTGTGATCCTGACCGGCGGAATTTTGTTCTGGCCGATTATATCTCTCAGTCTTATATCCGTAACGTCTCTTGTATAAGTCTTTGTAACACCGTCTTCGACCAGATACCACAGCAGATCGCCCTCGCTGACGATGCCGGCATATCTGCCCTCTCTAGTTATCACGGGCGTGGCTGAAAACCCTATACCGCGCATCTTGCGCAGGCACTGATTGACAGTATAATCGTCATATAGATATGCGACCTGATTCTTCGGCGTCAGAAAAAAAGCAATATTCAATGCAAACGCTCCTTCCAGAGTCTCGGGCGCCGTGTCCTTCTTTTATAATTATACCTCAGATCAGGTGCTATGTCCATTCAATCGGTGGATAAGCTCATCGTTGACGGATATAAAAACCCTTTGATTTTTGATTGTCCGCATCGTATAATCGTATTGGACGCAGAGTGGCAGCCGAAGGCTGCGGAGGCGTTCCTTTGACCAGTAATCCGAAGAAGGAAGGAATCCCATTATGAATATGATCTGGGGACCCGGTATCCCGGGTTTTTTGCCGACCGACGTCATGACGGAAGATGAGATAAGGGAATACGGCGTCAGGATCGCGCTGACACACTGCCGAAACAACGGTTATGAGATCATCAACGCTCAGGCGGCAGAGAACGTATGGCCGAATATCGTCGCAAAAAAAGACGACCGGCTCTGGTTCATAGCCGTCGCAACAAAGGTGGCGCCAGAATACGGCGCTCTTGAACAGGACGAGAAGGACAATCTTGTCGAACATGCTAATAAATTCGGCGCGCAGGCCGCTGTGCTAAGCGTCAGTTTTGGTTCAAAGGATGCCGAACGATTCAGCGAGTCCATCGCTCTGCACGATGACGATTTCGTGGTCAGCACGGCGCCTATGGAGATTCTGAATTGATCATCCGATAAACGGCGGCTTTTGCCGCCGTTTTCATGTCTGTACGCGTTTATCCGCAGCCGTGATCTTGTCGACCCAGACCCCACATATCGGTGTAAGGAGCATACACTTATGTTAAAACGCATCACGTACAACTCCCCCGTCGTCCTTACGTTTGCATTTCTGTCCCTTGCAGTACTCATACTCGGCACGCTGACAGGGGGAAAGCTTACCTCTATGCTGTTCTGTGTCTACCGTGCCCCGCTGAGTGATCCTCTGACGTATCCGAGGTTTTTCCTGCACGTCCTTGGGCACAGCAACATTTCACACTACATGGGCAATATACTGATGCTGCTTGTCGTAGGGCCTCCGCTTGAAGAAAAATTCGGCAGCAAGTCTCTTCTTCTGGCCATAGCCATAACCGCCCTTATATCAGGGGTCGTACAGTTCGTCTTCTTCCCTCACACTGCTCTTCTGGGTGCCAGCGGCATAGTTTTCATGATGATCGTCATGCTCTCGATGACCGGTGCCGAGCATGGCCGCATCCCTCTCACCATGATCCTCGTTGTAATCCTTTATATAGGATCCGAGGTCATTCAGGGGATCTTCGTCGAGGATAACGTGTCTCAGATAACGCATATAATAGGCGGCGCCTGCGGCGCGGTCATAGGATTCTTCCTCTACAGAAAGCGCAGATAAGGAGGCAGTCTTCATGGACGAGATAAGACCCGGTAAATACCGTCACTTCAAAGGAAACATGTACGAGGTCCTTTTTACCGCCAGGCACTCTGAAACTCTGGAACCGATGGTCGTTTACCGCGCGCTGTACGGTGAACGCGGGATCTGGGTACGTCCCGCCTCCATGTGGAACGAAACGGTCGTCCGGGACGGGCAGACATATAGGCGCTTTACACCGGTCGACGACGGCTGATCTGCTGTATTTCATCTGAATAGAATACCGGCGGATGGCATATCCAAATGCCATCCGCCGGTTTCGTTTTTTCTGTTCCGTTATCAGAAGAGCGACATCTGGCTCGTCTCAGGCATATCCGCCAGCGCTCCCAGTGCACGGAGCTGTTCGATATTGGTCTTAGACAGTTTCGGGCAGCAGTCCGAAAGATCCTCCGCCGAGATGAACGTTCTTCCCTTTCTGCCTTCCACAATATCCCTCGCGGCGGTCTCGCCGAGACCGCTTATGGCTACAAAGGGCGGCAGAAGCCTGTTTTCTCCTATTGGCAGGAATTTGACTGCGTCAGACTCATAGAGATCCATCGAAGCAAACTCGAATCCCCGCTTGTAAAACTCATAACAGGCCTCCAGCGTGACAAGAAGATCCTCATCCTTCGCTGTCGGATTCGGATTCTGCTTGATCTCGCGGATCTTTCCCAGCACGACGTCCTCCCCCTGTGTCATTACCGCAGCGTCAAAACTGTCCTTTTGACTGCGCCTGTAAAAGTACGCGCTGTAGAAGGCGAGCGGGCGCTTCACCTTGAACCAGGCTATGCGGAACGCCATCATCACGTAGGCGACGGCATGCGCCTTTGGGAAAAGGTACTGTATCTTGCGGCAGGATTCTATGTACCACTCCGGCACACCAAGCGACTGCATCTCTTCAACGATGCCGTCCGGCCATAATTTGCCTTTGTGGATGGCGCCTTTTCTTACCGCTTCCATGAACTTGAACGCCCGTTTTTCATCCATGCCTCTGGATATGAGGTAGAGCATGATATCGTCGCGGCAGCCGATCGTCTCCTTTACTGTTGCAACTCCGGAGAGAATGAGTTCCCGTATATTGCCCGCCCAGACGTTCGTTCCGTGAGAAAAGCCGGACAGCCTGACAAGGGTGTCAAAGTCCTCAGGCTTTGTATCGCAGAGCATCTGGCGCGTAAAGCCAGTGCCGAATTCCGGAATCCCAATCGTGCCGGTCTCGCCGATTATTGGGTCGCCGGGCGCGAGCCCAAGCGGCTCCGGCGACTTGAAAATCGCCATTGTCTCGGGATCGTCGAGGGGTATCTCCCGCGCGTTTACACCGGTCATGTCCTCCAGCATCTTGATCATGGTCGGATCATCGTGCCCCAGCTCGTCAAGCTTCAGGAGGTTATCCTCCATGCAGTGATACTCGAAGTGGGTGGTTATTATACCGCCCTCGCTGTCGTCCGCCGGGTGTTGGGCAGGGCAGAAATCCGTTATCTCCATGTCCTGCGGAATTACCACGAGCCCGCCTGGATGCTGACCTGTCGTTCGCTTGACTCCCGTGCATCCGAGAGCCAGCCTGTTCTCCTCGGCTTTGCTGAACGCGGCGCCGGTGACCTCCATATATTTCTTAACGTAACCGTGAGCGGTCTTTTCGGCCACTGTGCCTATGGTGCCGGCACGGAATACATGCTCCGCCCCGAAAAGTTCGTTTGTATATCTGTGGGCGTTCGCCTGATACTCGCCGGAGAAGTTGAGGTCGATATCCGGTACCTTGTCGCCGCCGAATCCCAGGAACGTTTCGAACGGTATGTCGAATCCTTCTTTTTTGTACTTTGTTCCGCAGACAGGGCAGTTCTTATCAGGCATATCAGCCCCGCAGCCGTAGCCGCTGCCGGATTCGAAATCGGTATGATGACACTGCGGGCATCTGTAGTGGGCGGGCAACGCGTTGACCTCTGTTATCCCCGACAGGTACGCTACCAACGATGAACCCACGCTGCCTCTGGAGCCCACAAGATAGCCGTGAGCCAAAGAATCGGCAACGAGCTTCTGGGCACTCATGTATATGACGTCGTATCCGCGGGCCAGGATGTCTCCGAGCTCCGTCTCCACACGCTTTTTTATTGTCTCCGGAGGATCGTCGCCGTACAGCTCCTGCAGGCGCCCGTATACGAGAGATTTCAGGTCTTCCGCGCTGTGCTCGATCTTCGGCGGAAACAGTTTTTTGGGCGGAAGCGGACGTACCGCTTCACACATGTCAGCTATCTTCCTTGTATTCGTTACAACGACCTCGTACGCCTTATCCGGTCCGAGATAGTCGAATTCATCCAACATCTCCCGGGTGGTACGGAAATACAGAGGAAGTTCCCTGTCAGCGTCGCTGAATTCCTTTGCGGTCAGAAGGATGTGCCTGAATATCTCGTCCTCAGGTTCAAGGAAGTGGACATCTCCCGTAGCTACACAGGGCTTCCCAAGCTCATGGGCAAGCGCAGTCACGCGTACATTAAACTCCTTGAGTTCATCCTCGTCACGGGCTCTTGGCCTTTCACCGTAAAGCATGAACCTGTTGTTGCATATCGGCTGTATCTCGAAGTAATCGTAGAACTCTCCGAGCCTCCGCTGTTCGAGGCGGCTCCTGTGGTCAGTGATAAGGCCGAATATCTCTCCCGCTTCGCAGGCGGAACCGATAAGCAGGCCTTCTCTGTGCTCAAGTATAAGGCTCTTCGGCATTATCGGATACCGCTTGAAGTGCTCCAGATGGCTCTTCGTAATGAGCTTATACAGGTTCTTGATGCCTGCCTGCTCTTTTACGAGGATGATTATGTGTTTGGGTTTATATCTGCGGTTCTTAAGGGCTTCTCTGCTCTTTTCGGATGTGAATCCGTTGAGCTGAGCTATATCGTTTACGCCGGAACTCTTCAGCTTTTCTGAGAGTTTTACGAATATCAATCCTGCCGTCACCGCATCGTCGGATGCCCGGTGATGCTCAAATTCAGGAAGCGACAGGAAATTAGCCACAGTGTCCAGCTTGTGTGAACGGAGCTCAGGCAGGACCGCCCGCGATATCGCCAGGGTATCTATATATCTCGGGGTATACGCTATCCCTTCTCTCAGACACACCTCATAAATGAACCCCACGTCGAAGCTCGCGTTGTGCGCTGCAAGCGGTCTGTCTCCGACAAAGTCAAGAAACGCTTTAACAGCATCGCGCTGCGACGCCGCTCCGCGGACGTCCTCGTCAGATATGCCGGTAAGCTGCGTTATCGCGGCCGGTATTCGCCGTCCAGGATCAACGAAGGTCTGGAACC
>JAEEGL015025191.1_pt1 | contig 44964 bp, 33 predicted proteins | sample 9134231 | NCBI WGS metagenome assembly JAEEGL01 (sample SAMN16246548, study PRJNA631951) | gut metagenome | biome: gut microbiome; feature: rumen; material: fiber-attached | host: Bos | place: Iran: Karaj | collected 2018-10 | reverse complement strand
TACAGTCTTGTTGATAGCCTCGAGAGTCTGAAAGCTGAGTCCCTCCCAGTTCGCGGGATATACGCCGTGGATATTGCCGCGACCAGCAGCAAGGAAGTCAACGCCGAGATCAGCGATCATCTTGCACTCAGCGGGATCAGCGCACTCGCCCTTGCCGATAACGCCGTCCTCTTCGCCGCCGATAGCGCCTACCTCAGCCTCAATGGAGAGACCGAGACCGTGAGCAACGTTAACGAGCTCAGTAGTCTTAGCAACGTTCTCGTCGATCGGGAAGTGAGAACCGTCGAACATTATAGAAGTGAAGCCAGCCTTGATGCACTTGTAGCAGCCCTCATACGAGCCGTGGTCGAGGTGGAGAGCAACAGGAACTGTGATGCCGAGGGACTTGTCCATAGCTGCGACCATAGCAGCAACTGTGCCGAAGCCTGTCATGTACTTGCCTGCGCCCTCGGAAACGCCGAGGATAACGGGGCTGTTGAGCTCCTGAGCGGTAAGGAGTATAGCCTTGGTCCACTCGAGGTTGTTGATGTTGAACTGACCAACTGCGTATTTGCCTGCTCTTGCTTTCTGGAGCATTTCGGTAGCTGAAGTTAACATAGAATTATTCCTCCTGAGAATTACATTTACAGGGATTCTCACCCTATCGTTAATATTATATCACACACCCGGGAAAATTGCAAGGGTTTACGATAAAATTTGTGTTAATTCTATCGCAGAGACGAAAAACAGGGCGGCACAGAGCCGCCCCTTCTCACATTTTACAGCAGCGTGATACCGTTCTCGCTGCACTTTTTTATCATCTCGTCCGACCATATCGAGGACTGCACTTCGCCGATGTGCGCCTTGTTCAGCAGGAACATACACAGTCTCGACTGACCGATACCGCCGCCGATAGTCAACGGGAGAGTTCCGTTCGCTATCATCTTGTGGTAGTCATACTGCATTCTGTCCTCCGCGCCGCACTCCTTGAGCTGCTTCGCGAGGGAGGTCTCGTCAACTCTTATACCCATAGACGACAGCTCGAGCGCATTGTCGAGCACGTCATCCCAGACGAAGATATCACCGTTGAGCGACCAGTCGTCGTAGTCGGGAGCGCGTCCGTCATGCTTCTCACCGCTCGCGAGCTTCCCGCCTATCTGCATGATGAAGACGGTCCCGTGCTCCTTCGCGATGAGTCTCTCGCGCTCGTGAGGAGTCTTGTCGGGGTACATATCCTCGAGCTCCTGCGAGGTGATGAAGAAAACGTTTTCCTCTATCTTACCGGCGATAGCAGGGTAACGCAGCCCCACCTTGCGCTTTGCGTATGAGATAGCCTTAACGACGGACTTCACCGCGTCCTTGAGGAAGTCGATGTTGCGCTGCTCGCGCGTGATGACCTTCTCCCAGTCCCACTGATCGACGAAAATGGAGTGGGTGTTGTCGGTGTCGTCGTCGCGGCGGATAGCGTTCATGTCGGTGTAGATGCCCTCACCGGCGATATAGCCGTAGCGGTAGAGCGCCATGCGCTTCCACTTCGCAAGCGACTGCACTACCTCAGCCTCGCAGTCGATCTCCTTGATGTCGAAATCGACCTTGCGCTCGACGCCGTTGAGGTCGTCGTTGATACCGCTGCCCTTCTTGACGATGAGCGGAGCGGAAACGCGGTCGAGGGTGAGTGCAAACGACAGTGCCTGCTGGAAGACGTCCTTGATGTACTTGATAGCGTGCTGAGTTTCTCTCAGCGTGAGGGCAGATCTATAGCCCTCGGGGATATACAGCGATCTTGACATAGTATCATTCCTTTACTTGAAAATTAAACATCGACCGGCGCCATTGACGGCTGATGTGCTGTACTTTATTACGGCGGAACTCAGCTTCCGCCCGGGGATCCTGTGATAATGCGGGGCGATGTAGGCACCGTCCCCTGCATATGTCCTCTGTTATCTGATAGACCCTACCGTCCTCGGGAAGAGGATAACGTCGCGGATATTAGCCATACCCGTCGTGTACATGATGAGTCTCTCGAAGCCGAGACCAAAGCCGCCGTGCGGTACGCTGCCGTACTTGCGGAGGTCGAGGTAGTCGGAGTAGAGGTCGAGGTTCATATTTCTCTCCTTCATAGCCGCGACGAGCTTGTCGTAGTCGTACTCACGCTCACTGCCGCCGATTATCTCGCCGACGCCCGGAACGAGCAGATCAACAGCCGCAACGGTCTTGCCGTCGGGGTTCTGCTTCATGTAGAAGGACTTTATCTCCTTGGGGTAATCTGTAACGAAAACAGCCTTGCCGAAGACCTTCTCGGAGATATATCTCTCGTGCTCGGTCTGGAGATCGCAGCCCCACTCAACGGGGTAAACGAAGTTCTCGCCTGACTCCTTGAGAAGCTTTATAGCCTCAGTGTAGGTAACTCTGCCGAACTCATGGGAGATGAGCTCCTCAAGTCTGTCCTTCAGACCCTTCTCGAAGTGCGCATCGAAGAATGCCACCTCGTCCGGACAGGTATCGAGCAGCTTGCGGATAACGTATTTCAGCATATCCTCAGCGAGCCCGATAACGTCATCGAGCTCCATGAAAGCCACCTCGGGCTCGATGTGCCAGAACTCAGCGAGGTGCTTGGGGGTATTGGAGTTCTCTGCGCGGAAGCTCGGACCGAATGTGTATATCTTGCCCATAGCCATAGCAGCCATCTCGCCCTCGAGCTGACCCGAAACGGAAAGTCCCGCCTTTCTGCCGAAGAAGTCATTCGCGTAGTACTCCTCCTCGGTCTTGTAGTCCTGGGTGAAGCCGTTTGTAGTTACGGTGAACATCTCGCCCGCGCCCTCGCAGTCGCTGCCGGTGATGAGCGGAGTGTTGATGTACACATAGTTGTTCTTCTGGAAGTACTCGTGTATCGCAGCCGCAAGAACGGAACGCACGCGCCATACAGCGTTGAAGGTATTCGTTCTGCCGCGGAGGTGAGGCATAGAGCGGAGGAATTCGAGGGTATGTCCCTTCTTCTGGAGGGGATAATCTGTCGGGCACTCGCCGAGGACTGTGATGTTTTCCGGAACAGTATTGATCTCGACAGTGTTATTTCGTCCCGCAACGACATTTCCCGTCACCTTCACGGACGTACCAACGCGGGGCTCCTTGTAATCAGATTCGCCCTTCTCAACTACGACCTGGATGTTCTTCAGCGAGGTGCCGTCGTTGAGCTCAACGAAAGCGACGCTCTTGGAATTGCGCGAGGTGCGCACCCAGCCGCAGACCGTTACCTCTTTGCCGACGAAGTCAGCGGAGGAGGTTATCTCCTTGATGTCGATGTGCTTCATAGTTTTTTCCTGCCTTTCAGAAATATAAGGTTCTCAGGACGAAAAAAGCTCCCGTCCCATAACAGGACGGGAGCATAGCAATACTTCCGTGGTACCACCTGAATTACCGCAAGTGCGGTCACTCTTGTCTGCTGTAACGTACAGATCACGTCTCCCCTACTGACCGTACACGGCGTTCGGCTCGCTGCTCGGGAGTGTTATTCACACAGACTCTGATATGCGGCTCACACCTGCCCCGCACTCTCTGGGAACGAAATTCCGTGCTACTTCTCTCCGTCAATGCATTTTGTATGTAAGTATTGTAGCACCGTTTCCGGGATTTGTCAAGGGGGTATGCGGGATTTTTTGAATAAAGCGGTAATTTGATACAAAACCCCATTTAGTAGACGCCCAATGAGGTTTTCCCTTTGCATTAGACCGCTTGCATAAGGTCGCCTGCGCGGACTCCGCGTCCCTTTGGGATCCCATTATCTGTGAAACATTCTTGCTTTCAATTGAGAACCCATACATCATTTTGCTTGCTTTTTGTGAAGATCTGTGTTATAATAGTATTGATATGCAAAAACGCCATAGGAGGAATGCTATGCTCAACGCAGATCTTAAAGAATTTGAATTTACCTCATCGTTCGATGAGCTTGTTATATCAGCCGTTATCGCAGTACCGTCGGAGAACGTCTGCGGCATCGTCCAGATAGTCCACGGCATGAACGAGCACAAGGAGCGCTATTACGACTTCATGGACTACCTCGCAGGAGAGGGCTTCATAACCGTTATCCACGACTGCCGCGGCCACGGCAGAAGCGTTTCTTCCCCGGACGACCTCGGCTTTATGTTCCGCGACGGCGGCGAGGCTTTCGTCAGCGACATCGCCCAGCTCGTGAAGATCGCCCGCGAGGCTTACCCGGACCTTCCCTACTTCATGGTCGGTAACGGACTTGGCTCGCTCGGTGCAAGGTGCTTCCTGCGCGACCACGACGCAGAGCTCGACGGGCTCGTAGTGCTCGGCTGCCCGTGCTACAGCGGGTTCTCGGGCTTTGTAAGAGCGATCGAGTCCGAGTCCTCAAGGAAACCCGGCAGCCGCACACGCAGCGACAGGATACGCGACGCCTACGCCGCCTCCTACGGGAAAAAGTTCTCCGGCGAAAAGCAGCCCTACCCGTGGATGTCCGCCGACCCCGCAGTGGGAGAGACACTCGCCTCCGACCCGCTCTGCAGCTTCACCTACACCCTCAACGGCTACGAGAATATCCTCTGGCTGCTCCGCGAGACCTACTCCAGCCACGGCTGGAAGCTCAATAACCCGACGCTCCCGATACGCTTCATCTCCGGCAAAAGCGACCCCGTTATGCTCTCGGAGAAGAAATTCTTCAAGGCAATGCGCAGGCTCGAAAAGAGCGGATATGAGAGCATCTCCCACCGCCTGTTCGACGGCATGAGGCACGACGTCCTCCACGAGCAGGGCAGCATAAACGTCTACAAGGACATCGCCAAAACGCTGTTCTCGTGGATCGACCGGGTAAACGCAGAAATGAACTGACACAGAAGGGATAATACTATGGATATCAACAAAACACTCGCCAAGGAATTCGGACTCCGCCAGGAGCAGGTCGATAACACCGTCGCCCTCCTCGACGACGACAAGACCATACCTTTCATCGCACGTTACCGCAAGGAGCTCACAGGCTCCCTCGACGATCAGGTGCTCCGTGAGCTCTCCGACAGGCTCACCTACCTCCGCAACCTCGAAAAGCGCAAGGAGGAGGTCGCCAACTCGATCACCGAGCAAGAGAAGATGACCCCCGAGCTCGAAGCAGCGATCTCCGCCGCGACCACGCTCGTCGAGGTCGAGGACATCTACCGTCCGTTCAAGCCGAAGCGCCGCACCCGCGCGAGCATCGCCCGCGAGAACGGTCTCGAGCCGCTTGCAGAAATGATCATCGCGCAGGAGGACTCCACCGACCCCGAGAAGGAAGCCGAGGCTTTCATAAACGAGGAGAAGAACGTCCCCGACGTCCAGACCGCACTTCAGGGCGCAATGGACATCATCGCAGAGGACATCTCCGACGACGCCGATATCCGCAAAAAGCTCCGTGCCTACGCCGGCGACAAGGGACAGCTCGTGTCCAAGGCTGCCGACCCCGAGGCTGAGAGCGTCTACATCAACTACTACGAGTACGCCGAGCCTATCCCGAAGGTGGCAAACCACCGCGTCCTCGCGCTCGACAGAGGCGAGAAGGAGGGCTTCCTCAAGGTGTCCGTCGTCCTCGACGACGCCGAGGCTCAGGGCATAGTTTTCGACAAATACATCAAGAAGAACAACGCCTGCGGGGAACTCGTCCGCGAGGCAGCCGCAGACAGCTGCAAGAGACTCATCTTCCCGTCGATCGAGCGCGAGATACGCTCCGAGATGACCGCGAACGCCGCAGAGGAGTCGATAAAGGTCTTCGCCGCAAATCTGCGCCAGATGCTCCTCCAGCCGCCGCTCAGGAGCAGTGTTATACTCGGACTTGACCCCGGCTATGCCCACGGCTGCAAGACCGCAGTCATCGACGGCACAGGCAAGGTGCTCGACACCGCGATAATCTACCCCGTCGGCTCCGCAGGGGCAGTCGAGGCGGCAAAGAAGAAGGTCAAGCAGTTCATCGAGAAATACCACGTTGACGTCATCTCAATCGGCAACGGAACTGCGTCCCGCGAGACCGAGAGCTTCACTGCGGACATCATCAAGGAGATACCACAGAAGGTCAGCTACATGGTAGTCAGCGAGGCTGGAGCGTCGGTGTATTCGGCTTCCAAGGTCGCTGCGGAGGAATTCCCGGAGTACGACGTTTCGATACGCGGCGCGATCTCGATCGCACGCCGTTTGCAGGACCCCCTCGCAGAGCTCGTAAAGATCGAGCCTAAGGCTATCGGCGTGGGACAGTACCAGCACGATATGCCGCAGGCACGCATGAGCGAGGCGCTCGGCGGAGTAGTCGAGGACTGTGTTAACTCGGTCGGCGTTGACCTGAACACAGCCTCACATTCGCTGCTCTCGTACATTGCAGGCATAAACGCTACCGTTGCGAAGAACATCGTCGCATACCGCGAGGAGAACGGCAGATTCAGTGACCGCAGGGAGCTCCTGAAGGTCCCGAAGCTCGGCAAGAAGGCATTCGAGCAGTGCGCGGGCTTCCTGAGAGTGCGCGGCGGAAAGAACCCGCTCGACAACACAGCCGTCCACCCCGAGAGCTACGAAGCAGCATCGTCGCTGCTTAACGAGTGCGGCTTCACGCTCACTGACGTGCAGAACGGCGGCGCAGCCGGTATCACCGAAAAAGCCGATTCTATCGGTATCGAGAAGATAAGCTCGACCCTCGGCATAGGCGTCCCCACGCTGACCGACATCATCGGCGAGCTCAAAAAGCCCGGACGCGACCTCCGTGACGAGCTCCCCGCACCTCTCCTGCGCAGCGGCGACATCATGGAGATAAAGGATCTCAAGCCCGGCATGGAGCTCGTGGGAACAGTCCGCAACATCATCGACTTCGGCGCCTTCGTTGACATCGGCGTGCACGAGGACGGACTTGTCCACATCTCGCAGCTCTGCAACCGCTACATCAAGCACCCGCTCGAGGCGGTAAAGGTCGGCGAGGTCGTAAAGGTGCGCGTGCTCGACGTTGACGTCAAGCGTAACCGTATCTCCCTCACCATGCGTCTGAACGACGAGGAGGAAAAGAAGCAGCGCTCCGAAAAGCCGCGCAGCAAGAAGCCGAGCGCCGGCAAGCCCAAGGGCTTCGACGCCACCAAGCTGCACAACAGCAGCTTCCGTATCAAGCAGAAGTAATGTACTATATCTACATCATCCGCTGCCGACCGGACGTGCTGTACACCGGTATCACGACCGATGTGCGCCGCCGCATGAGCGAGCACGCCGGCAGGTCGGAGAAGGGAGCGAAGTTCACGCGCTCGCACGAGGTTCTGTCCATAGAGGCACTGTGGAGCGCTCCCGACAGGAGCACGGCTTCAAAGCTCGAAGCAGCGCTGAAAAAGCTCCCCCGAAGCCGCAAGGACGAGCTCATCGCGGGCGCAGGTCTCGCGGAGGTCTTCGGCGGAGAGACAGCGGAGAAATATTCTCGCGTACCGGCAGCTGAGTACGCTGACGTGCTCAGCGGGAAAAAATGAAAAGAACGAAGGGTCACCAAAGGGGAGGCCCTTTTTTCAGATATCACAGGAAGGAGGCAGAGGAATGTCAATGCTGGACAGGCTCAGCGACGCTGAGGAATGGGAGGCATTCTGGCGGTACAAGACGTCGCTGGTGTGCCCGAAAAGATTCGCAGAGGAGCTCCGCGGCTTCATCGACAGCAGGGGCTACCTGCCGGTGTGCGAGCGGATATCGCGCGGGGAGCGTTTTCCCCTGCCGGAAAAATCTGTGATAAGCAAGCTGAGCACGTCGAAGAAGCGCACGGTCTACACCTACCCCCGCGCGGAAAACATGGTGATGAAGCTGCTGACGTACCTGCTCATCAGGGAGTACGACGGCATGATGAGCAGCGGGCTGTACTCATTCCGCCCCGGCAGATCGGCGAAGGACGCCGTCCGCGCGCTGACTTCCGTCCGCGGTATCGGGAAGATGTACTCCTACAAGGCGGACATCTCGAACTACTTCAACTCCGTCCCGGTGGATAAGCTGCTGCCGATGATCGAGGAGATCACCCGCGGAGACGAGCGTCTGTACATTTTCCTGCGCGGACTGCTGACCGAGCCGGAGGTCATATGCGGCGGGAAGATCATCACCGAGGACAAGGGCATAATGGCAGGGACGCCGCTGTCGGCATTCTTCGCGAACCTCTATCTGCGTGACATGGACAGATACTTCGAGGAGCGCAGAGTGATCTACGCCCGCTACTCCGACGACGTTATACTCTTTGCCGAGACTGCCGATGAAGTCCGTGCCCACGCCGAAAAGATACGGGAGATACTTGCGGAGCGCGGGCTCTCGCTCAACCCCGACAAGGAGCTCTTCGGCGAGCCCGACGGCGGCTGGACGTTCCTCGGTTTCTCCTGCCGGAGCGGCATCATCGACATCGCCCCCGTGACCGTTATGAAGCTCAAGCACAAAATGCGCCGCAAGGCGAACGCGCTCCGGCGCTGGCGCATACGCAGCGGACTCAGCGGCGAAAAGGCAGCGTCAGCGTTCATACGCATTTTCAACAGAAAGCTCCTCGAGAGCGCCGGTGACAACGAACTGACGTGGAGCTTCTGGTTCTTCTCGGTCATCAACACCACCGAGAGCCTGCACGCTATCGACCTCTACGCGCAGGACTGCGTGCGCTACCTGATAAGCGACACCCGAACCAAAGCGCGCTTCAACGTCCGCTACGAAGACATGAAGCGGCTCGGGCTGCGCAGTCTGGTACACGAGTATTATGCCTTTGAGAAGCAGGAATGAATAAGAAATACCGGACAGCCGCAGCGTTAGTCAGCTTCCCTTAACGGAATAAGCGGGTCACCGAGCCTGAAAATACGGGCTCGGTATTTTTTGCCGCGTCCCGCCAGAGAGGGCGCCCCCTCGCTGTGGCTTTTTTATCGCATAAGCGGTCTGCACGCGCATTTTCTCCCCCTTAACGCTCATATACTTTACGGAGCATAAATCTTCAAGGGGTGATATTTATGAAGCTGCAGCCAAATGAGCGTGCGGTGATACTCGGTCAGTACATCATCGAGCACCGCGCAACAGTGCGCGCCGCCGCCAAAAGGTTCGGGATAAGCAAAAGCACGGTACATAAGGACGTCAGCGAGCGACTGCGCCGCGAGGACCCACCGCTCTACACGCAGGTCAAGAACATTCTCGAGATAAACAAGCAGGAGCGGCATATCCGCGGCGGCATGGCAACCAAGCGCAAATACGAGGAGATCTCCAGACGCCGTTGAGCAGACGTCCGCGCGGGCAGGACATAAAAAAACATCACCGAGCCGCAATGGCTCGGTGATATGCTTTTCAGCCGCAGGGAAACTCACTCCCCCGCGCTGAAAACGGCACAAAAAAACAGCAGGAGAAGACGTTAAAGTCCGGATAATTCCGGAAAGGACAAGACCGTACACGGGCAAGCTGCCTGCGAAGCTATGCATATGAGCTCGTGCCGGGTCCGCCGCAGGCGCAAAGCGTTCTCCTACTGCTTTTTTCAGATTTTATCAGCCGCCGAGGGCATTTCTTGTGCGCTGGGAAACATACGCGCGTGTGTTCCACCAGCCGTCGTGGTCGATGTAGTAGCGCAGGTACGGGATACCGTTCTTCGCGCAGTCACGGCGGGTCTTATAGGCGCCGCTGCTCTGCTTGAGGAGCTCGACGATGAGCCGCGTGCTGCCGTTCTTAGTGAACGTGAAGGTCACCTGAGTACCCTCAGTGCGCGAGATGTCGTAGTCGGGGAACTCCTCATTGAATACCTTTGTGAAGTACTCGATGTAGGAGCCGGGAAAGTTGAACTGGTTCTCCTCATCTGGCATCTCCGCGCCCCACGAAAAGCCCGACGGCGAGGGTGCTGCGGGAGCAGTGTTCTGCACCGGAGCAGCGTACTGCTGAGGCTGGGACTGTTCCTGACCGGACTGACTGCCGTTCATCAGACCCTTAACGAATTCCGACGCCGCCTTTTCAGCCTTAGCGCCGATTATCTTGGATAGGAAACTCATAGGTGATCCTCCTTTTTCACGCCGCAGAAGCGGCTTTTTCATTAACGAACTGGCGTGATATTGTCATCACATATACTATAATGGTATTATATCACAAAGGCGCAGATAAATCAACAGTCTGGCGGGATTTTTTTCCGCGCTTGATTTTCGGCGGCAGGCGTGGTATAATGACATATATCAATTATTTGGAGGAAGATATGAAAGCGATAAAACGACTTGCCGCACTCTCACTCAGCGCCGTGACCGCCCTCACCGGCTGCGGCAAAAACGGAGATAAAAGCTCCCCTACTGACGGCAGCAGCCTTATCAGCGGGACGTTCACCTACCTCTCAGGCGAGGAGCAGCAGGCAACATTCTACTACAGCGACGATTACTTCGCGAAGTCCGGAAAGGAGCCCGACGAGCACCTCCGCACAGCCTCCCTCGACCTTACGGTCTCGGTTTTCGGCAGCACCACCGGCAGCGACTATGACAACGCCCGCGCCCTTCTTTCGGCATTCGGGTTCAGCTCTGAGGACTTCGTCTCCGAGGACATGGACACCGCCCCGACTCCCGATACCATCGGCACGGCTATCTCCCACAAGAGCACGCCCAGCGGCGAGGTCATCGCAGTGGCTGTCCGCGGCGCGAACTACGAGAGCGAGTGGGCTAACAACTTCATCTCCGGCGCTTCCGGCGACGCAAAGGGCTTCACGGATTCCGCCCAGAAGGTCATCAGCCGTATCAAAGCCTACGAGGAGGAGCACGGACTCACCGGCGCGAAGCTCTGGCTGACCGGCTACAGCCGCGGCGGAGCGGTCTGCGATCTCGCCGGCAAGTACATCAACGAGCACCTCAGCGAGTTCGGCATCACCGACGACGACCTCTATGTCTACACGTTCGAGGCGCCCCGCGCGAGCAGCACCAAGTCCGGCTACGCGAATATCCACAACGTATTCGACCCGAACGACCTCATACCCAGGGTCTACCCTGAGCAGTGGGGACTCTACAACGCCGGCACTCCCGACCCGATACTCGGTGAGGAAGTCGTCATCTCGCCTATGGCTCTCGACCTCACGGACGGTCTTGAAGCTGTGGAAGTCGAAGCCGACCCGACTACCGTTCAGGACTTCGAGGCTGAGCTGCTCGAATATCTCGACAGCTGCGTGACCCGCGAGGAATTCAGCTCATACAGCAGCGACATCGGGACTGTCATCACTCTCCTGCTCACCCGCGACGCCGAGGGCAGGGAGGAATTCACCGAGCTCGTCGCAGGCGCGATAGGAGACGTCTTCAACGGCAGTGCCAAGCTGAAGCTCATGCCCCTGTACACCGCCGAAAAGGGCAGCCCCGAGTACGATTCCGCAATGGATACGCTCACGTCGATGATCTCCGAGAACCTCGACAGCGCAGACCACAGCACCTGCCTGAGCGAGTCTGAGTACACCCGGCTCAGGGACTCCCTCCCGGGACTTGTCTCGTTCCTTGCGCCGATCATCGTCAACGACATGACGCACGACAGCATGGCACCGTTCCAGATACTCGGCACCTTCATCGGCAACCTTGACACTATCTTCGGCAGACACGACCCCTCAGCCATACTCACCGCCGTCGAAGCCCTTGATCCCTACCACAACTAAATGCTGTACCCCACCAAGCACGTCTGCTGCCATAACTAAAAAATCCCCCGCACCTAAGTGCGGGGGAACATTTTTACTTGAATATAGCTCTTACGAAGTTGTAGATATGTGCGTGGATGCAGTTATCGCCGTGGTAGCCGCCGTTGACATAGTGCCAGATGTGCGGTACGTTATTATTGGTGAACTGATCGTTGTAGCCGGAAGGTGTAGAGTAAACAGTCTGGTCGTTGCTTCCTGCCGTAATGAACAGGAGGTAAGGCTCATTGGAGCTGTCCCACTTGAAGGAGCCAGTAACGCCGGGAGCCGGGCAGATAGCGCCGATATAGCCGAACTTGTCGGGATACTTCATACCGATGAGGAGAGACTCACGTCCGCCCATGGAGAAGCCAGTGATAGCAGTGTTATCCTTGCCGGTCTTGACGCTGTATGTGCTCTCGATGTGAGGCATGAGGTCCTTTGTAAGATCGTTGAGGAAGTTATCGTAAGCCGCATTGTTGGCGTCGTCCATAGCGGAGCAGCTGTCCTGCGTCGCGCTGGAGTAGATGTACGGGAATACGACGATCATATCCTTGGCAGCACCCTCAGCGATAGCATTGCCGATGATCTGCTTCGTGTACATAGTACCGTTGCCCTTGATGATCATTCTGTCCTGATTCTCCCAGTAGCCGTGCATAACGTAGAGAACGGGGTACTGCTTGCTCTCGTCGTAGCCGGCGGGAAGGAGGATATTGTAGGGCTTGTTGCGGTTGCAGGTAGTGGAGTAGTATGTGCCGGACTTGAGCGTGCCGTACTGAACTCCCGCCTTCTCGGTCTTGGAGTCAGATGTCTCGAACTCAACAACATCGCTCTGTATCATAGCTGTGTACTCAGCCATAGAAAGATTCGAGGAAGGCTCATCGCCGCCGGAGCTGCTGCCGCCGGAGGAAGCAGTCTGACCGAACTTTGTTATCATACCGAGAACGAACTGCTGTATCTGAACAACGTCAGCGATCTCGAGCTTGCCGTTCTTGTCAACGTCTGCTGCGAGGGACTGAGCCTTGTCAGAAAGCCCGTTAACGAGACCTATTCTTGCGAGTGAGATGTCAACAGCATTGATAACGCCGTTGTCGTCGATATCTCCGAGTGTATAAGTGATAGCCTTAGGACCGCTGATCGCAGTTCCTGCAACAGCAACGATAGCCTCGTCGATGTAGAAATTCGATGTGCCGTCAACAGTCTCAACGTAGAGCTGAAGATCGGAAGCGCCCTCGGGTATCTTATAATTCTGGTTTGCGAGCTGAACGTAGCTTCCAGCCACGCCTGTAGCAGTCGCGATATGTGCATACTGAGTCTCACCCGCGGAATCCTTGTACTGGAGCGAGAGCTGGAGGTCAGTGGAAGCGCTGCCGTCAGCCAGCTCAGCAACTACGCTGAAGCTGAACTCCTTACCGGGCTCGAAAGTAACTGTGCTGAGTGCCTTCTGGGTACCGTTCCATGCAGAAGCTCTGTCCTGAACGAGGAGAGCCTCTGTGCCAGCGTAGGGATTCTTGCCGCTGAGAGTAACTGTCGCAGAACCACGGCCAGTCCAGTCGTCTGTGCCGTCCTCGAAGGTATCGTGGATGTAGTAGCCGTTAGCATCGGGCTCAAGCGGCTTTTCCGGCTCGGGCTCGGTAGGACCGTCGGGCATTTCAGGAACAGCCACGCCGTCGCTCTCAAGAGTGATAACGAATGTAGAAACAGAATTTGCGGGGAGCTGAGCAAAGAACGAAGAAGTATCGTGATCCATGCCCTTTGTAGCAGCGAGATTCTCGTTTGCAGAAGTTCTGTAACGGTCAACGTTCTTGATAGTGCGTCCGCTGATCGAGAACTCCTGCGCGTAATCACTGCCCTTATTTACAGCAACGATCTCGATCTGAGTATCGCTGTGCTTGTAAGCGGAAATGTAAACATCGCTCTGCGGGGACTCTGTCGCGTCGATACGGAGATCGCCGGGACGAACATACTTGGAGTACTGAGCCATCATGTAGCCGCGCTTTGTGATAGCGCCGTCAGAACCGCTCTGCTCGAGAAGGCTGTAGCTTCTCTTGATGTACCACCATGTATAAACGCTCATGTTGCCGACAACGAGACCGTTGTGGATATTCTCAGCAACATCGAGAGCCTCAGGCCAGTTGTTAGCGGAGTTAGCGTCCGAGTTGGGGACGTATACCTCAGTCATCCAGATCTCTCTGCCGCTGTTCTCCAGAGCCGGGAAGTCCATCTTGCTTCTGGGAGTTCCGTAGAAGTGAGTTCCGAATACATCTGTATTCGCAAGTGCCTTGGCATTATTCAGGATATAGTTATAGAAGTTTCTGCCATTCTCGCTCCAAGCACCATACTGGAAGGTCTCGGGCGACATGAGTCTTGTACTTGTGATCTGATCGCCGTAGTTTGCGATAAAGTTTGTTGCCTCTGTCGGTGACCAGTATGTCCACTCAGAAGCGTAGTCAGGCTCATTCTGAACCGAAATGGAGTAGAGGTCTACGCCGTTGTTCTTCATGTAAGTACCGAAGTCGTTCAGGTGCTTAGCATAATCAGCATAGCTTGAAGTCTTCAGGTGGAGCTTACCGTTGCTTCCGCCGGATTCACAGAGACTCGACGGCGGCTCCCAAGGTGTAGCGAATACAGTAGCGCCATGCTGCGAAGCATACTTCGCAGTTGAAAGCGCATTGCCCCACTGACTGCTGTTAGGATTGACATAAACACGGAGCACCGTGAGTCCGAGCTGACCGTCTTCATTTCCGAAGGCTCTTGCCAGTTCAGAGTTTGACAGCGAATATCCCTGCCATTCCGGAAGGTCTATACCGCCGAAGCCGCGTATAAACTGGTATGTCTTGTTGGTGTTGACTGTGCAGACGGAAGCGGCGTTAGCCTCAACTTTCTGCTTCTCGGGCAGAGCCGAAGCAGATGAGAAGAGGAGAGCGCCGGCAGTTATTCCCGCAACAGCCGACTTTAGTCTGCTTGAAAAACTCATAAAAAATACCCCCTGTATTTGATAAAATTTGTATAACGTATATCCTTTACTTAATTATATAAGAATTCATTTTTCAAGTAAATCCGTAATTTACATATTTAGTGCAAAAAACACACAAAATTATAGGCGGACTATCAATTATCATTACAGGTGGGGTACGATAGTGCACATGCCTTATTATGCACAAATCCCACTTTTGTACACGCTCAATCTCTGGTGATGTTCCGCAGCCAAACGAACTTCATGTAATGCCGGTATACCGCGGGCAGCTTGACGAACTCATCGAGGGTGAGAATGAACGCCACCGCCAGCACGGGCAGCTTCAGCACGAACGCTCCCACCAGCCCGAGCGGCACGACCACGCACCACAGCGTTATCACGTCGCACCACATACCGAACCTCGTGTCGCCTCCCGCCGGGAATATCCCCACGATAATAGTCGAATTCAGCGAGTTCCCGATGATATAGTACGCCGCCATGCACATCATGTATTTCAGGTAGAACTGCGCCTGCTCATTGAGCGAGACCGTCCGCATGACCAGCGGTATCACGGCAAGTATCACCACTCCGGAAGCCGCTCCGGTGAATATCGCAAAGCGGACGAAGCTCCCGCCCGCCTTTCTTGCGCGCTCGAGCTCGTTCCGCCCGAGCATACCGCCGATGATGATACCCACGCCGGACGCTATTCCCCAGCACAGGCTCGCGATCATGCTGCGGACTATCCCCGCTATCGAATTTGCAGCGGTCGCGTCACTGCCGAGGTGTCCCATGATGACGGAGTACATCGCCACGCCGCCTCCCCAGCCGAGCTGATTGATGAGTATGGGGAGGGTGTAGTGCCAGTAATCGCGTGTAAGCTCCTTCCCGGAGCGCAGCATGAGGTTTATCCTCAGCGGCGGACAGAGCTTCCCCGCGACCGCAGCGAGCACCAGTGCAGTCTCGATCACTCTTGATATCACGGTCGCGAGCGCCGCTCCCTCGATACCCATTCGCGGGAACGGACCCAGTCCGAATATCAGGAGCGCGTTGAGGATTATGTTCAGTACCACCGCCAGCGAACCTATGAGCGAGCTGAGCTTTGCCCGGTCGCAGATCTTCATAATGCCGAAATACGCCTGTGTGAAGCCTGTCAGGACATACGACAGCGCTACCATTCTCAGGTACGCCGCGCCCGCCTCCACGAGCTTCGGGTCGCCTGTGAATATGTGCATTATAGGCACGGGCAGTATCAGCGCCGCAGCCGTAAAGAACGCTCCCGTCAGGAGCGAATACCTCATAGTGACCGCGAGCACCTCCTCGACAGTCTTCACGTCACGCTTCCCCCAGTACTGAGCCGCAAGGACGTTGCACCCAAACACGAACGCCCCGTAGAACAGGCTGAACACGAAAGCTGCCTGCCCCGCGAGGGACGCTGCCGAGAGTGAGTCCTGATCGAGGAATCCGAGCATAAAAGCGTCGCTCGCGGTGACGAGCGACGTCATCAGGAACTGGAACGCGATAGGCGTCACTATCCTGAAAAGCTGTCTGTAGAGTTCCTTTTTGTTTTCCATCAGAGCCGTCCCCTGAAGTCCTCGTAGCCGAACTCCCGCAGCAGCTCAGTGCTGCCGTCCGCCCTGAGCAGGACTATCGCCGGGAGCGGCATACCGTTGAAGGTGTTGTTCTTGACCATCGAATAAATCGCCATATCGCCGAAAACGAGCCTGTCCCCGACCTTCAGCGGCTCATCGAACGAGTACTCCCCTATCGAATCTCCCGCAAGGCAGGTCTGCGAGCCGAGCCTGTAGCTGTACGGCTTTTCTCCGCTCTCCCCGGAGCCCATGAGCGGCGGTCTGTATGGCATTTCGAGCACGTCCGGCATATGGCACGCCGCCGAGGTGTCGAGTATCGCGATCGGCATATCGTTCTCTGTGAGGTCGAGCACCTCCGTCACGAGATACCCCGCATTCAGCGCGACAGCCTCCCCCGGCTCGAGGAAGACCTCCAGCCCGTACTTTTCCTGCAAGCGCTTGATGCACCGTTCAAGCCGCGGTATATCGTAGTCTGCGCGGGTGATATGGTGTCCGCCTCCGAGGTTTATCCACTCCATCTTCGGAAGAATATCCCCGAACCTCTCCTCGACCGCATCCAGCGTGGACTCAAGGTCGTCGGAGTTCTGTTCGCACAGCGTGTGGAAGTGCAGACCCGTCACGCCCCGCAAGTCGTCCGCACGGAAGCTCCTCCTCGTGATACCGAGGCGAGACTTCGGCGAGCACGGGTCGTATATCTCGTGACCCTCCTGCGTGGAGTGCTCGGGATTAATACGCAGACCGATCTTCTTCCCCGCCGCAAGGACGCGGTCGCGGTAGCGGTCGAGCTGCGTGAACGAATTGAAGATGATATGCCCGCAGTATGAGATTATCTCGTCGATCTCGCCCTCGCGGTACGCCGCTGAGAAAACGTGGTTCTCCTTACCCATTTCCTCGGAGCCGAGTCTCGCCTCGAACAGCCCGCTGCACGCCGTCCCCGCGAGATATTCCCCTATCATCGGGTAGAGATGATAGCACGAGAAAGCCTTCTGCGCGAGGAGGATCTTCGCGCCGGTGCGCTCCTGCACGCCGCGCAGTATCTCAAGATTATGTTTCAGCGCCGCCTCGTCGATGACGTAGCACGGCGTGGGGAGGGAGTTTTTGATGTTATCGGTCATATCTATCACCTTTGTTTTTTATAATACGCAGGGGCGATGCCCACATCGCCCCTCAGAAAAGTTTTTATCGTATCAGTCTACCAGCACCGGATCGAAGTCCTCCTCCCACGGCAGTCCCCACTTGTTGAGGGCGTCCATGAACGGATCGGGATCGAACTCCTCGATGTTGTACACTCCGGGCCCCTTCCATGTGCCGTTCATGATGAGCATAGCGCCGATCATAGCGGGCACGCCGGTGGTATAGGAGATAGCCTGAGAACCGACCTCGCGGTAGCACTCCTGGTGGTCGCAGATGTTGTAGAGGTAGTAATTCTTGTCCTTGCCGTCCTTCTTGCCGCGGAATATACAGCCGATATTAGTCTTGCCGACCGTTCTCGGACCGAGCGAAGCGGGGTCAGGGAGCACAGCCTTGAGGAACTGGAGCGGAACGATCTCCTTGCCCTCATACATGATAGGCTCGATAGAGGTCATACCCACATTTTCGAGGCACTTGAGGTGAGTGAGGTAGCTCTGCCCGAAGGTCATGAAGAAGCGGATACGCTTTATGCCCTTGATGTTGAGCGCGAGGGACTCCAGCTCCTCATGGTGGAGGAGGTACATATCCTTCTCGCCTACGCCCTTGAAGTTGTAGACGCGCTTGATCTCCATGGGCTCGGTCTCGACCCACTTGCCGTCCTCGATGTAGCTGCCCTTCGCGGACACCTCACGGATATTGATCTCGGGATTGAAATTCGTTGCGAACGGATAGCCGTGATCGCCACCGTTGCAGTCGAGTATGTCGATGTAGTTGATCTCATCGAACTCATGCTTCATGGCATAAGCCGAGAAGACGCCCGTAACGCCGGGGTCGAAACCGCTTCCGAGAAGAGCGGTGATACCAGCCTCCCTGAACTTCTCGCGGTAAGCCCACTGCCACTTGTACTCGAACTTAGCCGTGTCGAGGGGCTCGTAGTTCGCAGTATCGACGTAATGAGTCTTGGTCGCGAGACAAGCGTCCATTATCGTGAGATCCTGGTACGGCAGCGCGAGATTGAGCACAACGTCCGGCTTGTAGGAGTTGATGAGCGCAACGAGCTCGTCAACGTTGTCAGCGTTAACCTGTGCAGTCTCGATGACCGTCTTCGTGGTAGGCTGGAGCTTTTCCTTGAGCGCGTCGCACTTGGACTTAGTCCTGCTCGCGATCATAATGCCCTCAAAAGCCTCGCTGTTCTGGCAGCACTTGTGGATAGCTACGGAAGCAACACCGCCGCAGCCGATTATCATACATTTTCCCATTTTAAACACTCCTTATCTGTCTTCGTATTTATCGTTGTATTCCAACTGATCTGTGTCATCATATTCGTCCCGGCCGCCGTAGTCGTCGTACTTGTCATACGGCTCGCTGTCGGTGGACGTATATTCGTTTTCCCTCCGGGCCCTTGCAGGAGCCGGAGCGGCATTAGCTTTAATCTGTCCGCCCTTGGTATTTTTCATCATAAGTATCGCGACTGTCGTCGTGATAATGATACCCATAGCAGCGATGAAGATACCGACGAACATGAACACCGAGGAGACCGTCCTCACCGTATTGTCCGCGGGAATGTATATCTCCTGCGGCTTGAACGTATTCACATACGCAGTCACTTCCTCACCGACCTCAAATACCGGCGGATTTGAGCCGCTGCTGCTCTTGATGACGAACGTCTCGCCGTTGTAGGTGTACTCATATACAGGGTGATATGAGCGCGAGGTATTCCCGTCATTGTCGGTCGAGCGCTCGAGAGAATTTTCGACCACCGTCGCCGTCACCTCATAAGTACAGCGCGCCTTTTTTCTCATATCCGCCCGCTTGATATTGAACCCCGCAAACGCGAATATCGCACCGAACATCACCACGCCCGAGACGATAATAATAAAAACCTTGCTTACTTTCATATGTCACCCCTATCAGAATCTTCCGCACCGACGAGCCGTTTGAACCGCTTGTCAACATCTCTTTTCTGCCAGAAGCAGTACCCGATGAAGCCTCCCGCCAGTGCCAGCCCGATGATGATATCGAGCACCGCGTTCCTCTTTTCCACCCTGTACTCCGGTATGTAGACCGTCGTCGGCGAATCCGGGTCAACGTAGACCTTCACCTTCTGCCCCGCGCGGAAGTCCACTTTGTCGGAATACGAGCTCCCGGTGTAGGTGTACTCAATGCCCTCGTAGGTGTAGCTGAATATCGGCGCGAACACCTTGCCCGAGCTGGTGTCGGAGGAATCAGCATAGTCCTCGTCGAAGCCCGAAACATATCCCTCCGTCAGCACCGTGCAGGCCTTCTTGTCCTTGTGCACGTTGACCAGAGTGAAGCAGCCTATCCCAAAGAACGCCAGTCCCCCGAGTATAAACGCCAGCGAGAGAAACAAATGCAGCCGGAACATGAAGTTCCCGAGCTTTTTTGAATCAGACTCGAAGCGCTCCCGGTCGAGCTGACCGTACTCGTCGGTGTACTGTCCGCGTATCTCGGGGTCTATCCCGCCGAAGTCCTCCTCGCGGATACCCTCCTCCGAGCCGTCATACCTGTCCATGATCCACCTCACGACAGCGCCAGCAGCATCTCGCGTATTATCTTGCACGCGACCGCTGTCGAAACGCCGCTCTGGTCGTAAACCGGACTGAGCTCATTTACGTCGCAGCCCACTATATCGAGCCTGCTGCACACGAGCGTCACCGCCCTGCGCAGCTCATCGAACGTCACTCCTCCCGCCTCAGGAGTACCCGTGCCGGGGAACACTGACGGGTCGAGCACGTCCAGATCGAGCGTGAAATAGACCTTCTTCCCCTTCAGCTTCTCAACGACGTCCTCAAGTCCCTCGAAGCTGAACTTGTGCATTTCGGTGTGCTCGTCCGCGAAGTAAAACTCCTCGCGGTCGCCGCTGCGAATGCCGAACTGGAAGATATGCCCGTCCCCGACGAGCTCATGACACCTGCGCAGCACGCACGCATGGCTGAGCTTCTGCCCGAGATAATCGTCGCGCAGATCAGCGTGAGCGTCGAAGTGGACGATGTAGAGGTCGTCGTATTTCTCCTTGACCGCCATGACCGAGCCGAGCGTCACAAGGTGCTCGCCGCCGATCATGAACGGCAGCTTGCCGTCGGTGAGTATCATATCCGAGCGCATGGCGATGTCCGCGACCGCGCGGTTAGTGCTCCCGAACGGCAGCTCAATGTCGCCGCTGTCGAAGTAGCTGTAGTCGGTCATGTCCTTACTCTGGTACGGACTGTATGTCTCGATACCGAAGCTCTCGCTGCGTATCGCAGACGGCGCGAATCTCGTCCCCGGACGGAAGCTCGTCGTGCCGTCGAAGCCTGCGCCGAACAGGACTATCTTCGCGTCCTCATACTCAGCATCGCAGGCGATGAAGGTCTGTACATTCTTATTCAACATCTTTCAGAAGCTCCTCAACGTAGTTTGGCAGCGCGAACGAGCCGACGTGCAGCTGCGTGTTGTAGTAGCGCGTGCGAATGCCGAGCATACTCCACTTCGCCGCGTTGTAGTCCTTGGTCGGGTGGTATCTCTTCGACGCGAAACCGAACAGCCAGTGTCCGGAGGGATACGTCGGGATATGCGCCTGATATACCCTGCTTATCGGGAAACTCTCGACGATACGCTTGTGCGAGCGCTGCATAGCGGCAGCGTCCTCGTCGTAGAACGGGCTCTCATGCTGGTTGACCATGATACCGTCCTCGCGCAGCGCCTTGAAGCAGCTCCCGTAGAACTCCTTTGTGAACAGCCCCTCCCCGGGACCGAACGGGTCAGTGGAATCGACGATGATGACGTCATACTTGTCCTCACAGCGCCTGATGAACTTCACTCCGTCCTCGTAGTAAACGTGTACGCGGGGGTCGTCGAAGCGGCAGGCAGTGGTCGGGAGGAACTTCTTGCTGACCTCCACCACGAGCTCGTCTATCTCGACGAGGTCGATGTTCTCCACTGAGCTGTACCGCGTGAGCTCACGCAGCACGCCGCCGTCGCCCGCACCGATGACGAGGATGTTCTTCGGGTCAGGGTGAACAGCCATAGGGACGTGGGTTATCATCTCATGGTAGATGAACTCGTCCTTTTCGGTCAGCATCATGTAGCCGTCGAGCGTGAGAAATCGCCCGAACTCCTTTGAATCGAACACGTCGATACGCTGGAACTCACTGTTCCCGCTGTAGAGCTGATGATCGACCTTTATCGAAAATTTTACGTTGGGAGTATGTCTCTCCGTGAACCAAAGCTCCATATCTGCCTCCTGTTACTGCTCGGGTCTGCCTGTGGGAGGTCCGCCCGCCGGACGTCCGCCCTCCATGGGAATTCCCGCGCTCTTGAACGCTATCTTCATGAATATCGGCGAAACGATGAGGATTATCACGAATGCCGCCGCAAGGCTTATGCCGAGCGACTTGAGGAACATTGGCAGGAAGGGGATCTCCGCGCCGTGCGAGGTCGCCTGCTTCCACGCCATGATTATCATAGCGAGCGTAATGACGGGCGTGTAGATGAGGTCCGAGATGAGTGCCTCCACGCACCTGCTGCCGATACCGGGCTTCATATTCTTGGTGACGCCCTGCGATATCTTCCTCATCGGCACAACGAACCCGATGATAAGGCTGATGATCGTGCTCACTATGAAGCTGACGATGAACGCCACAGGCTTGAAGCCCGTCTCCGCCATGAGATTGCCCAGAAGCGAGAGACAGAAGCTGAGAGTCACGCCCATGAGGATACTCATTATCATACCGGCTTTTTTAGCTTTCTGTTCCATATAAAACTCCTTTACACGAGCACGTTCAGGCGCTCGATATTGATGTCCTCCGTACCGGTCATCTGGCAGCCCTTTTCCTTGGCATACCTGATGTACTTGATTATCTCCGGGGTAATGAGCTCGCCAGGCGCGAGTATCGGTATCCCCGGCGGATAGCACATCACGAACTCACTGCAAACATTCCCCGCAGCCTCGCTGAGCGGCAGCGAACGCTTCTGTGCGTAGAACGCCTTGCGCGGAGCCTCCGCGACAATGGGGTTGATGTACTCCTGAGTGAGCATACCGGTCTCAGTCTTGCCGAACCGGCGCTTTATCTCCGCGAGCGCACTGATGAGCCGCTCGATGTCGCGCTTGCGGTCGCCGACAGAGACATACGCGAGGATATTTCCGATGTCGCCGAACTCTATCTGAATGTCGTACTCATCTCGCAGCAGGTCATAGACCTCAATGCCCGCAAGACCTATCGGGAGGGTGTAAACGCTGAGCTTTGATACGTCGAAATCGAATATACTGTCCCCGTTCACGAGCTCCTTTGAATAAGCATAGTACCCGCCGATACCGTTTATCTCGTCGCGCGCGTACTCCGCCATCTCGACGGTCTGCGCGAAGATCTCCCTGCCGCTGAGCGCAAGCCTTTTCCTCGAGATATCAAGGCTCGACAGCAGCAGATACGACGCGCTCGTGGTCTGCGTGAGATTGACTATCTGGCGCATATAGTCCGAGTTTATCCGCTCGCCCATGAGCAGGAAGGAGCTCTGCGTGAGGCTTCCTCCGGACTTATGCATACTCACCGACGAGAGATCAGCACCTGCCGCCATAGCAGTCGTCGGGAAGCCCTCCCCAAAGTAGAAATGAGTACCGTGCGCCTCGTCCACAAGGACGAGCATTCCGTGCTCGTGCGCGAGTTCAGTAATGCGCTTCAGGTCAGAGCAAATGCCGTAATATGTGGGATTATTGACCATTATCGCCTTGGCGTCGGGGTTGTCCTTTATTGCCTGTTCCACCTGTGCGACCGACATTCCCAGCGCAATACCGAGCTGACGGTTGACATCGGGGTCAACGTACACCGGCACAGCCCCCGTGAGGATAAGAGCATTGATCGCACTGCGGTGGACATTTCGCGGCATGATGATCTTGTCGCCCTCCTTGCAGGCGTACATTATCATGCTCTGCACCGCAGAGGTCGTCCCGCCGACCATGAAGAACACATTTGCCGCCCCGAAAGCCTGCGCCGCGAGCATTTCCGCGTCGCGGATGACAGATACCGGGTGGCAGAGGTTATCGAGGGGCTTCATCGAATTCACATCGACGTTCATGCAGTCCTCGCCGAGGAACTCCGTTAGCTCCATATTGCCGCGACCGCGCTTGTGACCGGGCACGTCGAACGGCACGACGCGCATCCGGCGCAGTCTGCGCAGAGCCTCGTATATCGGTGCGTCAACCTGAGAAAGAGCCATTTCCGAACACATTCTTTCCGCTGAAAATTTCGATCATCTCCCGCTTGAGCGCCGTGGTTATCTCGAGGCGTCTGCGGGGCGGGAGCTCGCTGACGTCGGTATTGAACAGGTAATTCTGCAAGTCGAGCTCCTTGATGAGCATTTTGGTGTGGAACATATTCGCCTGATAGACGTTGATGTCCACAGCGTCGTAGCGCTGGAGGGTCGCCTTGTCGATATAGTCCTGAATGGAGGTGATATTGTGGTCGATGAAGAGCTTCTCGCCGCCGATATCGCGGGTAAAACCGCGAACGCGGTAATCCATTGTGATGATGTCCGAATCGAAGCTGCCGATGAGGTAATCGAGAGCCGTGAGCGGAGTTATCTTGCCGCAGGTCGCGACGTCGATATCCACGCGGAAAGTCGCGATACTGGTATCCGGGTGGAATTCCGGGTAGGTATGCACAGTGACGTGGCTCTTGTCGAGGTGAGCGACAGTCTCGGTACCGCCTGCGGGGATCATAGTATCGTCCGCGATGAGGAAGGTAGCGGAAGCGCCCTGCGGGTCGTAGTCCTGCCGCGACATACTGAGCACCTGCGCCCCGATCATCTCGGTGAGGTGGGTCATGATGTCCGTGATACGCTCGGAGTTGTACTGCTCGTCAACGTAGGCGATGTATTCGAGCTGAGACTTCGCGGTCTTGGCGTAACAGACATCGTAGATGTTGAAGCTCAGCGACTTTGTGAGGTTATTGAATCCGTATAGCTTCAGTTTGTTTTCCATAAAAACACACCCTTAAACAAAAAATGCACGTTCAGGCTTCATCAACCTAAACGTGCATGGAGATACTATGCAATGCATATCTACTCAACGGGCTTCAGAGTTATTCAGCAAAGATACCTTATACTACTCTTATTGACCTTTCACAAGCTGATGAAAACTTATAAAACATATCGACGCATGGTCGAATCAATAAGGCAACAGAAGTTGCCAGCTGAAAAATCAGCGGTCGGCATTTGACCCGGCTGTCCGTATGGCCTCAACTACGGCGTCTGCCGCAGTGGTCAAAGATCTTGCTCTGAAACCGTAGCTTCTTATGCAACTATATATCCCGATAACTCGGGTTCATTTGATATTATTTTACCATATCCACGCGGCTTTGTCAAGCCATTTTATAAAAATATAGGACGATATCATCGACTTTCCGACTGCACCCGTGTGGGACGGCGTCCTCGACGTCCCACACAAACGCCGCCCAAACAAAGAAAAGCGCCGCTGGAAAAATCCGGCGGCAAGATCATCTGACTGTCCGTTACAACGGAACAAACCCTTATTCTCCCTATTGTGCAGATAGGAGAATTTGAACATACGTCATTGTGCACAAATTTAAACTCCATTTATTAGCAATAACGCACATTCTATCTGAATATATTATATCACATAGTATGAAAAAAATCAAGCATTTTAAAATATTATATATATTAAACTATAAGAAAAAAGGGACTCCGAAGAGTCCCTTTCAGTATCAGAATATTACTTGCCGAAGTTATCAGCCTGACCGCTTGCCGGATCGAGGTTTGTGATAAGACCAGCCTCATATCTCTGGATAGAAAGCGCGTCGTTGTTTGTAGGACCGTCGCCGTTGTTGAATACGTCAGCGTTGAGCTTACCAACCGGCTTGAGTGAGAACTCATCGGGGTTAGCCTGGTAACGCATGATAGCAACAACGTCGCCCATGTTAACTTCGTCATCAACGTTAGCGTCGCCCCACTTTGTGACCTTGACATCGGGGCCGTCCTCAGTGATAGGTGTAACATCGGGATAGAGAAGAGCCATTCCGCCGTATGCCATGAGGGCATCACCAGCGTGCCAGAATCTGTGGAGGTTGTACTCATAGCCCTCGGTCTCGCCGGTAGCCTCGTAAACAGCCTTAAGATCCTTATACATCGGATCATCCTCGTAGATCTTACGGATAGTGTTGAACTTAGCACCGTTCTTGAGCTCAGAGCCATCAGGCATTGTGCCGTTGTAGTAAGTAGGAATGTAAACTTCCTGCTCGAATACACGCTTGAGAGAACCGTTATGATCCTTGAAGGAGATACCGATCTCGTCACGACCCTCTTCCCACTGCTTGCTGAGGAGTATGTTCGCAAGGCGGAGACCCTTAGCAGCAACGGAATCGTTGTCGTCAGTAGCAGCTGCGGAAGCAGGAACGCCCTTAGCAGCAGCGTAGTAGATAAGTGTGTTACAGAGCGAGGATACGCATCCAACGTCTCCCTGACCGTAAGCGGTGATCGTGCAGGTCAGACCGCTGTTAGCAGAAGGGTCGTATGTGCCGTTCCAAGTAGCCGGCTGACCGGACCAGTCGAGGGAAGCAGGGATAGCATAGCTCCACTCCTTGCCGTCGATCGGGTCTGTACCGTCAACGATAGTCTCCTTCTCGAACCACTCAACCCATCTGCTGATAACAGTGTCGAGAGCCTCTTCCATCGAGAGACCGCCGGGCTTGACATCAGAAATGTCGCCTGTCTTCTTGACCTTGAGGTCATAGTAGAGCTCTGCGAGACGCTGCATGGACCATACCTGGTTACCGATCCAGTGGTTGGAACCGGGGTCAGCGTATACAGGGTGCTCAACGTAGATCATATCATAGAATGTGGAAGCACCAGACGGGTACTTCTCATAACGTCCTCTGTAGGAGTTTGTACAACCGCCGGCGAACGGGCCGTTTGCGGACTGGAGCCAGAGGTACATCTCGAGCTGTCTCTTGAGGGACTCAGTATAGTCCGCCTTAGCGCCATCGGACTTCATGCCGGAGCTGAGATCCTTGAGGAGGCCGTAAGCTGCGAGCGGGTTCTGATAGAACTGATGCGAGTGCGAGCAGCCGATCTGCCATGCCCAGTCGTAATTATTAAGAGCGCCGCCCCAAGCTGTATACCAGCCCATGAGGTAGTGCTGACCGCCGTTGCCGGACTCGGAAGGAGCTGTGATGCTCTGGCAGCCGATCTTGTGGTAGTACTTATCGAACATGTCGTTACGGCACTGGTCACCCATCTTACCAGCCTTAGCAATGAGATCAGAATCTACCTTTGCGCCCCAGAGGTTTGCAAAGTAAACAGCCTGGATAGCACGGTCCTCAGCGTCAGGAGCGTTAGTGAACGAATACTGCTTCGGAACCTTGCCAAGACCGTTGAAGATAGCCTTGATACCGTTGTCGCCGGACATACCGTACTTGAGTTCCTCAATACACGGAGCGGGAACTGTCTCGAAGCAGGACTCCTCCTCACCGCGCTGGAATGTATTGATGAATACGAACTTGCCGTTGCCTGCGCCGGGAGTGCCGCCGCCGAAGCCATACCAGTCATCAACGTCAGCGAGCCAGTTCATGAGGTAGTAACCGTTGTCAGAACCGTAAGCGGACTTGAATGTGTTGTACAGCGGGTTGAGAGCGTCAACGCCTGCATTCTCAACAGGATACTTCTCAGGAGTGTCCATTTCGGGAGCAGTATCAGCCTTGAGTCTGTCCTGCTTCCAGATAGAAGCGTAGTTAACTGTTGTCTTGATGCCAGAAGCGTCAGACCAACCAGGGATCATAGCTTCAAGTGTCTGCCAAGCCTTAGGAAGCTCGTTGGACTCAGAGAGAACGTGGTTTGCACCGAGAACGTCTCTCATAGCAGCCATCCATACGATGTAGGACATAGCCTCAGAAGTTGTCTCGTGACCGTAGTCAGGAGCCTCGATTACAAGGGTCTCAACAGCGTGGTACGGGATACCGAAGGAACCATTACCGTTCTTGTTGTTCTTGCTGAGATATCCGTTGTCTTCACCGTTGGTGATTACGTCGTCATAGAGCGACTCGAACATCTTAGCGTAGGACTCGTTAGCGTTGTTCTCAGATGCATACTCGTTAGCAGCGGAAGACATTGCAGGAACGATAGCGGACGCAGACATAGCTGCTGCGAGAACGCCGGCAACGAGAGCCTTGTTCTTTTTGCTTATCATTAGTTTTTACCCCTCTCATAATATAATGTGGTGGAAGTTTATCCCCGTCCCTCCTCGGGGCGGAAATGCATACGAAAATACATCGTACACTGTGTGCGGCTTCACAGACCGGACACACAATTCTCAGATTATTTTCATACTCAATTATATTCTACATTTCAATCCATGTCAACATCTGGGGAGATTTTCGCAAAACCAAAACTAAATTTTTGGTGCAATGCACACATAAACAATATCCTTTTTGTGTATTTTGTCCACAACAAAAAAACCGCTCGAATCGCGTTTATGAACTGTTTATGAATTACCCGTAATTTTTACACGTCATTTTCAATATTCACCGGCTTTGCAATTATTTTTCACAAAATTCACACACATGGGATATATAATTTACTGGTAATTTGTCTGTCGGACACAAAACCGCAGCGCACCCGCCTCCCCCTCAGAGGTCTCCCTGCGCCCCCTCTTAATGTGTCATCCGACCGCCAGACGTCTCTCAAATTAACATTTAGTTCACATTTTATTCATCTCCCATTCATATTTTTTTGAGATAATAAAATAGTATGAGTGTGTCCCAGAGCGGACACTTCCGCACAGTCCCCTGTGCAGATTCCGAGCATTATTTTGCAGAAAGGAGAAGCTCATGATCACTATTGAAAACCTCACGAAATATTACGGCACCAACAAAGCCGTGAACAATATCAGCTTTACAATAAAAGATAATGAGATTCTTGGATTTCTCGGACCCAACGGTGCGGGCAAATCCACCACGATGAACATGATAGCCGGCTTTCTTCCCATGTCGGACGGCAAGGTCACTATCTGCGGCGCAGATATCACCAAGGAGCCCGTAAAGGCGAAGCAGAACCTCGGCTATCTCCCCGAGATCCCCCCCGTGTACCCCGACATGAGGGTGCGCGAGTACCTCGCGTTCTGCGCGGGTCTCAAGGGTATCCCCTTCACCAAGCGTTCGGACGAGATCGAGCGCGTATCCAAGCTCCTGAAGATAACCGACGTCAGCAGCAAGCTGATAAAGAACCTCTCCAAGGGCTACAAGCAGCGCGTCGGCTTCGCGCAGGCTCTCCTCGGCGACCCCAAGTTCCTGATACTCGACGAGCCCACGGTCGGACTCGACCCGAATCAGGTCATGGAGGTCCGCAGCATAATCAAGGACCTGAAGAAAGACCACTCAGTCATATTCAGCTCACATATCCTCAGCGAGGTGAGCGCAGTCTGTGACAGGGTCATCATAATCAACAAGGGCGATATCCGCGCGATAGACACTATCGAGAACCTCGAGAAGTCCTACAGCTCGTCGCTCGTGCTGCGCCTGAAGATAAAGGGCGCCCGCGCGAAGGCATCTTCGATCATCGAGATGACCGAGGGCGTCAAGGAAATCATCTCCATCGACGACGAGGGCAGCGAGATATTCGCATTTGCTGTCCAGCTCGAGGGCGACGCAGAGACAGTCCAGGCCGAGCTCATGTCAGAGCTGCTCAAGAACAACGTGAAGATACTCGAGATTTACACCGAAAAGCCCAACCTCGAGAACGTCTTCATCGAGCTCATCAACCGCCCTGCAAAGAAGACCTCGCTCAGCGACCTCATCGACGAGATAGTCCCCGACAGCGAGAAGGCTCCGGCAGAAGAGCCCGCCGCGGACGAACCCGCAGCTGAAGCTGAAGAAGAAAAGGAGGAAAACTGAAATGTTCTCTATATATAAGAAGGAGCTCCAGTCGTTCTTCTTCACTCCGTTCGCGTATGCACTGATCGCGCTGTTCATGCTGCTCTTCACCTACACCATAGGCGCCCTCATCGGCGATATGGACAGCAGCCGCCTCACGTTCTCCTACGCCGAGGTATTCTACAACGCGATACTCTACTTCATCTTCCTCATACCTATCCTCACCATGCGCACCTTCCCCGACGAGCGCAAGTTTGGCACGGAGGTACTGCTCATGACATCCCCCGTCAGCGTACTGAAAATAGTCATCGCGAAGTTCCTCGCGAATGCGACCGTTTTCCTCTGTATGCTCGCGGGCTCAGCGATATTCCCGATAATCACAGCCTTCAAGGGCGAGGTCGTTATCAGCCAGCTCCTCTGCGCGTATCTCGGCTTCTTCCTCTGGGGACTCATGTACATAACCCTTGGTATGTTCATCTCCTCCTTCACCGAGAACGCGATAATTGCCGCGATACTCGGTGAGCTCGCGATGTTCCTGTTCCTGTTCATCGACAACTTCTCAGGCATCGCATTCTTCAGCCAGTACCCGAAGCTCCAGTCTGTGCTCTACTCCTTCGCAGCACAGCCGAGATTCGGCTATTTCTCGCAGGGCTTCATCAGGCTCTCCGACATCGTATTCTTTGTATCCGCGATAATCGTGCTGCTCTCATGGACCTACATTTCCATCGAGAAGCGCCGCTGGAAGAGAGGTTGACCGAAATGCAGAAGAAAAAGCACAATTTTTCCGGCACGCTCGCATTCGCTATCGCGCTGCTCGTGCTCGTGATATTCATTCCGATAAACCTCATCGTGAGCTACTACGACAAGGTCTACGACCTCACGCCCTCGGGCAAGTACACGCTCAACTCCAAGACCGTCCAGCTGCTCGATTCCACCGCGGACAAGCACATCGACATCTACTACCTCTCCGAGCTGCGCTACCTCCAGGACGCCCCTGAGTTCCTGCCGCTGTACCATACGCTCACAGAGCTCGACGCACGCGACAACATCACGCTCACCTGCTTCGACCCCAACAAGGACACCAACCTCGCCAACGAGCTCAACCCCACGGGTGTCTTCAATATCAGCACAGCCGACGTCTTCGTCAGGTGCGGCGACGTCATCAAGTACATCAACCACGACAAGCTCTTCCAGACCAACTCCGAGGGACTCGCAGAATACGCGGGCGAGGAGATGATCGCTGGCGCTATCCAGATATGCACCAGCGGCACCCTCCCCACCATCTACTTCCTCACCGGTCACGGAGAGAAGTCCATAAACGACGCCTACTCCGTCTATGCGCAGACCCTCAAGGCAAACAACTACGACGTTCAGGAGCTCGACCTCAGCACCACCGACAGAGTCCCCGACAACGCCTGCATTCTCTATCTTGCCGGTCCTACGCAGGATATCTCCGACGCCGAGAGAGCCAAGCTCTCCGACTACATCGACAACGGCGGCGCAATGGCAATGCTGCTCGCCCCGTGCGAGACCGAGGGACGCTTCAATAACATCGAGTACCTCCTCGCCAAGTTCGAGCTCGGCATGGACTACAACATCGTCACCGAGTCCAACGCCAATAACCAATTCGACGATTCTACTGGCAATCAAGTCCCCAACTTCTTCCGCGTCGAGTTCACCCCGTTCAACTCCGAATTCACGCAGGATCTCACCACCGACATCAACTACATGATCGACAAGGGAGCCTATATCCCCGGTATCAGCAACACAAGGAGCCTCTACAGGCTCTCCACCGACACCGAGGCGATCGAGAAGTCCGAGATAATCGAGAACGTCCAGAACTCCCTCACCGGCGAGTACACCACAGTCAGCACCGCAATGGGCGGAGACGCCGAGACTGTCGCTGCGAACAGCGAGCTCAGCGGTATCAACCTCGACTTCGGCTACTACTCCTACAACAAGATAACAGGCGCGAAGCTCATCGCTATCGGTTCGGCTGACATCATCAATTCCGACCTCGAGGACGAAAACAGAGTTTCCGTCTATGTATCGGGCTCGCAGTACCTCACGATATTCTCGAACACATGGCTCTACGACGGCGACGTCGAAATGGGTATCGGCAACAAGGCCACCTCCTACGACCACATGGATTTCGCTAACGCCAAGGACGCAGAGTCCGTGCTCGCGATCATAATAATCGTACCTGTTGCCGTTGCACTCATCGGCGTAGCGGTATGGCTCAAGAGGAGATATGCATAAATGAAAAAACCGATCATAGCACTGATCGTCCTGCTGCTCGTCGCAGCAGGCTCGGTCGGCGCACTCATAGCCGTAAAGGGCAGGCAGAAGAAGGACCAGCAGCAGGCTGCGGAGAAGTCCGCGGAGTACGTCCTGTTCAGCTACGACTCCCAGTCACTGTCGCAGATCACCTTCGACTGCGAGGACGGTCTGTACGAGGTCTACAACGACGGCAGCGAGTGGGTACTGAAGAGCGGCGAGTTCAAGCTCGACCAGTCCTACATACAGAGCGTCGCGACCTACGCCTCATCGCTCGAGGCGATGACCGACTACGGCGCTGCTGACGATGAGAAAAAGGAAATGTACGGACTCACGGACCCCGCTACCGTTACGGTCAGCACCGGCACGGAAGAGCACCGGATAAGCGTCGGGAATATAAGTCCCACGGGAGACTACTACTACATCATGGTAGACAGCAGAGACACGATCTACGCCATAAACAGCCTCTACGGGAGCATTCTCCGCCCGAACCGTCTCCTGCTGAAGAACAAGGACCTTATCCCCTATGATTCGTACTCCATGCAGCGTATCGTCCTCGAAAGGGACGGCGAGACAGTCTACGACCTCACCTACGACACCGACGCCGCACGCTGGTCGCTCCCCGAGGGCTACTCCGGTCTCGTTTTCGACACCACAGCAGTGTCCTCGATGACATCCCTGATGATGAGTCTCACCGCCGAGGAAATGCTCGACGAAAATCTCGACGACCTCTCCCGCTACGGCTTCGACGAACCCGCAGCGAAGATGACCATTTACGGTCAGGACGGCACCCAGCACACAATGCTGTTCAGCAGCCTCCTTGCTGGCAACTCCAACGAGTTTATGTACGTCCTGATGTGCGACGACAACCAGGTAGAGAAGTACTACCGCTCCGACCTCGACTTCATCAACTACACCCCGCTCGATTTTATCGTTGCGTCCGCTCCGGTGATATCAATGGCGAACATCACCGGCTTCGATATGCATTTCGGCGAGTACACCGAGAACATCACCCTCGATTACTCAGCGAACACCGCGGAGCGCAGCGGCACTCCCATAGACCTCAGCAACACCAGCACCGCCGCTGACTTCAAGAACTACTTCGACGCTATGTCGATACTCACCTATACCAAGATAGACATCGAAGCAGAGCCCGAGCTTGTTCTCCCGCTCCTCACGGTCGTTTACCACACCACCGAGGGCACCGACCTCCAGATTGACCTCACCGACGCCGGAATGGGCAAGTGCTACGTCTTCATCGACGGCGAGTACACCGGCGGACTCGTTGACGGCACAATGCTCAGCGGAAAGAACTCCCTGAGCTCCTTCTACCAGACCTTCATAACAGGTCTCAGCTGAGACAAAAAGCTCCCGGCACCAAGTGCGATACCCATATAAGAGTATTGCGTGGACTTATTGAGGGAGACCCTTTTGAAAAAGGGCCCTCCCTCAAACTCCCTCCCTAAAACTTTCGGTACCAAATTTCCCCTAAGGGGTATGCCACAAGAAAGAGTTAAAAAACTGTTATTTCTTAATGTGGCATACCTCTTAGGGGAAATTTAATATTGAAAGTCTTTGGAAAGGGGGTCTGGGGGAAGAACCTTTCCTCAGAAAGGTTTTCACCCAGCAAGTTCACTTAATACTGCTATATAAGCATCACACTTAGTACCGGGAGCTTTTTTGCGCAAAAAACTCCGGGGAGCGATGAACGGCTTCCCCGGAGCGGATATGTATATATCAGAGAGTATTTGCGGAGAGTATCTTCATGGAATTGATACGGTACGAGCCGTCCGAATTCTCGGTGAGCCTGAACTCCACGGTCTTGGAGGTACTGCTCTCCATCCACGACGGACGCTCCTCCCTGTAGTCAACGGTCACGGTGTACTCGCTGCCGCTCTTCGACACGGACTTGATATCCGGCGAATAGGAGTAGAACATCGGGCGGACGGGCACATTATAGACCTTCTTGCTGCTGTCGTAGTAGAACGGCGATGAGGGCGGACCCACCGTGCAGTGCTCGAGCTGCGGGATATCGCTTCCGAAGAGCTCGACAGCGTATTTCTCGACCTCGACCTCAGGGATAGCCACGACGTCGAAGGTCTTCTCGTACTTCGCCAGCTTCTCGTCGTCCATGATGACGGACCATATCGCTGCGGTGAGTATCCTGTCGGAGCTGAGCTCAGACGGCGAATTGAAGGCTTCGATGTCCATGATGACAGCAGGATAGACAGCCTCAGTGAAGCCGTCCTTCTTGTCGTCACCGGAGGTGAACCTGTTGAAGAACGCCGCCCCCTTGCTGATAACGGCTATCATACCGATGACCGCGAACACGGAGAACACCACTCCGAGCACCGCGAACAGGCGCTTCCTGAACTTGCCCCTGCCGGGCTTGACCTCAACGTCGATATCGTCCTCCTCGACCTTTTCGCTGCGCTCCGCAACGAGCTCGTCGGGATCCTCGCCGAGCACTCTCTCGAGCGCGGACGTGAGCTTGCCCTTGGGCTTTTCCTGACCCACGCTGACGTCGATACCGTCAGCCTGTCCAGCGGGAGCCTCCTCCCGGACGGGCGCAGGAACCGGCTCGGGATCCGGAACGGGCTCAGGCTCTGCCGCGGGAGCTTCCATCTCAGCGATCGCGGACTCAGCCTCCTCGCGCATATTCTCGATCATTTCGCTTACCGTGTCGGACTCCTCCGCGGGCTCATCGCCGAACTCCTCATCTGACTCGATATCGGAAAGTATCCTGCCGGAAGCGCTCTCTTCAGCGGCAGCCTCCGTCAGCGCAGCAATGGCAGCGTCAACGAGCTCCTCGGCGGACGGCGAACCGTCATCTTCATCGCCGTATTCCTCAGCGGACTCGATGTCGGAAAGTATCCTTCCGGAAATACTCTCCTCAGCGGGAGCCTCCTCACTTAGCAGCTCCTCAGACGCCTGCTGGGCAGCTTCGAGTTCAGCGAGCTCTCTTGCAGCAGCTTCCGCAGCCTCACGTTCAGCCTGTTCCCTTGCAGCTGCTTCTGCGGCAGCTCTCTCAGCCGCCTCACGCTCTGCGCGTTCCCTTTCGGCAGCCTCCGCAGCAGCCTTCTCAGCCGCCTCACGCTCTGCGCGTTCCCTTTCGACAGCCTCCGCAGCAGCCTTCTCAGCCGCCTCACGCTCTGCACGCTCCCTTTCGGCAGCCTCCGCAGCAGCTCTCTCAGCCGCCTCACGCTCTGCGCGCTCCCTTTCGGCAGCCTCCGCAGCAGCCTTTTCAGCCGCCTCGCGGGCAAGCCTGTCCTTTTCGAGCTCGCGCTGACGTATCGCCTCGTAGTCCGGGAGCTCACCCGAAATTACGATCTTTTTCTTCTTTTTCGGCACAGGAGCCGGCTCCGGCTCTGCGGCGGGAGCATCCTCCGCCTTTTCCGGCAGCGAGGAGGAGATAATGTTCATCTCCTCCTCGAACATCGTCCCCTGAGCTGACGTCTCTGCGGAAGCCTGATTGACGACGAGCGCCTCCTCGAACACCGTAGCTTCCTTTGCCGCAGGAGCGGTCACAGGAGCGCTCTTGCTCTCAGCAGCAGGTGCGGGAGCCTTCTTCTCACCGGTGAGCGCACTGAGAAGATCGTCCACGGACATATCGTCGTACTTATTTTTCTTTACTACGGGCTTTTTCGGCGCGGGAGCCGCCTTTTTCGCAGGCTCGGGAGTGCTCATAAGGTTGTTGAGCATATCGTCGATGTCTTTTCTAATAGTCATTACGACCTCCAGATGAAATAAAATCAGTTATCTTATCTGGCCATTTCCGCTGACCAGATACTTTACAGTAGTGAGCTCCGTGAGACCCATCGGACCTCTTGCGTGGAGCTTCTGCGTGGATATGCCTATCTCTGCGCCGAAGCCGAACTCTCCGCCGTCCGTAAAGCGCGTGGAAGCATTGACGTATACCGCCGCCGCGTCCACCTCGCGCTGGAACTTCTCCGCATTCGCGAGGGAGCTGGTCACGATACACTCGGAGTGCTTCGTGCTGTACTTTCTGATGTGCTCTATCGCCTCATCGACGCTGTCCACCACCTTCACAGCGATGACATAGTCATTGAACTCAGTCGCGTACTCGGTCTCGGTCGCCTTCTCGATGCCGTCCCCGAGTATAGCGATAGTTCGGTCGCAGCCGTATATCTTCACGTCATGTTCCTTGAACCTCTCAGCGATAGCCGGGAGGAAGGTATCCGCGATGTCCTTGTGGACGAGCAGAGTCTCTATCGCGTTGCAAACCGACGGACGCTGTGTCTTTGCATTGTCGGTTATCTCCACAGCCATACCGAGCTCAGCCGAAGCGTCAACGTACACATGGCAGTTGCCCGCGCCTGTCTCGATGACCGGCACCTTAGCGGTGTTTACCACAGCCTGTATCAGTCTCGCACTGCCGCGCGGGATAAGCACGTCGAGGTACCCGCGGAGCTGCATGAGCTCATTGGTCGTCTCGCGGGAGGTATTCTCCACGACCTGCACAGCGTCAGCCGGCAGACCCGCCTCCCCGATAGCCTTTCTCATTATCCTGCCGAGGTAGATGTTGGAATTAATCGCTTCCTTGCCGCCCTTGAGTATCACGCAGTTGCCCGCCTTGAGGCAGAGCGCAGCCGCATCGACCGTAACGTTCGGGCGGGACTCATAGATGATACCGATAACGCCGAGCGGAACGCGGGTCTTGATTATCCTCAGACCGTTCGGACGCGAGCCTCCGCCGACTACCGAGCCGACCGGGTCAGCCAGCGCGATGAGCTCATCAACGCCCTTTGCCATACCCTCGATACGTCCCTCGTCGAGTCGCAGACGGTCCTGCATAGCCTTTGAAACACCGTTCTCGTCAGCCGCAGCAAGGTCCTTCGCGTTCTCAGCGATTATCTCCTGCGCGTTCTCTCTCAGAGCCTTTGCGATCGCCGCGAGGGCAGCGTCCTTGAGTGCGGTGGAAGCCGCCGAAACAGCCGGCTCTGCAGCTTTAGCCTTAATGCCTAAGTCCTGTGTGTAGCTCATAGTATCACCTCATATTACTTTGCAGCCTTGAATATCGTACCGATGTCCCTGTCCTCGAAGAGGTCGTAGAGCTTCTCGGGGTCTCTGCCGTTCATGATGACCATGTCTATGCCGGCTTCGGTAGCGATCTTCGCAGCGTTTATCTTCGTGGACATCCCTCCCGTACCGAAAGCAGTACCGGCGCCGCCGGCAGCTTCCTCTATCTCGGAAGTGATCTTCTCGACCACCCTTATGGGCTTCGCGTCGGGGTTAGTGCGGGGGTCGTCGTCGTAGAGCGCATCTATGTCGGAGAGTATCAGCAGCAGATCAGCCCCCGAGAGGGTCGCGACGAGCGCCGACAGCGAATCGTTCTCGCCGATCTCGAGCTCGAGCTCATCGATAGCGATAGCGTCGTTCTCATTGACTATCGGTATCACACCGAGGTCGAGAAGGCTCTCCACGGTATTCTGGAAATTCGCGCAGTGGCTGGGATTATTGATTATCATTTTAGTGAGGAGTATCTGCGCAACGGTCACGCTGTACTTCTCGAACATATCGTCGTAGATGTGCATGAGCTCGCACTGTCCGATAGCAGCGACAGCCTGCTTCATGCGGATATCCTTGGGCTTTTCGCGCAGCCCGAGCTTACCCGTGCCGAGGCCCTGCGCTCCTGACGACACGATTATGATATCGCGCCCGGAGTTATGCAGGTCAGAGATGACACGCACGAGGTTAGTCATCCTGCGAATATTGAGCTTGCCCGTTTTGTGGGCGAGCGTAGACGTACCGAGCTTTATGACGATACGCTGTTTTTCGGAAATATTTCTCATATCCAGCTTCCTTTAGTTGACTTTATTGACGGGCGCACCGTCCTGCCACGCCCTGAGGCAGCCGCAGACGATACCGAGCAGACGCTCTCTCGTCTCGAAGGCAGCCCATGCAGTATGCGGCGTTATCTTACAGTTTTTAGCATTGCGCAGAGGAGTGTCCGGGGACATCGGCTCGCTGCGCAGCACATCGAGGTACGCAGCCGCGATAGTGCCGTTGTTGAGCGCATTTGCGAGGTCCCCCTCATTGACCACGCCGCCCCGCGATGTATTGATGAGCACCGCAGAGGGCTTCATCATGCCGAGGAGGTACTTATCCACCAGCCCCTCGGTCTGGTCGGTGAGCGGGCAGTGGAACGTCAGGATATCAGCGCGACGGACAGCCGTGCCGAGGTCAGTGACCTCATACGGGCACTTCTTAGGGTCTGTGCGGGTACTTACGATAATATACATACCGAACGCCTCGCCGAGCCTCGCGACGGTCTGCCCGATAGAGCCGTAGCCGACTATCGAGAGCGTCTTCCCTGCGAGCTCGCCGGCACGCAGCGGGAAATACGAGAACGTGGGAGAGGTTATCCACTCCCCGCGCTCAACAGCGTCGGAGTAGTCCCTGACGCGGCTGAAATAGTCCAGTATATAGGCAAAAACCTGCTGTGCGACAGCGTTGGTGGAGTACTGTCCCGCATTGCAGACAGTTATCCCGTGCTCGGTCGCAGCGGGAATATCGACGTTGTTGTATCCGGTCGCAAAAAGACCGATATATCTGAGGTTCGGGCACTTCTCCATGACCTCGCGCGTGATCGGGACCTTGTTGCAGAGGACAGCCTCCGCGTCGCCGATATTCGCGGCAGCGTCCTCGGGAGCGGTTGCACTGAAGAGCCTAACCTCTCCGAGTGCTTCTATCGCAGACGGCGTGATATCGCCGTTCATGGACATCGTAGCCCAGTCTAGAACAGCTATCTTCATTCCTCTACCTCACGAAGATCCTCAACTTCGGCAGCCTTCTCAGCAGGAGCCTCTGCGGGAGCGACCTCAGTGAGATCCTGCACTGCCGGAGCCTCCTCTGCGGGAGCCTCCTCTGCGTCGTCGTCATCATCATCGTCTTCATCATCGTCCGCAGAAGTATCCTCGGGCTTCTTGATAACGATAGACGTCACGAGCGCCGCGATGAGCAACACGAGCTCGACAGCACCGATGATGTAAAAGAGCTTGCGGTTCTCGGAGAGCCATATCGTGAGCGACAGCGGGATAGCTATCGCGAGTATCAGCTGATAAGGGCGCTTGTCTGTGACGAAGCGGTAAACAAAGAACACGAGCGATATCAGCGCGAAGCACAAATGCATCCCGAACGGGAACGGGAACAGCGTCGGCTGGTCGATATCGGAGGTCTGCGCCATGGTAGTGAGTAAATCGTTAAAAATCATATTTGCTCCGTTCCGCTTCTGCGGAGACTGTTCTTCAGCGGCGTACAGTCAAGCCGAAATAGTTAAAAAATTATCGCGCGGACAGAGATCCGCTCTTTACAGTATAACACAGACCCGAGGAAAATTCAACAGTTTTTGCAAATTTATCCGCCTGTGTACGATAATATCTCGTTCTGCACGACTATGAGCATTATTTTACCTCCCGGCGCTGTGAAATGTGCAAAACATCACAAAAAAAGTACTATTTTTCATTGTAAATGCCACCCGGATACTGTATAATATTATCAAGATTTAAACTTTGTATGTACAAGTCATTATATTTCAGGAGGGATATCATGAACAAAAAATTCAGGCGGCTCGCCGCGCTCGTCACGGGCATCGCCACGGTCTTTGCCAGCTCCGCGGGATACGCCCCGCAGCATCAGCAGAAACTCCCACTCACCGCGAACGCAGCCGGCGGCATACTTGCCTTCCCCGGCGCAGTCGGCGGAGGAAAATACGCAACAGGCGGCAGAGGCGGCGAGGTCTACCACGTCACCAACCTCAACGACAGCGGCGAGGGCTCCTTCCGCGACGCCGTCAGCAAGTCCGGACGCATAGTCGTCTTCGACGTCAGCGGCACTATCGAGCTCAAGAGCAACGTGGTCTGCCAGAGCAATATAACCATAGCGGGACAGACCGCTCCCGGCGGCTCGGGCATAACGCTCAAGAACTACAAATTCGGCATGGGCGGCGAGAACATCATCGCCCGCTATATCAGCTCCCGCCCGGGACCCTACAACGCGACCAGCTCCGGCAACGACGCATGGGGCGGCGCAGCCGGCGGAAACTCCATAATCGACCACTGCTCCATAGGCTGGAGCTCGGACGAGCAGTGGGGACTTTACTCCAAGAACGACAACTACACCTGCCAGTACTCGGTCATCGGTCCCGCCAACTCGTGGGGCGGCCACGACAAGGGCATACACGGCTTCGGCATAATGTTCGGCCGCGCGAACTTCACCTTCGACCACAACCTCATAATCCACAACGTATCGCGCAACTTCCGCGGAAAGGTCACTGACCAGAACGCCGCTGACTTCACCAACAACATCATCTACGACTGGGGCTACCAGACCACCTACGGCACGATAGGCCACGTCAACTACGTCAACAACACCCTCAAGCGCGGAAATTCGACGGTCAGCGGCATTCACTACGCCTCCGTCTCCGACAACGACAACTTCAAGCTCTACCTCACGGGCAACCGTATCCTAAACAAGGACAACACCGTCGCCAACGCCGAGAACAATAACTGGTCGGCGATAGGCTACAACGGCAGCAAGAGCCAGGCTACGACGGAGTCCGCATCGCACTTCCCGATAACCGTCAACGGCGAGGACGTCTCCACAGCGATGACCTGCGAGAGCGCAGCCGATTCCTACGAGCACGTTATCCAGTACGCCGGCAACGGCATATCGCCCACGAAGCGCACCGCGATCGACCAGCAGTGTGCGTCCGATACCAAGAACGGCACCGGCACCTGCTCCGGCACGGCAGCCTACGACTCGTCCGTGACCGACCTCGACAAGTACAGCATACAGTGCGGCGTGACGTACAGCTACCCCTCCGCAGTGCTCACCAAGGAGATAACCGACGCCGACAACGACGGCATGGCAGACGACTGGGAGCTCGCCCGCGGACTTGACCCCACCGACCCCACCGACTACAAGGGCGACTACTGCGGCCAGGGCTACATGAACATCGAGTACTACATCAACGACCTCACCGTGGATTCATTCCCGGCGGGCGTTGTGGAGCTCTCCCCCGAGGAGAGCGTCGCAGCCGTTTCGGCATTCGACTGGATAGAAGCCGAGGACTACACCTCCATGGAGGGCGTAAAGGCTGAGGACAACGAGAGCGCATCCGGCGGGAAGAACGTCGGCTACGTCGAGAACGGCGACTACCTCATGTTCCGCAAGGTGGACTTCGCCGACGGCGCCCGCAGCTTCAGGGCAGTCCTCTCGGGCAATCCCGCGGACATCGAGCTGTACATCGGCAGTATCAGCGGCACACCGGCAGCGACGGTAAAATTCGTGGGAACGAGCGGCTTCTCGGACTATCAGGAGTTTGAGTTCCCGATACCTCAGATCACAGGGCAGGGCAATCTCTACCTGAGATTCACCGGCGGCGATGGCTATCTGCTGAACATCGACAGATTCGTCTTCGGCAAAGACGCGATACCTCTCAGCGGCAAGCTCATGAAGAACATCTTCGTCAGCGACGGCGCCCTCCCCGGCTCATGGGCAGTGGGATACAACTTCGCGGTCGGCTCGCTGATATTCGGCGACAGGGACTTCACCGTATCGTCGCTCTCGGAAGAGCTCACCGGCGCGGAGGTCCTGCTGACCGCCTGCAGCGCAAAGGGCACCGAGGGCGAGGCCGCTACCCTCGAAGCCGCACAGGACATCACCCTCTATGCCGCCGTGGACAGCCGTGTGGAGAACGCTCCCGACTGGCTCTCCGGCTGGACGAAGACCGCCCTCACCTTCACCTCCTCGAACGACGTAACGTTCGTCATCTACAGCAGGGACGTCAGCACCGGGACTAAGGTGAGCATAGGCAGCAACGGACAGACCTACAACTGCGTGAACTTCATGCTCCTCGCCCAGCCGTCAGGCACTTCCGCAGAAGTCGAGAACGACGTCAACGGCGACGGCGAGTTCAATGTGGCAGACCTTGTTCTGGTGCAGAAGCATATCCTCGCGGTCGAGTCTCTGACCCCGCAGCAGGCAGACCGCGCGGACGCCATCGCAGACAACATCATCGACATCTTCGACATGATCGCCCTCAGACAGTCGCTCGCAGCGAAAATGAAATAAACAAAAAAGTGAGACTTTTTGTCAGCTTACCTTAACAGAAAAAGTGTGTTACCGAGCCTGAGACCACGGGCTCGGTATTTTTTTGCTGCGTCCGCCCGAGGGGGCTCCCCTCGGTTTCACTTTTTCTGTCTGCGGATTTACAGCACAAGCTTAACAAAAGTATTGACAAACCCGAAAGGCAGTAGTATAATTAAGATGTATATTTATGGGCTGAACGCCTTTCAAGGAGGATATATGGACATTATAATCGTTGGCTGCGGCAAGGTCGGCAGCGCTCTCGCGGAGGTCCTCTGCGACGAGCATAACGTGACTCTTATAGATAAGAACGAGGAGCGGATCAACGCCCTCAGCAACGACCTCGATGTCATGGGCATCGCCGGAAACTGCCTTCAGACCGACGTCCTCGAGGAAGCGAACATCTCGAAGTGCAACATCTTCATCGCCGCCTCGAACTCGGACGAGATCAATATCCTCTCCTGTCTCATAGCCAAGAAAATGGGTGCCCGCCACTGCATCTCCCGCGTGCGCAACCCCGAATTCGACAAGCAGCTCGTTTTCATGCGCGACGAGCTCGGCATAAGCATGATGGTCAACCCCGACTACAACGCCGCCAACGAGATAGCCAAGGTGCTGCGCTATCCCGAGGCGATAAACATCGAATCCTTCGCAAAGGGGCGCATAGACCTCGCCGAGATACGCATAACCCCCGGAAGTATCCTCGACGGCGTCTCCCTCATGCACCTCTCCCGCCGCCTGAAGCTCGACGTGCTCATCTGCGCAGTGCAGCGCGGCGACGACATCATCATTCCCGACGGAAACTTCACCCTCCTCGCCGGAGACAAGATACATATGACCGGCTCACACAGCGCCATGGTCAAGTTCTTCAAGAGCATCAGCGCAGCATACCGTGAAAAGCGCGTAAAATCGGCAGTTCTCATCGGCGGAGGCAGAGTCGCCTACCACCTCGCCCAGCAGCTCATCGAAATGGGCGTAAAGGTCAAGATAATCGAGATCGACCAGCAGCGCTGCCTCGAGCTCAGCGAACGGCTCAACAAGGTCAGCATATCCTGTGCGGACGGCACAGACCACGATATCCTCGAGGAGGAGAGGGTCTACGACGCCGACGCGATAGTCACGCTCACCGGCATAGACGAGGAAAATATCCTCCTCTCGCTGCTCGCTAAGAAAAACGGCGTGGACAAGGTAGTCACCAAGGTCAACCGTATGTCCCTGATACAGCTCTCGGACACGCTCTCCCTCGACAGTATCATCTCCCCGAAGAGCATCACCGTCAACCAGATACTCCAGTACGTCCGTGCCAAGCAGAATACCCTCGGCAACAACGTAACGACGCTCTACCGCCTCGTCAACGACCGCCTCGAAGCGCTCGAATTCATAGTCCGCGACGAAAAGGATTACCTCGATGTCCCGCTTAAAAAGCTCCGCACCCGCAAGGACGTCCTCCTCGCGAGCATAGTCCGCGGCAACGAGCTCATAGTCCCAAAGGGCGACGACTGCATAAAGCTCAACGACAGTGTGATAATCGTCACCACCCACAAGGGATTCCGCGACCTAAGCGACATTTTTGAATAAGGGAGCTTTCACAGAGCAAAATGAATTACAGAATGATATTTTATATCATGGGTCAGATACTCAAATCCGTCGGGCTCTTCATGCTGCTGCCGATAATCGTAGGCTTCATCTACGGCGAGCAGCACGTCGTAGCGTCGTTCGGCATACCGTTTCTGATACTCATGCTTATCGCAGCGATATTCACCATACGCAAGCCCAAGAACAATTCGATATTCTCTATGGAAGGCTTCGTCAGCGTAGCCGCATCGTGGATAGCGATGTCCGCTATAGGCGCGCTGCCGTTCGTTATCTCCGGTGAGATACCCAACTATACTGATGCGCTGTTCGAGACTGTGTCCGGCTTCACCACCACAGGCTCCACTATCCTCAGCGACTACGATCCGGACACCATGATGTGGAATATGTCCCGTTCATGCCTGTTCTGGAGAGCGCTCACCCACTGGCTGGGCGGTATGGGGATACTCATGTTCGTGCTGGCTATCATGTCGAGCAACGACTCACGCACTATGCACATGATGAGGGCTGAGTGCGCGGGTCCGAAGGTCGGACGCCTCGTGTCCAAGTCGAGCTTCTCCGCGCGCATACTCTACGGTATCTACATCACCCTCACAGTCTCCGAGGCGGTAATGCTCATGCTCGGCGGAATGCCACTGTATGACGCCATAACCCATGCTTTTGCTTCTGCCGGCACAGGCGGATTCTCCATCTATGCCGACAGCATAGGGCACTACAACAGCCTGTACATCGAGATGGTCGTTGCTGTGTTCATCATTCTTTTCGGAGTGAACTTCAATCTGTACTATTATATGATAATACGCAAGTTCTCCCTCGCCTTCAAGAACGAGGAGGCGAGGACCTACCTCGGCGTCATCATTGCCGCGACCGCCATCATCACGCTCAACGTCATGCATATGTACTCGACCGTCGGCGAAACTCTCCGCCACACCTTCTTCATGACGGCTTCGACGATAACCTCCACCGGCTTTGCCACCGCCGATACCGCCCAGTGGCCGATGTTCTCACAGACGCTCATGCTGCTCCTGATGTTCGTGGGCTCGTGTGCGGGCTCGACCGGAGGCGGCATGAAGGTCTCGCGTATACTTATCTTAATAAAGACCGGCGTGAAGGAGCTCAAGTACATCGTCAACCCGCGCGCAGTCGCGACAGTAAAGCTGGACGGCAAGCCCGTTGAAAAGGACGTCGTGCGCGGCGTGTCGTCTTATCTGATACTCTTCCTAATGCTCATGGCGACCTCGCTGCTCATCATCTCCCTCGACCAGTACTCGATCGAGGAGTCGGCATCGGCAGTCATCACCTGCATGAACAACATCGGCTTCGGCGTGGGCAGATTCGGCCCCTCCGGCGGCTTCGGTGACCTCACCGCACTCTCAAAGGTGACGCTCTGCTTCGATATGCTCCTCGGAAGACTCGAGATCTACCCCCTGATAATGCTGTTTGCTTCTCAAAAACGATAAATCCGAGCCCGATATCCCCCGCCGTGTAAGTGGAAAATAACAAAAAGTCACGAAAAGACCTGTTTTTTCAAGGATACCCCTTGACAAGCAGGTCTTTTTTGGATATAATATATGAGTGTGCATTTTCAGCACCATATATTTTAAGGAAAAGGAGGAAAAATATGCCTACATTTAACCAGCTCGTTCGCAAGGGAAGAAAGGATCTTGAGACCAAGTCCACAGCTCCTGCTCTCCAGAAGGGCTACAACGCAAAGAAGAAGAAGCAGATCGACCTCAGCTCTCCCCAGAAGAGAGGCGTTTGCACCGCTGTAAGAACCGCTACACCTAAGAAGCCTAACTCGGCTATGAGAAAGATCGCAAGAGTTAAGCTCACAAACGG
>JAEEGL016861919.1_pt1 | contig 44978 bp, 42 predicted proteins | sample 9134231 | NCBI WGS metagenome assembly JAEEGL01 (sample SAMN16246548, study PRJNA631951) | gut metagenome | biome: gut microbiome; feature: rumen; material: fiber-attached | host: Bos | place: Iran: Karaj | collected 2018-10 | reverse complement strand
TGTAAATGCATCCAAAGGGTACCCAACAATCAGAGGTAATGGAAAAACGCAAAATCCGATTTATGATTTGTTAACGAATATTTTTCCGTAGTACTCACAACACGTACATTTAAACAGGGGGTGCTGAGTAGTTACGATTTTGGACAAATTTGCGAATTTTTACAGATTTATTGTTAAAAAACCTTAAAACAATATAGGGTAAAGATTGACTAATAGAATATTTTTATAACTTTGCAATGTTTTAAACAACATAATTATTAACTGTATTAATACATTTAAACTTTACAATTATGAAAAAGATTTATGCAGAGCCGATGACAAAGGTGATGAAGCTGAACGTTGCTCCGGTTATGAATCCTCCAATTCAGCCCGCAAGCGTTACAACTCCCGATCAGCCGACTGATCCCGTTAAGCCCATGGACCTGTTCTAATTCATCGGACAAATGGACAAGCCAGACCGCAAGGTCTGGCATTTTTTATGTCCAAAAGATACAATAGGGAGGGGTGGCTTGAAAGGCGGATGAACTCCCTTTTTTTATGAGGGAGATGCCTCAAAAAGAGGAGAAAAAGGCTGCTGTGGAAAAAAAAACACTATTTTTTTTGACAGAAAGAAAAAAATGCTTACCTTTGTGATGTTTTAAGCACTTTAAATTATTAACTCTAAAAATTTTCAGTTATGAAAAAGATTTATGCAGAGCCGATGACTAAGGTGATGAAGTTGAACGTTGCTCCGGTTATGAATCCTCCAATTCAGCCCGCAAGTGTTACAACTCCCGATCAGCCGAGTGATCCCGTTAAGCCCATGGATCTCTTCTAAACCATCGGACAAAAGGACAAGCCAGACCGCAAGGCCTGGCTTTTTTCATGTACCATTGGTAAGGTGTCAGTTGATGGAAGCATGCAGTGAGAATTTCACTCACCCCTGATCATCATCCGATGGTTTTTCAACTCATAATCTTTATCCAGCAACAGGTTGCTTAAAAACATTTCCATGTATTTGGTGGTGGGATAAACACCCTGATGCATGTTGGTATAGCATGCTCGGATAATGGCATTTCTGAAATACCACGCCTCTCTGTAAAACGTGTCGTTCTGCAAATGATAGCCACGGGAGAGAAGATATTTGAGTGCATACACAAAAACGGCCCTGCTGTTGCAATGGTGGAATGCGTTGAGCATCATCAGATTGGCGATGAAATGGCTGTATCGGCCTAATCTGTAACTGCTGGAAAGTTTGGAGTAGTCCATGCAACGCTCTGTGTCAAAGAGATATAAGAGTCGCTCCTCCAGATTGTCCGGTTTGGGATAAAGGATGGTGGTGTCGCCCAATACCCATTCCTTCTTACTGAATGGTTTTTCCCGCAATTCACCAGAATGGTGATAAATGCCATGGAACAGATGATGGTGAGTTTGGGAAAAGTTTTTCAGACTCAGTTCAAAGTCATCAGCCAGCAAACACTCCACGGTGCGTACGGACACTTTGTCAGCCTCTTCATTGCGATGCATGTTGTGGTCACCGGTTCTGTGGTGGTACTCATGGTAAAAATCATGAACCTCCTGACGGATGCTGTGTATATCGGTCTTTCCTTCTATATGACGGGTGATGATGGAATCCAGATCTTCGGAGGGTTTTAGTCCTACAACAGATTGGATGCCAAAAGAAGTGAGCCAAAAACAACAGTTCTCTCGTTCTTGACGATTGCCGTTCAACAAGTATTTTTCAATTTTCAACATAGTGCTTAGGTCTAGTGAACAATGCTGATTAGGTCTTAGTATGCAAAAGTATGAATTTTATTTTTTATAAAGGTGTTATTGGACATTTTTTTATCAAAAATGAACAAATTTGGATGTCATGATGCGCTTTTGAGAGAAATTAATGGAGTTATTGTATTTTTTTCGCTAAGTTTGCAGTACAATCAAGCATCAATCAGATATGAAAGAATTCAAGGGTGACTCAAGAGTCACAGATATGAATCTGGAAGCCAGGTTGGAGAAGGAGTTTCTGCTTCACGGGTGCCGGAGACGTGACTTCACGGAAGAGCAAATCCAGCAACTGAGGGATGAGTTGGATGCTCTGAAGGATGGCAACTGCTCCTTGCTCGAAGGTTTCTGGGAGGAGTACGGCCACATGGAGAAACCCATGGACAATCCAGATGTTGAGCCGGAGCCCAAGTTTTCCATCGGACAGCGCGTCTGGGTGACAGGTGACATTGCTGTCAATGGCATTCCCGGTGTGGGCTATGTGAGAAATGTGGAGAAGGAATGGATTGACCTGGGAGAGGAACTCCAGGGGTATTGGGAAATCACTTACCACCTCAGGAACATGCGCACCCCAGTTACTGAGGAACATGTCTTTTCCACGGAGTTGGAGGCATTGTCGGCCATGGCATCGGATTTCGGAAAGCAGGCCATCGCACAGGCAAGTGAAGTGTGCAAGCAGTTGCGCGCTATCGGCATGGATATTTCAACCAAGGAGTTGCTCAGCAATATTGCCGCCTCTATTTAGAGTTTCGTTTGTGAACCCTTTGAGTGTCGGTAATGGAGCGGATTCTGTCCATTTAGCCTCTTGAAGAATTTCGAGAAAGAGGCTTGGTCAGCGAAATGAAGCACTTCGCTGATGTATTGGATGCTGTGGTCGGTGGTCTTGAGTAGCCAGCAGGCTTCCAGCATCAGATGGCGGTTGATATAGGATGCGACAGTCAGATGTGCAATCTTTTGGGTGACCATTGAAAGGTAGCGCGAGGATATTTTCAGGTGGTCTGCATAGAATGTGATGTCATGATGCTCGCGGAAGTGAAGGCGGAGCAACTTGTTGAATTCTATGAACACATAATAGGCGCTTTGGCTGATAGTCTTGTTGTTGTATTGGTCAATGACAGCCATGATGTCTGCCAGAAGTAGGGCGAAAAGAGCCTGCAGTGCCTCCGAGGTATAACTGTGTCCGTAATTGATATGGTCCATGATGAGTGTCATCACCTCATGAAGCGTGTTCTGTGCTATTTCGGGTAGTTCGATGATGGGATTGTCGTCATGGATAAGCGAGAATGTGGAGGTCTGATACACACTGCGTGCCAATGGGCAGTCATAAACAAAACTTTGGCTGACAATAAGGCACATGGCCTCAAAGTCATCGCTGACATGAAGTATGGAAGGGTAGACATGGGGAGGGAAAATCAGCAACTCTCCTGCATGGGCCGTTAACTCAATTTTGTCAAACTTGACAGTCACCGTCCCTTTCTCAAAAAGACAATACAGATAACTGTTGACAAGAGTCTTGATTTGGCTTTTGTCAAGAAGGAGATTGTTGTGGATTACCTGACATGAGATTTTCCCTTGCCATGAGGTAACCGGGGTATTGGATGATTGTTCTTCCATTCTTTAGGTCTAGATTTTTAGTGTGTCGCTATCTTTTCGACAACAAAGGTAGTGTTTTTCATCGAAACCAACAAATAATTGGGCAAATGTCAGCGTATCCGTGTTTTTTTTGTTACTTTTGCATATCAATTACAACCGATAAAGATTTAATGATATGAAACCAACATTATTATTATTGGCAGCAGGTATGGGCAGCCGATATGGTGGGCTCAAGCAACTCGACGGATTAGGACCAAATGGTGAGACCATCATGGATTACTCTATTTATGATGCAATCAAAGCCGGATTTGGCAAAATCGTTTTCGTCATCCGAAAGGATTTTGAGCAGGAATTCCGCGAAAAGATTCTCAGCAAATATGAGGGTCATATTCCCGCCGAACTGGTTTTCCAAAGTCTTGATTCCCTGCCAGAGGGATTCACACCTCCGGAGGGCAGGGTGAAGCCCTGGGGCACCAACCATGCCGTGATGATGGCCGCCAAAGCGATACATGAGCCATTCTGTGTCATCAACTGTGATGATTTCTATAACCGTGACGCATACATGGTCATGGGACAGTTCCTGTCCAACCTGCCTGAAGGAAGTGCCAACAGTTATGCCATGGTGGGATTCAGAGTGGGCAACACCCTGTCAGAGAATGGCACCGTCGCACGCGGCATCTGCTCAAAGGATGACGAGGGGAACTTGACCACAGTGGTGGAAAGAACGGAAATCATGCGTGTCAATGGTCCCATCTGCTATAAGGATGAGCAAGGTGAATGGATTCCTGTGGAAGACAACACTCCTGTCAGCATGAATATGTGGGGATTCACGCCCGACTATTTCGAGCACAGCGAACTCTATTTCAAGGAATTCCTCAGCGACCCGAAGAATATGACCAACCTCAAAGCCGAGTTCTTTATCCCGCTGATGGTCAACAAACTCATCAATGAGAAAACTGCCACCGTCAAGGTGCTCGACACCACCAGCAAATGGTTTGGCGTCACCTATTCGGCAGACAGGCCCAGCGTAGTGGAGAAGATTCAGTCCTTGGTCGACGAGGGAGTCTATCCTGATCGCCTCTTCTAATTATCTTTTTATCTCTTTATGACAAATCTTAATCTGCTCTCCGACAAGCAGACAGGGCAATTGCAGGCCTTGTTGGGACAATCGGAGAAAATCGTCTTGTGCTGCCATAAAAGTCCTGATGGCGATGCGCTTGGGGCTATGTTGGGATGGGCTGAGTATCTTCATGACCAGGGCAAGAATCCCATGCTGGTGGCGCCTGATGCCTTTCCTGATTTCCTCAAATGGCTGCCGGGCAATGAGCGGGTCGTGAGATACGACAAGCATAAGGACACCGTTGACGAGGCATTCCAGCAAGCCGATTTGGTCTTTTGCCTTGACTTCAACAGCACAAAAAGAGTGCTCGACATGCAGGAGATCCTCGAAGCGTCGCAGGCACCCAAGGTGCTCTTCGACCACCATGAGTCTCCGGATGTGGAGGCAGCCCTGTCTTGCTCATTCCCCAAACTGAGCAGCACGTGTGAGTTGGTTTTCCGCATCATTTGGCAGTTAGGTGGCTTTGACACGCTCTCCAAGGCAGCAGCAGTGCATCTCTATACAGGAATGATGACCGACACGGGTGGTTTCACCTATAATTCCACACGTCCGGAGATCTATTTCATTATCGGTCAACTTTTGACTAAAAAAATTGACAAAGATAAGATTTTCAGAAACGTCTACAACAACTACAGTGAGTGGTGCATCCGATTGAGAGGATACATCATGAGTCAGAAGTTAGTGGTGGTCAGAGGTAGCCATGCCTGCTATTATACGCTCACCAAAGAGGAGATGAAAAAGTATCATTTCATCAAGGGAGACGCAGAGGGGTTGGTCAATGAACCGCTGAGAATCAAGGGGATGAGGCTCTCTATATCGTTGCGCGAGGACACCGAGAAGGAGAACACCATCTGGGTGAGTCTGCGCAGTGTCGACCAGTATTATTGCAATACACTGGCAGAGAAATTCTTCAATGGTGGCGGTCATAAGAATGCCGCAGGAGGCCGTTTGCTTTGCTCCATGGCTGATGCTGAACAAATCGTACATCGGGCCATTCTCTATTTCGCCACACAAGATGCGAAGATAGGATAATTTTCAGTAACATTAACAACAAAAATATGCCTACTACGTTGTTTTGTATTAACTTTGCAGCGCATATTGCGAAACTGGAAACTGAAATAAGGAAATGAGATTATTATCATGCACCCTGGCAGCGTTACTGGCTGTCTTTTTCCTGACTGCCTGTCGAGATACAGAGACCTATGCAGATCAGAAAAACAAGGAGAGAACTGCTATCAGGAAATTCATTGAAGCCAAAGGCATCAAGGTCATTTCAGAGAATGAATTCAAGCAAGACACCATCACCGATGTCAGCAAGAAGGAATTTGTGCTCTTCGAGAACACAGGCATTTACATGCAGATTGTACGGAGAGGATGTGGCGATAAGATCAAGAACGGAGAGTCCGTCAAAGTGCTGTGCCGATTCAATGAGTACAACCTGCTCACCGACTCCCTGATTCTTACCAACAACGTTCTTTACTTCTCCTCATTGCCCGACAAGATGACGGTGACCAATACCCTCGGCACATTTACGGCCACTTTCATCAATGGGGTGATGCCGTCGGCATACGGCAGCACATCTGTTCCGGCAGGTTGGCTGGTGCCGCTTTCCTATGTGAACATTGGCAGGATGCTGAAGGAAGACGATGAAGTGGCGAAAGTGAACATCATCGTGCCCCACAGCCAGGGAACCTCCCGGGCATTGACCAGTGTGATACCCTGTTATTATGAACTTACTTACGAACGAGGAATCTGATTATTATGACACTCATCAAATCTATATCAGGCATCCGCGGAACCATCGGCGGACCTGCAGGCGATACACTCAATCCGCTTGATATCGTCAAGTTCACATCGGCATACGCCACCTTTATCAGAAGGTGTGGACAATCTTCAAGTCAGACTATCATAGTGGGCCGTGACGCCCGCATCTCTGGCGAGATGGTGAGAAGTGTGGTGTGCGGCACCCTCATCGGCATGGGCTATGATGTGGTGGATATCGGTCTCGCCACCACACCCACCACAGAGTTGGCTGTCACGATGAGCAAGGCGGCTGGCGGCATCATCATCACCGCGAGCCACAACCCCAGACAGTGGAATGCGCTCAAACTGCTCAATCATATGGGAGAATTCCTCACCAAGGATGACGGCAACCAGGTGTTGTCCATCGCAGAGCAGGAGGATTTTGAATATGCCGATGTCGACCATCTGGGACATTACACCAGCGACGAATCGTTCGGACAGCGTCATGTGGACGCCGTGATGGCATTGCCCCTCGTAGATGCCGACGCAGTGAGAAAATCTCATTTCAAGGTATGTGTTGACGCCATCAACAGTGTCGGTGGCATTGTCCTGCCAGTGCTGCTCGACAGACTTGGCGTGGAGTACAAGGTGCTCAATGGAGAGCCGACAGGAGATTTCGCACACAATCCCGAACCCCTGGAGCGCAATCTTGCGGGTATCATGGAGGAGATGCGCAGCGGAGCCTACGACCTGGGTATCGTGGTCGATCCCGATGTCGACCGACTGGCATTCATTTGTGAGGACGGCAGGATGTTCGGTGAGGAATACACTTTGGTGTCCGTGGCCGACTATGTGTTGGCACATACTCCCGGCAACACCGTATCCAATCTCTCTTCCACCCGTGCCCTGCGTGATGTCACAGAGAAGCATGGCGGGAAGTATGCCGCCGCTGCAGTGGGCGAGGTGAACGTCACCACCAAGATGAAGGAAGTGAATGCTGTCATCGGTGGAGAAGGTAACGGTGGTGTGATTTATCCCGAAAGCCACTATGGCCGTGATGCCCTTGTGGGTATCGCATTGTTCCTTTCCTCGCTGGCACACAGGGGCGGAAAGGTGAGTGAGTTGCGGGCCACATTGCCTGAATATGCCATAGCCAAGAACAGGATCGACCTGACACCCTCCACGGATGTGGACGCCATCCTGGAGCGCGTGAAGGAGATGTTTGCCGACCAGCAGGTCAACGACATCGATGGGGTCAAGATCGATTTTCCCGACAAATGGGTGCATCTGCGCAAGTCCAATACCGAACCGATCATCCGCGTCTACAGTGAGGCCGCTACCATGGAGGCAGCAGACGAACTGGGCAAGCAGTTGATGCAGGTAGTCTACGACATGCAGTAACCCCTAAAAGGAACCGCCGCTGATGGGAAAGGTCGAGATAAAGAAAGTCGTAGACAAGAAAGGACTGAAGCAGTTCGTTCAGTTTTACTATGACCTTTACCGAGACTGTCCCTATTCCGTGCCGTTCCTGTATTCCGATGAGATGTCCACCCTGGGTCATCAAAGCAATCCCGCTTTCGACCATTGTGAGGCAGACTATTTTTTGGCATATAAGGACGGTAAAGTGGTGGGGCGTGTGGCCGCCATCATCAACCGCCACGCCAATGAGCATTGGAACAGGCGGCAGGTGCGCTTCGGTTGGTTGGACTTCATCGACGACCATGAGGTCTCCGCAGCCCTCCTGCAGACTGTAGCCCAGTGGGGCAAGGAACGAGGGATGGATGAGATCTGCGGTCCGATGGGCTTCACCGACATGGATCGCGAGGGAATGCTTGTCGAAGGCTTCGACCGTCTCTCCACCATGTACATCAACTACAATTATCCATACTATCCCGAGCATATCAAGCACTTTGGCGGGTTTGTCAAGGACAATGACTATCTGGAGTTCCTCATTACGCTCCCCAAAGAATCACCGGCAAAGTTTGCCAAAATCACAGAGGTCGTAGAGAAACGATACAACATCCATGTGCATAAATTCACCCGACACGAACTGTTGAAGGGCGGTAAAGGGCGTGAGTTGTTCCATATTCTCAATGAGACCTACGACAGCCTATATGGTTTTGCACGGCTTACCGAGCGCCAGATAGACAAACTGGTCGACGATTATATCAAGTTAGCCGACCTCGACCTGATCACCGCCGTTGTGGATGGAGAGAAAAACAACAAGATGGTGGGTTTTGGCGTGTCCTTCCCATCTTTCTCCGAGGCATTGCGCAAGACCCGCGACGGCCGCCTCTTTCCTTTCGGATGGTGGCATTTGCTGCGTGTCCTCAAATTCCACAAGACAAAGACCGTCGATCTTTTGCTCGTGGGAGTCTTGCCCGAGTATCGTTCAAAAGGTGTCAATGCGTTGATATTCCATGATTTGACAAGTCGTATATACAAGGCGGGATATCGATGGGCGGAGGCGATGCCGCAGATGGAGACCAACAAGGGCGTGCTCAGCCATTGGCAGTATTACGAAAACGAACAGCATCGCCGTCATCGCTGCTTCACTCGCAAGTTGTGATTTCACGAGCCTTCTTTCGTGTTGTGAGGAGATGATGGCATTCTGCCTGTATCATTCCATTTGTTGAAACGAGCAGAATGTCACCGCCCTGAAAGGGCAATGAGATGTCAGCCCAGGGCAACACCCTGGGAATAAATAAGAAAATGCGACACGTCCGCCCTGAAAGGGCAATGAGATATCAGCCCAGGGCAACACCCTGGGATTTGGGAACAAGATGTAATACAACCGCCCTGAAAGGGCAAAAGATCTACTATTATATGGCACAATCATTATGTAAAATCTATCTACATATCATCTTCCATATCAAAACAAATAGTCCGGAAATAAACATCGACCACATACCCCGTTTGCATCAATATATCGGACAATTGGTCAACACAACCGGTTGCCATGTTGTTTGCGTGGGCGGTACAGAAAACCACATCCATGCATTGGTGTTACTCAATAGTACAGAGTGTGTGTCCCATCTTGTAGAGGAAATGAAACGAAACAGCAGCCGATGGATAAAAACGTTGGGGCGTTATTACGAGAAGTTTGCATGGCAGGGCGGCTATGCGTCATTTTCAGTCAGCCAATCTATGGTTGATAAGACGAAGAATTATATTGCCAATCAAGCAGAACATCATAAAAAGAAGTCGTTCAAGGACGAATATTTGGAATTTCTGCGATTGTATCATATCGATTATGACGAACGTTATGTTTTGTCCGATTGAAGGAAATAAGGGTTGCTTGAAAGGGTAGGGGCCATGCTACCCACGGCAGAAATATTTGCAAACTATGAAAGACACACTTCTGTTTAAAGAACTGACAAAGATTTTTTTTGATTGATAAGCCAAAAAACTTCACAATTAGAGCGATTTTTGTGTAAAAATCATTAATTTTGTGCTAATTCTGCTCAATCCACGTTGGAGAATCTGCTACAATTAGCCAGATGCCTTGAAATCAACGAACTGATAAGCATGTAATACCATCAAGCCTATGTCAACCAACAAAAATGCCGCCATCCGTTATCAGGCACTTGACAAGTGCTTCCGAGACCGCCGTTACCGATATTATATCGATGACCTCATTGATGCGTGTGACGAGGCATTGATATATTATAATGGAACTGGAGGTGTCAGTCGTAGGCAGATTTTCGAGGATATCAAGTTCATGGAAAGTGAAACGGGATGGAGCATACCCCTTGAACGGAAAAAGGATGGCAAGAAGGTGTATTATCGCTATGAGGACTCCGATTTTTCCATCAATCAACAGCCTTTGACGGATGAAGAAGCACAACAACTTCAGACAGTTATCCTTACTCTTAGCCGCTTCCGGGGACTTCCCTCCAACGAATGGATGGAAGAGGTGATATCGAACCTCGAATGGCGATTCAATCTCAAAGGAAAGAATGAAAACATTATCGGATTTGAGCAGAATCCCAATCTGAAAGGTCTTGAATACTTGTCCGATGTGATTGATGCTGCATCCAATCATCAACCATTGAGGATAGAATACCATAATTACAAAAATGGGGGAAGAGACATATCATATATCATACATCCCTATTACGTCAAGCAGTACAATAACCGTTGGTTCCTTTTGGGGCGTGTAGATGGAAGAGAAGACATTACGAATCTGGCGTTAGACCGTATTGTATCAATGTCTGTCGCGCCGGATGTGGCTTTCGTTCCGAATGACTCTATTGATTTTGAGCACTATTTTGATGATGTGGTGGGCGTGACAGTAAGACCATCTACACCAGAAGATATTTTTCTCCAAGTCTCTGAAGATAGATTTATGTATGTGGTATCAAAACCACTGCATCAAACACAAAAGATAATAGATGAAAACAACCGTATTATCCGAATCAAGGTCATTCCGAACAGAGAACTCGACCAGCAAATATTGTCGTATGGAGCGGATATGGAAGTACTTACTCCAGACTCCTATAGATACCATGTCCAAAAGATAATTGAAGAAAATTACAAAAAATATTTTCCTATGCAGGATGACTGCATAGATAATGTTGAACTTTGCACTCGTTGATTGAGTTGTTGTATTTTTAATTTGATTTGCGTATGTTGAAGTTTGCTGACTTGAATGTAGAAGAAAAGAGTAATAAAATCGACTCTTTCATGCAGAATTTCCCTAATTCATATCTCCCTCTGTTAATGATGTACATTGGAAGATATGACCTTTTGGACATCGTGGAGAACCCACAAGACTCTGATAAGCAAATCATTTTACAGGTCACACGCCAAGAAATAAAGAGTTTTTTTGAAGGGAGTAAATGGGAACGCCCATATTATGAAATACAAGCAGAGGTGGATGCTTCTCTGAAGAAAGCCATTGAGGGAAAGAATTATGACAGGATATTGGTAAGTATATTTGAAACACCATTTTATAAAATATTGGAATACAAGGACAATGATGAAATTTGTACTATTGGGATGCGTCTCAAGGACAAGGGAAATCAATGCCTATTCAACATTTATAATATATTATCTATTCCAGACGAACAGATAGAAAAAAGCAGTATAGTATTACTTTTCTGGCTACTTTGGGACATTGAAGTTGATGCCTCTATAACTTTCCCTTATTCAGAGAAAGAAGACGAATTTCAAACAGACAAATGGCTCTCGGCTTTTGAAGAGGCATTGTCGAAGATACAAGCATATTCCAGAGAAAAGATATGGATGCAGCCAGCAGAATTGACCCAGGTCGTTCTTTCCAAAAAGTTGAAAGGTAGGCTTCTTAATCCATTTGCAGGACTTGCGTCATATTCTGTCAATATAATGTTCGATGAGGAGGGTCTCTACAACAAAGACCATGAACTTGGCGATTATTATATTGGTCAAGAGATTGATGAGCAAACGTGGGCAGTAGGAAAACTTCGTTTACTCGCATATCAAACAGATAGCAAGTATTACACCGTATCAGATTCAAGTCTTTGGACAGACAAGTATTTCCCAAACATTATGAGCACGCCACCTTTTGGCATTAAGATTATGAATGAAGAGGGAATAATGGAAAATGCCGACAATTTTGTTCTAAGGCGTAGCATAGAAACGATGACTGAGGGAGGAATGACAGCATGTGTAGTGCCAGCTTCTTTCCTTACCCGGAAGGATTCATACGATTTGAGAAAGCGTCTTATAAAAGGGAAATTGGTTGACACAGTAGTTGCACTACCCGAGGGAATATTTCTTCCTTATACGAATGTGAAGACAGCCATCATTTTTTTGACTAATACAGTTAACAATAACATCAAGTTTGTTGATGCCACGACGTATTATACTGTTAATGGCAGAGAACGTAAACTTGCCGTAAAAGCTGTAATGAGGTTAATAGAATTCGATGAGTTCCCTGATTACCTCTATCATTCCGAAGAATTAAATCTACAAGAGATTAAGAGTAAATTCCTCTCATCCATTTGTATTTGTAGGAATGAGGAAATTGTAGAGAAGGATTATTCTTTTAATGTCCATTCATATATCCGCCATAGCCAAAATGCTAATGAAAGATACGAAGTCTTATATTTGGACCATATTTTTTTCCCGGTTACGAAAGATAGGGATGAGATTGTCAGAAAGACCAAGCCGGAGAAACATTTGGAAACAGGTAGGCTCGTTATGCTCAACGATTTGAGTACAAATCCGCTTCTTCCATATTTTGACTCCAACTCTTTGCCACGTGTCAAGTTTGATGATGCCTTAGAAGCCATACAAGGTCCTGCTATGCTTTTTTCACTGCATGGTGAATTTCGAGTCTCCCTTTTGCGTGAAGAACAAATGGTCTTTGTTCCAAAGGATGATATCGCAGCCTTTGGATATGACTCGGAGGTGTATTATGGGGAGTATATAATTAACGAACTCTTTAAGCCTTATGTAAAAGAATACCTGATAGATTTGGAGATGGAAGAGGAAAGGACTGATGACGATATATGTTTAATCACTATTTTATGTCCTAAAGAAAATCCATACTATTGTTATCCAAATAGAGTTCCCACTCAAAAAGAGGTGTTGCTTCAGGAGAGAGACCGCCGTTTGTTGGCTCTTGAGGAGCAATTGTCTGAGTTAAAAGATAAACGGCAAGATGAGTACATTAAGGCTCTTCGCCAGCGCAAGCACAGAATCCAACAGGTGATGAACGAACTTTGCCCTGCCTTCTCACTCCTTGACAGGCGCAGAAACGAGAAAGGCGTCCTACATAACGATGATATAGTAGGTAAACGTACAGGCAAGACAGTTAACGACTATTTCTTGTTGATAAGAGAGGCCATTGATAAAGTCGAGAATATGATAACCCACATTGTAGATGAAGACGAATGGGGCGAGAGTGAAGTCTTTAAATTGAAAGATTTTCTTGATGAAAAAGCAAGTAGTAGTTTGTCTGACCGATTCACTGTGAGGGTTAATTACAATGTTAGTGATGGCTATGGTGAGGATTGCATATTAGTTGCCTTAAATCGCGACAAATTGGAAACTGTTTTTGAAAACATCTTTTCCAACGCACAAAAATGGGGATTTGTTGATGCTTACAGGAATGACTATTGCATCAGGATAGATGTTGACAAGCCAACCTCAAGTACTGTCAGAATTCGTGTATCCAACAACGGAGAACCAATACATTCGAGTTTGGATAGGTCAAGAATCTTTGAATGGGGAATTGGTAATCACACAGGATATGGAACCTGGCAGGTGAAGAATATCATTGAGCACTACCAGGGCACAGTAGAACTTCACGAATATCCTGATGATATTGCAGGTTTCCAGACGGAATATGAAATAATATTACCAGCATACGTTTAAAATATGGATATGGAAGAGTTGTCAATAGAAGTTCTTTGGATAGATGATGAGCCAACGGCGGCTTTCATGGATGAAGCCATGGAGGAAGGTGTTAATATCACCAATTGTGTCTGTGTTGATGATGGTATCAGATTGCTAAAAGATAATTGCAAGATATGGGATGCCATCATCTTGGATGCAAACTGCAAGATAACAGGTGAGGAAGTTGAGCCAGATATTTCAGCCCTATTTAAGGCAGTGAAACATTTGCTGAAAGCCAATATCACCATCCCATGGTTCGTATATACAGCAAAAGGCAGGGATTGGTCAGATAATCTTAGAAATCTAATCAATGATGACAACCGCACATGGGATGACAGGGATTTCTATCACAAGCCAACACAGATGTACGAACTATTTGCGAATATCAAGAAGGCAGTTAAAGAAAAAGAAGTTTATAAGATACGACAAAAGTATGCCTCTGTATGCAACTTCTATAAAGGTTCAGATTTGGTAGATTTACTTTTAAGTAGCAATAAAGAGGATTTCTCTACAGACACATCTATTCCAAACAGAGTTCGCCTGATATTAGAAAAGGTGATGCGTTATTTCGATGAACGTGGCTTGTTGCCTTTGCCCTTTAATGGAACTAACATTGGCAAATGCAGTTCATCAATGGGCGAAATTCCACAAATAGTGCCTATCCATGTGGCTCGTTCAATGCATTTTTGCGTGGACGTTTGTAACAATGGCTCCCATGGTGATGAGATTATTGGTTACATTGCTGGAGGCGAAGCCCCTTTCCTAAACCAAAGTCTAATTCTAAACCTGCTTAATATCCTCCAATGGTGTCCCTCCCTAAAGAGATATGACAAAGAGGAATTGAAGAAAAAGGTCTTACAATATCAACAAGAAACAAGAGAGACAAGAGAAAAAAGAAAAAAATCAAAATAATGTTGAGTTTGAACAGCAGATTCTCTCCTTTGGTCCGATGTGGAAGTCATCTCTCCAGAGGTCCTCAGGTACCAAATTGGAGAAAAAATCGCAGAAATTATGAAAAAATAATTTCCTATGCAGCATGACTGCACAAATGATTTGTATATTTGCAGCAATATTTGATTGATTCACTAATTTTAGAGTTTAGATGATAATGGACTTGACAAAAGACGAGATGCTTTGGCGTTATGAAAATCTCATGGAGTTTATTATAAATGAGATTGAAGAAAATGACATAGAAGTACAGCCGGAAGATAAGGATGTTGCCTATATTAGCGACCTTATCTGCGGATCTCTTGTCTATTTACAGAAAGCTGGTGCCATTAATATTGTTCTTCATAATGATGAGGATGTTGACAGTGTCATGTTCACAGCAAGTCGTGAAGAATGCGTAAATACATCATGGGTTGAACCTGATGAGGACGAGATAACATATGGCGATCGTCCAAATAACAAAAAAATACCTGTTCCTATTCTTTTCGATGAGAAGGGCAATGAGAAATATTCCAAGATATCTCTTGTATTTGATTTCCCGGATTCAAATATAGGGAGATTGTGCAAGAGAATGATAGCGTATCTTCGCAATAGTTGTAAGAAGGATGTGAATGTGATAAACTCTGTTGTATTTCTGAAATATTGTGTGACAGAGAATTATTATGTGGGTTGTCTTCGTCGAGTAATGATTGGCGCTTTCATTGATGATCACTGGACATCATCATCGCAAATCCCTTCTGAAGTAGAAGATATTATCGAAATGGTAATGGAAGATGCAGCGCAAGATGTTTATGATCCTTTTATGCGTACAGGAACAAACTTGTTTTATGCTAATGGCAAATATCATGCTCAAGCCAATAACAAGTACTTCATGTATGCAACCATGTTGTGGGCTGGAATAATTGGAATTGATACCGAGCATATAGAGTATGCAGATTGCGTTAGAAATTGGGATGCCGCAGATTGTGATTTTATCATTGTAACTCCTGAATTTGGAAAAGAGATAGTTACTTCTGACGATGAAACAGAATCTATTAGTTCTTTTTCTTTGGAGAAGGTTCTTGGTTCTATGAATGTTGAAAATCGTAGAGCTCTCTTATTGTTGCCAGCAAGTGCCCTTACTTCAAATGGCAAGATGGCAAAGCTTCGTCATGATATAACAGAAGCTAACTTTCTTGACACAGTAGTCCTATTACCTGCAAATGTGTTTAATAAAACCAGTATTGCAGCCACAATAATTTATTTAAAGACTGGACGTAAGCAGGATGACCCTATTACATTTGTGGATTTTTCTTCATTTATCAAAGACAAAGAGGGTTTGGATGAAGAGAAAGATACCATAGATATCAATCAGGTAAAAGAGGCTATTGATAAGAATGACAAAAGGTTTATCAATAAAGTCTCTGTGTCCGATGTCAAGGAAAGGGAATATGAGTGGTATGCTCCCAACTATATGGACTATGTAAAACAGGTTCCTGCAGGCTATCGTAAAATATTGCTTAGCGAACTTCTTGAGCCATTGGAAGAAGGTGGAATGTTTTCATACTCTGGAAATATAATCAGAGAAGAAAACCTTGTCTCTAATCCGTTTGAAGAATATTTACAGGACCCAAAACCAGGTAAGTCTTTATTATCACCAAATCAACTTGAAGACGAGGAGGATGATGAAGAAGAAGATGATGATAAGTATGACGTGTACAAAGGTTCGCCTTTTGTCGTACAATATGGTGAGAAGGAATTGAAGACTTATTACCATGAGTTTGATTTTGGTATGTTTAGGGATGTATCTGTCCCCCAAAGTTGCTGTGCATATCGAATCAATCCTGATTTGATAGATGTTAATTATCTAAGACTCCGTCTCGCTCAGATTGATAAGGAGACAAATGGAGAATTGAGACGGAATTGTATTAAACGCTGGGAAGGCGGCAAAGGCATCAACCCTGTTCTTCTTATACCTCTATCTCTGGAGGAACAGAGACGTATCTATGAGGATGCAAAGATAAACGCGGCTGTTGAAAAGGCAAGAAAAGAGGGATTGGACAAAGCAATAGACTCCATGAAGCAGGAGTATATGATGGAGGTTCGTATGCGTAAGCATGATATGAAGCCGTTCCTTTCTCAACTTGACAGTCAGGCAAAGTTGATAACCTTCTATTTGGATAAAATAGAAGGAAATGAAGACGTGGTATCTGCAATACGCCAGAAACTGGCAGGTATCTCAAATGCTGTGTCTGAACTGCGTCTTCATCTTAATCGTCTTACGGAAGAGGACATCTTCGGTTCACCAGAAGTCGTTAATCCGTTAAACATACTTAATGAGTTGACAGGTACTTTCTCCAACTATTCCGTTGCAATGGAGGTTGATACGGTATCTCTCAAAGAGGCACAGATTGATACTCCAGAGATTTTTATAAGTAAGGTAGATTTCTCTACTTTGGCAACTACCATTATAGAGAATGCAGTCACTCATGCATTCACAGGTGAAGGTAAGGATTATAAAGTTCTGATTTCTTTGTCTTACAATGCCAACAAGGATGTTTTCACCATAGACTTCAAGAATAATGGCAATCCTATGCCGCAAGGCATGGACAAGTTCCGTTATGGGCTTAAAGGTGAGAAAGGAGCCAAGTCTCATGGCACAGGACTTGGTGGTTATCGTGTTAAATCAATCACTCGTCATTATGATGGTGATTATGATGTTTTCTGTAACAGAATACAAAATACCACCACAATACGAATAATTTTCCCAAAATATAAATCTTATGAATAAATACAAAATACTTTGGATAGACGACCAGTACGAACTCCTTAGTGAGTTAATGGAACGTTGTGAAGTGATTAATGGTTTTGAGATAACCAAATGTCGCTTTGCAAAAGAGGGTATGAAAACATTTGAAAGCCATCTAGAGGAATGGTCTGCCGTTGTTCTTGACGCAAAAGTTCTTATGGAATCTCTTAATGAGGTGCCTAATCTGAGTGGTTTGCGGTATTGCCGTGACCGTATTAACGAATTAAAGCCTCGCCGCTATGTTCCTATGTTTGTCTTTACCGGTCAACCTGATTTGATCTCAAATGAAATGTTTGAGAATATGGTTGACAAGTATTATTCTAAGGGTGATGACGACGATCAATTGATAAAAGACATTATCTCCGCTGCCGACCAGCAAGAAGAAACTCAAATCATTCATAAACATCAAACCGTCTTTGACGCTTGGCCAGAGTCAAAACATGACCTTTTACGCATACTGAAAGTTCTAGAAAATGAAGATTGGCAGAACAACTCAGTTCTGAATGATATTCGTAAGATTATGAGCGATGTCATGAATAAACTGTATGTTCGTGGCTTTTGTTCTGTAAAGCATGATGGTTCAAATCTCGGAGCTTGCAGCTATGTACTAGGACAAAGGTATATGGAAGAAATAATACCTGTTCATGTCCAACGGTGTATTCACTCATTGGTAGATGTTACAAATCCAGGTTCACATCGAACAAAAATTGATTCTGACGTTGCTAGTGGTAAGGCTCCCTACTTAATACGAACACTTATTTACGAAATGCTCAATGTGTTATGTTGGGGTAAGGTGTTGAATGCTATTGATGATCCAGAAAAAGTAAAAAGAGCAATAGATATTGCCAAGTACAACTACGAAAAGAAGGTCGAAGAAAGGAAAAACAAGAAAAAACAACAATAAAATTCCATTGTGCATATAGGCCAAACAATATAGTCGGTATAAGACTGTATCCTGGGCCTGATATTCTATAAGTTCCTTTCGGACAATGAGGTGAACTTTCTATATAAAGTGCATGGATGGACTGAGGAGTATCTGCCTAGCCTTGTGGAGGATTATGAGGATGGGGATATGGCTGCCCTGATAGAAGACTGCAAGCAGAGCATCGGCTATTTCATTGAGTATAAGAACCTGGTTTCTACACGGCTGCTTCCAGAGTCAACATTTAGTGTGGAAGAACTTAGTGAGGCGTTTAATTGTTTTGACCGTCTTATCAGCGACAACTACAAGCGTGTGTATGAGAACTGAATTGTAATTAAATATATAATACACAATTATTAATAACGTCAAAAACATGAAGAAATCTTTATTATTATCAATAGTTGTAGTCGCGATATTCGCTTCTTGCAACATTTCTCCAGAGAGTAAAGTCGAAGTCCTGATAAAAAAGGACCTCGTTAAATCATTATATAAACCAGAATCATACAAACCAGTTGAGACAATAGTTGATAGTGCATTCTCACCTAAGGATGATCCTGCATTTTTTGAAAAGTTGCAAGAACTGATGAGCATTGTAAAAGAAATTGAAATAGATCAATTTAATCAAAAACATGCAAAATCTACAATGTCCCTTTGGAGCGGTCCCTATCAATCTGCTTTTGGAAGAAATAATTATAATGAGGCTAAAGAAAATTATGATAAAGCGACAAAGAATATTGAAAAAGCAACGGAAAAAGGACAAAAGTTAGGTAAAGAATTACTTGCTATGCTTAATAAGAAGCCCGAGTTCATGGGTTGGAAAGCAACACATAACTATAGGGCGGATGATAATGAAGGGAAAACATTGATAGGAAATTCTATATATATCATCGACAAGAATTTTGAAAAAATTCTATTCTCGTGTGAAGAAGAAGAATTCGGCCAAATTCAAGAAGGTATTGAAATGATAAAAGAAATAATAGAGGAAGAGGGCTCTTGAGAGAACGTTTCGGTAGCAACAAGACTGGCCTTTCAGGCCGTACCCGAACAAACTATCGAACAAGTACCGAACAAGATACCGAACAAGTACCCCATTTGACTGTCGCCTAAGATATTCCCGCTCGGAAAAACTCAAATAAATTTGGTTTTTCACTCGCTTCATCGTATCTTTGCAAAAACACATGAAGTAATAGTGCTTTTTAAAATCAATACATTATGGAAAAACTATCATTTATCAAGAGAGTGTTGTTGGTCATGGTGATGGTATGCTGTGGCTCTGTGGCCACCATCCAGGCCGCTACCGTGACTAAGTATGATGCCGTGCAGCAATCACGGTATGTGACCATCACAGGAACTGGAGTGAGACTGAGATATGGTCCCGGTCTCGACTATGGCTATTACAAGGATGCGCGTGGCAACACCATCAGCCCCAAGAAAGGCTCAAAACTCGAACTCCTCGGGCAGGATGGCGATTGGTATGAGGTGCGCTATGGACAGGATGTGGCATACGTCTTCAAACAGTATGCGTCGCTGTCAAGTGCTCCTGCAAAGGCACAGCCATCATCGATGGTGCAGGTGACGGGCGTGGGTGTCAGACTCCGCATGGGTCCAGGTCTCAACTATGACTTCCTGAAATGGAAGGATGGCACCACCCGCGCTCCCAAGAAGGGCGAGCGTCTGGTCTGCGTCGGCGAGACCTCCGACTGGTATAAGGTGAAGTATGCCAACGGTGTGTACTACATCTTCAAGCAGTATGCCAAGAAAGTGAGGTGATATGCGCTTCAGACTTTCTATGCTGTCATTGCTGGTGTCTGTATCTTTAGCCACCATGGCCCAGTTTGGTCCGGCGGATGCGGATGCCAAGTATGCCACCGACTTGCTGAAGCCAGGCACGGCTGTGCCTGACTTCAAACTGAAGGATGTCAACGGGCGCACACAGCGGCTGTCAAAGTTGATCAAGGGCAGTTACACGGTGATAGACTTCTGGGCCTCTTGGTGCCCCGACTGCCGGAAGGATATCCCCAATGTGAAGCGGATGTACGAGAAATTCGCTCCCATGGGCGTGCAGTTCGTAGGTGTGTCTTTCGACAACGAAACTGACAAATGGAAGGATGCTGTCGACAAATATGCCCTTACCTATCCGCAGGTGAGTGACTTGAAGCGTATGCGCGACTCAGAGGTGGCGAAGGCGTTTGGCGTGAAATGGATACCGTCGATGATGCTCATCGACAAAGAAGGCAAGGTGGTGCTCAGCACCGTCCTCTCCGACAAGATGGAGCGCACGCTGACGGAACAGATGGCGAAGGAGCACCCCGTTGTGCTCAACGGCACCACCGAGCGGGTCACCATCGATGGTTCCAAGGGCGCTTTGGCCGCCATCATCCAGAAGCCTGTGCTCAGTCAGGGACAGCAGTGCCCCATGGTGATGCTGTGTCATGGCTTCAGCGGGCGCAAGGACGGGCCGATGTTTGAACTCGTCGCCGACTCGCTCATGCAGCATGGCATCGCCAGTATCCGCTTCGACTTCAACGGACACGGAGAGAGTGAGGGCGACTTCGTCGACATGACGGTGCCCAATGAGGTGGAGGATGCAAAGAAGGTATATGAATATGTGCGCGACCTGCGCTATGTGTCCAAGGTGGCCGTTGTGGGGCACTCACAGGGCGGTGTGGTGGCAAGCATGCTCGCCGGACAAGCCGAACCCGAGTCTTTCGCGGCTGTGGTGCTGATGGCCCCAGCGGCAGTGCTCCGTGATGATGCCATCAGGGGCAGTACCATGGGCGCTTCTTACGACCCGCTCGATCCGCCGGAGTTTGTGCAACTCTTTGGCAACCTCCGTCTGGGACGTGAATATATCCGCTCGGCGTTCTCGTTGCCGATATATGAGACCGCAGCCAAATATCAGGGGCCTGCGCTCATCGTCCACGGCACTGCCGACCGTGTGGTGCCTTACACCTACGGGGAGCGCTATCATCAGATTTGGCCCAAAAGTGAACTGGTGATTCTCGATGCGTTCGACCACGGTTTTGGACAGAACATATACCGTGCGACAACGATCGTCTCAGACTATCTCATCCGCCAGTTGACAGAGAGGTGAGGGGTGAGAAGTGAAAGGTGAAAGGTGAGAGAATACCCCTTATTTCTTCTGCACTTGTTGATAACCAACAAGTTGATCCGTTCTTCCGCCAGGCTCTCGGTAATACACCAGGGCCTGGTATTTGTTTTCCGTCTGGAAGAAATTGCCCTCGGTGGGCATCAGTTTGGTATAGCCTTCACTGTCCACCATCAGATATTGGTAGGAGTAGTAGCCCATCTTGAGCAGGATGGCCGCCTGATAACTCTTGGTGGCCTCATCATACTCCATGAGGTATTCTGGCAAGAACCGGTCGTTGGTCCACACACCGTTGAGATAGACATCGCCCTCCACCGGACTGGGGCAATTCAGTTGGAAATGCACCATCACATAGTCGGTCAGGCGGTCGTTCTCAACGTTGTCACTGTTGCGGATATAAAAAGCACCGTCGGCGTCCTCGTCATAGAGGTAGTTGGGCCGTGGCTCGTCGACAAAGACGAAGGCATGGAACCGCTCTCCGTCCCAGCGGATGCGTTCGATGCCGAGGGTGGGGTGGTCGGTGTCGAGCACCTCAAATTTATGGTATTCGTTGCCGGCATCGAAGATGAGGTCACGGCAGTGCTCCCACCGTAGTCCGTCGCTCATCGTGTACTGCGGACGTGCATTGACGATGGCGTTGTCCCAACGGCCGTTCTGCATCACCACCGTATGAAGTTGTGTGGAGGGATCTGTGACATGCACGCCGGAGTAACTGACCGCCATGTTCACTTGCTGATGGGAGTTGTTCACGTCGATGTCAGTGTTGGTCGTGACATTCATCGAGACACCCATACGTGGTTCCACAATCATGAAGCAGGCGGTGAGCATGGGCTCCTCCTCATTGTTGTCGTCATAGACCGTCAACTTGTAGTTCCCGCTCATTTTCAGCCTGCAGTTCTTGTTGGGTATCGTCAGCCGGTAGTGGGTGTAGAGCATGTTGGTGTTGAGCGACTCCTCCGAGTCCTCAATCAGGTTGCCCTCGGTGAACCCGTCGATATAGTCGCTCTCAAAGAGTCCGTCGCTCACCGACCAGTCGGCCTCGCAATGCTCTATTTTGTAGGTGTAGCGGTGATACTCATGGGTGAGGTCGTCGAAGGAGATGTGGATAGGATTGCCGCCGAGGAAAGCCACTGGTGGCGACAGCCAGTCGTCACCGGCCACCACCTGCAGGGTGGCGATGCGGTCGTTGAGTATTTCATTGCGCTGCGCGAAGGCCGTGATGGGCATCACAGACAGCAGGAAGAGCCAAAGGTATGTCTTCATAGGATGATGTTTGTTAGTGGGTGTTATTCGTCTTCTACGTCATAGGACATCTTTCCGCTTGCCATGCGGAGGAATTTGCCATTGGTGTCATAGGCGCACATGAAAGAATAGCGTCCGCCCTCGGGGTGGTAGCCATAAGAGGCGGCGATGATTTCTTTCTTTTCCGCGTCGAGGTCAGCCACTCCTTCTGTGGAGGGAAGTTGTATGGCGGTTTTCGCATCGGTGTCGATGATGTAAGTCCATTCGTTTCTGCCGTCGGGACAGCCCTCCACAATCACCTTGCTTACGTCGCCAGGGGCCATCCATGCCTTTTCTGCACTTACAATCTGGTTAAGCCCCACTTTCGCTCCGTCTGCTTTCTCACCTTGCATCTTATCCCACTGGGCCTCGGCCTTCGGGTTGGTCTCGCATATCTTGCGCACTGTGCCGGTGCGCTCGTCTGCCAACCAAATGGAATAGACAATGGCACCGTCGTAGTCTTCCAGCACCCTTTCTTCATTGGTATAGACGGCATGTTGGAAAAAACTGTCCTGGCGCTTGGCTGTGGATGGCAATTCGCTGATATCCAGGATGTCATCTTCATTGGCAGAGACATCGTTTCCTGTGATGTCTTCTGAAGCAGATGTATCCTTGGCAGACAATGTGGTGTCTGCAGCCGATGTGGCATCAGGTTGCCTTTCTGCTTTGTTTCCATTTTTTGCGTGGCAGCCAGCCAGTAATAAAGCAAGGCTGAGCAAAATCAAATAATTCTTCATATGCGTCATCTTTTTGAAGGTGATGGTTCACTTGTTGTTGCAAATTTATATAATTATTTGGATTCTTATGCCGTGCGAACCGTGATTTTATTTTTTCTTCAGAAGAAAAGTGAAATTCTTTGCCTGACTGATGTGAAAAATCGGATTTTATATCTAAATTTGCAAAAAAGAGTGCGATGGGATCTTATATCAACATTGGAAACGCAGGGTTTCAGATTTCCCGCAACAGCAAGTATGTGGATAAGTCGGGCCTGATAGCGTAACCGGATTTGAAAACAAAAAGAATAAAAAACAAATAGCAATGCGCAAATATCTGATATTATTTCTGTTGGCCTTCATGCAACTGCAGTCTTTTGCAGCAGAAGTTGTTGTCACTGTGGGCAATCTGGCATGGGGAGAGAAAAATGAGTTGGTGATCAGTATGAACAATGATGCGGAAGTCAATGGCTTTCAGTTGGACTTGGCTTTGCCTGACGGATTCTCTTTCACAGATAATGGGAGAGGGGATGTCGCCCCCGCTGTAACCGAGCGGCTGGAGGATCTGACGGTGATGTGCAGGAAACTGCCCAGCGGAAAATACCGCATCGTGGTGTTCTCCATGTCGGGAAAGAAGATTGTAAGTAGTGAGGGTGTCATCATGCGGATACCTCTGGCTGGCAACGGGGGTGTGAGCAAGGGAAGATACGAAGTGCGTGTCCTTAACGCATCCGCTTCGGTCACAGTAGACGGAAAAATGGAGAGTGCCAAGATTGCCGGTTCCACTTCTTTCATCGAGGTGAAGTGATGGTTCATCGAGGTGAAGTGATGGTTTAACACAGAGATACGGAGGCACAGAGATGAAAGTATTAATGGAAAATTATTTGGACCATTATATGGCAATCATATGTTTGCTCAACTTCCGCTAGTTCAAACCTATCCGTCAAAGAAAAGAAGAGATGATCAAAAACCGCTTAGCTTAGGAAAAAGAAAGAAAAACAAATTGGATATGGGAGGAAAACAGAAAAAGTGCCAAGGCACTCTATCGCCCCCATAAAGGAACTTGAAAAACTCTGTATCTCTGCGCCTCTGTGTTGAAAAAAAACAGTGGAGGAAGTTGGGACATGCATGAAGCAAATCCCTATGGTTGCAACAGGCTGTCGCCTGTGCGGACGCGATACATCGCGTCCCTACTGTGTGCACCGTCATTTTGATCTGCCGTTGTGAGGGTGCGGACGCGATCATCGCGTCCCTACTGTGTGCACCGTCATTTTGATCTGCCGTTGTGAGGGTGCGGACGCGATGCATTGCGTCCCTACTGTTTGCACTGTCATTTTGATCTGCCGTTGTGAGGGTAGGGACGCGATGCATCGCGTCCGAAGATTCTATCATTATTCTTGCATTTATGGTTCCAACGTTTTTCAACGCCCCCTGACCCCCTCTAATCTTAGAGGGGGAGTTGGTTACTCTTGCTTCGGACGGTTTTAGGGGAGCCTGATTACTTCTGCTTCGGATGGTATCACTGGTCATGGGTGAAAAACGACATGCGAATCATACGGCTTAACTACTTTAACTACTTAACTACTTTAACTACTTGGTTTAACTACATGGTTTAACCACTTCTTTTCTATTGTGTAAGTTGAATTCTGCACATATCATTGCGCGTGTGAAAAAAAAGTTGTAACTTTGCACGCTCAATAGGATAGTGACAGACATGAAAGAGGTGATTGTAAGGGAGAAGCAGTTGGTTGAGGCCGCTGAGAAAGATTTCGACGCGTTTATTGATGTGGTCGTCCAGGCCATCTATGCCTCCATCGGTGACGAACTGAATGCCGAGACGATGGCAGAACTGAGTGCCGACCAGGTGACTCTCCTGGCTTATATCATCCTTCGGGACGAGGTGATGGAAGGCGGTTTTATCCAACTCATCCATGACGGATACGGAGGTTTCATCTTCAAGAATCCCTTCTCACGCATGATGCGCAACTGGGGGATTCACGGACTGGCCAGCATGCTCAACAAGGTGCATAAGTCATACTCCCATCATCATGAGGCCATTGAAGCCGACCTTACCGACGACGAGTTCATGGCCCTTTATGAGCAGTATCCTGAGTTTGACGACTATGACGATGACTTCGTGGAGAATGAGGAGGAGTGGACCAATGCCGTGGCCTACTATTTGGATGAGCACCTCGACCAGTTTGTCACCATCGTGAAAGAATAGCAGATGAACAAGGAACAGCAACTTCTCAGGAAAAAAAGTCCTGTGCAGATCAAGAACAAGAAAGCCTCTTTTGAGTATTTTCTCGTAGAGACATATATGGCAGGTATCGTGCTCACCGGCACCGAGATCAAGTCGATCCGTTTGGGCAAGGCATCCCTGGTGGATACCTACTGCACCATCATCAATGGTGAGATGTGGGTCAAGGGGATGAGCATCTCTCCCTATTTTTATGGTTCCTACAGCAACCATGAGATGCGCCGCGACCGGAAACTCCTGCTCACCAAACGCGAGATACACCGTCTGGCAGAGGCAACCAAGCAACCCGGATACACGATCATCCCCATATTGGTGTTCATCGATGAGCACGGAAGGGCCAAGGTGGACATCGCCCTGGCCAGGGGCAAGAAACTGTATGACAAACGCCAGACCCTGAAGGAGAAGGAGGACCGCAGGGAGATGGACAGGGCAAAGAAAATATACTGATACACAGGCGTGGGAAAGATGACACTACAGGAGACATTAAGGCGGCGCATCGTCATCCTCGACGGAGCGATGGGCACCCGTCTTCAGCGCTATTCTCTCAGTGAGGCGGACTACCATGGTTACATGTTCCGCGACAACCACATGCTCATCAAGGGCAACCACGATGTGCTCAATCTTACCCGCCCAGATGTGGTCGGCGATATTCACCGCAAGTATCTGGAGGCAGGAGCCGACATCATCACCACCAATACCTTCAGTTCGCAACGCATTTCCCAGGCCGACTATCATCTGGAGGATTTCAGTCGGCTGATGGCCCTCGAAGGAGCACGCCTGGCACGCAAGGCTGCCGATGAATATGCCACCCCAGAACATCCCAGATGGGTGGCTGGCTCCGTCGGTCCAACGAACAAGACCTGTTCGATGAGTCCCGACGTGTCAGACCCGGCGGCGCGTGCCATCGATTACGACACGCTCCGAGAGGCATACGTCGAGCAGGCTTCGGCGCTCATCGAGGGCGGTGTCGATGTCTTCCTCATAGAAACCATTTTTGACACCATCAACGCCAAAGCCGCGATAGATGCTGCCATGCAGGCGATGGCAGATGCCGACAGGCAGTTGCCCATCATGCTGTCGGTGACCATCAGCGACCTGGCTGGGCGCACGCTGAGCGGACAGACCCTCGATGCTTTTTTGGCAAGTGTCAGCAGTTACGACATCCTTTCTGTCGGTCTCAATTGTTCTTTTGGGGTGACGCAGATGAAACCTTTCCTGCGCGACCTCGCCGACAAGGCCACCTGTTACATCTCAGCCCATCCCAATGCCGGTCTGCCCAACTCCATGGGCCTCTATGACGAGACGGCAGAGACCATGGCGCCACAGATGGAGCAGTTGATGGACGAGCAATTGGTCAACATCATCGGCGGTTGCTGCGGTACCGACGAGGATTTCATCCGACTTTTCGCCCAGCGGGCAGAGGGGAAAGTGCCGCACGTGCCCAAAACACCGTCAGGCATCCTGACCCTGAGTGGTCTCGACGCCCTGGCGCTGACTCCCGAGGTGGGATTCGTCAATGTGGGTGAGCGTTGCAACGTGGCAGGCTCGCGCAAATTTCTGAGACTCATCAGTGAGAAGAAATACAACGAGGCACTGGGCATCACCCGCAAGCAGGTGGCCGATGGGGCCCTCGTCATCGATATCAACATGGACGACGGCTTGCTCGACGCGAAATCCGAGATGACCCACTTCCTCAACATTGTGGCATCCGAACCAGATATCGCCCGCGTGCCGGTGATGATCGACTCCTCAGACTGGAACGTCATCGAGGCAGCGCTCAAATGCGTGCAGGGCAAGTGCATCGTCAACTCCATCTCGCTCAAGGAAGGAGAGGAAGTGTTCCTCAGCCATGCCCGTACCATCAGGCGGTTTGGAGCCGCCGTTGTCGTGATGTGCTTCGACGAACAGGGACAGGCTACCTCCTTCGAGAGAAGAACCCAGATAGCGGAGCGGGCAACCCGACTTCTCACCGAGTTGGCTGGATTCCAGGCATCGGACATCATCATCGACCCCAACGTGCTCGCCATCGCCACGGGTATGGAGGAGCACGACGCTTACGCAGCCGATTTCATCCGCACCTGCGCATGGATAAAAAATCACTTGCCCGGCGTACACATCAGCGGAGGTGTGAGCAACCTGTCTTTCGCCTTCCGTGGCAACAACTATATCCGTGAGGCCATGCATGCCGTCTTCCTCTACCATGCCATCAGTCAGGGTATGGACTTCGGCATCGTCAACCCCGCCTCGAAGGTGGCCTACGACGACATCCCGAAAGAGCAACTGAAGGTGATAGAGGATGCCATCTTGTGCAGGGGCGACAACCCATCCGCGGCCCTTATCACCTTGGCCGGAGAGATCAGGCAGAAAGCGGAGGCGGAGAAGGCTGGAGGCACTGCCGTCACAGAAAAGACCGCCACGGAGGATGAGTGGAGGAAAGCGGATGTGGAGCAAAGGCTCATACAGGCACTCAGGAGAGGTATCGGCGACTATCTGCCGGCAGACCTCGATGAGGCGCTGAAGAAATATCCCAAGGCAGTGGACATCATCGAAGGACCGCTGATGGAGGGCATGAATCTCGTGGGCGAACTGTTTGGTGCAGGAAAAATGTTCCTGCCACAGGTGGTCAAGACGGCACGCACCATGAAGCAGGCTGTGGCCTATCTGCAACCAGTGATCGAAACCCAGCGAGAGGGCAGCACCACCAAAGCGGGGAAGATACTGCTCGCTACCGTCAAAGGCGATGTGCACGACATCGGTAAGAATATCGTGTCGGTAGTCATGGCCTGCAACAACTATGAGGTCATCGACATGGGCGTGATGGTGCCTGCCGAGCAGATTGTCAGAAAAGCAGTCGAGGAGAAAGTTGATCTCATCGGACTGAGCGGACTCATCACACCCAGTCTGGAGGAGATGGTCAATGTGGCAGAAGAACTTCGGCGCGCCGGACTGCACATCCCCATCATGATCGGTGGGGCCACCACCAGCGAACTCCATGTGGCACTGAAGATTGCCCCTGTCTATGGCGGACCGGTGGTCTGGATGAAGGATGCGTCGCAGAATGCACGGGCAGCAGCGATGCTGCTAGACACCCAGAGCAGGAAGTCGCTGGAGCGGCAACTCAACGATGACTACGAGCGGCTCCGCGACGGTTATCAGAATACACAAGAGCAAATCCTCTCCATCGAGGAGGCGCGTAAACGCAAACTCAACGTTTTTCAGGTTAACACAGAAAAGAATGATTAAGAATATCATATTCGACCTTGGCGGGGTGATTATTACCCTCGACCATCAGTATGCCGTGAAATGTTTCGAACGGCTGGGACTGCCGGATGCAGCCCTTCAACTCGACCCCTATACGCAGGGTGGGATGTTCGGAGACCTTGAAGAGGGAAAAATCACTGCAGAGGAATTTATCGACCAACTCAGCCATGAGTGTGGCAGACAACTTTCCTACGAAGAGTGTCTCAATGCTTGGCTGGCTTACCGCAAGGAACTGCCACAGCGCAATCTCAAAGCGCTCCGGCAGTTGCGCAAGGAGGGCTACCGCCTCATCCTCCTGTCCAACACCAATCCTTTCATGATGCATTGGGCTGACAGTGTGGATTTCGATGGCATGGGACACCCCATCAGCGATTATTTCGATGGCTTGTATATGAGTTACAAGGTAGGAATGATGAAGCCCAATCCCATGTTCTTCAGAAAAGTGCTCATGGATGAGCAGATCCTGCCATCAGAGACACTTTTCGTTGACGACGGTCCGCGCAATGTGGCGGCTGCCAGTCAGTTGGGCATCTTTACCTATTGTCCGGAAAACGGAGCCGACTGGACGGATGAGATCCACGCCCATCTGCAGAAGTATGAAGAGTGAAGTATGAAGAGTGAAGAATGAAGAATGAAGAGTGAAGAATGAAGAGTGAAGAGTGAAGAGTAAAGAGTGAAGAGTGAAGAGTGAAGAATTACATAGCATAAATGGCGGTGCAAATGTAGGGACGCGATGTATCGCGTCCGTCAGCCAAACTTGTAACGACATGCAGTGCATACGTCTAAACTCCTAAACTTCTAAACTCCTACATTCTAAACTCCTAAACTCCTACACTCCAAAATAAAATAAATATGGCAAACAAAAGAAAAAGATGGCATCTGCTGCCAGGACAACCAGTTACGGAACTTGATAAGAAGGTGATGTATTGGGAAAGCAAAGGCAAGGAAGTGCCTACACGTGATCTCATCCGGACACCGGAGGAGATAGAAGGCATCCGCCGCAGCGGTGTGGTCAACACCGGTGTGCTCGATGAGGTGGCCAAGCATATCCACGCAGGTATGAGTACGATTGAGATCGACAAAATCTGCTACGACTACTGCACAGGGCACGGAGCCATACCGGCATGCCTCAATTATGAGGGATTCCCCAAGTGTGTCTGCACCAGTATCAATGAGGTGGTTTGCCACGGCATACCCAAGGAAGAGGACGTCCTGGAGGAAGGCGACATCATCAACGTCGATTTCACCACCATCCTCGATGGCTACTATGCCGATGCCTCACGCATGTTCATCATCGGAAAGACAACACCCGAGAAGGAGCAACTTGTGAGGGTCACCCGTGAGTGTCTGGAGATAGGCATGGAGGCTGCCAAGCCCTACTCGTTTGTGGGCGACATCGGACATGCCATCGAGAAGCATGCCAAAAAATATCATTATGGGGTGGTGCGCGACCTCTGTGGACATGGGGTGGGGCTGAAGTTCCACGAACAGCCTGATGTCCCACATTTCGGACATAAGGGACAGGGCATGCTCCTCGTTCCGGGGATGGTGTTCACCATCGAACCGATGATCAACATGGGGTCATGGAAAGTGTTTGTCGATGAGGAAGACCCCTATGGCTGGGAAGTGATCTCATGGGATGAGCAGCCCAGCGCGCAGTGGGAGCATACCCTCCTCATGACAGAGCACGGAGTGGAAATCTTAACATATTGAAAATGAAGGATATCTATATACTGGGCATAGAGAGCAGTTGTGACGACACCTCTGCCGCCGTTCTCCGCAATGGGGTGCTGTTGAGCAATGTCACGGCATCGCAGGAAGTGCACCGCGACTATGGAGGAGTGGTGCCGGAACTGGCATCGAGGGCTCATCAGCAGAATGTGGTGCCGGTGGTAGACCAAGCCATCAAACGTGCAGGCATCACCAAGGAGATGCTCTCGGCGGTCGCCTTCACACGTGGTCCGGGACTGATGGGGTCGCTCCTCGTGGGGGTGAGTTTTGCCAAGGGCTTTGCCCGCTCCTTGGGCATTCCTCTCATTGATGTCAACCATCTGCAGGGGCATGTCATGGCCCATTTCATCAAGGAGAGTGACGATGACGCCTCGGCTCCGCCCATGCCCTTCCTCTGCCTGCTGGTGAGCGGTGGCAATACGCAGATTGTCAGGGTCAATGCCTACAACGACATGCAGGTGCTCGGCCAGACCATCGACGATGCCGCTGGCGAGGCCATCGACAAATGTTCCAAGGTGATGGGATTGGGCTATCCCGGTGGGCCCATCATCGACCGTCTGGCGAGAAAAGGCAATCCCCATGCCTATCAGTTCGCTGAGCCCCATATCCCCGGACTCGACTACAGTTTCAGCGGACTGAAGACCTCTTTTCTCTACAATCTCCGCGACTGGGTGAAGGAAGATCCAGATTTCATCGCGCATCATCAGGAAGACCTGGCGGCAAGCCTGGAGTTCACCGTCGTCGATATCCTCATGCGAAAACTGCGCCTGGCTGTCAAGCAGACACGCATCAAGCACGTGGCACTCGCCGGGGGCGTCTCTGCCAACAATGGTCTGAGGAATGCCTTCCGTGAGCACGCCGATCGCTATAAATGGACCATCTACATCCCTAAGTTCAGTTACACCACCGACAATGCAGCCATGATTGCTGTCACAGGGTATTATAAATACCTCGATGGCGAGTTCTGCAGCATCGAAGCGCCCGCTTTCTCAAAAGTCACCTTTCAATGAAATTGAAAATTGAAAATCGAAGATTGAAGATTGAAAATTGAAGACTGAGAAATAATAGTACTGAAGAATAGTGTTAGTCACGCTTGCCACGCCAATCAGTGGTATTGTCTAAACTCCTAGACTCCTAAACTCCCCAAATATAACTCCTAAACTCCCCAAATCCCCCAAATATAACTCCTAAACTCCCAAACAATATGGAACTCGAAAAAAAAGTATTGAGCCGCGAGATACAAACATTGCTCTATGAGTCGGGCAAAACCCTGGGCACAGCAGAGAGTTGCACCGGAGGACGCATCGCTGAGGCCATCATTGCCACCCCTGGTGCGTCGGGTTACTTCAAAGGAGCCATCGTCTCTTATACCAACGAGGTGAAGGAGAGACTGCTCCATGTCGACCATCAACTTCTGGAAGAGAAAACCGCCGTTTGCGAGGAAGTGGCCATCGCCATGGTGAAGGGTGCCTGTGAAACCCTCCAGGTAGACTACGCCATCTCGGCCACAGGCATTGCAGGTCCTGGAGGCGGCACCAAGGAGATACCCGTTGGCACCATTTGGCTGGCTTTTGGCTCCAAAGATGATGTCCGCACCATCAAACTCGAAGAGGACGAGGGCCGCGACATCAATCTCTCCATCGCCACATTCCGTGCCCTCCAGGGATTTTATGACTATATCTCTGAGGTGCTTCCCAAGAAGGAGGAGGGCTTTGGCTTTTAGTTGATAGGCTAGGTAGATGGCCTCTCAGAGTGCCGACTCATCAGCCATAATTCTTAGGTGGCGGACGCGATACATCGCATTAGTTGCGGACGCGATACATCATTTTAGGTGGCGGACGCGATACATCGCGTCCCTACTTGTTGTGCCGCCATTCCAACGTTTGTCTCTTCATCTTCCAAGTTCCCAAATCCAAATATAACAAGAGTAATCATAATTCTTCACTCTTCACTCTTCACTCTTCACTCTTCACTCTTCACTCTTCACTCTTCACTCCCCTTAACTTCTTTAACTACTTTCAACTAAATAAAGTTGAATTTTTAATATAATTTAGACTGCTTTCTTCGCCCATTCATGTTTTATGTTGTAATTTTGCGTTGATTTTCCGCAAAGGAGGTCAAGAATGCTGAATTACTCATAAAACAGATAAAAATGGCAGACACATTTGATATCCGCGAACTGAACTTGCGGATAGAACAGCAGAGCGCGTTTATCTCCAGCCTTACCATGGGTATGGACCGCGTCATCGTAGGACAGAAACACCTAGTCGACTCATTGCTCATCGGCTTGCTCAGTGACGGACATATCCTCCTTGAGGGTGTGCCAGGACTGGCCAAGACATTGGCTATCAAGACACTCGCACAACTGATTGATGCCCGTTACAGTCGAATACAGTTCACTCCCGACCTCTTGCCAGCCGATGTGGTGGGAACCATGATCTACTCGCAGAAAGAGGAGAAATTCCAAGTCAAGAAAGGACCGGTATTTGCCAACTTCGTGCTGGCTGATGAGATTAACCGTGCTCCGGCCAAGGTGCAGAGTGCCCTTCTTGAGGCTATGCAGGAGCACCAGGTCACCATCGGCGACCACACTTTTGCTCTTCCCGACCCATTCCTCGTCATGGCTACTCAGAACCCCATCGAGCAGGAGGGCACCTATCAGTTGCCTGAGGCCCAGGTCGACCGTTTCATGCTCAAGGCAGTGATTGATTATCCCACGCTCGACGAGGAGAAACTCATTATCCGTGAGAACCTGCACAAGAGCCTTCCCGAGGTGACGCCGGTCATCACAGCCAAGGAGATTATCGATGCACGCGACGTCGTGCGCCAGGTGTATATCGACGAGAAGATCGAGCAATATATCGCCGACATCGTTTTCGCGACACGCTATCCCGAAAGATACGGGCTCAACGACCTCCACGACCTCATCAGTTTCGGTGGTTCGCCGCGTGCCAGCATCAGTCTGGCAAGGGCAGCCAGGGCTTACGCCTTCATCAAACGCCGCGGTTTCGTGGTGCCCGAGGACGTGAAGGCTGTCGCCCATGATGTGCTCCGCCACCGCATCGGCCTCACCTATCAGGCAGAGGCAGCCAATGTGCGCAGTGAGGAGATTGTCAGCCGCATCATCAACAAAGTGGAGGTGCCTTGATGGATACCGCTGAGTTGCTGAAAAAGGTGCGCCAAATAGAGATCCGCACACGTCGGCTGAGTCAGAACATCTTCGCCGGTCAATACCATTCTGCCTTCAAGGGCAGGGGAATGGCATTCTCAGAGGTGAGGGAGTATCAGTATGGCGACGACGTGCGTGACATCGACTGGAACGTGACGGCACGCTTCCACAAGCCCTTCATCAAGGTGTTTGAGGAGGAGCGTGAACTCACTGTGATGCTGATGGTGGATGTCAGCGGCTCACTGGATTTCGGTACGGTCAGGCAAACCAAGCGCGACATGGTGGCGGAGATAGCAGCCACCTTGGCTTTCAGCGCCATTCAGAACAATGACAAGATAGGGGTCATCTTCTTCTCCGACCAGATAGAGAAGTATATCCCCCCCAAGAAAGGCCGCAAGCACATCCTCTATATCATCCGCGAGATGCTCGATTTCAAGCCGCAGAGTCTGCGCACCGATGTGGGGATGGCAGTGGAGTTTCTCACCAAGGTGATGAAACGCAGTTGCACGGCTTTCCTGCTCAGCGACTTCTTTGTCAGGAGCAATTTCGACCATCAGTTGATCATTGCCAATCAGAAACACGACGTGGTGGCTATCCAGGTGTATGACCAACGGGCGAAGGAACTGCCCGATGTGGGGCTCATGCGCATACGCGATGCCGAGACCGGTCATGAGATGGTGGTCGACACCAGCAGCAAGCGCCTGCGCCAAGCCCATACCGCATACTGGTGGAGAAGACAGGCACAGTTGAAGGAAACGTTCTCCAAGAGCAACGTCGACCATGTGTCGGTCTCCACCTCAGAAGACTATGTGAAGTCGCTGCGCATGCTCTTCGATATGAGAACATAACCCGCCATGATGATGAAACGATTGCAAATGTTGATCATACTGCTGGCCTCCATGACTGCCATGGCACAGGTGAAGGTGGAGATGTCGCTCGAACCGATGGAACTGTTGGTCGGTGAGCAGGCAGACATCACGCTCAGTGTCACCATGAAGGAGGGACAGCAGGCACAGTTCCCCGACTACCAGTACACCGCACCGCTCATCCCGGGTGTGGAAGTGCTTGGAATGAAGGACTTAGACACCGTGCGCCTCGATGACCAGCGCGTGCGCCTGTCGAGAGTGTATACCATCACCTCCTTCGACGACACCCTCTACTACCTCAGCCCCATGGAGGTGAAGGTGGACGGGAAGCCCTACAAGGCAAGTGGGCGGTATGGCCTCAAGGTGCTCACCGTGGAGGTCGACACCCTCCACCCCAATCAGTTCTTCCCCCCGAAGGGAGTGCAGAACAATCCTTTCCTGTGGAGCGAATGGGCACCGCTCTTCTGGTTGTCATTGCTGATACTGCTCCTGATAGCAGCCGTGACATACCTTTATGTGAGGTTGCGCGACAACAAACCCGTCATCACCCGTATCCGCTTCGTGCGTCATGTGCCGCCACATCAGAAGGCCATGATACAGATCAGCAAGATCAAGGGCGAGCATGTGGATACAGGCGGCGACCAGAAAGAATACTACACACGCCTTACCGATACGTTGCGCGTCTATCTGGAGGAGCGCTTCGGCATCAAGGCGATGGAGATGACCACCGGCGAGATCGTGGAGCGGCTCAGGCAAGAGGAAGACCAGTCGAAGATCGATGAGTTGCGCGACTTGCTGGAGACAGCCGACCTGGTGAAGTTTGCCAAGCACACGGCACTGCTCAATGAGCGCGACCGCAACATGGCGAGCGTCGTCGAGTTCATCGAGGCCACCAAGGGCGAGGAGACCGCCACCGTAGAGCGCGTGGAGACAGCACTCACCGACAGCGAGCGCCGCTCGAAGCGTTCACGCCATGTGATCATCGCCCTGATAGCGGTCATGTCGCTGCTGGCCATCGTCCTGTTCGGATATGTCGTATGGAATGTTTTCTCAATGATGGCCTTCTGAGGTCCAATTAAGTTATCCAAACCATGCAGTTCGTCAACAAAGAATATTTCCTGCTTCTGCTGCTGCTCATTCCCTATGTGCTGTGGTATTTCCTTTACAGGAAGAAGACCGAGCCAGCCATGCGGATGAGCGATACCTTTCCCTATCAGTTCGCTCCCAAGAGTTGGAGGGTGAGGCTGCTCCATCTGCCCATGTTGCTCAGGCTGTTCACGCTTGTCATGATTGTGTTCATGCTGGCACGCCCGCAGACCCATAACTCATGGGGCCAGAAGACCGTCGAGGGTATCGACATCATGCTCTCCATGGACGTCTCGACGAGTATGCTCGCCGAGGATCTCAAGCCCAACCGCCTGGAGGCAGCGAAGGAAGTGGCCACCGACTTCATCTCTGGCAGGCCCGATGACAATATCGGACTCAACATCTTCGCCGGCGAGTCGTTCACCCAATGCCCGATGACGGTCGACCACCAATCGCTCATCAACCTGCTGCTCAACGTGCGTACCGACATCGCGGCCAGCAACCTCATTGAGGATGGCACGGCTATTGGTATGGGACTGGCCAACGCCGTGGGCCGACTCAAGGACAGCAAGGCCAAGAGCAAGGTGGTGATCCTGCTCACCGACGGCAGCAACAACAGGGGTGACATCTCGCCCATGACTGCAGCCGAGATTGCCAAGAAATTCGGCATCAGGGTCTACACCATAGCCGTGGGCACCAACAAGGTGGCCCGCTATCCCATGATGGTCAACGGCATGGTGCAGTATGTCAACATGACGGTGGAAATCGACACCAAGACATTGCGCGATATTGCTGCCACCACCGACGGAAATTTCTACCGAGCCACCAACAAGGCGGAACTCAGGAAAATCTACCAGGACATCGACAAACTGGAGAAGACCAAGTTCAATGTCAAGCAGTTCAGCAAGCACTATGAGGCATTCCAGCCCTTTGCCATCGCGGCCATTGTGGCGCTGCTCCTCGAGATCCTGCTGCGCATATCCGTGTTCAGACGCATACCATAACAGAAGTGCATCATGTTCAGATTTGAAAATCCCATATTCCTCTATCTGCTCTTGGCCATCCCTTTGCTGGTGGTCCTCAGGCTGTTGTCTGACCGAAGGCAGAAACGCCGCGTCAGACGCTTTGGCGACGAGGCTCTTGTGACCGACATGATGGAGGATGTCTCCAGCATCAGACCAAAAGTGAAGTTCTGGCTGCTCACGGCAGCACTGGCACTGCTCATCATCGCCCTCGCGCGCCCTCAGATGGGAACACGCATCAGCAGGGACAAGCGGCAGGGCATCGAGGCCATCATCTGCATGGATATCTCCAACTCCATGCTGGCTTCCGATGTGGTGCCCTCACGCCTGTCGAAAAGCAAACTGCTCGTGGAAAACATGGTGGACAAGTTCGTCAACGACAAGGTGGGACTCATCGTGTTCGCAGGCGATGCCTTCGTTCAGTTGCCCATCACCAGCGACTATGTGTCGGCCAAGATGTTCATGCACGGCATCTCACCCTCGTTGATCGCCGCCCAGGGCACTGACATCGCTGCCGCCATCAACCTCGCCCTGCACAGTTTTACGCCCGACGAAAAGGCTGGAAAAGCCATTATCGTCATCACCGACGGTGAGGACCATGAGGGACGTGCGCTGGAGATGGCCCATGAGGCCAAGGAGCAAGGCGTGAGGGTGTTTATCCTTGGTGTGGGAACCAAGAACGGATCGGCCATTCGCACATCCGATGGTCATTACCTGACCGACAACACCGGCCAGACCGTCATCTCAAGACTCAATGAGGACATGTGCAAGGAGATTGCGGAGGCCGGCAGCGGCACATATATCCATGTGGACAACAACAGCGAGGCACAGCAACGGCTCGATGACGAGATCGCCAAGATGCAGAAAGGCGAGGTGGAGTCGGTCATCTACAGCGAGTATGCCGAGCAATTCCAGGCACTGGGCATCATCGCCCTGCTGCTCATCATCATAGAGATTATCGTGCTTGAGCGCAAGAACCATCTCTTCAGCAGGATGCGCATTTTCCACAGGCACAACCAACAAAACGACAATCCGTCATGGGAAAAACAAGACTGATACTCATCCTGCTGGCTTGGATGGCCATCGCAGCCACCGCCCAGGCGCAGGCCGACAGACAGCATGTCAGAAAAGGCAACCAACTCTTCCGAAAAGGAGACTTTGCCAACGCTGCGTTGGAATACCAAAAAGCGCTGTCGGCCAATGAGAACAATACGCAGGCCATCTACAACCTCGGGGTCACGGCCCTGCAGCAGGGCAACGACTCGCTCGCTGTGGAGCAGTTCAAAACCGCCGGCAAGATGGAACCCAATAAGATCCGAAAGGCGCAGGCATTCCACAATATCGGGGTGGTGATGCAGATGCACCGGCAATACGGGGAGGCCATCGAGGCATACAAGGAGGCGCTGCGCAACAATCCTGCCGATAATGAGACGCGCTACAACCTCGTGCTGTGCAAGAGGCAGCAGAAACAAGACCAGCAGGATCAGCAGAACCAGCAAAACCAACAGAACCAGCAAAACCAGAACGACAAGGACAAGAATCAAGATCAGGACAAAGATAAGAAACAAAACCAGGATCAGAACAAAGACCAACAAGACCAGGACAAGCAGGACAAGCAACAGCAGCCCCAGCAGCAGATGAGTCAGGACAACGCAGAGCGCCTGCTCGACGCTGCCATCCAAGAGGAGAAGCGCACCCAGGACAAACTGCAGAAAGCCATGCAGTTGCCCAAACGGAAATCACTGCAGAAAAACTGGTAACCATTCACACAACCATCTCAAACAATGAGAAAATATGCTTATATATGCCTCCTGATATGGATGGCTTGCATGGCGCAGGCACAGACAGTCTCTGTCAGTGTGCCTTCTAAGGTCATGGTGGGTGAGACGTTCCGTTTGCAGTACACCGTCAATACCAAGGATGTGGACGGCAAACTGCAACTCGGCGAACTGCCTGCGGAACTGGAGATCGTCTATGGCCCCAGCGTGTCGCAGCAGGAGAGTTACAACGTCATCAACGGTCATGCCAGCGGCTCTTCGTCCGTCACTTACACCTATATGATCATGTGTGAGAAGAACGGCACCTACAACATACCGCCCGCACACATCAAGGTGGGTGGCAAAACCCTCGCCTCAGGCCCCGCGAGAGTGGTGGTGGGGGGAAGTTCCTCTTCCAACTCCGGCAGCGGAGGTGGCACGAGGATGCACCAGGACAAGAGTGATGAGCCAGAGATGAGCAAGGCCGGAACACCCATCACCGCCAACGACCTCTTCATCAGGGTGGCGGCCAGCAAGACCAGAGTGCATGAGCAGGAGCCGATATTGCTCTCATACAAGGTTTATACACGTGTAAAACTGACACAACTCAACGGAAAAATGCCCGACCTCAAGGGCTTCCATTCACAGGAGGTGGAACTCCCGCAGCAGAAGAGTTTCCATGACGAGACGATCAACGGGCGCAGGTATCAGTGCGTCACTTGGAGCCAATATGTGATGTATCCGCAGATGACAGGAAAACTGGAGATACCCAGCATCACCTTCAAGGGCATTGTCATGCAGGAGAATAGGAACATCGATCCGCTGGAGGCACTGTTCAACGGCGGAGCGGCCTATGTGGAGGTGCAGCGCGACATCGAGGCACCTGGCATCACCATCCAGGTGGACTCCCTCCCGGCAAGGCCTGTCAATTTCTCTGGCGGTGTCGGACGGTTCAATATCTCAGCACAGATAGAAAGTCAGGAGGTGAGGACTGGCGACCCCATCAAACTAAGGGTGGTCGTAGGCGGAACGGGCAACCTGAAGTTGCTCAAGCAACCGGTCGTGCAGTTCCCCAAGGATTTCGACTCCTATGACCCGGAGATAACCGACAAGACCAAACTCACATCCAATGGCGTGGAGGGAAACATGATCTACGACTTCATCGCCGTCCCCCGCAACCAGGGAGAATATACCATTCCACCGGTGGAACTGGTATATTATGACACAGGGTCCAACTCCTACAAGACAGCCAAGTCGCAGTCCTTCAAACTCACCGTCACACCGGGTGAGGGCAACGCCACAGTGAGTGATTTCACCGATATGCGCGACAAGGACATACACCCCATCAAGAAAGGGAAGGCAGATATCCACAAGGCCGGGCAGTTCTTCTATGAATCCACGCCCTACTGGATCTGCATGATCGTGCCCCTCCTTATCTTCATGGCGCTGCTCGTCCTCTTCCGCCGCAGGGCCCTCGAGCATGCCGACATTATCAAGATGAAGGCCAAGAATGCCAACAAGGTGGCGACGAAGCGACTGCGCACCGCCAACAAGATGATGCTCCGTGGTGAGAACAACCTCTTCTATGATGAGGTGCTGAGGACACTGTGGGGATATGTGGGCGACAAACTCAACATGCCTCAGGCAGAACTCACGCGAGACAATGTGAGCGACAAACTCGCTGCAGCCGGCGTGGGTCAGGAAACGGTGGAGAAATTTGTCGGCGCTCTTGATGAATGTGAGTATGAGCGCTATGCCCCGGGCGATGCCAAAGGCAATATGAACAAGACCTTTGAGTCGGCCATGACAGCCATCATGGAAATTGAGAATGCGATGAAGAAAAACAAACATGGCAGGGTGTCGGTGATGCTGGTGTTCCTGGCACTGATGATACCTGCCGCCTCCCACGCCGTCACCAAGGAGAATGCCGATGCGGAATATACCAAGGGCAATTACCAGCAGGCCATCAGAGACTATGAGCAGTTGCTGCAGTATGGAGTGAGCGCAGAGATATACTACAATCTGGGGAATGCCTATTTCCGGACCGACAACATCACCAAGGCCATCCTCAATTACGAGCGGGCACACATGCTGGCACCGGGCGATGAGGACATCAATTTCAACCTGCAGTTTGCCCGTTCGAAGACCATCGACCGCATCACCGCTTCCGATGAAATGTTCTTCGTCAACTGGTATCAGTCGCTGGTCACCCTGACCACTGTAGACAGATGGGCATTCACTGCTGTGCTCAGCATCGTGCTCGTGCTGGTGCTGCTGCTCGTTTTCCTCTTTGCCGAGAGCATCACCTTGCGAAAAATGGGCTTCTATGGAGCAGTGGCCTTCCTTGTGCTCTTTATTCTGGCCAACGTGTTCGCCTATCAGCAGAAACGCATGTTGGAGAACAGGAAGGGCGCCATCGTCACGGCCTCGTCAGTCAATGTGATGAAATCGCCTGCCGACAAGGCCGACACTTCCTTCGTGCTGCATGAGGGCACACGAGTCGACATCACAGACAAAAGCATCAAAGGGTGGTGTGGCATCCGCATTGCCGACGGACGCGAGGGATGGATGCAGGCAGACAAGATGGAGGAAATCTGATAACGGCGGATATGGACATACAGACCATCATCGACATCGACCGTCAGTTGCTCGGCATCATCAACGGAAACCACAACATGTTTCTCGACACGCTGATGCTGACCCTCACTTCCGGACTGATGTGGATTCCGCTGTATGTCGCTTTGCTCTACCTGGTGGTGAAGAACAATGAGACGATGGGGCAGATTATCCTTATCATGGCTTGTGCCGCTCTCTGCTTTTTCCTTACCGAGTTTGTCACAGAAGGACTGGTGAAGCCTGCCGTCGCACGGCCAAGACCGGGCAACGACCCGGAGTGGATGTACATGGTGCATGTGGTGAACGACAAGCGCGGACTTGACCACAGTTTCTTCTCAGCACACGCTGCCAACACATTCGGCATCGCCATGTTCTTTTGCCTCCTGGTGAGAAACAGCGTGTTCTCCTTCATGATGGTCACATGGTCGCTCATCAATTGCTATACAAGGCTTTATCTGGCCATGCACTATCCCTCCGACATCCTCACCGGCCTGCTCTATGGCGCCGTCGTGGGGTCGGTGGTCTATTTGATCTGCCGAGTGATGTCGCGTGTCATTGCGCCGAAACAGCAGTTTGTGTCTTCACAGTACACGTCTACGGGCTATAGTCTGGCAGATGTCGATGTGGTGGTGTGCGTGCTCGTGTTCTCCTATCTCGCCGCCATCATCATCTCACTTACCATGCATTATTCCTAAAATAATGGATACAAAGAATATCAGAATCAGCGATTACAACTATCCCTTGCCCGATGAGCGCATCGCCAAATACCCGCTACCGCAGCGCGACAGGTCGAAACTGCTCATCTATCGGCATGGCGAAATCTCCGAGGACGTGTTCTGCAACCTGCCTGAGCACATCCCCGCCGATTCAGTGATGGTGTTCAACAACACCAAGGTCATCATGGCACGCCTGCACTTCAGGAAGGCCACGGGGGCGCTCATCGAGGTGTTCCTGCTCGAACCCGTCGCCCCTGCCGACTATCAGGTGATGTTCCTCACCCGCAGCCGCTGTGAGTGGTCGTGTCTTGTGGGCAATCTCAAGAAATGGAAAGATGAGCCACTCGAACGGGAACTGACCATTGACGGCCACCATCTGGTGCTCCGAGCCACGAGGGTGGGGGAGATAGGTACCGGACAACGGGTGGTCTTTGAGTGGGACTGTCCGGAGATATCGTTTGCCGAGATCCTCGACACAATGGGTGAACTGCCCATCCCGCCTTACCTCAACCGCAAGTCGGAGGAGAGCGACAAGACCACCTATCAGACGGTCTACTCCAAAATCAAAGGCAGTGTGGCGGCTCCCACTGCCGGTCTGCACTTCACCCCTGAAGTGCTGCAACAATTAGATGAGCGTGGCGTCATCCGTGAGGAGGTGACGCTCCATGTGGGAGCGGGCACTTTCCGACCAGTGAAGAGTGAGCGCATCGAGGGGCATGAGATGCATGCTGAACATTTCTGCGTGCAGCGGTCCACCATCGAGCGGCTGCTCAATTCACTGGGGAAAATCGTGGCTGTGGGCACGACAAGCGTGCGCACCCTCGAAAGCCTCTATTATATCGGTGCCCAGATGCTCAGGCGACAGTTTGGTGATGACGAACCCATAAGGGTGTCGCAATGGGAACCCTATGAGGATGGCGCATCAGATGTGTCTGTGCAGCAGGCTCTTGCAGCCATTGTCGAACATCTCGACCGCCATGGGCTGTCGGCACTCCATGCTTCCACACAGATCATCATCGCGCCCGGTTACGAATATAAGGTAGTGGGGCGTCTGGTGACCAATTTCCATCAGCCGCAGAGTACGCTCCTCCTTCTGGTAAGCGCTTTCGTTCATGGCGACTGGCGTCCCATCTATGACTATGCGCTGGCCCACGACTTCCGCTTCCTCAGTTATGGCGACAGTTCCCTTCTCATCCCATGATACTGGCTCCCCGTATCAGAAGCGGGGAAGGGTGTCTACTCATTTCAGAACCGAGGTGAGACCATTTCAGAGGCCGGAGTAACCAGTTCCCCCTCTGAGACCAGAGGTGCGTGTCCTACGCATTTCGGATGACTCAACTCAAAGAGGCCGGAGTAACCAGCTCCCCCTCTGAGACCAGAGGGGGCGTGTCCTACGCATTTCGGATGACTCAACTCAAAGAGGCCGGAGTAACCAGCTCCCCCTCTGAGACCAGAGGGGGCAGGGGGCGTTGATAAATCTTCAGTCTTCAATCTTCAATTTATTGCAATTTTCAATATAAATTTAAATGCCAAACAAACCCAAAATAGGAGACCGCGTGAGATTTCTGAGTGAAACCGGCGGCGGTCGTGTCACAGGATTCAGAGGAAAAAATATCGTGCTCGTCGAGGACGAGGATGGCTTTGAGATACCCACCATCATCAGTGAGGTGGTTGTTGTCGAGACCGATGATTACAACATCGCCAAGGTTCATACTTCTGCGGTGCCTGGGATGGTTCCGAAATCCCCCCAACCCCATAACAACCCTCCGCAGAAAAATGACATCTCTGATGACCCAGCCGACAGGCCCATCACCTTTCGTGCCCCTGCCTATGAGCGCAAGGGAGGTGATGCACTTTCGGCATATCTGGCCTTTGTGCCCATCGACATCAAAAGCATGACAACGACAGACTTTGAGACATATTTCGTCAATGACAGCAACTACTACATGCGTTTTACCTATCTTCTGGCAGAGGGCAACAGTTGGCGGCTTCATTATACGGCAGAAGTAGAGCCCAACACCAAATTGTTTGTCGAGGAGTTCTCAAGGGCTTCCCTCAACGACATGGAACGTGCCTGTGTGCAGATCATTGCCTACAAGCGTGACAAGGGATTCATCCTCAAACCCACTATCGACCATCAGTTCCGTATCGACCCCGTGAAGTTCTATAAACTGCACACTTTCAGCGACAACGACTTCTTTGAGACCCCCGCGTTGCTGATCACGCTTATAGAGAATGACGTGCTGCCGAGGCCGTTGGTCATCGATGCCCAGCAACTCAAGCAGCAGATGTACGGACAAAGCGGTGCCTCGCAGCAGGAAACCGAAGAGCGGGGTGGGGGATATGTGCGCCGTTATGACGACCAGCACAGCCGTGGAAAATCGCCTCTGCGCCGCCGCAATGGTGATGTGCTCGTCGTTGACCTTCATGCCTCCGAGGTGCTCGAAACCACTGCCGGCATGTCATCAGGCGACATCCTCAACTACCAACTTGATGTCTTCCGCCGCACCTTGGAGGAGCATAAGCAAAACAAGGGACAGCGCATCGTCTTCATCCACGGCAAGGGAGAGGGGGTGCTCCGCCAGGCTATCCTGCAGGAACTCCGCTACAAGTACAAGAGATACACGTTCCAGGATGCCTCTTTCCAGGAATACGGTTATGGTGCCACGCAAGTCACCATCAGGTAACTTGTCTTGGTACGCCCACTTCGGAAGAGCAACTAAATGGTTGTATCACAGCAATATCCGTGAAGGTGAAGGCACATGTATTCATTTGTTTTATAAAAAACTTCTCAAAAATCGAGCAAAAAGTTTGCATAATTCAAAAATAGGCATTACCTTTGCACACGCATTTAAGGAATGGCTCCCTAGCTCAACTGAATAGAGCATCTGACTACGGATCAGAAGGTTGTGGGTTTGAATCCCGCGGGAGTCACTTTTAAAAATCGCAAGTTGCTTAAAATAAAGCACTTGCGATTTTTCTTTTGGTCAAATGCCCCACTTTTGCCCCACTAAAACAAAAGGCGTCATAAGGAGTCGTTCCCAGTTTTCTGTGATTTTCCATACCATCATTTTTTTATTATAACTATGATTATCAATGCTTTACGCGAACTATCATAGTCTCCGTGAAGAAT
>JAEEGL017458385.1_pt1 | contig 44981 bp, 38 predicted proteins | sample 9134231 | NCBI WGS metagenome assembly JAEEGL01 (sample SAMN16246548, study PRJNA631951) | gut metagenome | biome: gut microbiome; feature: rumen; material: fiber-attached | host: Bos | place: Iran: Karaj | collected 2018-10 | reverse complement strand
TTAACGTCAATAACAGTTCCCTCTACAACCTCCCCTGTGTGAATTGTTTTGAACGATTCGTTAAGCATCTGTTCAAAAGTTTGTTCTGACATGTTTCTGAACCTCCTCAATAATGTTCTTTGGGGTTGAAGCCCCGGCGGTGATTCCCACCAGTTTGGCCCCGTCTGGTATCTCCAGCTCAAGGTCATCCAGGGTCTGAATAAAATATGTGCGATCACATTTCGCAGCGCATATCTCGTAGAGTTTCCTGGAATTGGAGCTATGCGCGTCGCCAATAACTATCATCACGTCAGCCCTTCCGGCAATTTCCTGCGCTTCAGACTGCCTTTCGTCAGTGGCATTGCATATAGTATTCACAATATTAATATTGTAACCATAATTATTTAAGATTTCAATGGTTTCTTGAAATTTGTTTTTGTTAAAGGTAGTCTGGGAGACCACTGTGTAATCTTTTGCCTTATCTTCGCGGAAACTGCGGGCCATTTCCGGTGACTCCACCACGTAAACGGGGCCTGTAGCATAACTTACGATACCCTCAACCTCAGGATGAGTCTTGCTGCCAACTACGATGATGCTCTTTCCTTTGGCGCTCTCCTCATCTACGATTTTGTGGATTCTCTTGACGAAAGGACAGGTGGCATCTATGATCTCAAGCCCGGTTTCCTTAAGGGCGCTGTAAGACTCCTTTGTGACACCATGGGATCTGATGACAACTATGCCCTCGTTGACGCCTTCCAGGTCACTAACGTTCTCAATCACCTTAACTCCCTTGCTCTCAAGATCCCCTACCACAATCTGATTGTGAATTATGGGTCCGAATGTATAAATATTCGTTTTTTTACTGTTTATCTGTTCATATACCGTCTCAACCGCTTTTGTTACACCAAAACAAAATCCGGCGTGCTCAGCTACAACTACTTCCATATGTACTCCTTTCCGGACCTTCCGGTCATTATTCTCTCCTGCCGGCCATCAGTCCAAAAACCTTTCTCATCAATGCTCATCGCGGGGCCTCGTCGAAAGGTTTTTGGACTGATGACCTGATGGAGGGGATGATGGTCCGGGGATTTGGCAACATGTACATAATGAACACATTATTTTTAGGAGATTCTGCCTCTGTAAAGCTCAAGGATTTTTTCGGCAACTTCGTCGATGGTCATGTCGGAGGAGTCCACAAGGATCGCGTCATCGGCCTGCATGAGGGGTGAATTCTCGCGGTGCATATCGCGATAGTCTCTATCGATGATGTCCTTCTCGATGTCCTCAAGATTGCACTCTGCTCCCTTGGCGATCAGCTCCTTATAGCGGCGCTCTGCGCGAACGCGGGAGCTGGCGGTGAGATATACCTTTAAGTCTGCCCCGGGGAGGACTACGGTTCCGATATCGCGGCCATCCATGACTACATCAGTGGTTTCTGCAAGTTTTTGCTGAAGCTCCACAAGTTTCTTTCTAACGTCACCGTTTACAGAGCTGGCGCTGGCCATGTTTCCAACTTCCTCTGTTCTTATAAGGCCATTTACGTTCTCGCTGTTAAGGTAAACTACCTGCTCACCGTTTTCATGCTTAATGGTGATGTCTGCAGATGTGCAGGTAGCGCTGATCTTATCTGACTCTGATGCGTCTATTCCCTGCTTTATCATATAGAGAGCCATTGCCCTGTACATTGCTCCGGTATCTACATATATGAAGCCAAGGGCCTTGGCCACCTTTTTTGCGATGGTGCTCTTTCCTGCTCCTGCAGGTCCGTCTATAGCTATGCTTCTGCTCATTATATTCCTCCAAAAAATCTTATGTTATTTCTAAATTGTCATGGCTGATCACGCCACCATTCCGGCATTATTCCGGCATTTTTGCAGGGTCACTCCTGCGCTGCAGCGCTTTCTCCTGCAAGATGTCCTGTGGACCAGGCAACCTGAAGGTTAAATCCCCCGGTCTGTGTGTCAACGTCCAGCACTTCTCCCGCAAAGTAAAGCCCCGATACCAGCTTGGACTCCATGGTGGAAGGATCGATCTCTTTTACCTTGACCCCGCCTCTTGTAATTATAGCTTCATTAAAGCCCCTTGTGCCGATTACTGTCATTGGCACATTCTTAATAAGGGCTGCAAAGGCCATTCTCTCTTCCCTTGTTACGTTGTTGGCGCTCTTTTCGGGATCGATCCCTGACAGCGCCACCATTACAGGTACAAGCTTTGATGGAAAAAGAGATCCTATCACATTTTTAAACTGCTTATTGGGAGCATCATCAAAGTCCCTTAGGATCCTCTTATCAAGCTGCTCTATAGTAAGTGCCGGCTTAAGGTCAAGAAGAAGCCTTGCCTTCTTTTCTTTTTCATAGAAGCAGCTGGCTGTAAGGGCAATGGGTCCGCTTATGCCAAAATGTGTAAAGAGCATCTCGCCAAAGCCCTCATATACAGGCTTTGCCTTCTTTTTACCGCTCTGGGTCGCAGCTATCATCTCCTCATCACTCTTGTACTGGAAAAGCTTAAGGGTCACGTTCTTAAGGGAAAGTCCCTGAAGCTGTCTGCACCAGTCCTCTTCTATCTCAAAGGGAACAAGCGATGGCCTTGCCGGAACCACTTCATGCCCAAGATCTTTGGCAAATCTGTAGCCATCTCCCGTTGAGCCCGTTGAAGGGTAGCTCATGCCTCCGGTACAGACTATGACCTTGTCAAACTCTTCCCTGGTAATGGGATCATCACCGCTTGAATAAGTAACAGCTGATACCTTGCCCGCGCTGCCCTCCACAGAATGAACCTGCGTATCAAACAATACGGAAACACCTGCTTTTATTACAGCGTTATAAAGAGTCTTAATAATATCAGACGAGTGGTCAGAAACAGGAAAAACCCTGTCTCCCCTCTCTATCTTTAAATGACAGCCGTTCTTTTCAAAAAAGTCCATAACCTGACGGTTGTCAAAGCCATAAACCGCGCTGTACAAAAATCTGGGATTGCGCATCACGTGGTCAAAGTAATCCTCCACCGCGCAGGCATTGGTCACATTACAGCGACCTTTTCCCGTGATGTAGATCTTTTTCCCGGGTTTTTCATTTTTTTCAAAAATAGTGACGCTCCCGCCGCTATCCGCAGCAGCAAGCGCCGCCATCATACCGGCTGCCCCGCAGCCGATCACTGCTATTTTATTCATCATCTTCCTCGTCTGACTCTTTTCGCAGTGGCCCCGGCAAATGCATGGCTACATCGTCAGAAGCAAAATCTATCTCGTCATTGAGATAGACCTGATAATTGTTCCAAACCTCTTCAAGCATCTTAAGGTCAGCCTTGACCTCATTGGGACGTTTCATGCAAAGTGCCACTACCAGTGCATTTATAACGCTAAGGGGTGCAACCAGAGAATCAACTATGGATGCCATCTCACTTTTAGCCAGGATGTTACAGGATGAATACAGATTCATGGGTGAATGTACTGAATCTGTAATTGTGATGACCTTGGCGTTGCGGTCATTGGCAAACTCCATACACTTAAGTGTCCTCATGGAATAGCGGGGAAAACTGATACCGATAATGCAGTCCCTGTCCCCTATCCTTATCATCTGCTCAAACATTTCAGAAACACTTGTTGTTTTGATAAGGACATTATTACCTCTTATCATATTAAGATAAAAGTGCAGGAAATCTGCAAGAGGCTCACAGCTCCTGATTCCCACGATATAAACTGTTCTCGCCTTAAGAATGATATCAACTGCTGTTTTAAACGCAGCCACATCAATGTTATTGATGGTGTACTCGATATTGGAAATGTCAGACTGAAGGATTGAGGATAAGATCTCTCCCTCACTGCTCTTTCCAAATCTCCTGCCCACCTTCTCAACCGATCCGAACTTGTCGGAGACCCACACAGTGAGTGCCTTCTGGAACTCCGGATACCCTTCGTATCCAAGGCTCATGGCAAATCTCACCACTGTTGACTCGCTGACACCTACGATCTTGCCAAGCTCAGCTGCTCTCATGAACACAGCCTGCTCATAGTGCTCTATAACATAGGTGGCAAGGTTCTTTTTGCCCTTGCTCATCCTTGAATAGCATTCATTGATCCTGGTAATTACATCTACGTCCGCATCAAACTTCATACTGCCACCATCAGCGACTGAAAGCCAAGTATGCTGATTCTAGCATACCTACGGAAGCAGCTTCATCCAGATCATAATCTCCTGTAACTGCCATGCAGCCTGCACCGTGGATGAATATCCACATCTGCATAAAGAGCTGCTGTGCATTGGAGGCGCCCTTAGCCTGGGCTTTGCTTATCTCTTTTACCACATTCTCGGAATTGCCGTTTACAAGGTCGTACATGCTCTTGGAATCAGCGCCCTGCTCGGAAACAAACAAAAGTCTGAACAGATGCGGGTACTTCTGGGCAAAACCGATATATGCAAGGCCAAGGTCCACAAAAGGTGTGTCATGGCTCTTTTCAAACTCGTCGTAGTACTCAAGATAATACTCTGCTGCCTTGTCATAGACGTCCTTCTTAAGACCGTCCATATTCTCATAAATACGGAAAATAGGCTGTGTTGAGCATCCGGCTGCCGCAGCGAGCTTTCTTGAGGTGATCTGCTCAAAGCCCTCTTTCCTTGTTATTTTAAATGCCGCATTGACAATCTCTTTTTGCGTAATTGTTGCTTTTCTAGACATAAGTCTCCTCCCATCCTGTCCGCAAATAATTGCGTGCGTTATTATTTTATATTAAGAAAATAGTGGTGTCAATGTACTTTGCCGTTCTAAGTTGTGATAGAATGAAATGAATTTTTTAAGGAGCAGATAATATGGCCAAAGATAAAAAAACTAACATTATCCTCATAGGAATGCCCACCTCCGGAAAGAGCACCGTAGGCGTTATCCTGGCTAAAATACTGGGTTTTAAATTCATAGACGCTGATATTGTTATTCAGGAAAAAGAGGGACGTAAGCTCTCTAGGATAATTGAAGAGGACGGCGTGGACGGCTTTGTTGATATTGAAAACCGCATCAACTCGGAAATAACAGCTGACAGGACAGTCATCGCCACCGGAGGAAGCGTGGTTTACGGAAAAGAGTCCATGGAACACTACAAGAAAATCGGAAGGATCGTGTACTTAAAGGTAAGCTACGCCACATTAAAAAGGCGCCTTCACCACGCAAAGCAAAGAGGTGTTGTCATGAGAGATGGCCAGACCCTTAAGTCTCTTTATGATGAGCGCTCTGCACTTTACGAGAAATACGCAGACATCACAATTGACGAGGGATCCGACTCCTTGGAAAGAGTCATTGAAAGACTTTCGGATGCCCTGTCTGACACCCTGTGACCAGGAACAGACCTTTCTTAAAATAATATAAAATATATCGTAATACAGTCTATTTTTATCCTTAAAATGCTATAATAATTGGACAGTCTTGTATATTAATTCACCTTTATTCTTATAAGACAGGAGACAATATTATGAGCAATAATGAGGAAAAAACATCTGCAAAGACTACAGTGAAAAAAAAGAACAAGAAGATCAGCAGTAAGCTGCTTACTTACATCATTCCTGTTGTTATCATCACTGTACTGGCTCTTGTGAACATTGCAGCTTCTGTTTCCAAGAACAGAATGACCGAGATGGCTACAGAGACCCTGGAGTCTTCTATCACCAATCAGGCCGACAACATCGAAGCCTGGCTGTCCGAGAATCTTAAGTACTTCCAAACCGTAAAGCACTCAGTTGAGAGCAAGAAGCCCGACGATACCGAGCTTGTTGAGATCCTGGATGCTTTCTACGGCTATAATTCCAATTCTCCAAATGGTTTCTACATCGGAACCACTGACGGAAAATTCTACAAAGCAACAGAATCAGATCTTTCAGTCAGTGACGTTACCTCCAGCACCTGGTTCAAGCAGGGTCTTACCCGCGTGGAAATGGCTTATGGTACAGCCTATACCAACGCCGCAGGAGAAACCGTTATAAGTGCCACTGGTATCATAAATGACGGCGGTGACACGCTAAAGGTAATGGGAGCGGACGTTTCCCTGAACAAAATAAGTATCATCGTTAACTCAGGTGTCAAGATGGCTGATGCCAGCTCTTTCCTTGTAGATACCAATGATTACAAGATCCTGGCCCACAGAGATTTCAATACGGTTAACACCACTTTGTCATCATCAAGCTCTGATCCTCTTCTTGCCGGAGCAGCACAGTCCATTATTAATGAGGACTACACCAGCAAAGAGATCGCCGGAAACATGGTCGCCTTTTCCAAGGTATCCGGTACTGACTGGGTTCTTGTCTCCTACATTCCAACCAGTATCATCTTAAGCTCAGTATCACAGATGGGTGCCCTTCTGTTCATAGTTGGTGCCATTGCCATCGTGCTGATAGTTGTTTTGATACTGTTTGTGGTTAAAAGAGTTATTGCACCACTTACCAATATTTCCAACAATATCACTGCAATGTCCGAAGGTGATTTCACCATTGACATTGATTCCTCCAGCAACGACGAGATCGGTGTCATGGGAAGCAAGGTTTCTGACTTCGTAGCATCCATGAGGAGCATGCTCTCCCACATCAGTCAGGAATCCGACAAGCTTCAGGAAGAGTCCGACAACTCTGACAGAGTATCCAAGACCATGTTTGAGGCTTCCCAGTCCCAGGCTGAAGCAATGAAACAGCTCAACGAGACCGTTGACCAGCTGGCTACCGCGGTTAACGACATTGCAAGTAATGCCACTACCCTTGCCCAGGTTGTAGCTGATACAAGGGACAACTCCGATAAAGCAAATGCCAGCATGAAGGAGACCGTAGGCATCTCCCAGAAGGGCCGCGATGACATGGAGAAGCTCAGCACAGCCATGGACGGTATTTCAGATGCCAATGAAAGACTTGTTGAATCCATCAATAAGGTTGGCTCTGCTTCAGAAGAGATCACTAACATTGTTGGCATGATCGGCGAGATCGCAGAAGAGACCAATCTCCTGTCCCTCAACGCATCCATTGAAGCCGCAAGAGCCGGAGAAGCCGGCAAGGGATTTGCGGTTGTTGCTACCCAGATTGCCAAGCTTGCCCAGACCTCAGCTGAAAGCGCCAACAACATTTCAGCCCTTATCGATGAGGTCAGAAAACTCATCGGGGATGCAGTTGGACAGGCCAATGCCAGCGCTGACAGCATCAGGGAAAACAGCGAGCTTATCGGCGTAGCTGTCCAGACCTTTGATCAGATATACAACAATATTCAGGAATCCAACGGTCTTATTGAAGCCATGATGGATGACATCCAGAAGGTTGACGATGTTGCCACTAACGTAGCTGCTATTTCCGAAGAGCAGGCTGCAAGTGCAGACGAGATCCTGGCAACCAGTGAAAACATGGTTGAAATGGCCAACAACATCACAAAGAGCAGTCAGGATGTGGCTAACAACTCCCACGAGCTGTCGGGAACCAGCCAGACGCTTACATCCTATGTTCAGAAGTTTAAGATTTGAGGAGGCCAAAAATATGCTGAAAAATAGATCATTTAAACGAATCGCAGGATGTATTCTAACAGGTATAATGCTTGGCGCTTCCATTATGGGGTGCGGAGCTGCCTCATCAACAGCTTCATCATCAGCAGGCGGATCCGTAGCTAAGATTCTTTTCCTTAATACCGATGCGAATGATACCTTCAGAGCTTCTCTGGCAGAGGGAATAAAGGCCGCTGCATCCAGCCAGGGTATAACCTTGGACTACGTTGAAACCGGAGGAAGTGTTGAATTTGAGGCAAGCCAGGTTTCAGGTGCAAAAGCCGCAGGCTACGATGCCATCATCTTAAGAGCAGCTGATGGAAGCACTGCCCTTCAGATGAACGTGGCATCCAATGGCCTTCCTATCGTGTACGTTAACAACCAGCCAAGTGATGATCACCTGACTCCCAACAAGTATATCTATGTAGGCTCAGATGAAAATGACGCCGGAAGATATCAGGCTGAATATGTTCTTCAAAAGCTGGGTAATCCTAAGAGCCTCAATGTCATCATCTTCCAGGGGGAGATCGGACATTCTGCTACCGTAGCAAGAACTGCTTCTGTTAAAAAAGCTTTAAAGAATGCCGGATGCAATGCAAATTATGTATTTGTTGACACCGCAAACTGGTCAGATGCTGAGGCAAAGGAAAAACTTGGCATATTCATGAAGACCGGGCAGGGCGTAGATGCAATCTTCTGTAACAACGATACCATGGCTCTGGGAGCCATCGAAGGCATGAAGGAATACGGTCTTGATTACACCAAGATTCCTGTAACAGGCGTAGATGCCACAGCAGATGGCTGTGCATCGATTCTGGCGGGAGAAATGGCATTTACCGTACTTCAGGATGCCAAAGGCCAGGGGGCGGCAGCTGTCCAGGCTGCGGCAGTTCTTGGAAAAGGCGGGAATCTTGACAATGTGGAAGGTGCTTCCGAAGACAGGAAGTACGTATGGGTTCCTTTCTCACCTGTTGATAAATCCAACGCAGCATCAATCAACTAAATTTAGCCGGAACACAATATAGGGCAGCGGATATCTGATCCGCTGCCCTTCCTATTGCTATCTTATTCTTATCATGAGTTTTCCAATATCTTTGCCAGAGAGTCTTCCACGCTCTGTGTAACAGTTCGCATGGTTCCTATGGAAGCAGTAGTCTCTTCTGCCGAATCTACAAGTCCTTTAGCCCGCTGGTTTACAGTCTCCACTATCTCAGAGAGCTTACCAGACTCCTCTATCAGCTTATCAATGGTTTCCTTGATGTCTGCATTATTCTTGTTACTGTCATCTGCGGTGGTCTTGGAATCCTCTGCCAGGGTCTTGATCTGACCTGCAACAACCGCAAATCCCTTACCTACATCTCCTGCTCTTGCAGCCTCTATGCTGGCATTAAGAGCAAGCAGGTTGGTCTGGGACGAAATCGAAATAACGTCTGCGTTGTTGGCAGCAAGCTTTTCAAGGTAACCATCAATGGTAGAAAGAACCTCTTTCAGATTGGTTGCAAACTGATCCACCTCTGCCATGGAATTATAGATGTCACCGGTCTGCTTGGAATTCTCTGTGCTGGTTTCTTCGATCTGTCCGATAGTAAAAGAAAGTCTTTCAAAATTTTCCCTGATCTCACCGGCAAGAGCTTCCTTCTGTTCCTGCATAGACGCTCTGGTCTTCTCAATTTCTTCATTGAGGGCCACAGCTTTATCTTTTTCCTCATAGGCGCGGTCCTTGATGTAGTGGACACAGTTGTGCTTATGGTTGATGCCATTGAAGATAGCAGTTGCCATATCCTTACAGGTATCATATCCGCAGCATCCGCAGTCTATGTGTTTTTTCTCCTCTGTATCCTTGTGCATCTTGCGGAAGATATTATCAAGCTCTGTCTGAGTTGGAAACTTGTAAGCACACTGTTTGCTGCGATCTGTATATTTTCGAAGGAAATCATTAAGATCCAGATCTGCAAACTGCTTATTCAGTGCAGCAAGTCTCTTTTCAGGAGTGAGCTTTCTGCTCCAGGCATTCTTTTTTAGATTGTTCTTGCTGTCAGCCTTTATCTTCTGGATGCTCATAAAGGTATTCTCATCCATGGTCTTTCTGGCATCAACGCCGGGACCATAGAGACAGCCGTTGCTGCAGTTGAGGGCATCGATAAACAGATATGGGAATCTGCTGTTCTTTATCTTGTCCTTGTTGCGCTCAAGATACTCATACATATGATGCTCACCCTCCATCTGACGGACAAGAGCATCCTCTCCAAGGAGCCAGTATACATTCTCCTTAAGTCCGCCGGGCATTGGATAGATGGAGCCAAGGCCGTACTCTATTTCATCTGACAACGGAGTATATCCGCTCACCGGATTCTTTTTTAAATATTCTACAAGATGTGAAAAAGTCAGATTGTAGGAGATATAGCCACCATTATTGGGATCGTCGATCTCATTCTTTTTGGCTATGCAGGGACTGATAAAGGCCAGCTTATCAGAGACCTTCATGTATTTCTTTACGTATATTGCGCCGCACATCATGGGGCTCTGAACAGGCATAAGCTTTGGCAAAAGCTCCGGAAGATGCTTTTCAATATATCCCACTACTGCAGGACATGGCTGGGATATGCCACCATAAAACTTATGCTCAGTAATATACTTGATATATCCCCAGGTTGTTATATCCGCACCAAAAGAGATACTGATAAAGCGGTTTACACCAAGCTTTTTCAGCATTCCAAGATACTTTTCATATTCTCCCGGGTAATTGGCAAGAAAGGCCGGAGCTATAAGGACTGAAATCTTGGTACCCCTCTTAAGGTCAGCAAAGAATCTCTCAACATCATCCTCAAATTCCCTGGCATCATGCTCACAGGCATCAATACATGCTCCACAGGCAATACATCTGTCGGGATCAACCTCAATGACATTTCCCCTGTCCTTTTCTATGGCAACATTTGCCCCAAGACTCGGGCAAGCACTGATACAGCGGTTACATCCCACACAGTTATCATTTGTTTTAACCAGTCCCATAGCAATCCACCTCTTTTTTGAAAAAAAATATTATTACCCATATATTTTATCGAAATATGATGAATTTGTGCTAAAGAACTGATTAAAGAAATATTAAAAATGCTATCCCTCTATGATGCCACCCCCAAGGACTATATCACCGTCATAAAATACTGCGCTCTGTCCGGGAGTGATGGCACGCTGGGGCTCATCAAAGGTTATCTTCACATGATCGGGATCTATGACCGTTGCCGTAGCAGACTGCTCCCTGTGGCGGTAGCGTATCTTGGCACTGCAGCGGAAATCTCCCGTTGGTTTATCCCCTGTAATCCAATGGAACTCTCTTACGTTAACCTCTCTCTCAAAGAGATCAGCGTCGTCTGCCAGGATAACTGTGTTATTCTCAACATCAAGTTTCTTGACATAAAGGCGCCGGTCTGCCGGGATTCCCAGGCCCCTTCGCTGACCGATGGTGTAGTTTATGATTCCATCGTGTTTTCCAAGGACATTGCCCTTAATATCCACAAAATCCCCGCCGGGGTATTCCTTGCCTCCCCTGTATCTCTTTATCATGGAAGCATAGTCACCGTCAGGAACAAAGCAGATATCCTGGCTCTCCTTTTTGTGGGATGTGACAAAACCATTCCTGTCGGCAATTTCCCGAACCTGAGGCTTAGTCAGTTCTCCAAGAGGAAAATAGGTATGACGAAGCTGCTCCTCTGACAGGTTGTAAAGCACATAGCTCTGATCCTTACTAAGATCCTTTGCCTTTAGAAGATAGAAATGTCCATCCTTCTCTTTGATCCTGGCATAATGGCCAGTAACTATATTGTCGTATCCAAGCTCTTTTGCCTTCTCGTAAAGAATGTCAAACTTAAGGTACTTATTGCATCCTATGCAGGGATTTGGGGTCTCTCCCCTCTCATAGCTGCACACAAAGGGCTCTATGACCTTATCCTTAAACTGGATCTCATAATGATAGATGTTGTAGGGAATCCCAATGCGCTCGCAGACAGCCCTGGCATCCTGTGTATCCTCCAGACTGCAGCAGGTGCCAAAAAGGTCCTCCCCTATCATGTCATTCTCATAAAGACGCATGGTACAGCCCATGCAGTCAAAGCCATTTTCAGCCATTAAAGCGGCGGCAACAGAACTGTCGACGCCGCCGCTCATTGCTATCAGAGCTCTTTTCTTTTCTTCATTCTTCATAGATTTATCCATTCCGTTAGTGACAGTGGTTCATAGTCAGACCTCTTGCAGAAACAGTTGATCATGTTGCAGGGGATCACCGCAGTGTGTTCCCCATGAATAGGCGTATAGGGAGTTTCCCTGATCTGACTTATAAACTGCTGCATGAGGACCTCATCCCTGGTCTCATGTACATGACCGTAGAGCATGTAGGTCTTTGGTTCTCCGCTTTTCCTTAGTCTGTACTGGCCGTTGTAAAATGGTATCGGATAATGGCACAGGACAACCTTTCTCTGGGAGTCCGTTATCTCTCTGTATCCGTCTATCCACAAAAATCTGCTGCAGTCAAAGTCCGCTGCATCAAGGTACTTGTCGTGATTGCCACGGATCAGGCATATCTTGCCCTTAAGGCTATCCAGAACTTCCATGGTTTCCCGGCTCTTTCCAAGGGAAAAATCACCGATTACGATCACCGTGTCCGAAGAAGTAACCTTGTCGTTCCACTTTTTTATCATGTATTCATTCATCTCTTCCACAGAGGAAAAACCCCGCTTATCCATCTTTTCATTGAGGGCACTGTGGAAAAAATGACAATCTGCAATATAATAGATCATTCTTCAAATAATCCTGTTCCGTCATCGTGAAGCAAAAACTGCGGGTCCTGATCTGCAGCTGTAGTTGCAAGCTCATCGCACCTCTCATTTTCAGGGTGTCCGTTGTGGCCCTTTACCCAGTTCCAGCGAACCTTGTGGGGCTCCGCTGCCTTGATGAGTCTCTGCCAGAGCTCAACATTCTTTACAGGCTTCTTTCCTGCAGTCTTCCAGCCGTTTTTTACCCAGTTTTTGATCCAGCCTTCAGTAAAGCCGGAGAGCACGTACTTGGAGTCTGTGTACATCTCCACCTCACAGGGGCGGTTTAGTGCTTCAAGCCCTTTTATGGCTCCCATGAGCTCCATGCGGTTGTTGGTGGTCTTGTCATACCCTGCACTTATTTCCTTTTCATGGGTCTGCCCCGCAGCATCCACATACCGCAGCAGTGTTCCGTAACCTCCGGGTCCGTCAGGGTTTCCCCTGGCTGAGCCGTCGGAATATATGCTAACTTTCATAAATACCTCTCACCTTAACAGCGCTTTATGCTGCCATTTTCAGAATAATTCAAACAGACGCCTGCCAGCTGCCCATCTTAAGGAAATTGTCCGCCATGTTCCGGGCATCCTCCACAAGCTCTTTTTCATAGCCAAGTACCCCAAGGAGCTTAATGGCATTCCTTGTGGTGGCAGGCCCTTCCTTGATCCTGTAATCAAACCTTACGTCGTTATCCGTAACATCCCCCTCAAAGTGGTACACATTGTACTCTTCCTTCAAAAGAGCTGTAAGTTCAATGTCATGAGTTGCTGCAAAGCACTGGACCTTATCCAGGGCCAGCTTCTTAAGGATCTGGGTCGATGCCGCAATCCTCTCAACAGTATTGGTCCCTCTAAGCACCTCATCCACAAAGCACAGTACCTGATTGCCCTCCTTAGCCGCTGCATCGAGTATCCTCTTGATGGACTTGATCTCAACAATGTAGTAGCTGTCCCCTTCAAAAATGTCGTCCTTAAGGGCCATTGAGGAGAATATCCGGTAGAGAGGAGCCTTGTAGCTCTTTCCAAGAACTGTGTGTATAGACTGGGCCAGAATGGCATCTATGGCACAGGTCTTAAGGAATGTGGACTTACCGGAAGCATTGGAACCTGTAAGTAACACGCCTCTTTCTGACATGATGTCATTTGGAACTGCGTTATTTATAAGTGGGTGGAACAGCTCTTTTCCTTCAAAAGAGCTGCCTTCAAAGGCAGGGATCACAAAACTGTCCTTAAAAGATTCCCTGAAGCAGGCAATGGAAATGCAGGCCTCTATCTTTCCTGTGATCTCAAGGATCTTATCAAGATCTGCTCTCTTGTTCATGATCTCCTTGAACATCTGGTTGAACTTGATGATATCCACGTGGGTGACCATCCTGACATAATCCATAAGAAGATCAAGAGGATTGCCGCTGGAATTCATCCTGGTTGGAGAGAGCAAAATACCTGCAAATGCCTTGAAGGAAGAAAAACTTTTTCCTATCTCCTTAAGTTCTTTTACATCTTCCAAAAGAGCCTCATCCTGGATAGAACTGAACCTGTCTATGGATTTAATAACTCTCATTATGTAACCGTAGGTCACAAGATAGGGATCAATATCACCCTTTATGCGAAAATACATAACTATCTGGGCCACCATCAAAATAATGAATGCGCCAAATCCAAGGGTGAACTTAAAAAATCCCAAAGCTATAGCAAGTATCATCAGAACAAGCATTACATAATGAATGGTATTTCCGGTGTTTCCTACTTTTTTCAGAAAATCTATATAGTCATATATAGAATACTTGCTGTTATTTCCTATCTCAGAGAATATCAGCTGGATTTTTATGCGCTTCTCGTTGTCCTTCTGGAAGAAGTCAATTCTCTTTTCCAGGTCTTCAAATTCATCCTTCTGCATGGGAGTCCTAAGCATATAGTAAAGGTACTCCTCCCCGGCAGCTGAAAGGCAGTAGTCCAGCCTGTCATAGACGCTGTCCATATCAAGGTCGTTCCAGGTGGTGTCATCGATCTGGAATCCTTCCCTGTGATTTTTATAAAAGCCACCTATATGCTCTCTGTCCCTGTCCTTGTAGTTTCTGTGGGGTTCACTGCCAAACTCTTTTTCAAGCTTTCTGATAAGGGTTTTTCTGCCGTTTATCTTATCTCTAAGCCCCAGCAAAAAAGCCACCAGTATGAATGCAACTACAAGCATGATTATTGTAAGAAATTCCATGTCAACTATATAACCTCTTGCTTATTTCTTCTGCCTTTTTGTATATCTCAGAAGGTTCTTCCCCAATGTAAAAGCTGCCGTTCTCATAGCGAACGATACCGCCGATCATGGTCATAAGTACATTGGATTTGCTGCCGCTGTAAACAATATTCTTGGGAATATTGTTGATTGGCTGCATGTTGGGCTGGCTAAGATCCAGCATGATGATATCGGCAAGCTTGCCCGGTGCAAGGACATCTGCATCATTAAGTCCCATGGCGTGAGCGCCGTTAACTGTTGCCATCTTGAGAACTTCCATGGCATCTACGCTTGAAGCGTCCATGTTCTTGATCTTAGCAAGACCTGTTACCAGGAACATCTCCCTGAACATATCAAGACAGTTGTTGCTGGCAGGTCCGTCAGTTCCGATAGCCACAGGGATCCCCTTTTCAAGATATTCCTTTATTGGCGCTATTCCGCTGGCCAGCTTGCAGTTGGAGCCGGGGTTGGTAACAGCATAAAGGCCCCTGTCCTTCATGATCTGTCTGTCATGCTCGTTGGTCCATACAACGTGGTATCCGCCTCCGCCATAGTCAAACAGTCCAAGACTGTCAAAGAACTGGATAGGAGACATACCATATCTCTCAACGCACTCCATAAGCTCAGACTCAGTCTCCTGGATGTGTGCCCAGAAAGGAGCCTTGTACTTGTGAACCAATTCAGATGCCTTGGTCAGAAGCTCTTTTGAGCAGGTATACTCAGCATGAACTCCAAGGATAAAGGAGTTGTACTCATCCCTGCCGTTTAAGTTATTGTAATAATCCTCAAGCATCTCAACCGACTGGCTGAAATTGTTGACACAGCTGGTCTGAACGCACCTGAAGCCGCAATCCCTGAAGGAATCCGCAACAGAATATGGTGTCAGGTACATCTCAAAAGCAGCAGTCATTCCGCTGGTGAGATACTCCATAATGGCTATCTTACTAAGGTGATAGATATCCTCTGCTGTCATCTTTGCTTCTATAGGGAAAATCTGGTTATTCAGCCAGTCCAAAAGCGGCAGATCATCAGCCCTGGACCTCATAAGGGTCATGGCTGAGTGGGTGTGGGCATTCTTAAAGCCGGGCATAAGAAGATTACCGAGGCAGTCTATCTCCCTGTCCCACTTAAGGATCTCCTTGGGGTGAGAATCGCAGTATCCTGCTGCCTCATCATCTGTTCCCACAAAAAGTATACGGTCACCTCTTACAAATATCTGACCCATGAAGATCTCTTTTCCCTCTTCCATGGTCAGGATCCTTGCATTGTAAAATCTTGTGTTCATACCTCAAACCTCTTAATAGACTCTGCTACAAGCTTGGTGAATAGTGGCGCTGACTTGTCTGCTGCTTCCTGGACTTCCTCGTGGCAAAGAGGCTGACTGCTGATGCCTGCTGCCAGGTTACTGATGCAGGATACACCGCAGACTCTCATTCCGATGTGGTTGGCTGCGATTGCCTCAACTACGGTGCTCATGCCAACTGCTGAAACTCCAAGGTGAGCAAGGAGCTTTATCTCGGAAGGCGACTCAAAGGATGGTCCTGTAAGCTGGCAGTAAACACCTTCCTGAAGCTTAATTTTGTTTTCTGCTGCCACGCTCTTGATTACCTCCTGAAGGTCCTTTTTATAAACGTCTGACATATCAGGAAATCTTGGTCCCATCTCGTCAAGCATAGGTCCGATAAGAGGATTTGGTGCAAATATTGAAATGTGATCTGTGATCAGCATAAGATCCCCGGCATTAAAGCCCTCTCCAAGGCCGCCTGCTGCATTGGTAAGGAATAGGATCTTGGCCCCAAGAAGGTGCATAAGTCTTGCAGGAAGCACAACATCGCTGATATCGTACCCCTCATAGAAATGAACTCTTCCCTTCATGCACACAATTTTCTTGTCACCAAGATATCCGAAAATAAACTTGCCTGCGTGTCCGGGAACTGTTGATACGGGAAATCCCGGAATATCGCTGTAGGAAACCTCGGTTTCCACCTTTATATTATCTGCAAATGCTCCAAGACCTGAGCCGAGAACCAGTGCGATATCAGGCTCAAAATCAGTTATCTTCCTCACTGCATCCCTGCACTGAAGTAGTTTTTCATAAATTGGATTTGACATAGTTATTACCTCTTTTTTGTTTTGTGAAAGTCGAAGTCCGACCTGATCTTTTCCTAGTATATCATAGAGAGTCCAAACTTTCTCCATCAACAGGCTCTATATACTCAGGATTTGACAAAGTGCCGTAGATAACCGGCTGGACCGTGTTTTTAACGGCGTGTTCAATAGCTTCCTTCATGCCACCCTTAAGGAGCCTTCCCACAATAGCGGACTCAATGCCCGTAGATTCTGCCCTGAAGGTCTTCATGGTGTTCATGAGCATCTCAGTTCCGGGAGTCTCAGAGAGACGCACCTCAATCCTGTCCTCTCCGTCAAAGTAAATGTTTAAGTTTCTAAGGCAGGCTTCCTCCAGAAAATAGATGTCGTTCCTGATAACGAGCCTGTTGCATTCATCCCTTGTTACTGTGGAGCGAAGGGATACCTTGTAGTTTTCACCGTGCATGTTGATGTCGCTGACATATCTTTTGTCTCCGAAGCCGCATTTTAGCTTGAAGATAACCTCTCCCTCGTACACATCAATGTATAAATGCCGGTTTTCAGTATACCTAAGCCCGATCTTCCTGATGCCGTCGGTAAAGTTGTTGTGGACCACCTGCATCATTATAGGGAAAAGACCTACTCCGGAGGTCTCAATGTCGTAGATATTTCCGGACATTCTCCGTAGGAAGGTATTGATAAGCTGATTCTCATTCCTTGAGATAGCCGGGCTTACTTCAAATCTCTCTTTTCTATAGGTTCTTTGTTTTCCTTTGGCAGAGCCGCAAGTCACCCTGACATTTCTGCTATGCCACCCTCCCCCTGATATAGCAGGAAATCTTGCGTTGCGAAGGCTTACTGACTTGCATATTGCCTTGAGCTCAGTCAGGGCCTGAGGATCTTCGGGAAGCGGTTCATCTGAAACCTCAATAGAGCTCTTCATCCTCTGCCTTATCATCACAGCCATGGAGCTGGTCTGGAAGACGTCCTTGTTACCTGCATTTGTCACCACCACCATGTCGATGTCGGGATATACAAACACGTTCTGCCCCAGCATCCCGTTATAGGCAAAAGAGCCTTTCCTGTCGTGATTTATCCAGATCTGGTAGCCATAGTGCCGATTATCCTCGTCCATGGTCTCTATCTGGAGGGCTGTGGACTCAACCACCCACTGCCTTGAGACTATCTGGCGGTCGTTCCACTTTCCTTCCTGGAGGTACAGCTGGCCCATCTTGGCCATATCCTCAATTCGCATGAAAAGTCCCCAGCCGCCCTTTGTGATGCTTTGGGGGCAGCTCTCCCAGAAGACTCTTTTTATCCCCATGGGGTCAAATATCTTTTCCCTGCAGAAATCAAAGAGGGTCTGGCCTGTTATCTCTGTCACAATGGCAGAAAGCATGTAGGAGTTCATGCTGTTATATTCAAATTTAGTTCCTGGATCGAATTTAAGTGACGCCTCAAAAAAGCTCTTTCTCCAGTCATTGCCGCTTATGGCTCCGGCTTCGTTAAAATCAACCCCGCTGGACATGTTAAGCAGATTCCTGATTGTTATGGGCTTTTTTAGGCTGTTTCGAAAGCCCATCCGGGCCCCGAAGATATCCTGAAGGGTGTCTGTAAGCTTTAGCCTCCCTTCATCAATAAGAATGCCTATGGCCATTCCTGTTATACTCTTGCACATGGAGTAGGTCACATGCCACATATCCATGTCAAAGGGTTCAAAAGAGCACTCGGCTATGACTTTTCCGTGGCGTAGAGCCATAAACCTGTGGATCCTTGACTCCTTGTCCTGTGAGAGGTCACGGATAAGCTTTGCAAAAAAAGCAGAGCTGACCCCCTGTGATTCGGGGGTAGCTCTTTCTAAAAACTGTTCATCCGGAAAGGGAAAGGCCATAAATGCCTTCTTTTGCGGAGTGTAATCTACTTTACTGATCTCGCCTGTCTGCCTGGCAACGATCTTCATCAAAAGTCCTACCAGGTCAAGCTCTGTTCTTGGCATATCTCATCCTCCTTGCGGATCATTTTTCATTTAATGCCCGCATGGAATTGAGAATTGCTATCACTGCAACGCCTACATCACCAAATACCGCAAGCCACATAGTGGTAAGACCAAGGGCACCAAGTACCAGGATAATAAGTTTGACAGCAAGCGCAAAAACAATGTTCTCTTTTACAATTCTGACTGTCTTGCGGGCTATCCTGACAACAGATGAGATCTTGCGAAGGTCATCATCCATAATGACGATGTCCGCAGCCTCAATAGCTGCATCGCTGCCAAGGGATCCCATGGCAATTCCCACATCTGCTCTCATAAGAACCGGTGCATCGTTGATTCCGTCACCAACAAATGCAAGCCTCTTATTATTATCCTCTTCGCTCAGCATTTTTTCAACTGCGCTGACTTTATCAGCAGGCAGAAGCCCTGCCTTCACGTCGTTTATTCCCACCTGTTCGGCTACGTGGCGGGCGATGTCCTCATTGTCGCCCGTAAGCATTACTGCTCTCTTAACACCTATATCGTAAAGGCCTGAAATAGCCTCTTTTACTCCGCTCTTGATAGTATCTGATATTACTATTGCTCCGGCGTAGGCTCCGTCATATCCGACATAGATCACGGTTCCTGCGCTCTCATCCAAAAGTCCTATGGACGCAGGCACTTCTATGAGCCTGCCATTTCCTAATAGCAGCTCTTTTCCGTTATAAAAGGTACTGATGCCGTTTCCTGCAATCTCTTTGGTCCTGGACTGGTCAATAAGGCCTGTGTCAGGGGCATTGTCCCCGTTTTTATCCTTATAGCACTGGATGATGGATCTGGCAATAGGATGGTTGGAAAAAGCCTCACCAGCCGCTGCCATGGTAAGAAGCTCATCCTCTGAAATATTCCCCCGGGTAGAAGGAATGATCTCGGAAACCTTGAACTCACCCTTTGTGACAGTTCCTGTCTTGTCAAAAACCACTGTATCAATAAGCGCTGCTGCCTCAAGGAAGTTGCTGCCCTTAACAAGAACCCCCTTCCTGCTGGATGCTCCGATTCCACCAAAAAATCCTAAAGGAACAGAGATAACAAGGGCACATGGGCAGGATACGATCAGGAAAATGCAGGCTCTTCTGATGCTGTCAGAAAAAGCAAGCTGCCCCAGAAGCGGAGGAATAACAGCAAGGAGCACAGCTCCGATGGTAACAACAGGGGTGTAATACCTTGCAAACCTTGTGATAAAGTTCTCCATACGGGACTTCTTGTTGCTGGCATTCTCTACAAGCTCAAGGATCTTAGCCACAGTGGAATCTTCGTAGGCCTTCTCAACTCTGATCTTAAGGATCCCTTCACCGTTTACGCAGCCGCTTATGACCGCATCGCCCTCAGCTGCCCTTCTTGGAACTGACTCACCGGTAAGGGCCGCGGTATCCACAAAGGATTCTCCTTCAATGACTGTTCCGTCAACCGGGATCTTCTCTCCGGCTCTGACAAGGAGGATATCTCCAACACTGACTTCTTCAGGGTCTACCTCATCAACTGAACCGTCTTCCCTTACGATATTTGCTGACTCTGGAGCAATACTCATAAGATCCGATATTGACTGTCTGGACTTGGCAACAGCCACGCTCTGGAAGAGCTCGCCCACCTGGTAAAAGAGCATTACCGCAAGGGCCTCAGAATACTCTCCGATTCCAAAGGCTCCAAAGGTCGCGATCATCATAAGGAAGTTCTCGTCAAACACCTGTCCGTGGGTGATGTTGATGGCCGCCTTTCTGATGACGTCATATCCGATGATAATGTAAGGAACAAGGAAGATCACAAACTGCCCGTACCAGGGTATTGGATCAAGGAGCCCTGTCTTTTCCAATATCATAAGTAATGCAAACAGGATGAGCACTACTATTATTCTGTTTCTGACTTTCTTTTGTTTCTTGGTCATGAATGATTACCTCCGTGATAAACGCATGACTCCACTTCGTTCTCGTCATGCTACATACATTCAGAATCCGCGCTATCGCGCTCCTTCTTCATGTATGTTCGGTCTTCAAAGTTTCACAGCATTCTGTACAAGTACAATGCTGTGAAACCTTGAATCCCTATATCACTCAATCTCGCAGTCTGGCTCAACCTTCTTGCAGGCCTTAACCGCCTCATCGAATACCTTGTCAAAAACGTCGTCACCGGCTTCCAATGTAAACTTCTGAGTCATGAAATTAACTCTTGCGCTTACAACTCCGTCTATCTTCTTAACAGCCTCTTCCATCTTGGCTGCACAGTTTGCACAATCTACCTCACACTTAAATGTCTTCTTCATATTTTCACCTTTCCGCTACACTGTAGCACTCATAATATTTTTTGAATTGATGTTCAAGAGAGATGACTCACTCTTCTATATGGTTGATACCCTGATCTATGATGGTCCTCACATGTTCGTCTGCCAGAAAGTACACTATCTGCTTACCTTCCCGCCTGTTCCCCACAAGCCTTGCCTGCTTTAAGATCTTAAGCTGATGGGAAATCGCTGACTGGGTCATATTGAGCGCATCTGCTATATCACCAACATTCATCTCATCATCAAAGAGCTCAAACAGTATCCTGATCCTTGTGGAATCCCCAAAGACCTTAAACAGCTCTGCAAGATCATAAAGGTCATCTTCATTTGGAAGTTCTCTGTGCATCTTAAGTCTCCTTTCCGCAGATCATGTTCATAAGAACCTGAGCCACTATAGTCTCGCGCTTTATTTAAACATATGAACATCTGCTCATATGTTTAATATATACTTGTTGCCCCATTCTGTCAATAAAAAAATAGAAAAAAATAAGGAGTGCGGAATTCCGCACCCCCGTAGGGTATCTATTCACTTACTGCAGCAAGTTCATAACCCCCTGCTTGGACTGGTTGGCCTGGGCAAGTACCATCTGTCCTGCCTGGGCTATGATATCCGTATTGGAATAATACGACATCTCTTTTGCCATATCCGTATCCCTTATCCTGCTCTCAGATGCCTGGGTATTCTCCACGGTATTGTCCGTGTACTTCATGGCATGTTCAAGTCTGTTCTGGTATGAACCAAATACATTCCTTGTCTCCGAAACAATGTTAAGGCACACTTAATCAGGCTAATTCTTCATTTTTACGAGCTAATTTTTCTTTCTTACATTCCCTTCATAAGGTCAAAGAGACTTATCTGGTTTGAATCCGGAATGTCACCAAGAAGCCCCATATCCGCCATCTTGTCAATGACACCCTGAGGGCACTTGGTCCTTAGTCGGAAGTCGTCCTTACTAAGGAACGGACCGTCCTTAGCGGCTTCCACGATCTGGTCCGCAGCTTTTTCACCCATGCCGTCAATACTGTTAAGGGCAGGCATGATCTTATCGCCGATTACCTGGAAGTCCCTTGACTTGACCTTGAAGATGTCGATTGGCATAAACTCGATGCCCCTTTCATACATCTCCTCTACAAGCCTCATGTCACCATACTCATTCTGTTCGGAGTTGGAAAGGGAATCCTTCCTTGACATATACTCCTTCATGATGCTGTGAAGGTGGTTCTCACCCTGACACATGTGCTCATAGTTAAAGGCCTTGGCCCTTATACTGAACCAGGCTGCGTAAAAAGCCTGTGGCACGTACACCTTAAAATATGCTATTCTCCAGGCCATCATAACGTACGCTGCAGCGTGGGCCTTGGGGAACATGTACTTGATCTTCTCGCAGGACCAGATATACCAGTCAGGAACCCCGTGGTCTATCATATCTTTTTTCCAGTCGTTCCAGTTGCTCTCCTTGCCCTTGGCAACCTTGCCCTTACGAACAGCCTCCATGATCTTGAAGGACTCGGATTTATCAAGGCCCTTCTGGATCAGGTAGATCATGATATCGTCTCGACAACAGATGCAGGTATCAATTGTGGCCTTGCCCTCCTGGATAAGGGTCTGGGCATTACCAAGCCAAACGTCCGTACCGTGGGACAGGCCTGAGATCCTTATAAGGTGGGAAAGAGATGTTGGTCCCGCATCAATAACCATCTGCATGGCGAAGTCCGTACCAAACTCAGGAAGGCCAAGACATCCAAGCTTGGTGCCTCCAAGCTGCTCTGGAGTTACATTAAGAGCAGTGGTGTTCATGAAAAGACTCATTACATTCTTGTCATCAAGGGGCACTGTCTTGGGATCGAGGCCCGTGCAGTCCTGAAGGAACCTTATCATGGTGGGATCATCATGTCCAAGGATATCAAGCTTTAACAGGTTGTGGTCGATGGAGTGATAATCGTAGTGGGTCGTTATGGTAGCGGTGGTCATATCGTTGGCGGGATGCTGCACGGGACAGAAGGAATTGATATCCTCTCCAACCGGCAGAACTATGATTCCACCCGGATGCTGACCTGTTCCTCTTCGGATTCCGGTACAGCCCTGAACTATCCTGTTTATCTCACTCTTTCTCTTACTTGCCCCGATGCCGTCGTAGTATTTTTTCACAAAGCCGTAGGCAGTCTTGTCGGCCAGGGACGCAATGGTTCCTGCCCTGAAGGTCTGTCCGTAGCCAAAAATAACCTCCGTGTACTTGTGGGCCTTACTCTGATACTCACCTGAGAAGTTAAGGTCGATATCAGGCTCTTTATCTCCCTTGAATCCAAGGAAGGTCTCGAAAGGAATATCAAAGCCGTCCTTGTCCATCATGGTGCCGCACTTGGGACATCTCTTGTCAGGCATATCGCAGCCGGAATTACCTCCAAAGGCAATAACCTCGGGGGAATCAAAATCACTGTATTTGCAGTGAGGGCATACGTAATGCGGACTAAGTGAATTAACCTCCGTGATACCTGATGTAAAGGCAACAAAGGATGATCCGACAGAGCCTCTTGATCCAACCAGATATCCGTCCTCGTTGGACTTCCAAACAAGCTTCTGGGCAATGATGTACATAACCGCGAAACCGTTCTTGATAATGGAATTGAGCTCTCTTTCAAGACGCTCCTGAACTATCTCGGGAAGCTCCTCTCCGTATATCTCGTGGGCCTTGTCATAGCAGATTTTGGTCAGGATCTCGTCTGAGTTCTCAATGACAGGGGCGCACTTATCAGGGCGGACCGGTGATATGGAATCGCACATATCAAGGATCCTTCTGGTGTTGTCAATTACTATCTCCCTTGCCTTATCGCCACCCAGGTAGTCAAATTCAGCAAGCATCTCATCAGTGGTCCTAAGGAAAAGAGGCGCCGGCTCCTCGTCGTTCATTCCCTTTCCTGCCATGATGATGGTCCTGTAGATCTCGTCTTCAGGATTTAAAAAGTGAGCATCGCAGGTGGCAACTACAGGCTTATTAAACTGCTCTCCAAGCCTTATGATCTCCTTGTTGATGTCCCGGATATCATCGTCGCTGTTGATGTCCTCATATCTTTCGCTGTCCACCATGAAGTGATTGTTGGCCACAGGCTGGATCTCAAGATAGTCATAGAAATCCACAAGCCTTGCTATCTCTTCCGGAGGCCTTCCCTCCACCACAGCTCCGTAGAGCTCTCCTGCGCAGCAGGCGCTTCCTATGATAAGTCCCTCTCTGTACTTGATAAGCTCGCTCTTTGGAATAAGAGGGAACCTTCTGAAGTAATCTATATGGGACTTGCTCACCAGTGTATAAAGGTTGACACGTCCAAGGGTGTTCTTGGCAAGGATTATGCAGTGGTTTGGACGAAGATGCCTTATCATCTCAGGGGTTGGCTTACCAAGTATATTGACCTTAGTAAGATCCTCTGCTCCCTGCTCCTTAAGCATTGGCACAAACTTATTGAAAATAAGGGCAGTACACTCAGCATCATCCACAGCCCTGTGATGGTGCTCAAGAACAATATTCAAAGTCTTGGCAACTGTATCGAGGGTATGCTTGGCCTGCAGCGGGAAAAAGTACCTGGAAAGCCAAAGTGTATCCACTGTTGTGTAGTCTGCGTCTATTCCAAGCTCCTTGCAGTTCTGGTTGATGAAGCTGATATCAAAGGTTACGTTGTGTCCTACAAGTACCGCGTCCTTACAGAAATCCACAAACCTGGGGATAATCACTTCCCTGGTGGGAGCATCGATGACCATGTCATCTGTAATGCTGGTGAGTTTGGTGATCCTGTAGGGAATGGGAACCTGAGGATTGATAAACTCTGAAAATCTGTCTATTATCTCACCGTTTCTTATCTTGACGGCGCCAATCTCAATGATCTTGTTCTTTATAGGTGAAAAGCCTGTAGTCTCAATATCAAAGACAACAAAGGTGGTATCCGTCAGGCTCTGTCCCTTGTCGTTGACAACGATCTCTTTAAGGTCATCTACTACGTAGGCCTCAACACCAAGGATCAGTTTAAAGAAATCCTGCCTGTCTATAGGGGGTTCTCCAGCCTCTTTGCGACGGCTCTTTTCATCCTTGTAAAGATCCTCCCACACGTGGTTGGCATCTGTAAGAGACTGTACTACGCCGTGGTCTGTGATAGCTATTCCCGGCATTCCCCACTTGTAAGCCTGCTTGACGATGTCCTTGACCTCGGATACGCCGTCCATGTCGCTCATCTTGGTGTGGCAGTGAAGCTCTACTCTCTTGACCTCTGCGTTGTCCTTGCGCTTTACGGTAAAGTCAGGGATCTTCTTGACGCCCACAACAGACTGTATGGAAAGCTCGTGGTCGAACTTATCTACAGCCGCAATTCCCTTGATCTTAACAAAAGCACCCATCTTGATGTCCTTGGTGATGGCAGGGACATCCTCAGTGTTTACAAACATCTTTACCGCAATTGAATCCGTAAAATCAGTTATGGCAAAAATAAGAATTGTCTTCTCGTTTCTGATATCCCTCTGGTCAAACTCGATGATCTTGCCGTGGATTGTAACTTCTCCAAGCTCGCCCATAAGGTCAGCAAGCTTCATGGTCTCATCATCAAAATCCCTGCCAAAAAGAACGTCCGGATTATCGGATCTCTTGTAGCCTCCGCCGAAATCTCTTTTGCCAAAGGATTTGCCCTTAAAACCGCCCTTTGCTCCTGCGGGAAGTGGCTTGTTATCTGCATTTGGGGCTTCACCTGCAGAGGACTGTACTGCGCTTTTAGCCTTTTCTTCAGAAGCTTTTTCAGAAGCTTTGCTTTCCTTTGAAACCCTCTCCTGCTCATCAGCCTTTGCTTCAAGAGCCTCGAGCTTTTTGGCCATCTTGCCTGCTTCGGCAGTATAATCCGGTTCCTTATCCTCTTTTTCCACCTCTACAAATTCAGGGGAAATAACTACAGAGAGTCCGCACCTCTCATTGAAGATCTTGGACAAAACCCTTATGAGGTCCGGAGCTTTCTTTTTACCAACTACGCTGTCCTCAAGCCTTACTACCACATTTCCCTGATCAGGGTACAAAAAATTGGCCGAACGAAAGAGACTATACTCCATGTGGTCATAGTCTCTAAGTTCAAGCTCAATGCTCTCTCTGTATAGATCTAAAAGATTCTCCGGTGTGTACTGGGCAGACAGTGCAAACTTCTCATAGATCTTGATGGTGATATCCTGATCCTTAAAAAGCTGCTTCTTGATCCCAGCCTCAGCCTTCCTGATATCTGCCTTTTCAATCAGGTTGTTACTTGAAATATATATTCTGATAAAGTCCTGCTTGCGAGTAGTAGAGACTTTAGTAACCTCGGTCTGCTCCATGATCTCACTGGTGGCGGGATCAAGGGACAGCCCCGGAAAAACTTCAAAAAATGACTTCCCCATAAAATAAACAAAACCTCACAAAACTACTTAACCATGCTATCCAGCTCGTCCTTCAGAGTCTTTAAAAGCTCACTTTCAGGAACCTTGCGGATAACTTCTCCCTTCCTGATAAGAAGGCCCTCGTGCAATCCGCCTGCTATTCCGATGTCTGCCTCTCTGGCCTCCCCTGGGCCGTTTACAGCGCATCCCATGACTGCAACCTTGATGTTAAGGTCGTATCCCTGGACCATGTTCTCAACTGCGTTGGCAAGACCAATAAGATCGATATTGGTCCTTCCGCAGGTAGGACATGAAACAACCTCTATTCCACCCTGTCGCATACCAAGGGTCTTAAGGATTGTCTTGGCTGTCCTGATCTCCTCCACAGGATCTCCTGAAAGCGAAACCCTGATGGTGTCGCCTATTCCCTCATTTAAGATAATTCCAAGTCCTACAGAAGACTTGATATTGCCGCCGTAAAGAGTTCCTGCCTCTGTGATGCCCACATGGAGCGGATACTGACACTTTTGGGCCAGAAGCTCATGAGCCTTGACGCAGAGCATTACGTTTGATGACTTGATGCTGACAACCATGTTGTCATAGCCAAGATCCTCTATGATGCCAACCTTGTCAAGGGCGCTCTCTACAAGGCCCTGCGGGGTTACTCCGCCGTATTTCTCAACCAGCTCTTTTTCAAGTGATCCGCTGTTTACGCCAACTCTTATAGGAATATTTCTCTCCTTGGCGCAGGCTACTACGGAAGCGATCCTGTCCTTTCCGCCTATGTTTCCCGGGTTGATCCTTATTTTGTCAGCGCCGTTTTCCATAGCTTCGATGGCCATCCTGTAGTCAAAATGAATGTCAGCAACTATTGGGATGCTGATTCTCTTTTTGATCTCTCCCAAAGCCTTTGCAGCCTCTGAGTTTGGAACAGTACTCCTAATGATCTCACACCCTGCCTCCTGAAGGCGAAGGATCTGGGCTACCGTAGCCTCCACATCCTCTGTCTTGGTGTTGGTCATGGACTGGATCAGGATAGGATTACCTCCTCCGATCACTCTGTCACCTATATGAATAACCTTAGTATTGTCACGATATGCCATATTTCAATTCTCCTTATTTGTGCCCAAAAGATAGCTTACCTGGTAAATTTTGTTATGTCGTTGAACAAAATGAACACCATAAGTCCTAAAAGTGCCACCATTCCCACCATGTGAACAAAGCCCTCTTTTTCTGGGGGAACAGGCTTGCCTACTATAACCTCGATGAACTGGAACACCAGCCTTCCTCCGTCAAGGGCGGGGAGTGGCAGAAGGTTCATCACTCCAAGATTCACCGATAAAAGAATTGTCAGTGACAGCATGGTAAGTATCACCGCTGATATTCCGTAGGGCTTAACCTCCTCATAGGTGTCATCCACAATCTTGACCATTCCAACAGGACCTGAAACATCGTCCCTGGAAAGCTTGCCCTTAACAAGAAGGGCCAGTGACCTGTAGGTGGTCTTAAAGTAATATCTCACCTCATACCAGGCGTACTTAAGGGCCTGAGCCCCCTCTATGCTGCCATACTCACCAAGGTAGATTCCCATGTAGTATCTGCCGGCATCATCATCGTACTTTGGCAAAAGAGTGGTCTTATGGATCTCTCCGTCTCTCTCATAGACAATGTCCATTGGACTTCCTTCAGCAAACTGGGAGATCATAGTAACTTCGCTGGCCATGTAGACCTTCTCACCATCAATGCTGATGAACTTATCCCCTGGCAAAAGTCCCGCCTCAGCCGCCGCAGAGTTATCTGTCATCTTGTTTATCACGGGAAAATCCCAGGCTGCAAAGCTAACAAGGATAACTGCCAGGATATATGCAATTATAAAGTTTGCAAAGGGTCCTGCAAAAAGTGTAGCAATCCTGCGCCACACAGGTGCATTTAAAAAGGAGTGCTCGTCGAATTCTCCCTTATCCTCTGCCACCGGGTCAAGACCATCAAATACACAGGCACCTCCAATAGGAAGTAGCTTGATACTGTAGAGGGTATCGCCCTTTTTCTTTTTCCAGAGGGTAGGTCCCATTCCCACGAAGAACTCGTTGACTCTTATGCCGCTTGACTTGGCAATGATGAAATGTCCGAATTCATGGGATGTTACTAAAATTCCAAATATTAAAAAGAAAATGATTATACTGACTGCCATTATCTAAAAATACCTTTGCTCAGAGCTCCAATGTCTCAAGATAGTCGTAGGTCTCCTGCTCTGCAGCAAGGATCTGTGCTACGTCAGGGTTTTCTACTACCTTGTGATGCTCCATAGCTCTTTCTATCATTTCATAAATCTGGAGATATCTGATATCTCCCTTTAAAAATCTCTTGACCGCCATTTCATTGGCTGCGTTGAACACTGTTGGCATGCTGCCCCCGCGCCTTGCAGCATCAAAGGCCAGCTTAAGGCCTCTGAAGGTATCTGTGTCAGGCTTTTCAAAGGTGAGGCTTCCTAGTTCAAACAGATCCAGTCTCTTTTCCGCCATGGGACGTCTGTCCGGGTAAAACAGGGCATACTGAATAGGCAGCTTCATGTCCGGAACCCCAAGCTGGGCCATAACTGCTCCGTCCACGTACTGAACTGCGCTGTGGACTATGCTCTGAGGGTGTACCACGACCTCAATATTATCAAGGTCAACGTCAAAGAGCCACCTTGCTTCCATTACTTCAAGTCCCTTGTTCACAAGGGATGAGGAATCTATTGTTACCTTGGGTCCCATATCCCAGTTGGGGTGCTTAAGGGCATCCGCAGCTGTCATGGCTTCCAGTTCCTCTCTTTTCTTACCCCTGAATGGCCCGCCGCTGGCTGTCAAAAGAATCTTCTCCACCTTGTCACGGGGTTCTCCGTTCAGGGACTGGAAGATCGCGCTGTGCTCCGAATCCACAGGGAGGATCTTAACATTCTTTTCCCTGGCAAGAGGCATGATAATATGTCCTGCGCACACAAGGGTCTCCTTGTTGGCAAGGGCGATGTCTTTTCCGGATTCTATTGCCCGTATGGTGGGCTGAATGCCTATCATACCAACCACAGCTGTAAGAACTGTGTCTGCCTCTGGGACTGATACTATTTCAAGAAGTCCTTCCATTCCGGAAAGGATCTTAATTCCTAAATCAGATATTTTGTCCTGCAGGTCTGATGCTGCCTTCTCATCAAACATGGCAACATACTTTGGATGAAATTCCCTTACCTGCTCTTCAACCTTATCAACGCTGCTGTTTGCAGCAATCCCTACTACAGAAAGCTCCTCGGTGTTGTTTCTTACAACATCAAGAGTCTGGGTTCCGATGGATCCGGTGGATCCTAGTAAAACAATCTTACGCATTTTAATTCCTCATATCATATGTTAAACATTGATGCCTGTCATTTTTGTCATGGTATCCAAAACGTCCTTAGCATCGTCAGGTCAGCATGACTGCCAGGAAATATATGCAGGGAGTTACAAAGATAACAGAATCAAACCGGTCCATTATGCCGCCATGTCCCGGGATAATATCTCCGTAATCCTTGATGTCGTGATTTCTTTTTATACCTGAGGCCAAAAGATCTCCGAGCTGTGAAATGATACTGCCAAAAAAGGTAATGATCATCAGTGTATAGATCGTGCCGCTGTTGTGGGTCACATTCTTGCAAAGCAGATATCCGAAAATGGCGCCCACAGCCACAGCTCCAAGTATACCTCCTATGGCACCCTCCACAGTCTTTTTAGGGGATAGAACAGGTGCCAGCTTATGCTTGCCAAATGCCCTTCCAACAAAGTATGCACAGGTATCACAGATCCATGCCGTGAACGGGATCCAGGCAAAGTAAATACCCAGATGCCTTATCCTTAGCAGATAGATAAAAGAAAGGTTGATGGGCACGTACATGAAGCTGAAGAAACAAAAAATAGCCTGCTGGGAAGTGTAAGTTGGAAAAGACAGGACATAGGCCACCATTATCAGAAAAAAGGAAAACATCACTGAAAAAATAAAAAACCTGTAATCCTTGACTATCATCATCTGGGCGTAATGAAGAATTGTGGAGACATAGCCACAGGCCTCCAAAAGATTTATCTGTTTGCCCTCTTCATGGACTCCCAGTGCCCTTGTCATTTCAAAAAAGCCTATCATGGATACCACAAGTAATGCTGCAGATAAAAAATAGCCTCCGGGGATAAGCACCGCCGCCAGAACTATTCCGATTATTATTCCACTTATAACTCTAGTTCTCAACTCAATGCACCTGCTTTGTCTTTTTTCGTAAATACTACAAAATTCCGCAAAGCATAAACTCTGCGGAACTTGATTTTTTCATTAAACCTGGTCAGTCTTAAGACCACCAAACTTACGATTTCTCGTTGAATAAGCTTCTATAGCCTTGATAAGCTCTGCCTTGTTAAAGTCAGGCCAAGCTACAGGAGTGTAGTAAAACTCAGTATAAGCGCTCTGCCAGAGAAGGAAATTGGATATTCTCTGCTCATTGCATGTCCTGATAAGAAGGTCCGGATCTGGAAGGTAATTGGTATCCAGATTGTCCGTGATCATCTGCTCTGTTATATCTTCAGGAGATATCTCGCCATTTTTAACCCTGTCAGCAATCTTCTTAACAGAACGTCTTATCTCATCCCTGCTGCCATAGTTGATGGCAATGGAAAAAGTAAGTCCGGTGTTACCTGCAGTTGTCTCCTCAAGCTCTCTGATGGCATCCCGGATATCCTCAGAGAGGGCTGATTTATCACCGATAACCCTGCATCTGACATTGTTCTTCATAGACTTTTTTATACTGGTTTTTAAGTAGTTCCGCAAAATCGTCATGAGGGCAGAAACCTCTGCCTCAGGACGATTCCAGTTCTCTGTGGAGAAAGCATAGACTGTAAGATACTTGATACCAAGATCCCTTGCATCCACAAGTATGTCCTCTACAGCCTTGGCTCCCTGCATATGTCCGTAGTTCCTTGGCATTCCCTTGGCCTTGGCCCATCTGCCGTTGCCATCAAGAATGATCGCCACATGTGCAGGAACAGCATTTATATCTTGCATACAATTCACCCCATATGGCAGAATACGGATTGCTTCGCTTAGCTCTCGCAATCCCCTATACTGTCATGATTTCTTTTGACTTGTCTTCAACGGCCTTATCGATGTCCTTGATAAACTTGTCTGTGATCTTCTGAAGCTCCTCGTTAAGATCTTCGATCTCATCCTCTGAGACCTCAGTTCCCTTAAGCTTCTTAAGAGCGTCGTTGCCGTCACGTCTTACGTTTCTGACTGCGACCTTGGCATCCTCACCCTTTTTGCGGATATCCTTGGAGAGCTGTTTTCTGCGCTCCTCAGTGAGCTCAGGGAAAACAAGTCTGATCACAGCACCGTCATTGCTTGGTGTGATACCAAGATCAGATGCCATGATAGCCTTCTCAATATCCTTGATGAGAGTCTTATCCCATGGTGCGATCTGAATGATCCTTGCCTCAGGAACAGATACGTTACCAACCTGCTGGATTGGTGTAGGTGTTCCGTAGTAATCTACCTTTATCTTATCAAGTACCTTGGGGTTAGCTCTTCCGGCACGGATAGATCCAAGCTCCTCAGCTAGGAAATCATAGGATTTCTGCATTTTGTCATTAAATGGTTTAAGTCTTTCGTTCATACCCCTGTTCCTCCATAAGTTTAGTTTGTTGTAACTGTAGTTCCGTTAAACTTGCCGCTTGCAGCACTCACAATACTGTTCTCTTCCTGCAGAGCAAATACTCTCATAGGAACCTTATTGTCTCTTGCAAGGATTGATGCAGTCATATCAACAACCTGAAGGTTCTGACTGATAACATCATCGATAGAAATTGTGTCATATCTCTTAGCTGCAGGGTTCTTGGCAGGATCGGAATCATATACGCCATCAACAGCCTTGGCAAGGAGGATGTAATCAGCCTCCACCTCGATAGCCCTGAGAACAACACCTGTATCAGTTGAGAAGTACGGATGTCCTGTACCGCCTGCAAAGAATACAACCATATTCTTAGCAAAGTACTTGTTAGCTCTGTCCTTGGAAAAGAGCTTTGTAAACGAGCCGCACTCAAATGGAGTAAGGATGTTTGTCATCATGCCCTGGCTTCTGAAAATCTCAGAAACGTAGATGCAGTTCATGATGGTAGCAAGCATTCCGATCTGGTCAGCCTTGACACGATCGATGTTCTCGCTGCTGCGTCCTCTCCAGAAATTGCCGCCTCCGATAACGATACCAACCTGTACTCCATCGTCAAGTAGCTTCTTAACCTGAAGTCCGACTCTTTTAACTGTTTCCTCGTCAAAGCCTGTCTTCTTATCACCGGCAAGGGCTTCTCCGCTGAGCTTTAATAATATTCTCATATGTTCTCCATTACTAAATTATTTATTCTTAAGTCCCTCAAAGAACTCTGAAGGATTAACATCAGCGTAAGCCTGTGAGCACATACCTTCTATAACAGCACCATTGTTGATCTGTACTGACTGAGACTTGATGTTACCCATTACGATAGCTGTTGTGTCAAGAACGACAGGTCCATGAACGTCGATGTCGCCCTTTACAGCGCCTGCGATAACTGCGCTTGATCCAAAGATGTTACCAACAATAACTGTGCTCTGTCCAACCTTGACGCTGCCCTTACTTCTAACTTCACCTGTGATCCTTGCTGCCTCTGCATAGATCTCTGCTGCGTCTGAATCACCTGTGATCTCACCAGTTACATTGAGCTTGCCAAGACACTTGATATTGCCTGTAATCTTACCAATAAGTTCAAGAGAACCTGTTGTGGCAATGTCGCCCTTTACGATCATACCTTCGGTAATGCTGGCTACTTCATCTGTTGGTGTCTGATTTTCGAAATCCATAAATTCAACTCCCCCGCTTTTCTTTTTTATCATCTCTGTTTCTGCATTCTTGTCTGCAACATACTTGTCAATGTGAGTAGGATTGATAGCTTCAAGAGCGTTCTTAGGCTCTTCAACCTGTATCTCCTCCATGGTCTGCTCTTCAATCTTCTCTTCAAGAGTCTCCTTGGCAGGCTCAGCTACTGCGGCCTTGGGCTCTTCGAAAACCGGTTTCTCCGGTTCTACTACATTCACAGCTTCCTCAGCCTTTACTACCTCTTCTAACTTCTTCTCAACCTTCTCTTCTGCCTTAGTTTCTGCCTCTTCCAGCTTGATGTCGTCCAGACGGTTAAGCATGCTGTCGATATCCACTGGCTTTTTGCTTTCTTCTGCTGCCTTGTTATCAAGACCTTCTGCTTCCGGCTTATCTTCAGGCATAAGTGTGTTTACAGCCTGAGAGAGATCGCTCTTGAGCTCAGAAAAAAATCCCATCTTGATATCCTCCATTCAATCTTTTTTTCTTTTTATTTATTGTTGATATGTTGAACCGGTAACGTGTCGTCTGTTATCGGTACTATCACTGTGTCATCCATCGCCTTGATGGATTCTATGATCTGTGGCAATGCGTCAACAGTACTCCTCTTGTCTGCAGCATCGTGCATCAGGACTATGCAGTGCTTGAACTTGGGGATGTTGCCCACAATGTTGTTGTAGATGGTCTCCTTGGTGGCACCTGCCCTGTCATCACCCGCAGAGACGTTCCAGTCAAAGTATGTTACACCCTCTCCCTCCAGGACGTCCATAAGCTCGTGGATATCCACCTTGGTGACCTTGTTGGAGCTGCCACCGGGAAATCTGTAGTAATTGGACAGTGTATCTGTAGTGTCATACAAAAAGTGCCTCAGCTTTTTAAAATCTTCGGAAAAAGCATCCACCGATGAATAAATGTCGCTATACTTGTGACTGTAGGAGTGCATTCCAAGGGTATGCCCCTCATCTACTATTCGCTTGTATGTATCTGTATATTTGGCATCAGGCTTGCCACACACAAAAAATGTGGCCTTCACATCATACTCTGCCAAAATGTCCAATATCTCGTCTGTGTATATGCTGGGGCCATCATCAAAGGTAAGGTACACATACCTTGTTCCCTCTATGTCTTCAGGGTTCTGAGCGCCGCTTACGTCCACAGTTGCGTAGTCCACATCCATGGAATCAGTCACCGTCGATGAAGCTAAAGAGCCTGCATCTGCCTGCTCCTCCTGTGATGAAAGAATATCTTTTTCATTGCCGTAGCGCCCTCTGTACCACTCAAGGTCCGCCTTGGCCTGTTCATATTTGGAATTCAATCTGTCGTATCTGACAGCCAGAATAACACATATACATATAGGGATAAGACAGGCTGCTGCCACGCTGGTAAGTATAAGCCTGCGCAAATATCGGATACGTTTACTGTACTGAACTTTCTCTTTATTATCCGATCCCATTACTTAAAATATCTCTTTCTAATATTATTAACCAAAGTCTAGTATAGCATATAATATGGTATGTTAGAATAATAAATATCACTTAGTGGAGGAAATCTTCATGGGAAAAGAGATATCAGAAAAATATAAAATCATCACAGAAAAACTGATAGAAAAAGGAATCACAATTACCACAATGGAAAGCTGCACTGCAGGAATGGTAGCATCTCTTTTGACAGACACCGAAGGATCATCGGCAGTCATGAAGGGAGCCTTTGTCACATACAGTAACGAAGCCAAGATCATGCAGGGAGTTCCAGCCGGAATAATTGCAGCTTACGGAGTTTACTCTGATGAGACGGCCTACTCCATGGGAGTGGCTGCCATGAGAACCTACAATGCTGATATTTCAATTGGTATTACCGGCACGTTCGGGAATGTGGATCCAAACAACGAAGACTCAAAGCCCGGGGAAGTATATTTTGCAATCCTGTATAAGGAGACCTTCTCCTTCCATGTATCTATCCCCAAGCAGCCTACAAGGCATGACTACAAGCTATATGTAGCTGATTTAATTGCGGATGAGCTTCTGAAGCTGTTGTAAGTCCGATTTTCTCAAAAACAGTAGTTTTGTAGAAAATGTATCAAAATCATCTCCTCTTTAAAACATAACATCTATTATTTTATCAATACATTTCATGTAATTAGAAAAAACGTATCAAATTCTTCCCTCTCCACGGCTTAGGAGAGGAAAAAAACTGATACGTTTTTTGTAATATTATGCAATTATTTACAAAAGCACTTGTTGGCAAGTCGAAAGCAAAATCTCACGCCATATCCTTTAGCATCTTCTCTGCTGCCGTAAGTCTTACGCAGACAGTAAATACATCCATTGCAAGACGGAGGTCATTGAGGTTAGGGAATGTAGGAGCAATACGGATGTTGGAATCGTGAGGGTCCTTGCCGTATGGATAAGTTGCTCCTGCCTTTGTCATCTGAACGCCGGCCTTCTTGGCTCTGTCGACCACCATCTTGGCGCAGCCCTCCGGAGCGTCGAAGCTGATAAAGTAGCCGCCCTTGGGCTTGGTCCAGCTGCCGATTCCGCAGGGAGTAAGGTCTCTGTCCAGTATCTCTAAAACCGCCTCAAACTTAGGTCTGATGATGGCTGCATGCTTTTTCATGTGTTCCTTGATGCCCTTGATATCGCCAAAGAAGCGAACGTGGCGCAACTGGTTAACCTTGTCGTGACCGATGGTCTGGTATGTGAGCTGAGCCTTGATCTCCTCCAGGTTGTTAAGAGATGTTGCAATAGCAGCAATTCCACTTCCCGGGAAGGTAATCTTGGAAGTTGATGAGAACTTGTAAACAAGGTCAGGGCTTCCTGCCTTCTTACACTCCTCAAGGATCTCGATAAGGTAGTCCTGCTGGCCGTCATAGAGGTGGTGAACCCCGTAGGCGTTGTCCCAGAAAATACGGAAGTCTCTTGCTGCAGGACGAAGACGGGCAAAACGTCTTACTGTCTCATCTGAATAGGAGTAGCCCTGAGGGTTGGAATACTTGGGCACGCACCAGATTCCCTTGATGGACTCATCGTCAGCCACAAGCTTTTCAACCTGGTCCATATCAGGACCTGTTGGAGTCATATCAACAGGGATCATCTCGATGCCAAAGTACTCGGTAATTGCAAAATGTCTGTCGTATCCGGGAACAGGGCAAAGAAATTTAACCTTGTCCAGCTTGCACCATGGGGTGTTACCCATGATACCGTGGGTGAAAGCCCTTGATACTGTATCATACATAACGTTGAGAGAAGAGTTACCGTAGATGATGATGTTCTCAGGCTTGTTCTCCATCATGGCTCCAATCAGCACCTTGGCCTCATGGATACCGTCAAGAACACCGTAATTACGGCAGTCTGTACCGTCCTCGCAGGAAAGATCCGCCTCGGAATTAAGTGCATCCATCATTCCCATGGAGAGATCAAGCTGCTCCCTGCAGGGCTTACCTCTTGCCATATTAAGGGATAGCTCCATTTCCTGGTACTTCTTGTACTCTGCCTTGAGCTTGACAATTTCCTGTTCAAGCTCCTGCTTGTTCATCTGCGCATACTTTTTGGCTTCGCTCACTGCCTTTGGCATTTTTCCATTACTCCTCTCATTTCACCACTTTAATCTGCAAAATCCTTTTGTATGAATATATACCTGTATACAATTAATTTCAAGCACCAAAATAAGCAAGCACAAACACAAGAGGTGAGTTCCAGTAAATAGTTATCTCATTGAGAGAGTAACAGGAAACATCGTCAATATAGCATTTCATCGGCGCAGTGTCCTTAGGAAGCTCACTGGCCTTCTCATCCTGAAGCCCTCTGTTTGGGCCTCCGGAAACCAGGCCCGGCCAGGGCTTGTCAACATCATCCATCGCTGTTGGACGAAGATGAGGATTTTTGTAGGCCTTCTCTCCATGTCCGGTCACATAGCTGACATCCATACTGTTACATCCAAGAAGATAATCGAGACCTGCATGGATAGCCTTCTTGTATTCGGGCTTGGAAGCAACAAACCTGTCTGCCACCGCAAGGATCATCATATATTTAAGAAGCTCCATATTGCTGCCCCAGATGTAATCTTCAGGAAGCATAGAAAGCCCAAAGCCGTTTAATGTTCCAACCTTAGCAATCCTGTCAGCCTCAGAGCCGAATCTGGTCATGATCTCTTTTGTCAGCTCGTCATCAGCGCCCTTAAGTATCAGTGACAAAGAGCCAAGACCTGCAACCTCAGCCCAGCCCATGCATGTCAGGAAATCTCCCTGGAAGCCAAAGCCTGCGTGCTTGTCTCCATAGTCTGCAGCCTTGCGCTTGTGGTCTCTCACATCTTCGTAATAACTTTCATCTCCTGTTGCCTCATACAAAGCAGCTGCTGCCCAGTATCTGTTGGAGTAATCCTCAGCCTCATCATACTGTCCGGTGTTTGAGCCTTCAACATTGTAAAAGAGAAGCGGCTTGGGATTCTCTGTCAGCCACTCATAGGCCTTTTGGGAAGCCGCGAGAAGTTTACCGGCATAAGCGCTGTCAAAGTCTTTGTAGATTGAATATGCCAGAGCGCAGACAGCTGCAAAATCCGCTGTTGCAATTGACGAAACAGCAAAAAGAAACAGCTCCTCTTTATCCTCTTCAGGCATGATAAAGGGTGCATGGCAGAAGGTTGTTAACTTGTGGTATACAGCGCCATCCTCCCTCTGCATCTTCATAAGGAAATCAAGCTCCACCTTCACCTCAGAGAGGATGTCAGGATACTGACCCTTCTCACAGTTTTCTGAAGGTATATTAAACTTAACATCAAGGAGATTGCCAAAGAATCTGACACCATACAGAAGGTGAGCCACAGCCACCGCTCCGGCCGTTGAATATCTGCCATAGTCTCCCGCATCATGCCAGCCACCTGTCACATCTTTTTTCTCATCTGTGCCGTAAACCGTTGCAAGGCTCATATGGCAGGGCTTGTGGTAATAATCGCCTGCATACTCCTTAGTCAGAGCATCGCCGCAGCGGAGGTAATAGAAGCACTTAAGCACATCCTTCATCAGTTTGTGATAGACAGCATCGGAAATTGTAAACCCGGCAGAAGCAATATCCCCTGCACAGACCACAAAGCTCCCCTCTTCCTTGAAATCAGAAAAGTCCGCAATAAAAGTTTCCTCCCCGGAAATCTTGTCAGTGCCGAACTTTGTGACTTTCCCGGAAAAGAGCTTTTCCCCGGCTTTATTCTTAACCTCAAACTCCTCGGCCTCAAAATTAAGTACTGCCTTCTTGGTACTGTCCTTGGTAAAACCAACCTGATTGATGTAAATGTGCTTCATCTGATGTATTCTCCTTTGATGCGATTTGACGTCTTTACTATCTTACCATATCTTTTGCACTTACCTGCGCTTATCTTCCTGATATGCAAGTACGATCATTACTGTCTTTTCAAAAGCACCACAGTCTCTATCCCGCGGGTAAATGGGAACATGTCCACAGGAACAGCTCTTTTTGCCTCGTATCCGGCCTTCTTAAAGAGCTTAAGATCATTCGCCAGGGAATCCGGACTGCAGGAAATGTAGACAACCTTAGAAGGGGAAAGGGTCTTCACAGCGCTTATAAACTCAGGAGTTGAGCCCGAGCGCGGCGGATCCATGAACACCAGGTCCACCTTGTCCCCGGATTCTGCCATCTGCTGCATGAATACTGTGGCATCGTTCTGGTAAAAAGTTATGTTATTCACTTCATTTATCCTGGCATTCAGGATAGCATCTTTTACTGCGTCCTTGTTGAGCTCAACACTTATGACCTCTTTGACGTGAGGTGATGCGATAATTCCGATAGTTCCAACTCCGCTGTAGCAGTCAAGGGCAACTTCATCCCCCTTAAGCTCTGCCATATCTATTGCAGTCCGGTAGAGGACCTCAGTCTGAACGGGGTTTACCTGATAGAAGGACTTGGGGCTTATCTTGAACTTCATGCCACAGCATATGTCGTAAATAAATCCCGGGCCATACATGGGTTTTTCTTTGTCCCCCAGGATCATGCTGGTCTGCTTGTCATTGACATTAAGGACAATTGTAGTGATCTCCGGATGCTCTTTCCTAAGAGCCTTAACAAAGTTATTCTTGGATGGAAAAATCGGGGATACCGTAACCAGTACCACCATGATCTCACCGGTGTTTTTGCCTATCCTTATAAGAACATGGCGAAGAAGGCCATATCCGTTGTCCTCGTCAAAGGTCTTGATCTTGAAGGATTTAAGAAGTCCTCTGATGGTAGCAATAATCGCATCCGCCTTCTGATCCTCCAAAAGACAGGAATCAACAGGAACTACCTCATGGGTCCCCTCTCTGTAAATACCGGACACGGGATTGCCCTTCCTGTCATGGGTAAATACTGCGTGCACCTTGCATCTGTAGTGCTCAGGGCTCTCCATGCCAACAAAAGCCTCAACCTTGCAGTAGGGCTCAAGCAGCTCTTTTACCCGGGCATGCTTTTTGCGAAGCTGGGATGCATACGGCGTATCTATCATCTGGCATGCGCCGCACTTCTTAAACACAGGGCAGCGGCTTGAAGTCTTGGCTGGCTCTGCCTTCTTAGGGGCTGGCTTTCTGCCGGCACTGGTCTTAGCTACTGGCTTCTTGCCGGCACTCTTTGCTGGTGATGGCTTCCTTCCTGTATTCTTTTTAGCTTCTGTCTTCTTCTCAGCCATAATTTCTCCTTACCCTATCGAAAAAACAAGCAGGAGAATACAATCCCCTGCTTTATAATCTTACTCGTCTTCTTCATCAAGGTCCTCTACCTTGTTCTCAAACTTAAGCTCCGGCATCTCAAGGCCTGTGCTCTCGTCCTTGACCGCCTCTGACCTTCTGCGGATGCGCTCTGTATTCTTGATCTCTCCGTAATCCTTGAACTTGATGCCCTCGATTCCCTGAGCAAGTTCTCTGGCCCTTGCAATCTCTCCCTTGTTGATCCTGAAGGTGCATACGATCTTGCTGCCCTTTCTGTCCAGAAGCCTCTGGATAATGGACTTGTCCTGCCATTCAATGAAATATGAAATCCTGTGGGCTAAAAACCTCTCCTCAAGCTGTTTCTTGCTGTCCATACTGTAGACCCTGCAGAATGGAACTTCGTTATTAAAAACCTGACTGTTCTGAATAATTGATGACATAAATACCTCACAAAAAACTTTTCGTCATTTACCAATTATAAACTAGGGCCTGCATTCTTTCAATAATCATATGTACTAAAGCAAACCAAATAATGGTATAGTTTTTATGTATAAATCATTGATTTTAAGGAGCACCAGCCATGTTTGAATTTGAAAAGAGCTATCCAGAAAACGAAGGCATAAGCCCTTCTTGTATAAAGGGAATCCTAAAAACTCTGGATAGTAAGGATATTCCGATGCACAGCCTTCTCATCATGAAAAATGGCCGGCTAATATTTGAAAAATACTATGCTCCCTACACAAGAGACACTCTCCATCGCATGTTCTCCATAAGCAAGAGCTTTACCGCTGTAGCCATAGCTCTTTTGTCCATGGAGGGAAAAATAGATCCTGATGACAAAATAACAGACTACTTTCCGGAGTACGTCTCTGATAAAACACATCCCTATATCAGGATGATGACCATCAGAAACATGCTGCAGATGCGGACCTGCCACGCAGCCAGCACCTACAAGGCAGACATGAAGGCGGACTGGGTAAAGAGTTTTTTTATTACCGAGCCCACCCACAAGCCAGGCACCGTTTTCCATTATGACACCTCCGGAGCCCACGTGCTCTGTGCCCTTGTGGAGAAGCTCTCAGGAAAAGACATGCTAAGCTACATGAAAGAGCGCCTCTTAAACCACGTGGATTTCAGCAAAGACTCATACATGGTAAAGGATCCCTTCGGAGTATCCATGGGCGGATCAGGCCTTATGGCAACTCCAATGGACGTTCTCAAATTCCTGTACATTCTTGGCAAAAATGGCCGTATCACCTGTTCTGATGGAAAAGAGAGAGCTCTTTTACCTGAAGAATTCGTAAAGGAAGCCACATCCAACATCTCTGACACCTTCATGACAGGCCCCGTTTCCAGCGAGATGCAGGGCTATGGCATGCAGATCTGGCAAAACGAAAAGGGCGGCTTTGTCCTCTATGGCATGGGAGGCCAGCTTGGAATCAGCATCCCCCATAAGGATCTGCTTGTGGTGACCTGCGCAGACACCCAGGGAATCCAGGGCGGGAATCAGGTGATCTATGATGCAATATATGAAAATCTCCTGGGAGATGATAAATCCACTGAAGGCATATCATACAATGAGCTTATGGCCTATGCAGACACCTTAAGTATTGCTCCCCCAAGGCTTCCTGAGAACTATGGGCTTACCGGCACCTGTAGTCTTTTCACAGGCATACCCGGCTATATCAAAGAGATGTCCTTAAAGGCCGCTTCCGGTAGTGGCATTGCATGCTCTGATGATGGGCCTGTAACCCTGCGCTATAAGCTTGATTCCAATAAATCAGGCTTTGAGACCATGACCCTTTCTTTGAATGAAAAGGGTCCTTCCGCAATCTCTTTTGAGCAAAATAACAAGCTCCATACCATCAAATTTGGCATTGGGAGCATGGAAGAAGGACTGTTTCCAATCTATGACAACTATTACACCGCAGGGGCCATGTGGAGCCGCGACAACGTCCTCTACATCAAGGTCCACCTCATCGGGGAATGCGTGGGCAGCGTCAGATTCCAGCTCTATTTCGAACCCGGCGAAGTCACTGTCTTCATGCGGAAGATCGAAGAGACCTACTTCCGGGAGTTTGATGGACACCTCCAGGGACATCTCATGAAGTAACATAACCTCCGGCTCGCCGGAGCCCATGACATACTAAGCCAAAATACACAAATAATCTCCGGGTGGGAGTTCCGTTTTGGCCCTCTTCCCGGAGATTAGTAATTTACAGTCCCATATATACGCCCGGAATGTCGTCCTCTGTGAGGTGGAAGTCCCTTGAGCCCTCTTCTCTCTCGGCTGTCTCCATCTTTACGACATTTACATATCCGTCGTTGATCATGTCAACCATGTAGACAACAATGCTGGGGTCAAACTGGGTTGATGCTCCCTGCTGGATCTCCTCAATTATCTCATCCTTGCTAAGATGCCTCCTGTACACTCTGTTACTGGACATGGCATCATAGGAATCCGCAACACCAACAATTCTGGCATATAACGGAATTGACTCACCCTTAAGTCCCTCAGGATATCCCTTGCCATCGTATCTCTCATGATGGTAAAGAGCCGTCTCCCTGATCCCCCTAAGTGAAGAAAGCTGTTTTAGCATTTCTCCGCCTGCAATGGTGTGTTCCTGGATCTGGCGCCTCTCATCATCAGAGAGCTTACCGGGCTTATTCAAAACCGCATCCGGCACACTGATCTTGCCTGCATCATGAAGAAGTCCCGCATAGTATACATTCTGGACTTCATCCTCTGACAGATGCATTCTCTTGGCTATCTCAGCCGCATACATAGCCACTCTCCTTGAATGGCCCCTTGTGTATGGATCCTTGGCATCTATGAAGTTAATGAAAGTGTTCATTGACTGAAGGATGATCTTGACGTCATTCTTCTGCTTTTCACGGTAGTTCCTTAAATTGAACCTTGTAACAAAAAATCCCACAAACAGGATCGCCCATACTATAAATGCAAAGTATATGATCCTCTTGATGAGGGAATTAGATACGATCGCAGCCTTGTAACCCACAAGATGCATCATTGTAGGAAAATAATTGTTGTCCTTGGTATTAATGATAAATCCAAAGGTTATCTCATCATTACTGGGAATCGTTGCATTGTAAGAAAGGGGTGTCAGCATAAGATTCCCATCCCTTATACTGGTACCAAGATTCCAGAAATCGGAAATCTCAGCATCCTCAGGAACTGGCATTTCTATTGACCAGTTGCTGATATTGGAGTTTTCATTGTTGTAGAGCGTGAACTCAAACTGCAGGCCAAAGTCCTTGGCATTTTTCCACTGCTTCACCTTCTGGCAGGTGCCGTAAACCTTGTCAGATAGCCTTACCCCGGTAAGGCTCATATTCTGAGCATATTCCAGGGAAACATTATTCCTGAGGCTGATATCTTCTACGTAGTACGCAGTGACTATGATGACAAGAACGGCAAAAAAAACCAGTAATGTCTCGGAGGTCTTATCCAGCTTCATCGTTTTTCCTCACCTTGTCTTCTGTTATCCTTCAGATGGTGGCTGCGCTTCTGGTTATACATTAGCTCATCTATGGCCATCTGGAAATCCTTAGCGCTCATATTACCGGATGGGTCATATACCATACTGCCCAAACTAAGCTCTATCACATAGGGCTTTTCTTTTTTGTAATTCCACTTATCAAGCTCATCCTCCAAAATGTCAACCATTTCAGCAAGCCTGGTTTCCTCCTGGATATCACACAGAACGCAGAACTCGTCACCGCCATATCTTCCGATAGAGGCATGCTGCGGAAATACCTCAAAAAGGATCTCGGCAACTTTTTTCAGAGCATAATCCCCTTCTGTATGTCCAAAGGTATCATTTATCTTCTTGAAGTGATCCAGATCCATCATAATGGCAGAAAAGCTCTTGCCTCCTGCCTTAGCATTTCTTACCAGATCCTCAAGGCGGATATCCAGACCTCTCCTGTTAAGTGCCCCTGTAAGGTAATCCACATCCAGGTCCTTGGACTGGAGCTGGAAAAAGAGAATAAGAAGGCCGATAGCAATTGAACCATAGGTCATGTTAAGATTTGTAAACACTATCTGGAAAAGGGCTCCCAGCGCCGCCAGTGTAGGCAGGGAAAAGATAGCCCTTCTGTAGTCGGGAAGAATGTTCCCTCTGTAAATAAGAGCATAAACGGAAAGGAGCAGGCAAAAGAACAAAAGAAATACCGCTCTTACCATAAACAGAGGACCTCTGCAATATTGTATTCCGTCGAAATAATAAAACCACTTAAGATTAAACAGCGCGGAAACCGTTACCAGAGCAAAGTTAATAACCACAAACACCTTGTATGCCATGGTGAAGTAATGGTTTCCCTTTTTTCTGTCCGTATCGCTCATCCAACAGTCGATATAAAGGATTGCAAAAAGATAATCCGCAGGGTCAAGGGCATAGATGACATAGTACCCTATCTTAGCAAATAAAAGATACTTCTCCGGATGTATCTCACCTATGTGTCCCACAGTTTCAGAAGCAAGAAGAAGCAGAGTCATCAGGTCAAGGTTAACAAACCTGTCAGCTGCTGTAGTATGTATTGTCTTTCTCTGAAAGATCAAAAGCAGGACTAACAAAAGTGCAGTATAAAAATTTAAGATTATCCAACCAGGTATTGGCACTTCGTCTCCTTTTGAACTAAAAACAGTATAAACTCGCATTTTCATTATACAAAAAAGCACCATGTTTTAAAACAGCAAACATGGTGCTTTTACAATTTTTTATTGATTTTTCAGACAAATTATCTCTGGATACGTCCTGAACCGTCGCCACCTGCAAGCTTTTTAACCTCATCAACAGTAACAAGGTTGAAATCTCCCTCGATAGAGTGCTTAAGAGCTGATGCAGCTACAGCGAACTCGATTGTCTCCTGTGGTCCAAAGCCGTTTACGCAGCTGTAGATAAGACCGCCACCGAAGGAATCTCCGCCGCCTACACGGTCAACGATGTGAAGCGCATACTTCTTGGAGAAATAAGCCTGCCCATCTGTATAGAGCATAGCGCTCCAGTTGTTGTCGTTAGCTGAAAGAGACTCACGAAGTGTGATAGCAACCTTCTTGAAGCCGAACCTGTCTGTGAGCTTCTGTGCAACCTCGATGTAGCCCTC